>ULRC01084097.1_pt1 | contig 10065 bp, 8 predicted proteins | sample 1955101 | NCBI WGS metagenome assembly ULRC01 (sample SAMEA4835672, study PRJEB28245) | human gut metagenome | biome: gut microbiome; material: fecal sample | place: Denmark | collected 2008 | reverse complement strand
CACCAGATGCGGCGTGCAGAAGAAGTCGGGAGTGCCGGTGCCCTTGAACTTCTCGCGGGAGTAAAGGGCAGCCGTGATGATCGCCTCGGCGTAGATGTAGTTCTCGCCGAAACGGGAAGCGGTGCCGGTACCCTGAAGCTCGTTGCGGGCAGCCTCGATGTCCACATCATAGTGGATGGTATAGAGATCGTCATCATTCCAGATAGAACGGACATGCTCCTCAGAGATCTTGTGCTCATCCGCTTCATCGCGGCCGTCACCGATCAGGATAGCGGTAGCGACCTCTTCCAGCAGAGTCTGACGCATCACACCGTACTGGTACTCGACCACATCGAAATCGGTGATGTCGATGATGTCATCGCGGTGCATGGAGTCAGTGATGTAGATGGTCTGCGGATCGGTGGTGCGCTTCATCAGCTTCATGTTGCCGGAAGGAACCTTCTTCTTGCCCTTCTGGTAACCATGCGCGCGGATATCATCGCCGCGGGCATCCATGTTGCGGGTACGGATACGGCTGATAGGGCTCTTGTGGACCTTGTTCATGACCACATTGACCCAGCCCTGGTCACGGGTGATGAGCTCAGGAGCGCCGGTGCGCAGATCCTTATACTCGGGGAACAGGGCCTCGATGTCGTCGATACCGTGCTTCAGAGTATCGTTATGCTGCTCGGCGTAGATCTTCATAGCCCCCTGAAGAGTGCCGACGCTCTTGAGCTTGGCGCTGGCGATGATCTCGGTCTGAGCGGAATGGCTCAGGGTGGTAGCCTGATTGTCCTCAGGCTTCTCGAAAACATTGTGTTTCATAGTCTTGTCTCCTCCTTCGGATTTGTCAGAATGTTCGATGTGGCCGTCGTCCTTCTTCTCTTCGCCATCATCGTCGTCAGAATCGCTGTGGGCCATAGCATTGGCGAGCAGAGCAACCACAACGGTCTTCTGCTTTTCGGTCAGGCTGTTGATGACATCTTCAACGGTGTCGCCGTCTCCGGTGTCTTTCTTGTCGCCATCAGCGGACTTCTTGCCGTCATCGGCAGAGTCATCAGCTTTGCCTTCATCTGCATGGGCGAGCGTGATAGGTTCGTTGGCGCAGAAGATGACTTCCTGCTCAGCGCCCTCTCCATGAGCAAGATCGACAAAGTCGATGAATGCTCCGGGATTTGCACCGGCAACCACAAGGCTCAGCTCCTTGATGTCACCATGCATTACATTTCCGCCCTGCTGCTTCAGGCCGTTGGCATAGATAGACAGGGAATCCACATCTCCATGCTGCACGATCAGCTTAGCAGCCTTACCGGCAGCAGTTTCGTTGAATGTGCAGTAAGCGTAAACGCCATCCTCGCGGTTCTCCAGCAGCGCATGGCCCAGAATATTGGTCGGGTCGTCATGCTGGTGATTCCATACGAGGGGGACGGTCTTTCCGTCGCAATGCGCAAACGCATCACGGCGAATGGTGCGGCCATCACTGCACACAAGGTCGTTGCGCGTCGCCCAGCCGCTGAAGTCGTACTTAAGTTTCTTCTTCATTTTGATTGTTGTCCTCCTTCGGTGTTGATGCCGGCGTGCTTTCCGCCGGTGCGCTCAGATTGCTGTTGCGCAGCTCGTCCGCCTTTGGGTCGGAAGAAGGCTTCATGCCGATCTTCTGCCGGATCTCATTCGAGGTCATGACCTCGTTGCGGGTGAACTTGTCAGTCATCTCAGCGATCTTATCGACAGGCACCAGCTTGAAGGGATCTCGGAAGAACAGGATGGACTGCTTTTGCGACCGAGCAGTTTTTGTGAGGAATTTCCTCTTGATCTCATCAACAATGGCAGAGAGGATTGGCTCAACGATTCGAGTCAGGTAGTTCTGCATCGTCTTGTCGTCGGCAGAGCCATCCAGAATGCCTTGGGTCAAACCTAACTGGCTGTAAAGCATACTCGTCAGGTATTCGATCTGGGACATCAGGTTGTTCTCGACGGGGCGATTCAGTTGGACCACATGCTCAGTTCCGTCAGTGTATGCAACACCATATTTGGAGCTGGCTAACTGGTTCTCGATATCTTGTCGGCGCAATTCCGCCTGTTGACGACGTGCTTCTGTCTTGATGACATACGGCAACTGAATGATGAGGTTCAGCTTTCCGGAACTGTTCTGCTCGTCAATGGCGTCCAGCAGGTTCAACTTTCGGATAAGCCGCTGCATCGTAGAGTTCGGTTCATTCATGACCGCGTAGAAAGGATTCTCCACAATGCCGACGGTACTCTTGGGGACAAGAATATCCTCTTTCTCACCGCGCTGGTCATTGTAGACGCGAACCTTTACATGCTGCGGGAACCATTCAAGAATCTTGCCGGTCCGCATCGTCTCGATGTCAATGCCGCCGGTTTTCTCAGGATCAAAGTTTGTATCAACAGGGATGATAGCAACGCAGCCCTCGTCCAGCATCGACATAACAATGTCCTGCATAAAGGCCCTTCCGGTCTGGTCAACATTGGCTTCTACCGTTAAACAGTTATTAAGCCCACTCTCGATGACCTCCTTGAATCGGTCGCTGCCATCCAGTCGCACATGCTGAACGGTCATAGATGAGACATCCAGCGCAATACGGTTATAGACCGAGGTAATGATCGAACGCTCATTTCCACGGCTGAAGAGTGGACGGTCGGGGCGATAACCGTAACTCGGCCCAATCGACATCCGAGAAACATAAGAATCTCGGTTCATGAATGTATTCCATGCGTGCTTTAGCCGCGTGGCAACTGTCATTTCCATTTGGAACTCATCACCTCCTTTATGGCATAAAAAATTCCGCAGACCGTTAAAAGTCTGCGGAGCATGGTAAATGATTTAGCTCTCCATTGTTCCCTATTCAAATGCTTCCGGATTCCGCTTGTAAGCGATATAGGCATCCATCATAGCCGACACAGCGTCGATCTTCTGCTCATACCGCTTCTTCATCAGCTTCCGGTTTCCATTGGTATCTTCCATGGCGATGCAGTTACCCATAGCATAGGTCATCAACTCTTCGTCAAAGAGGAGCATCCGGTCTTCGGCCAGCTTCTTCAGCTCACCCAATGGAACGGACTCCGTCTTCGCGCCCTGAATGACTTTCTCAATGCCGAACGGGCCGTTCTCAGCCGCCCAGCGTTCCACAAACTCCTTGGCGTTGTATGGGTCATAGCCAAAGCAGCGGACATCATACCCACACGCAACGATGTACTCGTCCAAGTCCTCATAGACCTGCATAGGGTCCAGAACCGTTCCATCCAAAACGACAAGACTGCCCTCATCCATAAACTGCTCATACTTATTACGCATAGCAGCGGGCAGCTTATTCAGCGTTCTGGAAGTAATGTAGTTTCTGGTCTTCACACCAAAGGAACCATTACGCAGCGGGAACAAAAAGGTGAACGAACAGAAGTCGTCACCCTGAGAAAGGTCTCCGCCAAGCGCGCAGGCCATCTGCCAGTAATCGCGTTTGCGATGCGGCAGTGTCTCTTCGTAGGTGAAGTAATAGGTATAACCCTCCATCGGCAGTCCGAAACGCTTGGCAAGAATATCATTCCTTGCGGCAGGCGCTTTCTCGGCGCGTTCCACATCAAGCTGATAAGTCTCGTAACTTACCGTCTTTCCGATGTTCGGGTTTGCCTTCATCCACATCTCCGGATAGCCGACCTCGTCGACAGAGTCGAGCTTGTACCACCAGATCGAAACATGCGGGTTTGGATAATCCCCCTTGAGAATGCTCATAAGCTCCATTTTGATGGTGTCGCCGGCGCCATTACGAACAGTACCCTCCGAACTGGTGGCCACGATCAGATAGTCGTCTACCTTGGAAGCGCCCTGCTCGATAGCGCCGATAACATCCTCACGAATGTCGCCGGAGAGCCACTCGTCTACGGTTGCGATCTTGCATCGAAGACCTTGCAGCTTGTTGATCGACATGGGGCGGATCTCAATAAGAGAGCCGGTCAGAAAGTTCTCAATGCCTTTCTTGGTCGAGGCCAACTTGACGCGGTTGGCCTGCGAACCGGTCGTGTTCTGAAGTGAACCTTGGGTCAGAAATTGGAATACGGGGCCGCGGGCTCTTGTGATGGCGGTGCGGATCGGTGACATGACCTCTTCGGCAAGCTTCATGGTCGGAGCCGTCGTGATCTGATGGGTCGTACTTGTGTCCACATTCTCAAAGAATGATTGGATGCACGAGTCATAGATCGACTTAGCGGCGCCTCGTCCAACGATCAGGTATTGCTTGTTCACAAGCCGCTTCTTGATCATCTTCTTGACATAGTGCCCGCCTCGTCCGTCCGCGTTCGGCTCATAGACCGTGCGCTCCACAAAGTAATACCAGCCGAATACCTGCTCGCCCCACAGCTTGAAGCTGTCAAGGAGGTGAAGATCGGAACCATCCGTCAGGGTCATCTCTGCCTCGCAATACTTGATCCAGCCCTCAACGGCTTTATCATCGTAATAGATTCCTGGATTTGCGATCAGATCGTCGATCCGGTTCATCTCCATCGAAATCTCTTTGCAGACAGGGATCTCACCCCGAATCACCGCTTCACGAAATTTCCCGTAATACCGGGGAACAGCAGTATTCGACAGGGCCATTCAGTATTACCCCGCCTTCTTCTGCAACTGCTGAATTGCGAGAGCAATGCTCAGAGCCGAGCTGCCGACAGCCAAAACCGTTCCGGCGTTGTCAAGCACATCGGAAAGATAGCGACGGCCTTTGGACACCGACTCCTTGGCAAACAGATCGTTGTACTGCCGTTCCAAAAGCTCGCGGTTGATCTGGTCGCGAAGCTCCTTGTCGGTCTTCTTGCTCAGGTCCATCCGCTCTTTCTTCGTATCCTTGCGGCTGTCCTGATCCATCTTCTTCGCCCGATTGACAAGTTCGGAAGTGGCATCCACAGCTTTCTTGGTCGACTCAAGCTTGGAGGGCGGGGTCGGCTTTTTAGTCAGATCCTTATATTTGTTTTCCAGAGATAACCGATTGATTGCCTTTCTAAGGTCTTCATCTTTCATCTCTTTCACAGGATCTTTCTTCTCCTGCTGCTGAGCGCGGCGTTTTCCCTCAGAAGTGTAACTGCCGTCTGAATTCTGGAAACGGCGAACGCCCCATTTCTGGCCTTTGATACCATAGTGGCAAAGTTCATCCATTTTGACTTTTCTCCTCTCTTGCAGCATTATCGGCCGCCACGAAAAGCCGCCACTCAAACTCGCTGATTTGACGGTTCATCGCGTCAACAGCAGAGGAAGCGGTAGGCAGGTCGAAAAGCAGCCGAACTTTAAGGTGCATATAAGATTTTACAAGGGCAAGCCGACCAGGGTCATCCTCCAGAAAGTCAGACCACTTTTCATCAGCCCCTGAAATGGCAAAGCCTTTCTTCGGGCCAACTCCCATCTGTCCAAGAATGGAAAAGACAGAGTTGATGTGCATGATAAGGTCAGCATCAAAGTGAGTGTAGCTCTCGTCAATTCCGAGAAGCTTCTTCACTGATGTCAGGATGCTTTCAGTCGTATCCATAGATGCACTCCTTACTTGGAAAGGGCAATGTACTTTCTCATACAAAAGCCCTCGACCCCATCAGAAGTGCGAACTTTGTAAAAGTCTTCCGTGGACGCATCCAAGTCAACGCAGACCTGCGTCAGCGCGTCAATAACGACCGCAACATCTGCGTTGATGTCAGGCAGCTTACGCACATTCAGATAGAGACAGTCCGTAACAATACCGGAGCCAGTGTGCGGCTCATTGACCGCTTCTGCCTCAGTGCAGAGTTCCGTCACATCCTGACGCTTACCGCGAAGCTCCTGAATGATGTCCTGCTTGTGAGGATTATTCTGCATAGTCGGTTCCTCCTTTGGTTTAATGTTTCCAGGGACAAGTATCGTTCCTTGTCCGCTGCGGTGGTTCGGTGAGCAACAGATTTTTGTCACCGTAGTGAATTGCCTGATGCGTCTCATGGGTCGTTGTGATGAGATACTCAGGGTCGAGCAGAATGTCTGTCCGTTCCAGAAGATCTCTCTGCCGAATCGGGTTCAGATGGTGAATGATGACTCGACCAAATATCTCGTGACCTTCGATGCCGAGGTCGCAGCCAAGATCTCTTGCGATCACCGTGTCTCGGATCTTCTTCCATTCCAGCGACCTGTAAAAGACCTGGTTCATATAACGGTCGAAGCCAAAAGTTGTTTCGCCGACGATGCCATCAAGCCGAAGATACTCAAAGCGATCTTCAAAGGTTGGAAGTAGAACAAGTTCTGAATAGCTTTTAATATTCATCCTCTTCATCCTCCTGCCCCTGATAGCTCTTCATAGCCTTGGCCGCCTTAAGGTACAGATCTTCCATCTTGGCGGAGGACTCGATCGCTTCGGCCTTTGCCGCGGCAAGATCCCTTTGCTTCTCAAGCAATTCTTTTTCGATCTGGGCTCTGGTGGAGCCGAGTTTCAGAAAATGGGAAATCACCTGAGAGGAAGCAGTGCCGTTGCGCATTTGCTCTTCGGCAACATCAATGGCTAAGGCGATCAGTTGCTTCTCTCTTGCTTCAGGAGTAAGAGCCGCACGGGATTTAGGTACTTTCTCAGATGATCTTGCGGCCTTTGCCATCCTTGCCACCTCCTCTCGCTGTGTTTGATCATGGTATGCACTGTGTTTTGTATTACTTATTTGGACTTTGAGACAGGGCTTGAAAGAACCCACAGAACTGACTGGCTGAACAAGTTGAAAGGAGAAATCCCCAAATGAAAGATGGAAGTAGAGAAAGCACTTGCATGACCAGGTCGTGGCAATTCCATGGAAAGAAGAACACATCAGGAGGTGAAATATCAGCCCTGTGGGCCCGTTCAAACCCTGTCTCGTCGCCCAAAACTCCCGCCGGCTGCCCCCAACCCCGAAAAACATTTTTCAAAAATATCCCCCGGAGAATTTTTAAAGACCGCCGCGATGCAGAGGGGGGTGCTGTTTTTGCGACCCCCCCCTATACCTTTTGGAAAGCAAGGTAGTCTCGCTAAGCAAAAGGTGATTAGGAGTTAAAACTTATTGTGTTGCAAAAGCAGAGCCAAAGATAAAGCCCCCAGATTTGAGCGAAAGAGACTGCTAAAGCCTTTATGCACTCACAGGAGGCGAATCCTTTGTGTCTGCTTTTACTTTTTTGTAGATCCCAAGGGGATCGTATTTGATGATGTCGTCGATGGCACGCTCAAGTTCCTGTTCGTTTTCAGCATCTGAAAGCTGATCGGAAGTCCTGGCTATACGGGCCAGGTAGGCGCAAGAGTGATAGCCTTTGCCTTCATCAAAGCGATACCAAGCATCGTACTGGGTAAAGGGATCATACGGATTATCTGTCGTAGTCAGCGCGCATGATTGAGCCATTTTCTCTCACTTCCTTTCATGAATTCAGATACTTGGAAACGGCAGAAGTCGAAATTCCCAAAGCTTCAGCGATTTCAGCATTTGTGTGGCCAGAATTCGCCATTGCTTTGATTCTGCTAATGCGAGCATCGGACAACTGCGTTGTTCTTCTCGGCGTTGCTCGTTCTCTTACAGTTTTCGGTTCGGCATAGCGCAAGATCTCGCTCAAGGTTGTGTCTGAAATTGCACCAGACTGAATTGCAGTCCATTCGCCATCGCTGATTGTAATGCGAGTTCGCTTTCCGCTTGCGCCAGTAGAATTTCTGGCATCACTGATGGCAGCACGACGGATCTTGGAAATCTCATCTTTGTCAGTAATGTTGTTTGCCTGAACCTTTGCTTTTACACGAGCATTTGCAATTCGTTGAGCTTCTCGTTCAAGAGGAGCATTCAACTGCGCGACCTTGAGAGCAGCCATAAGGCGGTTCACTTCGGGCTCAAAGGCCTTGGCCGCACTGGCAGAGCGCTTCAGAGTAGGGGTAGCCTTGTATTCAAGACGGGCCTTGTTGGCAAGGTCTTTCATCTTGTTGGCATAGTCGGCATAGGCCTCTTCCTGAAGCGTTCCAGAAGACATCGAACGAACATCATCAACTGCGAGGATGCGTTTAACCTTAGTGGTTGCCGCTACCGTCTTTCCGGTACGGGGGTCCACATAAGTTCTGCCGGACTCCTTGTAAACGACTTTTCCTGTCAGAGGATCAATGACACCGCTGCCCTGACGCTCCGGTACCTCAACATCCTGCTTTCTACGGGATAAGAGGGTAGAGGCGCCGCCATGGTGACCAGTCTCGTCGTCAAAGCCTTGATACTTCTTCTTGAGCTCGGCGATACCATTGTCTTTCTCAGACTGCCGGTAGTCGAGCTTGTGCTTGGCCGCATCAATGACAACCATGCTGTGTTTGACCGCTCTTGCGATCTCAGGCTCAGTAGCGCCTTTCAGAGTCATGTCAGTAATGAGATTTGAAATCTCACCCATCTGTCTCTGTGTAGCAGCACCCTTTGCAAGGAGCCGAACACCAGTCTTGCCCTCAGTCGAGTAATCAGTCTTAGGATCGAAGTCTTTCAAATCCTTAAGGGCGGGGGTAGATTGGATTTTCACCCTCCCACCGGTAGGAATGACAACGACCTGGTCGCCATCAAAGTCAGCACCAGAAAGACGCTCTGCAACCTTAGGATTGATACCCACAGCATCCCGAATGTTCTTTCCGAGAACGGAAACGGCAGTCGGGTTTTTGTTATTGACCGTAAGCTCAGGAATCTCAAAGGTACCACCATGCGGATAGCGAATTAGCACGACCTTTTCACCATCACGATAGTTCGGGGCAAAGATCTCTGTCTCTTTCATCGCATTGAGCGGTAGTATGACCTGCGTGCTCTGACGAGGGAGAGCAGCCGCTTTCAGATGGACAGCAGCAGAGTCGCACTCATCTGCAAAGTCTAACAGGAGCTTCCGCTTTACGGTGGGATTGTTCAACGAACAGATCTCTGAGAACTCGTCAGCGACATCAGCGTAAGTCAAATCCAACTGCTTCTTGATAAGCTGGATGGGCTGCTTGGAAAGGAACTGGGAAGAAAGATTCTTACTCATCTTGTCCCAGTCGCCCTCTTCTTTCAGCTTGTTGATCGCAGAAAGCTTCTCATTGCCGTCGGCATCAATGTAGTGACTCTGTCCATTAGCCTTAATCAAGGCCCCGAAAGGGTTGTCGGGATCATCCTGAATTTTCTTCAGAACATCCATCTTAGGTGTTCCGGTATGCTTGTTGGTGTTAAAGACAATATCTGCGCCATCGGGCATATCGTCAGAATACATCGCCATTCCTTTGAGGTAATGAGTACCATCCACAAGGATACGAACCTGAGCATAGTGAGAATCTCCCAAATCAAGGTCAGCAACGCCGCGACGGATCTCAATAACACCGTCTTTCAGTGCGCCACCCTCATCGCCATAAAGGATCTTCACACGGCTGGAATCAATGCTCGCCGGATACTCACGCTTGTCCCAAGACTCGCCACCATCAGTAGAATGGTAGTCGCCAACAGACTTCACCAAATCAAGGTTTTGATAAACCTCTCTCTGGTCAATCTCAGGAACGGAAATAACGGGGGTGATCGTGCGTTTCTTCGGGTCGTTTACCTGGGGAACGCCGACGCCATAGCGGTTATAACCCTCGGTTTCCAAAATGAAAAGAGCCTCTTGAAGAACACCGGTAGAAACGCCAAGCTGCCGCTCAACGCCGGTGCCTACATCAATGGCTCCTTTTTCCGCAAGCTCTTTCTTCAGAATCTCTGCCGTGGCTTGCGCCTTATTCTTATTGGCTGCCGTATTCTCATTCAGCAGTGCGCGAACAGAAGAGTCATTCGCATAACCGAGGATTGAGGCGATCTCATCCAGCGTCTTACCGTCTTCCCGCAAAGAACGGGCACGGTCTGCCTGAAGAGCACGGCGTTCATGCTTTGCGACGCGAACCTGCATCCGCAAGTCAGTCGTCGAAAGATGAAGTTCATCAGCAATCTGTTTTTCAGTTTTACCGAGCCGCTGAAGCTCTTCAACGCGAGCAAGAAAGTCGCCGCCATGTTGGTAAGGGTTATCACCGGAACCCCACGGATAGCGCCCAGAGCGCCGTTTGACGCCATAGTGCATCAGAATATCTTCCTCTACGAGGTCCATAGCTT
>ULRC01068667.1_pt1 | contig 10080 bp, 10 predicted proteins | sample 1955101 | NCBI WGS metagenome assembly ULRC01 (sample SAMEA4835672, study PRJEB28245) | human gut metagenome | biome: gut microbiome; material: fecal sample | place: Denmark | collected 2008 | reverse complement strand
ATTAATCCTGCTGTTCAAGCCGTTTGCAGTAGGAGATTATATTGTTGCAGGAGGATACGAAGGCAATGTTACAACAATAGACCTTCTTTATACAAAGCTTATTACTATTGACAACAAAATGTTAACTATCCCTAATGGAACGCTTTCTAATTCAAGTATTGTAAATGTTGCATCGCAGCCGCAGCGGCGTCTTGATATCCAGATTGGAATAGGATATTCATCAGATCTCAAGCTTGCCAAAAGGCTTCTGCTTGATGCCATGAATAAGCAGGCCGGCGTGCTTACAGACAAAGATATCATGGTGGTTGTCAAGTCACTTGATGACAGCTGTGTCACACTTGAGACAAGATGCTGGGTTATGACCTCTGATTATTGGAATGTGAGATTTGCCTTGCTGGAAGGTTATAAGGAAACGTTTGACGATAACGGAATTGAGATTCCGTTTAATCAGATGGATGTACACATAGTACAGTAAAAATAGATGGATAAGATATAAAAAAATAGCAAGATAAGATTCAATGTAAAATACATAAACTTATTTTGCTATTTTTTATATTAAGAATATTAATGTTAAAATGCTTCTTGCATAAAACATCCTTATGCAAGTGATGATTCATAGCATGCACGTTCGCCGCCGATATACTTGGCACGTGTTCTTGCACATACAACATGCGCGTTTCCGATAGAAGAAACGGCAGTGCGGACAGGAACAGCCACGGGAGCGAGGTGCATCCCGATAAGTGTATCACCGATGTCAATTCCTGCCTGAGCCTGAATATATTCAACGGCAACCGGATTATCGAAACCATTATATGCAGCTGTTGAGAATGAACCGCCGGCCTTGAGCTGTGGACGTACATTCACACGCGTAAGGCGGTACAGCTTTGCACATTCCTTTTCAACGATGATAGCACGGTTAAGATGCTCACAGCACTGTGTGGCAAGAAAAATACCGTTAGCCTTGCATACATCATTAAGCGCGTTAAAAACAGTCTTTCCAATCTCTTCACTTGAAAAAGTGCCGATTCTATGCTTTGCTATTTCACTGGATGAACATCCGACAACAAGAATGTCATCCTTTTCAAGATGCGCAACGGCAAGAAGCTCGTTGGCAACAGCTGTTGTCTGCTGCCTCAAAGCTTCAAGATCCATTGTCATCTCAGTTGCAATTCCGCCATTAGGTAAATTAATCATAATTAATTACTTCTTATTCTCGAGTTCCTTGTGCTTCATGGCTCTAATCTTGCATGAAAGACCATACAGGTTAATGAAGCCTTCTGCATCATGGTGATCATACATGTCGCCTGTTGTAAATGAAGCAATTGACTCGTTATAAAGTGAATATGGAGAAGTTGTTCCGGCCTTAATGATGTTGCCCTTGTAAAGCTTGAACTTAACTTCACCTGTAACATACTGCTGTGTTGACTCAACGAAAGCCTGAAGAGCTTCACGAAGAGGAGTGAACCACTTACCTTCGTAAACTACATCTGCAAGCTTGTTGCCGATGTTCTTCTTAACTGCATATGTGTCACGGTCAAGAATAAGTTCCTCAAGCTGCTGATGAGCTTCCATAAGGATTGTTCCGCCAGGCGTCTCATATACACCACGAGACTTCATGCCAACAACACGGTTCTCTACGATATCAATGATACCGATACCATGCTTGCCACCGAGCTTGTTAAGTGTACGGATGATATCAGCAACCTTCATCTTCTCGCCGTTAACTGATGTAGGAACACCCTTTTCAAATGTCATAGTAACATATTCGCCTTCATCAGGAGCTTCTTCAGGACTGTTGCCAAGTACAAGCAGGTGCTTGTAGTTAGGCTCATTGGCAGGATCCTCAAGCTCAAGACCTTCGTGGCTGATATGCCATAAGTTACGGTCACGGCTGTAGCTGTTATCAGCTGAGAATGGAAGATTAATTCCATGCTGTCTGCAGTACTCAATCTCATCTTCACGTGACTTAAGAGTCCACTTATCATTTCTCCAAGGAGCGATAATCTTGATATCAGGAGCGAGAGCCTTAATTGCAAGCTCAAAACGAACCTGATCGTTACCCTTACCTGTTGCACCATGGCAGATGGCAGAAGCACCTTCCTTACGTGCAATCTCAACGAGTCTCTTGGCAATTGCAGGTCTTGCCATTGAAGTACCAAGAAGATACTTATCCTCATATACGGCATGTGCCTGAACACATGGAACTATGTAATCTTCTGCAAATGTGTCAGTAAGATCTTCAATGTAAAGCTTTGAAGCACCACAGCTCTTAGCTCTTTCATCAAGTCCGTTAAGTTCCTCTTCCTGTCCGCAGTCAGCGCAGACGCAGATAACTTCGTAATCAAAATTTTCCTTAAGCCATGGAATGATGGCTGTGGTATCAAGACCACCTGAGTAAGCAAGAATAACTTTCTCTTTCATTATGATATCCTCCATATGTATGCTGCCTGTGGCAGCGTTGTTTAAAACTAGAATCTAATATACAACATTATTTTTGTAAATGCAACATATAAAAATGAATAATATGCAAAAAATATGAATAAATATAAAAATTATTGCAAAAACCTCTTTACAATAAGTAAAAAGAGTAGTATTGTATCTAAAGTACTTAATTTGAAAACCTTATATGAAAGGAACGATGAGACAATGATTAAAGTCGGAATTATCGGTGCTACAGGATATGCAGGCAATGAATTGGTAAGGCTGCTCCTCGGACATAGCGAAGCACAGATTGAATGGTTTGGTTCAAGAAGTTATATTGACCAGAAATATGCAGATATATACAGAAATGTATTTCAGCTTGTTGATGCTAAGTGCATGGACGACAATATGGAGGAACTTGCTGACAGAGTGGATGTGATATTTACTGCCACACCGCAGGGTCTTTGTGCATCACTCGTTAATGATAAGATTCTTTCTAAGGTGAAGATAGTCGACCTGAGTGCTGACTTCAGGCTCAAGAATGTAGATGTATATGAGCAGTGGTATAAGATAGAACATAAGAGTCCTCAGTACATAGATGAAGCTGTATACGGACTCTGTGAGATAAACAGGAATAAGATAACAAAGGATACAAGAATTGTTGCTAATCCGGGATGCTACACAACGTGTTCCATACTTACAATATATCCTTTAGTTAAGAAAGGAATAATTGACCCGGATTCAATTATAATAGATGCAAAGTCAGGAACGTCAGGGGCAGGAAGAGGTGCCAAGGTTGCCAATCTGTTCTGCGAGGTTAATGAGAGCATGAAGGCATACGGAGTAGGTACTCACAGACATACTCCTGAGATTGAGGAGCAGCTTGGTTATGCAGCAGGCAAGGATATAAAGCTTATATTCACACCGCACCTTGTTCCTATGAACAGAGGAATACTTGTTACATCATATGCTGACCTTAAGAAGGATGTAACTTATGAAGATGTTAAGGCGGCATATGACAAGTACTATAAGGATGAGTATTTTGTGAGAGTGCTTGATAAGGATGTCTGCCCTGAGACAAGATGGGTAGAAGGCAGTAATTATGTTGATGTCAACTTTAAGATAGAGCCGAGAACAAACAGAATTATAATGATGGGCGCACTTGATAATCTTGTTAAGGGTGCAGCGGGTCAGGCAGTACAGAACATGAATCTCCTGTTTGGTCTTCCTGAGAATACGGGACTTAAGCAGGTTCCAATGTTCCCATAATAATTTTTATTTGTTTAATGTTTAAATGTTTAACGGAGGAATCAGACTATGGAGATTATAAATGGCGGAGTTACCGCAGCTAAGGGCTTTCTTGCAACAGGAATAAATGTAGGTATTAAGAATAATGTAAAAAAAGATATGGCAATGGTGTTCTCCAGGACAGCCTGCGTCACAGCGGGAACATTTACAACTAACAAGGTATATGCGGCACCGGTCAAGTGGGACCGCAGCATTGTATATAATTCAGAATATGCTCAGGCAGTTGTCATTAACAGCGGTGTAGCCAATGCCTGTACAGGCGAGGAAGGACTTAATAACTGTAAGGCACTTGCTGCTAAGGCAGGACAGGAGCTTTCAATCCCGGCTGATTCAGTACTCATAGCATCCACAGGTGTAATCGGCAAGCAGCTTCCGATGGATATAATGCTTGGAGGAATAAACAGGCTTAAGGGACTGCTTGGTGAAGAGCTTACAGACGGAGAGCTTGCAGCAGAGGCAATTATGACAACAGATACGGTTAAGAAGCAGGCTGCTGTTACATTTGATGTTGCCGGAACTAAAGTTACAATGGGTGGCATGTGCAAGGGCTCAGGAATGATTCATCCTAATATGGCAACAATGCTGGGATTTATCACTACAGACTTAAAGATTGAAAAGAGTGTTCTTCAGAAAGCACTTTCGGCAATTATCGCAGATACATTTAATATGATATCAGTTGACGGTGATACATCAACTAACGATACGGTCCTTGTCCTTGCTAATGGCGAGGCAGGCAATGCAGAGATTACTTCAGAGAACAGCGAAGGCTACAAGGAGTTCTACGAAGCACTTCTTTACATCTGTACGGAGCTTGCCAAGAAGATTGCAGGCGATGGCGAAGGAGCAACGTGTCTGTTTGAGGTTAAGGTAATCAATGCATCGGACAAGGAGCAGGCGAAGATTCTCAGCAAGTCAATAGTTACATCAAGCCTTACAAAGGCAGCGATATTCGGACATGATGCCAACTGGGGAAGGATTCTCTGTGCAATGGGCTATTCTTCAGCTGACTTTGACCCTGAGAAGGTTGATATTTACTTTGAGAGCAGTGCAGGCAGGATTAAGATTGTTGAGAACGGAACTGCAACTGACTACAGCGAGGATGAGGCAACTAAGATTCTTTCGCAGAGTCCGGTGACAGCAATTGCAGATGTTAAGATGGGCAATGAGGCAGCAACAGCATGGGGCTGCGACCTTACGTTTGATTATGTTAAGATTAATGCAGATTACAGAAGTTAAGGAGAATAGAGATGCCGGTTAATATTGATGAAGAATTAAAAAAAGCAGAAGTGCTTATTGAGGCGCTTCCTTATATACAGAAGTTCAATCGTAAGATTATCGTTGTCAAGTACGGCGGAAGTGCCATGGTTGACGAGGAGCTTAAAAGAAAGGTTATTGAGGATGTAGTACTTCTTAAGCTTGTTGGTTTCAAGCCGATAATAGTTCATGGCGGCGGCAAGGAGATAAGCAGCTGGGTTAAAAAATCAGGAATGGAGCCAAAGTTCGTGAACGGGCTGCGCGTTACTGACGAACCTACAATGGAGATTGCAGAGATGGTTCTCAATAAGGTGAATAAAAGCCTTGTATCAATGATTCAGGATCTTGGCGTTAAGGCATGCGGTATAAGCGGCAAGGACGGCGGCATGCTTCATGTTAAGAAAAAGCTTTCGGCAGGAGAAGATATCGGATATGTAGGCGATGTAGACGATGTTAATCCTGAGATAATTCATGCGCTCCTTAAGGATGATTTCCTTCCTGTCATATGCCCGATAGGATTCGGCAGTGACCATCACGCATACAATATCAATGCAGATGATGCAGCGTGTGCAATCGCAAGAGCCGTAGATGCGGAAAAGCTTGCATTCCTTACGGATACAGAGGGTGTATTCAGGGATTTCGAGGATAAGAACTCACTTATATCTGAACTTACAACAGCGGAGGCAAGAAAACTTCTTGCTGGTGGAACAATCGGCGGCGGAATGCTTCCTAAGCTCAATAACTGTATTGATGCAGTTGAAAATGGCGTATCAAGGGTGCATATTCTTGACGGCAGAATACCTCACTGTCTGCTCCTTGAAATATTTACCAATAAGGGTGTTGGTACTGCAATTCTCGGAGAAGATGCAGAACACTTTTACAACACAAATATCTGATATAATAGCCATGCGATGCATGACAGAACGGAGATGACAGATGAATACACAGGAAATAATCACAACAGCAGAGGAACACCTTTTCCATACATATAACAGGTATCAGATTTCTCTCGACAGAGGCGAGGGAGTGCATCTGTATGATGCTGATGGTAAGGAATATGTTGATTTTGGTGCCGGAATAGCAGTATTTGCTCTTGGATATAATAACAAGGAATATAACGATGCACTTAAGGCACAGATAGATAAGCTTATCCATACATCAAACTATTTCTATAACGAGCCGGCAGCTAAGGCAGCTAAGGCTATAACCGAAGTATCGGGAATGGACAGGGTATTCTTCACAAACAGCGGTACTGAGGCAATTGAAGGTGCAATTAAGCTCGCTAAGAAGTATGCATATCTCAAGGATGGCTCAACAGACCACGAGATTATTGCAATGCAGCATTCATTCCACGGAAGAAGTATGGGCGCTCTTGCCGTAACAGGCAACAGGCATTATCAGGAAGCATTCGGACCGATGATTCCGGGAATAAAGTTTGCGCAGTACAATAACCTTGCCAGCGTTGAAGAACTCGTTAATGATAAGACATGTGCAATCATCTTTGAGACAGTTCAGGGTGAGGGCGGTATATATCCTGCAAAGCCTGAATTTATTAAGGGTGTAAGAAAGCTCTGCGATGAGAAGGGAATACTGCTTATCCTTGATGAGATTCAGTGTGGTATGGGACGTACAGGTACAATGTTTGCATATGAGCAGTATGGCGTTAAGCCGGATATCCTTACGGTTGCCAAGGCTCTTGGCTGTGGTGTGCCTGTAGGCGCATTCCTTGCCAGGGAAGAGGTTGCCAAGGCGCTTGTTCCGGGTGACCACGGAACTACATACGGAGGCAATCCGCTGGCATGTGCCGCAGCAGTTAAGGTTCTTGAGCTTTTCAAGAAGCAGAATGTGCTCGATAATGTTAAGAAGGTATCAGCTTATCTTGAGAAAAAGCTTGATGAGATAGTTGCTGAATATGATTATGTTGTTGAGAGGCGGGGACTTGGACTTATGCAGGGCCTTGAGATTAATACGGATGTTAAGGATCTCAAGAAGGTAATTGCAGCATGTCTTGATAACGGTCTGATTCTATTTACCGCAGGGACTAATGTAATACGTTTTGTTCCGCCGCTTGTAATATCAGAGGCTGATGTTGACGAGATGATAACAAAGCTTAAGAAAGCATTAGCATAAATATGATGAGGATTTGTATGACTTTAAAAAAATATTTTAAGAAATTTGCAGCATTGGGACTTGCAGTCTCAATGCTTGCTTCGGTTACGGCATGCTCGGGTAATTCAGATAAGACAACACCTGAGGTTGAACTTGAGGAGGATGTTAATGTTAATCTCTGGTACTCAGATGACAGGTATACGGGTTATTTTGAGGAATGTGCCAGAAGATATCGTGAGTCCAATGCACATGTTACGGTTATGCTTAATCTTGTTGAAGATGAGAATTACCTCGATGATGTATATAATTCATGTATAAAGTCAGATGATGGTGCGGACATATTCATGATGTCATCGGATGACGTGCAGAAAGCCTATCTGATGGGACTTATGAGTGCCAATACTCTGTACCCTGAGACATTTAATGAAGATGTATACGGCAGGGCGGCGATAGCAGCTTCAACATACAGTGGCAGGCTTCTTGGATATCCGCTGACATTTGAGACAAGCGTTATGGTATATAACAAAAAGTTTGCAACGCCATTTAAGACATTTGAGGAGATAACAGGCTTCAGTGATAATTTCCAGCATACGGACGAGAATGAAGCCGTAACACAGATTATCGGATGGGATGTGTCGGATGTAAGTCTTAACTATGCATTCCTTGGTGAATATATGAATGTCGGAGGCGATAATGCTGATGATGTTACAAAGACATATCTTCAGGATGACAACATTAAAGCAGCAGCGCAGGCATATCTTCAGTTCAAGGATTCTTACGGAATTGTAAGAGACAACCCTAAGTACAGTGATTATATCAGGAAGTTTACGGAAGGGTCACTTCTTTATACAATTGTCAATACAAGTGATCTTTCATCGATAGCTGCATCAGGAATTGATTACGGAATTATGCAGATTCCTGATTATAATTCTACACTTAAGACAAGAGCAATGTCTAAGACATATATGCTTGCGGTTACGCCATATGCGTCTAATTCAAGAATTGCGGCAAGTGTTGCCAGGATGTTTACATACGATTATGCAGATGAGCTTATCAGCCTGTCATCTATGCCGGCGGCAAGAGGTGACATACCTGACCACCCTGAACAGTATAATGCACTGCATTCTGTGTATGCGGGCACAGCTCTTAAGGCAAGATACATGGAAGCAGGCGACTATTATCTCAAGCTTGAGATAATGCTTCATCAGATATGGGACAAGACGGCATCGGTTGGTGACGCATATATACAGTTCAAAGATTATGTGACTACAACAATGAATCTTACCAATAAGACGCAGACAGCAAAGTAGCGTATGAATGAATAAAACCTGTCATGGCGGGCATCCTTAATGTATAAATTAAAGTTTATACCGGGAGGCGGCTATGACAGGTTTTTTGATTGCAATGATATCAGGTGCGCTCATGAGTATTCAGGGCGTTTTTAATACGGATGTTACTAAGAGCAGCAGCATATGGGTTGCGGCGGGCTTTGTCCAGCTTACGGCACTTGCAATGTGCGTAGTGATGTGGTTCGTGACCGGGCGTCCGGACGTGATGGCACTTTTTTCAGTAGAGCGTAAATATGCGCTCCTCGGTGGCGTTATAGGTGCGTTTATCACATATACCGTTGTCAGGAGCATGTCCTCACTCGGAACCGCCAAGGCATCCCTTACCATTGTTGTCACACAGGTGGCGGCAGCCTATTTAATAGAGCTTTTCGGACTGTTCGGAAGCGAAAAGTCTGATTTCTCATGGGGAAAGTTCATCGGGCTTGCAATTGCCATTGTGGGGCTTGTGGTGTTCAACATGGTAGGACAGGATGCGTGAATGGGGAAGTGGGATTGAAACTATTAATAGTTTGCAAAGTATAATTTGTATGTTCCACCATCATGACTGTATTTGGATACACGATCTCTTAATAAATTATTCGCAGTATCATATCTGTATGTACAAATGATATTTTTATTATGATTGGTGTGAATCGGGGTCGAGCTGGTGTCAACACCTGTTGCTGCATATTCATTGAAGGAATAGCTGAGATCACCATTAAGCTGTTCTTTTTCATCATCTGAAAGCGAATCATAATCACAGTAGTTCCTCAGGTCAATAGAATCTCCAACAAGAATCTCCTGAATACCAAAAATTATTGTGTTGGTTGCTCCGGTTCCGGCTGCTGTAACTGCTGCAGAAGCAAAGATTTCTTTATTTTAATTTTTTACCATCAAACAAAATTCATTCTTCTCTACATCATATTTAAATGCCAACTGCATATCTCCATAATTATTTTTTAATATACAAGGATCAATGTCTGAAGAAAAATCACTTAACTGTTCTGCTACTTCAATACATATATATTCTTTTAGATAGGTAGGAAGTTCAGTAAAACCTAATATAGAATTTAAAGATATTGATTCATTTTTAGAAATATTTCTTATACCAAATTCAGTAATGAATGATTTAGTCTTACCAACATCGTTAGAATTTACTTCAATTGTTTTAGTTCTCCCAAAACCGGTATAATCAATTCCAGCAGCCTCAGTAGGTGTCACTGTTGTAACTTCAGGTGCCTCAGTTGTTGCATTAGTAGGAGCTACAGTATTTTTTTCTGCTGCTTTAGTAGCTTCTGGAAATTTTGTAGCTGCTACAGTTACCTTCTGTGGTTCATTCTTTACGACTTGACCTGACATGCTTGCCTGTGTGTTTGTTGTTGCCTGTGAAGCATTACCACATGCTGCCATAGTCATTATTGTCATAAATGTTACACATACCGAAATAATTTTCTTTTTCATATTAATCTCCATTCCGCAGGCACAAAATGTTGGAGAAATCGCTATTTGTGGCACCTGCGGCACAAATAGCTGTGGAAAAAATTAGATATCAATCTGTATTTTTTACACTATGTCCTCCAATAACTTAATATTAAGTGTGTTATATGCATTATAATATATATATAACAAGCTGTGACAGTAAGTGTGACGATAAAAAATG
>ULRC01091865.1_pt1 | contig 10081 bp, 10 predicted proteins | sample 1955101 | NCBI WGS metagenome assembly ULRC01 (sample SAMEA4835672, study PRJEB28245) | human gut metagenome | biome: gut microbiome; material: fecal sample | place: Denmark | collected 2008 | reverse complement strand
AGCATCTGCCGCACCTCGCTCGCCGTATCGGCACTTAGAATCATGCGGTATTGCCTTAATAATAGAGCATCGCGTTCTGGCAATTACACCTGAGCGCAATTATTCTGAGGGAGAGATGTTTGTACACGAGAATGATTTAAGTAATGGGAAGGTTACTTAATCATTGTTTAGTAAACGCGGACCAACTCGGTAGGCATTTTGCTCAGCAGTTCATAGCCGGTTTCCGTTACGATAAAGTTCTGCTCCAAGCACATGGTGCCAGCGGTGGGAGTAGTCAGGGACGGCTCCATGGACATAACCATGCCAGCCTGCAACGGCGTATCCTCACCGGCCTCCAGGCAAGGATACTCGTGGACATTCAAGCCAATGCTGTGGCCAATCCACCCCTTAGTCTGGTTAATGTCAGATACACCAGCCTTTTCATAGTATGCATCTACGGCAGCAACAACATCGCTGATCAGAACACCAGCGCGAAGCTTGCTCATACCAATGGCGTGGCCTTCCAAGGCAATCTTGTACAGACGCTCCTGCTCAGCAGTGGGCTTGCCGATGATGCCAACACGGATAATATCAGAGAAATAACCCTTGTAGCTGGGGCCGCCATCGATCATGATGGAAGTGCCGTCTTCGGTACCAAAGGGCAAATCGCTCGGTGGGCAGTTAGGCAGACCATAACGAGTTTTGTGGCCGCGAACGTCCATTTCCAGCATGCTGTCGCATCCCAGCTCATAGGCTTCAGCTACCATGCTGTTGTACAGGCCTCGTTCAGTAGTGACTCCGGGGACAATGCGAGCATAGGCATGCTCGTACAGCTTGGTGTTGATGTTGTTGACCTTGCGTAGCAGATCCTGCTCATAGGGACTCTTTACACCACGGACCGCCCAGATGGTGTTGCTGGCATCCACAAAGTTGGCATGCGGCATGTGGGCAATGATGTTCTCATAATCAGCATGGATCATACGCACACGGCAGCCGCGGCCCCACTCCATACCGATCTTGCCGTTTTCCAGCCCCAGTTCCTTGAAAGCCTGCAGAATGGCTTCGGGGTAGCTACTGGGCTGACCAGGCTGGCGCGTACCGCCGTTAAAATAAGCAATATAGCAGTCCTCGTCAACACATGCAGTCATACGGGCAGTGGGATTGTTGCTCTGGGAGCCAGCCAGGCGCATGTTGCCGTCAGCGGAAAGCACCAACGTACCAGGCATGGAAACATTGGAATCCCACACAATACTGCGATGACCGCAGAAGTAACGCATATTATCGGGGGCAGAAAGCAAAATGCCGTCCATGCCGACTTTCTTCATCTCTGCGGTCAGACGGGCAATACGCTGCTCGTACTCAGACAGAGGACCTTCCAGAAGCATACTTTGTCTCATAACAAAATTCCCCTTTCTTATTTGGCACGCGCAGCCTTATCTACGCGTGCAGCAAGATAACCAAAGCTGCACCATTGATTGGCATCAGCAAATTCAAGGCATTTGTCTACAAGTTCGTTGGATTTATCCATATCACCCATGACATAGTAGTAGTTAGATAGGGCATACAGGCTCGTAATAGCATCCAGGTGTCCATCCACCAAGCGATCCTTCATCAGATCCTCCGGGCTGATCTTACCCTGATACATAGCGCAATTCAAGGTATAGCCGCAGACATCCGCAGCTTTCTCGTAACCATCGGGCAGATTCTTCAGCAGAGCTGTAGCATCCTCTTTGCGCCCAAGACGCATGTAGGTGCGCCAGCGCCAGTCAGTAATAGCACAGAAATCATCTGCTTTAGCGGGATTGGAAAGTGCATAGCAGCGTTTATAAGCAACAGCTGCATCCTCGTAGCGGCCCAGCAGGAAATAAGAAAGACCCAGGTGATACCATACATCCCAGTTGTCAGGGATCAGTCGGCTTGCCATAACAAAGTCGGCAGCGGCCTCTTCAAATTCCCAACAGCTGATATGACGGTGGCCGCGGTGGCGGTACAGAATTCCCTTGAAAGGATCAAGCTCGATGGCACGGGAATAGGCTTCCACGGCTTCACGCATATAAAAACCGCTAGCCAAGGCCAAGCCACGCTGCATCCACAAATCAGCGTTCTTGGGGTCTGCCTTCAGCTTTTCATCAATTTCGGCTACGGCATCAGGGTAGGGACCAGGGGTACGAATGGGATCTGCAACCTGATGCTCTTTGGGCGCTAATTTTAATTCAGTTGCCATAACAATACCCTCTTTTCAAAATTATTAGGCTTTCGCACGGTTGGTCTTGTCTACTTTTGCGGCCAAATAGCCAAAAGCAACATAGCAATCACTGCTGTCGCCAACTTCCAGAATACGGTCAATCAGCGCGTTTGACTTTTCTTTTTCTCCATTGTACCAGTAGTAGTTAGAAAGACCAAAGCCTAGGGTGACGACATCCAACGGCTTCATACCGGCAATATCCTTGGGCAGAACATCCTCCGGGTTGACCACGCCCTTGTACATCAGCAAGCGGCGGAAGTAGTCGGCATTATCACCTGGATCAAAATTCTCGTGGATGTTGTCCAGAAGCTTTTTTGCCGCCTCCTTATCGCCCAAACGCAGCTCAGTCATGTAATACCAGTCACAAACGGCGATCAGTTCATCCTCTTTGGTAGAAAGCTCCAGGCAACGCTGGTAGGCAGCAGCGGCCTTTTTGTAGTCACCCAGCAGGAAGTTGGACAAGCCCAAATGGTACCATACATCCCAATTTTCGGGAATCAGGCGGCTGGCGATCACAAAGTCGGCACGGGCATCCTCAAAACGCCACTGGGAAAGAAAACGGTGGGCGCGGTGCCGGTACAAGATGCCATCAAAGGGTGCCAGAGAAATGGCATGGGCGTAGCACTCTTCCGCCTCGCGGTACAATGAATTCTTGGCAAGAACCAACCCTTTGTCCATCCAAAGACGTGCGTTTTCAGGATCTGCTGCCAGTTTTGTTTCTACTTCTTTTAATTCGTCGTCAGGCTCATAGGCGATATGCTGCCAGGGCGTGACTTCCAGAGCTTGTTCCAATTTGCGCTCAATCATGATGTAGTTCCTCCTATAGTGTTTTACTTGTTTTGGGTATCAAACTTGTGGCAGGCCACCGTGTGGCCGGGTTCGATTTCATGCAGCTTTGGCACTTCGGTGCGGCAACGCTCATCTGCATAGGGGCAGCGAGTATGGAAACAGCAACCCTTGGGCGGATCTAGCGGGCTGGGCACATCGCCGCTCAACGTACCAACCATGCTGGGAACATCCGGGTCTGGCACAGGAATAGCCGCCAACAGGGCTTTGGTGTAAGGATGAGCAGGGTTATCAAACAACGATTTTTTGTCCGCCAGCTCCACAATGTGCCCCAAATACATAACAGCAATGCGGTCACATAAGTGTTTGACCACGCTGAGGTTATGAGAAATAAAAATGTAGGTCAGATTGTACTTTTTTTGAAGATCCCGCATCAGGTTCAGGATTTGTGCCTGAATCGATACGTCCAGAGCCGATACAGGTTCATCGCAGATGACCAGATCCGGCTGCAGGGCAATAGCGCGGGCAACACCGATACGTTGCCGTTGACCACCGGAAAATTCGTGAGGAAACCGGGAAGCCTGATCTTCACGTAGGCCGACTTCCTGCATCAGTTCCAACACTTTGGACCAGCGCTCCGATTTGATGCCTACTTTGTGTACGTCCAGCGGCTCTTCAATACAACGGCCAACCGTCATGCGGGGGTCAAGGGAAGAATAGGGATCCTGGAAAATAATTTGAATATGGCGCGCCATTTCGCGGCGGGAGCAGCCTTTGATATCTTTTCCCTCGAACAGAATGGTACCTGCAGTAGGCTCCAAAAGCCCTACGATGCCACGGCCGGTGGTGGATTTGCCGCAGCCGGACTCACCAACGATACCAAAGGTTTCACCCTTATACACATCAAAGGAAACACCGTCCACAGCGTGCAGATAAGAAACGGAACCACCCAAAGCATTTTTTGCTTTTACGGGGTAGTAAATTTTTAGGTCTTTCACCTGAAGCAGCGGTTCACTCAAAGTTCTTGCCCTCCTGTTCGTCATATTTCCAGCAGCGCACCTTGCGGCCATCAGGCAGCACCGTCAGGGGCGGCTGCTTGTCTTGGCAAAGTTTGGCGGCGTAAGGGCAGCGCGGGCAGAAACGGCAGCCCTTGGGGTATTCTTTGGGACTGGGAACCATGCCCTTGATGTTGTACAAAGTTTCTACATCCTCGTTCAACTTGGGAATGCTCTTCAGCAGGCCCCTTGTATAGGGATGCAGCGGATCCTTGTAGATGCTGCGGGCAGGCGCATATTCAACTACCTGACCGGCATACATAACCATAGCAGTCTGTGCGATTTGTGCTACAACACCCAAATCATGTGTAATAATGATGATTGATGTGCCGGTTTTTTCTTTCAAATCTTTCAGTAACTGCATGATCTACGCTTGAATTGTAACATCCAAAGCCGTGGTCGGCTCGTCGGCAATGAGGATGCGCGGTTTGCAAGCCAAAGCCATGGCAATCATAATACGTTGGCGCATACCGCCGGAAAGTTCATGCGGGTATTTGTCCACAACTTTTTCCGGGTCGGGGATACCTACCATTCGGATCATTTCGATGGCTTTGGTACGGGCTTCTTTTTTATTCAGTTTTTGATGAATGATAAAAGACTCCATGATTTGGCGCCCTACGGTGAAAACAGGGTTCAAGCTGGTCATGGGCTCCTGGAAAATCATTGAAATCTCATTGCCGCGGATGGATCGCATCTCTTTTTTGCTGATCTTCAGCAAATCCTTGCCATGATACAAAATTTCGCCGGCTTCAATTTTGCCGGGAGGGCACTGCACCAGTCCCATAATGGACAGGCTGGTCACAGATTTACCACAGCCGGATTCACCCACAATGGCCAGGGTCTCGCCCTCGTGCAGATCAAAATCTACGCCATCAACGGAAGGCATAACGCCATCCTCTGTATAAAAGTAGGTTTTCAGGTTATGTACCTGCAGTAATGGTTGTTCACTCATACAGGTTGCCTCCTTACACATTCTTCAAGCGCGGATCAAGTGCATCACGTAAACCGTCGCCAATCAGGCTGAAACTCATAACCACCAGCGTAATGGCAGCACCGGGGATCAACGCCTGCATGGGGTAGGAGCGCAGCACCTCACGGGCCTGGCTTAACATCGAACCCCATTCCGGGTCCGGCGGGGTGACGCCCAATCCCAGGAAGGACAGGGAAGAAGCAATCAGAATTGCGGTACCCAGCTGCAGAGTGACATTGACGATGATCTGCGAAACCGCGTTGGGAATGATGTGGGTAAAGATAATACGGGCAGAACTTTCACCCATGACTTTGCAGGCCGAAATATATTCATTGCCGCGCAGAGAAAGCACCTCGCCGCGTACCATACGGGCTACTGTAGGAATCGAGAAGATCGAAATTGCGATAACAGTGTTCTGCATGCCGTTGCCCAATACAGCAACAACGGCGATTGCCAGCAGCAGACCAGGGAAAGCAAGCAGAATATCCAAAAAGCGGGAGATAAGGGTGTCAACCAAACCACCAAAATAACCGGCGCAGACACCCAGCATAACACCAATAAAGGTGCCCAGAATAACGCCCTCAAAGCTGATAGAAAGCGAGTTGCGCCCGCCGTACAGCATACGAATAAAAATGTCACGTCCCATATTATCGGTGCCGAACCAATGAGCCGAACTGGGAGCCTGATAGGCATTCAGAATATCCTGCTCCAGGGGATCGGTGGTGATAAACATCGGGCCGAATATGCAGGCCAGAATGATAGTAAGCAAGATAATGGCTGCTGCAACCGAAACTTTGCGCCGCAGGAAACGGCGGAAAACTTTATTCTTCATTTTGACGCCCTCCTGTTAATCAAATTTGATACGCGGGTCTGCTACGGTGTATAGTACGTCTACAAGCGTGTTTACAACCACAAAGGTAAAGGCAAGAACCAGGATGCACCCCTGAATCAGCGGATAATCACGCTGGGAAACCGCGTCGACTGTCAGACGACCGATACCGGCAATAGAAAATACTGTTTCCGTCAGGGTAGCACCAGCCAGCAGAGAGCCAAAACGCAAGCCAACAGAGGTCAAAACCGGAATGATGGCATTGCGGAAAGCATGCACGCAGACGACCACGCGCTCCGACACGCCGCGGGCACGGGAAGTACGGATGTAATCTTCCCCCAGAACGTCCAGCATGGACGAACGTGTAATACGGGTGATATAGCCGACTTCCTGTGTACCCAGGGTCAGAATCGGCAAGAGCATCTTCTGCCAGGTGTCAAAACCACTGACCGGCAACAAATGCAGCCAGATGCAAAAAATCAGCATCAGGATCATGGCCAGAAAGAATGACGGGGTAGAAATAGAAATTAGAGAGACGACCATAAGGAGGTTGTCCGTAAATTTGCTGTGTTTTACTGCGGCCAGGATACCAAAGGAAACGCCCAAAACAGTAGATACGATCGTGGCGCCGATTGCCAGCTTAATTGTGTTAGGATAGCGGCGGCCGATTTCATACAGAACTGCTTTATGGGTCGAGATGGAAGTACCAAAATCACCGTGGAACAAGTTTTTTACCCAGATAAAATATTGCTGCCACAGCGGCTTGTCCAAACCAAGGCGGGCTGTCTCAGCGGCAATGGCTTCTTTGCCAGCGCCCATGCCCAAGCTCATGGTAACGGGGTCGCCGGGGATCAGACGAACCATGCAAAAAACAACGATGGAAAGAATGATCATCATGGGAATCATTTGCAGAATTCGTTTAACGATATATTTCAGCATACGGATCTACCCCTATATATGTGGAGAATGGGTCTACACCTTCTGCATCGGTGCAGACCCATATCTCCATGGTTTACTTTTCAGTGTGCTTTAGGCACGAACCTTGATCTTCTCAAATTCGACACGCTGGGTGGCGTTCATAGAGAAGCCTTCAACCTTATCGGTCATAACAAAGATGCTGCTGCGCAGGTTGAAGTAGACGGCAACGGGGTCGTCGAGGTACAGGATTTGCTGAGCCTCTTTGTACATTTCCTTACGCTTTTCCTGGTCCATCTCAACGATAGCGCCATTCAGCAACTCATCCACGCGGGCGTTGGAATACCAACCATAATTGTTGGTGTTCAGGCCATCAGAACTGGTGACGAACACGCGGCGCAGACAACCATCGCAGTCCAGGCCACCCAGACCACCGTAGCCCATGATGAACATATCCCAGGACATTTGATCGGGGGTGATACCGTTCATAGAAGCATTGAAGGTTGCACCATCCACGCTGTCAATAGTAACATTGATGCCGACCTTGCCAAGGTAATCTTTAATGGCCTCGGCGAGTTCAACGCCCTTATTATAGCCATTGTAAGTCATAACAGACAGATCCAAACCGTTCGGGTAACCGGCCTCGGCCAGCAATTCCTTGGCTTTTTCAGGATCATAGGGCTGAACACCCAGGTCAACATAGCCAAAGTACTGAGGCGCCACAAGACCATGGGTAGCAGTCTCACCAATACTGCCGTACAGAGCCTGGCAGATGGTCTCTTTATCGATGGCGTACATGATAGCCTGGCGAACTTTGGTATCGCTGGTCACATGGCCCTCGGAGCAGTTATACTGGAAGCCATGAATACCGTAGCCGGGCTTCTTGAAAACAACCAGGCCATCCGTGCTTTCCAGACGGCTTACATCGTCAACACCCGGACGGTCGATGATATCGACCTCACCGGTCTCGATTGCCATGGCACGAGAGGAAGCTTCAGGAATGATCTTGACAATCAGGTTCTTGGTGCCGGCTTCACCGCGCCACCAGTTCTCGCTGGCTTCCATAACGACCTGTTCGTCAACATCCCAGCTGACCAGCTTGTAAGGGCCGGTGCCATCGATGGTGGCGGGGTCAAAGCCCATGTCATCACCATACTGATCGATGTAGTCTTTGTTCAGGATAAAAGTGCATGCCTGGGTCAAAGTATCTTCAACAGCACCAAAAGCATGAGCCAAAGTCATGACGACGGTGTAATCATCGGGAGCGGTAACCGTATCGATGAACTCCACATTCTGGTAGTAACGACCGGGATGCTCTTTGTCCAGCAGGCGGTCAAAGGTGGCAACAACATCGGCGGAGGTCATCTCTTTGCCAGAGGATGCAAATTTGACACCCTTGCGCAGGTGGAAGGTCCAGGTCATATAGTCATCGCTGTGCTCCCAGCTCTCAGCCAGGCAGCCCTTGAACTCGCCGGTATCGGGATCGATCTCCAGCAGGCCCTCGTATAACTCACGCTCAATCTTATCATGGGAAACGTTCTTCTGCGGGTCCAAAGAATCCGAGTCGCCGTATTCGCCAACGACCAAGGTATCCTTATACTCCACGTTGTCTGCCGCAGTAGTTGCTGTTTCTGCGCTGGCATTACTGCTGCTGGTAGATGCTGCACTGCCACCGCAACCGGTCAGCATGCTGGCAACCATTACCATACTTACAGCACCCTGCAAGAAACGGCTGAAAGTCTTCTTTCTCATACATTCCACTCCTTTTATAAAATGAACTTTCCTCCAACCCGGACTCCCGTACGTTCGGCTGAGTTGATATTTGCCATTATACGGTTTTTTAGAACAATGTCAAACGAAAAAATATAAGCCTTTTTGTGCAAAACGTCTAAGGATTCAACGCTTTACACCAATAAAGCGCCTTTAAAACTGTCTCTGATAGAAAAACAGATGCACTTTGAGCTTGGACGGATTTTGCACCAAGAAAAACTTGAAAAAAAGAAAACCGCAAGGCGGCAATTCGCGCATGAAAAAAATTCACTGTTTACGCAAAGATTTTTTTTGTATATTTTTGCAATTTTCCATTTATAACTGGTCTTTAAGGGCTTTTTTCATTAGCGCCGCAGGACAGAGTGGGATTAAAGATAAATAAAGTAGACAAATCTTGCGCAAACGCCAGAAAGTGTGATAAAATACTAAACAACGCCAAATGCGTACAATTTGTGAAATGTGACAAATCTATTAACATACAACTATTTTTTTACAGAGAGGAGCCGTGCAAGGGCATGCCGTTGGATGACTATACCATTAAGTCTTATGCCGAGAAATTTGGATCTGAAATTTGCTGCAGTATCGTGAAAAACTTGACCTATCTGGAGCATGTGCATCGCTCTTACGAGATTTTGTACTTGCTAAAGGGACAGATTGAAACTGAAGTACAAGGCCATCGCTTTACTTTAAATAAAGGAGACCTTTTATTTATTGCTAATGGTGCTGTGCACAGCTATGCTTCGCCTTTCGAGTCGCTTTCACTGTTGGCGGCTTTTTCTCCGCAGGATGCCCAGCAATTTACTACGATATTGCAGCAAAGTGGAAGGCAGTTTTGCTACTTACCAGCGGCTGAGATAAATGGCAGCCTGGATATGGCAGTGCAGGGCGTAGCGGACGGCATCCGCAACAATGCCAGCCGGGTCTCACTGGTAGCCTACATTAACTTGATCCTGGCACAGGTGGTAGCCGGATTGGATAAACAACCTGTTAGCCAATCAAGAAAAAGTACGGCACTGGATGATGCCTTGATGTACATTAGTGACATGCTGCCAAATTCTATTGCAGCCGATGATGTGGCAAGCCATACCGGCGTATCGCGTTTTCAGATTTCGCGGCTCTTTAGTCAGTATATTGGCACCAATCTGAGTACTTACTGCGCGTTGATGCATATCAATGCAGCCCGCCGCATGTTGGTTCAGACAAATTTGCCAATCAGTGAGATCTATCAGCGCTGCGGTTATGCAAATTCTCGCAGTTTTGACCGCGATTTTGTGCGTTTTTCCGGACAGACTCCGCGTGAATATCGTGTTCAGGAAACGCCTGGCGGCTTTACAAATTATGGTACACCTTTTGTGCGCGACCTGCTGCTGCGCAAATGGGGGCTGCTGGAATCCGAATAAAGAAATGTTATTGCTGCAACGCAGGAGAAACAATATGGACTAGGGTGAAATAAGAAGCAAATTGCGGAGTACATCAAGCATCAGCTTGACGAAGATCAGATAGCGGATCAAATGAGCCTGAAAGAGTTTATT
>ULRC01060936.1_pt1 | contig 10100 bp, 7 predicted proteins | sample 1955101 | NCBI WGS metagenome assembly ULRC01 (sample SAMEA4835672, study PRJEB28245) | human gut metagenome | biome: gut microbiome; material: fecal sample | place: Denmark | collected 2008 | reverse complement strand
TTTGTTGTCTCATTTACCTTTGTTTCTTCAGCTGCCTTTGTGGACTCATCAACCTTTGTCTCAGCAGCAGTTTCCTTTGCTGTTGTACCTTCCTGCTGGCAATCAGATATGAAATGCATCTGACCATTAATATTAACGAATGTATTTGCAATTGCCCTTCCATTGCATGTTGATGTAAGTGTAACATCTGCTCTTGGAGCAACTACTATACCACATATCTCCCCCATGTTGAACTTACCTGAAACATTAACAGCATTAAATATTACTGTATCAGATATATCAACATCTGTTAATCCGCCTGAATTCTTTCCATTAATGCTGAATCTCTTAACCTCTGCATCTCCATCTGCACCTAAAAGATTCATAATAACAAACTGACCATCAGCCTTATTAGTTATACTTAACTGACCTTCTCCATAATAAGTTGATACTTCATTGCCCTGCCAGTCTTTATAATTACTTGCATACATATTAACAACTACAATCTGCTTATCCTTAAATGATGAAAGATCAATCTTTTTCTCATCATTAGCTTTGATAACGATGTCAGCTTCTTCATCAGAAATATCTGCATATTCTTTAAAATTGTCATACACCTTATCAAGTGCTGCAGTTACGTCCATATAATCTTCAGCATAATAAACATTGATTGTATCTTTACAGTTGTTGACGTTAATGACAGCCCCTGTTCTTTTTCCGTCAGCACCTTTAATATAACACTTGTTCTCCGTCGGAACATAATCGTAATCTGTTCCTAGAACAAGATTATTAAATGCATTCCTGTCAATAAACACCTCAGCCGAACCTGTGTTATCAAAACTTCTGATATAAGTTGTTCCCACACTCATATCCAGCCAGGCACTCAGCCACTGGTCTGTTATGACAAGATTATTGGTTGCAAAACATGTCTGATTATGATTAGCGTTCTTAAATTCATCTGCAACCACACCATATGGCTTAGCTGCTCCTAACAGTTCATCAAGTACATCCTGTGTCTTAGAATATGCCCCAGCCTTTAATGAAGTTCCCGCAATCACAGAACCAGCAACCATTACTGCAACAAGAACACCACTAATAATTTTCTTCGACTTTGCACTCAAACTACTTAATCGTTTTCTTAAAAACATTACCATCCCTCCGAAATGTTTGAATCAATAGTTTTACCCCTTTAACTATATTTTCTCCCCACAAGCGTATAATAGCATTAGTACTATAGTACCGCTTCCCCCTTTGAGGGGGATTTTTTAATTCTACATAAATAAAACAACCCATGTTCCTTAATCGTTATCATTCTAGTATACGTTAAGGACATGGGTACTATTACAGATTATTCAATTAAATAATATATTAAGCTTCAAGACTTCTGTTCATGGCTGACTCTAACGCATCAATAGAAGCTCTGATGATATCATGGTCAATACCAATACCAAAGTAATTCTTTCCATCCTCTCCTGTAATACCAACATATGCAATGGCACTAGAATCAGAGCCCTTCTTTAATGAATGTTCTTCATAACAGAAGATATCGCAAGGCTTTCCAAAGTGGCTGGCAAGAGCATTACTTACAGCATCAAGACGACCATTACCGCCATCTTCAACATTGTACTTCTCACCATTCTCATTAATAGTTACGACTGTCTGTATTCCATTAATCTGCTTGAAATGTACTTCAGAAATCTTGAATACTGGTGTGTATTTCTTATATCTCTTCTCAAATATTTCAAGAACTTCATCTGCTGAAAGCTCCTTATGATTAACATCCGATACGTCTTTAACAGCATAACCCAGATCTTCTCTCATAGCCTTAGGAACAACCATTCCATAGTTATGTTCAAGAACATAAGCAACACCACCCTTACCAGACTGGCTATTAATTCTTATAACATCTGAATCATATGTACGTCCTACATCTTCTGGATTAATTGGAAGATATGGAACTGTCCATTTATTAGGATCATTTTCAATTCTGTAATGCATTCCCTTAGATATAGCATCCTGATGTGAACCTGAGAAAGCTGCAAAAACAAGCTTACCACACCATGGATGACGGTCATCAATCTTCATCTGTGTAAGTCTTTCAAATACTTCTGCAAGATGTGGCATATCAGAAAGATTGAGTTCAGGATTAACACCCTGCATATACATATTCATCGCAAGTGTAATAATATCTACATTACCTGTTCTCTCACCATTACCAAAAAGTGTTCCCTCAATTCTATCTGCTCCTGCAAGAAGTCCTAACTCTGCATCAGCAACACCTGTCGAACGGTCATTATGTGGATGAAGAGAAATAATAACATTTTCTCTGTTGTGCATGTATTTAGACATATATTCAATCTGGCTTGCAAATACATGTGGAAGCGACATTTCTACTGTAGCAGGAAGATTGATGATACATTTCTTATCAGGAGTTGGCTGCCAGATATCAACAACAGCGTTGCATACCTCAAGTGCATACTCTGGTTCTGTTCCTGTAAAGCTCTCTGGACTGTATTCAAAAAGGAAGTTTCCTCCATCAGCTTCAGCAAGTTCCTTTAATAACTTAGCACCTTCAATAGCAATCTGCTTAACTTCTTCCTTAGACTTCCTGAATACCTGTTCTCTCTGTGCTAATGAAGTAGAATTATATACATGAACGATTGCTCTTGGAGCACCCTTTACAGCTTCAAATGTCTTCTTAATAATATGTGGTCTTGCCTGGGTAAGAACCTGGATTGTAACATCATCAGGAATCATGTTCTTCTCAATAAGTGTACGACAGAATTCATATTCTGTCTCAGAAGCTGCAGGGAAACCAATCTCAATTTCCTTAAATCCGACTTCAACTAACATCTGGAAGAATTCAAGTTTTTCATCTAGACTCATAGGTTCAACAAGAGCCTGGTTACCATCTCTTAAATCAACCGAACACCAGATTGGTGCCTTATCAACATACTCCTTGTTAACCCAGTCATTGCACTTAACCGGTGGCATAAAATAGCCTCTTTCATACTGTCTGTAATCAAACATTCCTAAAACCTCCTGAAAAAATATATATGGTTAATAAGTAAAAGCTTTCTCAAAGATAAGCATAAAAAAATCTTTCGTCCATGGGTAATTCTACCCAAAGAGACGAAAGACATAATCTCACGCGTTACCACTCTTCTTCATAGCTATGCTATGCACTCACTGAATACGTACAACAAATGTGCTGCATTATATTCTGTCCACTATAACGGTTGGCTTCCGGCTACTCCTACTTCTCATAATGATTTCAGGTAGCAGCTCCAAGGCGAGTTCAATAAGTTCCTTCGACTGCCTCGCACCACCCGGCAGTTCTCTGACTCTGGTTCCTATCTAATAGTCCTCTTCACAGCATTTACTTATTATGTACGCTTATTATACTTGTCATTTTTTATAAAGTCAAGCATAAATTCAAGTTCTTCTTTGGAAATATTCTTATCAGAATATCTGGCTTTTTCATAACTTCTTGTAATTCTTTCAGCAGTCGCAGCATTTGAAGTAATATTATTTCTTGTGATATCCTCAGGCTGCATATAAACCAAACTGTCTGCAGCCATCTTTTCTTTTCTCTTATCCAGCATCGCTGCCTTTTTAAATGCTTTTCTATATTGCATATTAACCGCAAGATTGGTTTTCTCCACAGCACGCTTAGACCTTCTGATTTTTCTTTCATGCCTGCCTGTTCCTATGAATTCAACCTCATCTCCATTATCATCCCTTGATTCCTTGAACTTTCTCGCATATCTTACAATAACATATATAACAGCAATCATTAACCCTGTAATAATAACCACTGTGAAAGCAACGAAAACTGCCTGCATAACAGGATTATCCGCATATTCTTTTATCTCTGTTTCGTCATACAAAGCATCATCCTTATTGATTGGTTGAGTTGGCTGCTGAGGCAGAGCTTCGTCATTTTCTTTCATAAGCATGAGCAGCAATTTAAGAAGCGGTCTGAATACTACACCTAAAATACTTCCCATCAGTGCAAATATATTACCACCATCTCCTCTGTAGAACAGAAGCATTCCCATTATCATTAATACAGCTACAACAGCCACAGTTGCCATATTAATGCCTGTTATTCTTCTTGCTGGGAATTCAGATTTACCTGTATTACTTATAAATAAATCATTAACTCCTTTAAGCTGATTCCCTATAAGGAAAAGAATTATAAAAAGGGCAAACATCAATGATTCAAAACTTACAAGTTTTGTACTGCCATTCTGTCCGCCAAGTGTACTTCCAACAATCATAACAATGCAATACACCACTGACATTCTCTCTGTTGTCTGCATTACCGCTTTCTTTTCATCATCATTAACATCTTCTGTTTTAGTGCTGAACCGCGACTCCTTCATATATTCAGTTTTTCTTACATTAGCAATCCTTACACTTACAGATCGTACACATACAACAAACACACTTACAAAATATGCCGTACTTTCAGCATCTGTTCTTCCAAGCATAATTGCTGCTGCAATAAGTACTATATGAATCATTACAAAAAGAAACAACGACTTTATATATTTTCTTGCAAAAAATGTAATGACTACAGGAATAGTAACCAGTGTGGCATATAAAATATATTCATCAGACTTTTTAACAACCCCTAGAATTATCATTGCAGCAAATGCCATAAAAACAACACACTGACTAAGTAATTCCACAACTGACCGCGCTACATATAATGTTTTATTTCCTGAACGCGCAACAGACTCACTCATATTGCTTCTCCTTACTTAACTTCCCATCCAACCGGCTCAAAATCACATAATTCCAGTCCATAATCATCTCCTGGAAAATGTGGTACAATCCATACCATATCTGCCTGAAGCCTGCTGATTTTATTAATAACACTCTGCAATTTCTTTCTTCTGCTTGCAGAGATTAAAACATATACATATTCACTTTCTATTCTCATATTATCCGGCTCAAGAATTTTTTCAAGCATAGCAGAGTATTCTTCCATAGTAATTCCTGTATCAATCCTTGCAAGTGCAGTATTAATATTATTGAGATGTCCTATTCCAGAACCATTATTTATTACAACCGGACTCTTTGTATCAACATCACATCCATTGCTGAGCATTGAAACATTTATTCCACATGCAATTAGCATCTGTGATATTCCTGCTGCAATACTTATAGCCTGTTCGTCAACTGCATCATACCTCAATACTCCGTCTTCTTCGAGATTTAGCAGAATGCATACATTTCTGCTGACAGACTCATCATATTCATTAACCATAAGATTGCCGGTTCTTGCCGTTGCCTTCCAGTTGACATTCTTAAGGCTGTCATTACCCGTATAGTCTCTTATCCCCCTGAATACAAATGGATCTTCAAGCATATATTTTTTCCGTTCTGCTTCTCCTGTAATCCTACTGTTCACTGGTTTTAACACTGTCGGGTCTGCCGGTTTTGGATATACTGTTATTTCACAGTTATTATCAGTCTTTAGAACATTAATTTCATTCATAAACAAGCCAGAGAATACAATCTCAAGACCTGAAATGCGGTAAACGCCCCTTCTTGTGCACCTGACAGGAACCTTTCTTGTAATTCTCTGATTAGAAAGAAGCGAAAATACATCATTACGGTAAGTCTTATCCGATACGCTTGAATTAGTATCTGAACCTGTAAAAAGCAATTCTCTTGCAGCCTGAAATTTAAGATTAATACAAGGAAGTGGCAGCCTCTTGGCATTAGTAACAACTTCTGTAATATTAACAATATCATCCTTAACCACATGCTTTTTATCAAATTCAAGACTCACTGTAAGATTTTTATTCCAGTTATATCTGTACACAAGCTTTACAGCAATGTACACAATCAGTACACCTAAAAGCATTAACAAAACATTCATTATCTATTCCAATCTTCAGTAGGAACTGCTGTTTTCGAGACAACATTGCCTATGATCTGTTCTTTATTATCTCTGTTCATAAAACCAGTCTGTAAAACAAGTCTGTGTGCCCATACATATGGTGCCAAAATCTTAATATCCTCTGGCACAACATAATCTCTGCCTGATACATACGCATATGCTCTTGCAGCATTCAGCATGCCAAGTGTTCCTCTTGGACTGACACCTGTTAATACATTTTCTTCATTTCTTGTCATTCTTGCAAGTTCAACAATATACTCAATAAGCACAGGATGAATATATACATTCTTAGCATCTTCCTTCATTGCTATAACATCCTCACAGGTTGCCACTTTTTCAAGAGTTATTTCCGGATTAGATGTAAGGAATCTGTTAAGAATGAGTACCTCATCATCTTTCTCTGGATAACCCATATTAATCTTCATAAGGAATCGGTCAAGCTGCGCCTCTGGAAGCTGATAAGTTCCTGCTGTCTCAATAGGATTCTGTGTTGCAATTACAACAAATGGTTCTTCTAACTTAGAATATTCACCATCCACAGTAACCTGATGTTCCTCCATACATTCAAGCAATGCTGACTGTGTTCTTGGAGTTGCTCTGTTAATCTCATCTGCAAGAATAACATTAGCAAATACAGGACCTCTTCTGAATACGAACTCGCCCTCTTTTTGGTTAAACACATGCACGCCTGTAATATCTGAAGGAAGCAGATCTGGTGTAAACTGAATTCTTGAAAATTCTCCATCAATGCTCTTTGCAAATGCTTTTGCCATCATAGTCTTACCTGTACCCGGAACATCTTCAAGAAGAACATGTCCACCAGCAATAATACTTGTCAGAACAAGTTCTGAAACATTTCTCTTTCCCACAATCACCTTACTTACATTATCCAATATATCTGAAGCCTTACTCATAATACCTCCTCGTAACACGAAATTTAAGCTCAGATAATTATAACAAAAACACTGCCAGAACAGCAAGTGTCTGACAGTGTTAATAGGTTAAATAATTATGAACTTTTGATGAATTTAATTATCTGTAGGCATCTCCTGATTAACATCAATACCTCTTGGAGCAACAGGTGTTGAGAACACAATCTGTGTACTTGTTCTTCCGAACTTCTGAAGCTGGCCGATAAATGTATCAAGTTCCATGGTACTTGGGAACATAACTTTTAATAGCATTGAATAATTGCCTGTTACACAGTTACATTCAACAACATTAGGGCATGACTTGATAAATGGATAGAAATCCGGTTTCTGCACAGGAGCAACTTCAAGATTAATAAATGCTGTTATATGATATCCCAGCTTTAACTGATTAATCTTAACTTCATATCCTTCAATAATCTCTTCCTTCTCAAGTCTCTCAATTCTTGCTGAAACAGCCGGTGATGAAAGGAAAACATTCTCGGCGAGTGCCTTTAATGGCATTCTTGCATTCTGCTGTAATAATGTAATTATCTTCTTATCGATTTTATCCATGGCGTGAACCTCCAGATTATAATATTCGTTGTAAATGCTATTAATTTAACCAAAAGGGGACAATCCTAGCGTTGTTGCTAAAATCGTCCCCTTTGACTTAAATTATTAACTTATGCATAATATACACCTTACATAATAAAATGGCAAGTGTTTTTTCTTTATTTTCATTGCTTTTATACATAATATTTGTTAGAGTAGAGAAAATACTAAAGCCATTACTGGCAGAACGGAGACATTATGGAGAATAATAATCAGGAATATAACACAGTAACTCTTATGCTTGACGATAACACAGAATGTGAATGTGCAATAATACGCATATTCCCTGCTGGAGATAACGACTATATCGCACTTCTTCCACTTGAGGGTGAAGCTGCAGACAACGATGAGGTATATCTTTACAGATACAAGGTTGAAGGCGACAACGAACCTGTACTTGAGAATATTGAATCTGATGAAGAATATGAGCTTGTATCTGAAGCATTTGACGAAGAATTAGATGCTATGGAGTATGAAGATCTGTACGAAGAAGAGGATAACGAGCAGTAAGAATCTCTTCTAAAAAGCGTGAACGGGTTGTATCTTTATTGTACCTCTGCTTGGGGTACAGAAGATACAACTTTTCTTTTGCCCTCGTCATCGCAACATAAAAAAGTCTCCTCTCCTCTTCAATCTGCTCATCTAAAATCGACTTATTATACGGTATTATCCCCTCACAGACATCCATTACCAGTACAATCTTATATTCAAGACCTTTAGAGCCGTGCATTGTAAGCATATGCACACCGTCTGCTGTATTATTCTGTCTGTCTTTATCGCACTGCCTGATGTATTCTACAATACCATCAAGCCATTGTGACAGACTCATATACTGTGAAGCCCTGTGTGCCAGTTCATCAAGCACATTATATAATTCTTCCTTATCAGCCTTGTGTTCATATATATAATTCCTTATATACTCATCATAACCAACACCCTTTCTTATATAATTAACAGCTGCAAATGGAGACATACTTCTTATCATACTAATATCAGACACCAGCTTTTCTACCTGTTTACTCATCTGTTCATTCCCCTCATAGCCTCTCTTCAATGCATTAATATCTGCCGACTGTGTAATATATGAACGGCTTATATATCGGAGCGGCTTATTAATAATCCGCAGAAAATCTATTCTTTCCCTGCTGCCAAGTGCTATCCTTATATATGTAAGAATATCCTTACTTATCCAGTGCTCATATATATCCTGTACTACCGAATAATCGCAGCATGGAATTCCATCACTTTCAAGCCTTGACATATACATATTCCCAATTACATTAGTTCTTGATAACACAGCAATGTCATCAGCAGCTATTCCAGTATCAATCAGTCTTCTTATCTCTGATACAAGAAATGCTTTCTCATCATTCAGACTGTTAAATTCATATACAGACACAGTATCTCCTTGTGAATTGTACGTCGTTATATCTTTATAATAACGATGCTCATTCTCCTCTGCTACAGCCCTTGAAGCAAACACAATATTGCCCGTTGACCTGTAATTAATACACATGTCAATTCTCACTGCATCACTATAATACTTATTGAAATCTAACATTATCTGTGGAGCAGAACCTCTGAATCCATATATACTCTGGTCATCATCCCCCACCACAAAAAGATTTCTGTATTCATCAGCAAGAATCCTCACAACATCAAACTGTGCCTTATTAATATCCTGAAATTCATCTATCAGAATGTACTTATATTTATTCTGCCACGCCCTCCTGTAATCTTCTCTCTGCATCAGAAGCTCGCGGCACTGTACAATCATGTCATCAAAATCAATCAGATGCTTTCTTACAAGCATATCATCATAAGCCATGTATATTATTCTGAAACTCTGTGGCGGAATGCATCTGCTCTCATATTCATCTATATTAACAGCCTCACCCTTAACACGGCTTATCTCAGATAAAACACCATCTACAGCTTCCTTCTCATCATCATACTCCAATTCAAGCCTGTGTATCTGGTCTTTCACGAATTCATGCTGTACCTGTGGCGTAATAATGCAGCGTGCAGAATAATTATATGCTGCCTTAAGTATGGTAAAAAATACTGCATGAAATGTGCCAAATGTTACTGCTGAACTTCTACCTTCTGACAGCCCCTTAAACTTAAACTTCATCTGCTCTGCTGCAGCCTTAGTAAATGTAATAACAAGAATATCAGACGGCTTGACCCCGCATCTGTCGATAAGATACCTTACCCTGTGTGTAAGAACCGTAGTCTTTCCAGAACCTGGTCCTGCAATTACCATACACGGTCCTTTATTATGTTGTATAGCCTGAATCTGTGCTTTATTAAACTGCAAAAGCGGCACCCCTTATAATAATCTTACACAAACAAATGTATATTAAGATTATATAAGTATGCCGCTATCATGTCAACCTAATAATATATATTTTATATTTTATTAATAACTTGTTATGTTATCATCAGAATCATCAGTATTAGATATATCCTTGATAACAACATAATATTCAACTTGTGGATTAACCTGTACAAGAACCCTGTCACCCTTCTTATGTCCAAGAAGTGCCTTGCCAAGGGGCGACTCTATACTGATCATACCGCTTAACGAATCAGCCCTGATTGTAGTAACAATCTTAATAGTCTCCGTGCTTTCATCATCCTCATACAATACCTCAACCGTATTATTAACGCCAACCTCA
>ULRC01011781.1_pt1 | contig 10161 bp, 7 predicted proteins | sample 1955101 | NCBI WGS metagenome assembly ULRC01 (sample SAMEA4835672, study PRJEB28245) | human gut metagenome | biome: gut microbiome; material: fecal sample | place: Denmark | collected 2008 | reverse complement strand
CCCCCCGCCGCACCCCGGCGGCGGGGAATTTTTTTGCGAAAATACAGTATGTAAAATTTGGAACGCAAAAGCGCAAAAAATGTGCGAACGACGGCCTTTTGTGGGTTCTGGACAAAAATATTGACTTTGAACCGATGGTTTTGGCACGGCGCAGACGGGCGTAAATTGTTGCAATTACAGAGCGTGTGTGTTATACTTTCTACTATGAATAAGTGTGTAAAATTGCCCAAACGAGGCGGAGCGCACGGGACAAAAACCGGTCGTCGACGGACTGACTGGCTCACAAAACAATAAAGGAGCGCACTATGAAAGTAGTAATTCTGGCTGGCGGCCTTGGCACGCGCATCAGCGAAGAAAGCGTCTACAAACCCAAGCCGATGATCGAAATCGGCAACATGCCCATCCTGTGGCATATCATGAAGGAATATTCCTACTACGGCTTTCACGACTTTGTCATCTGCGCGGGCTACAAGCAGCACATGATCAAGGAGTGGTTCGCGGATTACTTCCTGCATACCAGCGATATTACGTTTGATTTCACCCGCGGCCAGAACGAGATGATCGTCCACAACCACCACACCGAGCCGTGGAAGGTCACCGTTGTGGACACCGGCCTCAACACGATGACCGGCGGGCGCATCAAACGCATTCGTCCCTACATCGGCAATGAGACCTTCATGATGACCTACGGCGACGGCGTCTGCGATGTGGACATTGCCAAGCTGGCGGCATTTCACCGCGAGAACGGCAAGATCGCCACGCTGACCGCCGTTCAGCAGGAGCAGCAGAAGGGCGTTCTGGATATTGCCGAGGATAATTCTGTCCGTTCTTTCCGTGAAAAGAAGGCCAGCGACGGCGCGCTCATCAACGCGGGCTATATGGTGCTGGAGCCGCAGATTTTCGACTATCTGGACGGCGACGCCTGCGTCTTTGAGCAGAAGCCTCTGCAGAAGCTGGCCGAGGAGGGTCAGCTGATGAGCTATATCCACAAGGGCTTTTGGCAGTGCATGGACACCGCCCGCGAGAAGCAGGTCCTGGAGAAAATGCTTGCCACCGGCAACGCGCCCTGGAAGAAGTGGGAGGATTGATGATGGTACATTACGATCCTGAATTTTACCGCGGCAAGCGGGTGTTCGTCACCGGCCACACCGGCTTCAAGGGCAGCTGGCTCTGCAAGATGCTGCTGATGGCCGGGGCCGAGGTCACGGGCTACAGCCTGCAGCCGCCGACGCAGCCGAACCTTTTCTCCATCGCCGGCGTCGAGGACAAGATGCACAGCGTCATCGGCGACATCCGCGACTTTGACGCGCTGAAGGCCGCTTTTGACGCGGCGCAGCCCGACATTGTGCTGCACCTGGCCGCGCAGCCCATCGTGCGCGACAGCTACAAGGACCCGCGCTACACCTATGAGACGAACGTTATGGGTACGGTCAACCTGCTGGAATGTGTGCGGCTGGCCCGGCAGCAGGGCAGAGCGCCCCGCTCAGTGCTGAACGTCACCACCGACAAGGTCTACCACAACAACGAGTGGGCCTGGGGCTACCGCGAGAACGAGCCGCTGGACGGTTTCGACCCCTACTCCAACAGCAAGAGCTGCTCGGAGTTGGCGACGCACTCCTACATCAACAGCTTTTTTGCCGATAAGACCGTGGCCGTCTCGACGGCCCGCGCGGGCAATGTCATCGGTGGCGGCGACTTTGCCAATGACCGCATCATCCCCGACTGCGTCCGCGCCATGGCCGCGGGCCGTAAGATCGGCGTGCGCAACCCCTACTCGACCCGCCCGTACCAGCATGTGCTGGAGCCGCTGGCGGCCTACCTGCTGATCGCCCAGCGCCAGTATGAGGACAGCCGCTTTGCGGGCTACTATAATGTAGGCCCCGACGACTGCGACTGCGTCACCACCGGCACGCTGGTGGATCTGTTCTGCCGGGCCTGGGGCGGCAACGCCGCCTGGGAGAATCAGGCCGAGGCCAATGCCCCGCACGAGGCCAACTTCCTGAAACTGGACTGCAGCAAGCTGAAAACGACCTTCGGCTGGACGCCGCGCTGGCACATGGCCGAGTGCATGGAAAAGACCGTCGCCTTCAGCAAGATCTGGCTTGCCAACGGCGACGTCCCGGCGGAGATGGAAAAGGAAATCAACAGCTTCTTAGAGGGGCAGAAATGACAAAGGAACAGAGGAGCATAGCAAGCGCTTATGTCATTTCGGCTTTGGTAGGCGGAGTCTATCTGATTTCCTGGCTGACGCATGTATGGGGCGGCCAGCCGTGGCCCATCAACAGCAACATGGTCAACTATGCCGTGGTTCTAGTACTATTCGGCGTTTCGCTTTTGCTGTTCGGCAACCTTTTTGCCCGCATTCTGCCGCAAGAGCGTGGCTTTGTGCGGGCTTGTGACGCGCGTCTGCAGAGTCGTGGCGCGGCAGCGGCCCTTGTGGTATCTGCGCTGGTAACAGCCGCCTACCTTATTTATTACGCGAACATTGGGGTGTCCAAGGAATTTGCGGGGCCTTCCTATTCGCCGTCCTCGCTGATGGCACCGCAGATGGTGCCGCTGTATTACCTGCTTACGGTGCTCTTTTTTGCTGCAGCAGTCTATCTGCTGCTGACGGGTAAGGACTGCCCACAGTGGATGACCTGGGGCGGCTACGGCCTTTCGGCAGTGATGTACTTCTTGGGCGTATGGATCGTCAATACGTTTGAGGGAGACCCGTACCACGGTGAGGCGTATTTGGAAAGCATCTACAACGTGGCTGACGGCATCCCCTATGAGGAGTTGACGACAGGCATCTACGGCCACTACGGGCTGTTCTTCCTGCTGCCGATGAAGATCTTCGGTGCAAAGGCTGTTGTTATTCAATTCCTGATCGCGCTGGTCGGCGTTGTGACGGATCTGGCCATGCTGTACTGCATCCATCACCTGATAAAAAAGAACTGGGTACGCCTGTTGATGGCACTGGTTGTGCCGGTCATTCCGTTTGCATACAGACGGACGAATTACTGGCAGCTGCAGCCTCACCGTTTGGTATTCCCGATGTTGCTGGCGGCCTATATGCTGTTCTGTTTGCGGAAAAAGCAGTCGAAAAAAACGGCTCGGTTCTGGGGCGGCTGGCTTCTGTGCATGCTGGCAGTGCTGTGGAGCACCGAGAGCGGTCTGTTCTGTATCATAGGCTGGTGCGCGGGCTGCATCGTCCGCTGGTGGCAGCAGGAGCCATGGTACGCCCGCGGCCAGTGGGAACGCTATGGCGCGCTGCTGCTGGGCGCTGTGTTGGCGGTGCTGGGGGCCATTGGCCTGACAAATTTGTATAACCTGGCCTGCGGCGGAGCACCGATCTTCAAGGTGTTTTTCTACCCGCTGTACAGCAGCAATTATATGGATGGTTCCATCGGCTACCCGCTTGAGCTAGGCGTGCGCCCATGGGTGTTTGTGCTGCTGCTTATGCTGGCCGTGCTGGCATGGTCGCTGTTTCAGACAACCGCTATCGGAAGAATAGCCAAAACGGAGAACATTGCCCCATTTGCGGCCTGCCTGTCGGTACTGGGGCTGGTATCGTTCAGTTACTATGCAAACCGCTCCGCCTGGATGAATCTGGAGATCTGCCTGCCGGAGGCGCTGCTTTGCCTGTGCTTCCCGCTGCAGGCGCTGACGGACGGGGAGGGGCTACGCAAGAAGCTGGGCGGCCTGTACTGCACGGCGGCACAGTCTGTGGGACTGGCCGTGCTGCTGGTGCTCTGCGTGCTTACGGCACAGCTGCCCGGCGGCGTGATGAATACAGTGATCCTGCAGGAGCACGGTGCGTTCAGCACCCGCGGCATCTATGCGGAGGCGGAGAATTTCTCTGCCAATATACCGGACAACACCTTTGCGGTTGGCCGCGATGTGGGAATCATCTACCACGCAGCAGGCTGGGACAACTACGGACATTATGTGGATGCTGCGGATTACGGCGTGGCAGATACCGAAAAATTACTCCCTCATATTCTGGCAGAGTTGAAGGCCCAGCCGAGCTTTGTCGTGGATGACATACTGGGGGCCTATCTGGGGCAGAATGGCTACACGCCCGACATGCTCGGATACCAGCTGCAGACGACCTTCACATCGGCTGGCGGCACGAACCCAATTACTTATTACTACTACGAAAAGCAATAAAAAAGGAGAGAAAAACCTATGGCATGGAAGAATGAGGCAGAAGCCCGCGAGCAGATCAAGGCAATGGTCGCCGAGTATTATCACGACTTCAAGGAGAAAAAGACCCCCTATCAGGAGGGTGATCGCATCACCTACGCCGCCCGCGTCTTTGATGAGAAGGAAATGTGTGCCCTGACTGACGCCACGCTGGACTTCTGGCTGACGACGGGCCGCTTTGCCGACCGGTTCGAAAAGGAATTTGCCAAGTGGATCGGCGTTAAGTTCGCCCATCTGGTCAACAGCGGTTCCTCCGCCAACCTGATCGCCTTCATGTCGCTGACCGCCCCCGAGCTGGGTGACCGCCAGATCAGGAAGGGCGACGAGATCATCACCGTGGCCTGCGGCTTCCCCACCACCGTGACCCCGGCCATCCAGTACGGCGCGGTGCCCGTGTTTGTGGATGTGACCGTGCCCCAGTACAACATCGACGTCACCAAGCTCGAGGCAGCCCTCTCCCCCAAGACGAAGGCTGTCATGATCGCCCACACGCTGGGCAACCCGTTTGACCTGTCCGCCGTCAAGGCGTTCTGCGATGCACATAATCTGTGGTTGGTCGAGGACAACTGCGACGCGCTGGGCACCCAGTACACCATCAACGGCGAGACCCGCTTTACCGGTACTTGGGGCGACATCGGCACGTCCAGCTTCTACCCGCCGCACCACATGACGATGGGCGAGGGCGGCTGCGTCTACACCAACAACCCGCTGCTGAACCGCCTGATCCTCTCCTTCCGCGACTGGGGCCGCGACTGCATCTGCCCCTCCGGCCAGGATAACTTCTGCGGCCACCGCTTTGACGGTCAGTTCGGCGAGCTGCCCAAGGGCTACGACCACAAGTACGTCTACAGCCACTTTGGCTATAACCTCAAGGTCACCGACATGCAGGCCGCCATCGGCTGCGAGCAGCTGAAGAAGTTCCCCACCTTCATCGAGCGCCGCCGCCACAACTGGGACCGCCTGCGCGCCGCGCTGCAGCCCGCCGCCGACAAGCTGATCCTGCCGGAGCCGGCTGCCAACAGCCGCCCGTCCTGGTTCGGCTTCCTGATCTCCGTCAAGCCGGAGAGCGGTCTGGACCGTAACGCCGTGACCCGCTATGTGGAGAGCCACAACGTGCAGACCCGTCTGCTGTTCAGCGGCAACCTCATCAAGCACCCCTGCTTTGACCAGATCCGCGGCACCGACGCCTACCGCGTGGCGGGCGAGCTGACCAACACCGACTTTATCATGAACAACACCTTCTGGGTCGGCGTTTACCCCGGCATGACCGACGAGATGATCGACTACATGGCTAAGACGATTATCGAGGCTGTGAATCAGTAAAATTTTGACAACGAGGTACGGACCCCTATGATGCAGCAAAAAGTGAAAACAACCCGCGCACCCGGACTGCGGTTGGACAAAAACAGGCGGCTGACGCCTATGCAGATCTACTGCTGGGCGACGGTGGTCTGTCTAGCGGTGCTGCTGCTTGCCCTGCTGGCCAGCCGTGGTGCGCTGCTGCATCGATTCTTCTTTTATGATGTCACCGATACCGGTATGGACTTTTTCCATAGTATTGAGTATATGCGTGGACGTATGCCCTACGGACAGTTCGATACGCTGTACCCGCCGCTTGCAAATCTGTTTTTCTATGTGTTGTTTTTGCTTGTGCCAAAGACACAATCAGCTACGTGGACGGAATCGTTTATCTCGTCTCTCAACATGAAGGGAACAGAACGGGATTTGCGTTTACAGCAAGCGACGATGATGCTGTTTATCGTCTTTGTTATCGTGGTGGTCTTAGGAATTGTATCGATGACAGAACGCCTGACGCGCAGCTGCGGGGGGCGGAAAAAGCTGCTGGCATTCTGTGCAGTGTTCAGCTATGGGGTACTGTACGGCTTGGAACGTGGCAATATTCTGCTGCTGTGCTGGCCGTTAATGGCATTTTTTATCCTGTACCGCAATTCAGAAAACCCACTTTTGCGGGAGTTGGCCTGTCTGGCACTTGCGATTGCCGCCGGTTTCAAGCTGTACCCGGCGTTTCTGGGCGTGCTGTTGCTGCGCGATAAAAACTATCTGGCCGCGGTGCGCACGGTGCTGTACGGTGTTGTCTGCCTGTGCTTCCCGCTGTTCTTCTTCAATGAAGGATTGTTTGGCCTGACACTGTGGTTCCGTGTACTGTTTGATTTTAGCGGCAGCAGAGGTGAACCGTGGATCGGCAACGGTTTCTCCAACATTTTGGCAGAGGCCGGACATGCGGTGGACAAGCTGCTGGGCACGCAGCTGGGCTATGGCAGCTACGCACTGCTGGGCATTGTGCTGGCAGCGGTGCTGCTGGTGTGCAGCTTTTTTATGGATAAGGAGTGGAAACGCATCACAGCAATCATTCTGGCGATGCTGATGTTCCAGTCCCAGTATGATTATGTATGGTGCCTGTTTTTGATCCCGCTGTTCCTGTTTATGGAGCAGGAGCGTGAGCTGCGCAGTGACAACGTGCTGCCCTATCTGGCCTTGATGGTGCCGGTGCTGCCGCTGCCGCTGTTCCGGCGGGATCAGATGGAGCCGTCCTTTGTACCGCGCAACACGATTTGTCATGTCATGCTGCTGCTGCTCATTGTCTGGTGCTTTGTCCAGACGGTGCAGGGGGTGCGTGTACGCTGTGCGGAAAAGCCGGTCAAGCCGGCACACGGACACCCGGCAGCCACGGTGCTGCTGGCCGTTTGTGTGGCGGTGGCCGGTGTGGGCGGCCAGCAGCTGTGGCAGCGCACCCACAACTGGGGCTTTGACTACGGCTATAACGGCCGACTGGATGCCGAGGGCATCCAGCAGAAGGACGTGCAGGACAGCGACGGCAACCCGGTAGAGGTAACATGGAGCGGCCGCGGTGCGTATATTATGATTTACAACCACGCGCCATTTACGCAAAGGATGACGGTCACGTTCCAGACAGGCTACGGCATGGATTTGAAGCGCGCCTATACGATGACGTTTGAAGCACCGAATCTGGAAGATGCTGATGGTACAACCGGGAAGCAGAAGCAGACGGATATTAAGATTGACCATGAGGGGCAGACCGTGTGCTACACGGTAGATGTGGTTCCCGGCCAGACCCAAATCGATGTGAGCTATGACGGCCCGATGGCAGTCTATGATGCTTCTTCGCGCAAAAACGGCACCTTCACGGTGACAAACCTGGCGGTCACCAGTGAGGGCGCTGTGGAGGAAACCGAATAACGGAAGGAAACATATACTATGCAGAAATTGCTGGCCCTGCTGGGCGCAAAAAATAAAGAGGAATTTGTGGAGCTGTTCAAGCAGTTCATCAAGTTCGGCCTGGTGGGCGTAAGCAACACGGCTGTGTCCATGGCGGTCTACTATATCTTCCTGTGGATCAGCCCGGACCTGTATATGGTCGGCAGCATCCTGGGCACGATTCTGAGCATTGCCAACGCCTTTTTCTGGAATGACAAGTTTGTCTTTACCGGCAACGCCAATGACTGGCGCAGCAAGCTCAAGCGGCTGGGAAAAACCTATGTGAGTTACGGCGGAACATCGATTCTTTCCAATGTTTTGCTTTGGATAGAGGTTACGTTCTTCGGCGTCAGTAAGTCTATTGCACCCATCGTTAACCTGTTAGTGACGATCCCGCTAAACTTTGTTATCAACAAGTTGTGGACATTTAGAAATGAGAGATAATCAATGAATAGAAAAATAAAGACATGGGCGTATGCAATTCTTTTGTTAAATATAATTGTTGCGGGAATCGGTATTGCAAAGCTTTTATTTGATGTTTTTACCGGCAACGGAAATGCACAAGACGGATTACTTTTCCAAAACCTGCATCTAACAGCGTACAGCACGGATTCATTCATGGACTTCTTTAATAGCATTCAGTATGGCAGGAAGCCCTATACAGCAGGAGTGATTTATCCGCCACTGATAAATTTGATTTATGCTATATTCGGGGGGGGATTCCGGACAGCGTTAAAGCACAGGGTACACTTGCATACAGGACATCGCTACAAGGAATTGTGGCATTAGTGCTGTTTTATGTGGTAGCTGTATTGCTGTATATCATTGCGTGGAAAGATGATTCTCGCTTCACCAATAAAGAAAAAATCTTTTTAATAACAGCTACATTTTTTGCGCTCCCTTTCATTTTTGCGGTAGAGCGGGGGAATAGCATACTTTGGTGTGTTCCGCTTACAATGTTATTTGTAAATAACTATAATAAGAAAGAAAAAAGAAAACGCATACTGGCAATTGCAGCGTTAGCACTTGCAGCCTCAATGAAAATGTACCCGGCGTTTTTTGGAATTTTGCTTGTGCGTGAAAAGAAATGGAAAGAAGCACTAACGGCAGTGGTTGTTGGGGCGATTACAATGTTTGCACCTTTTCTTTTAATGGAAAAGGGAAATCGTAGTCCGCTACTATGGCTTAGTAACATTACAAAAACAAGCGAAATGTTTCAAAGCACTGGCTATGGGTTTAAAGTAAACTTGTCTAACACAATAGGGTTTATTGAGAGTGAATTTGGCATACATATTACGGGAACAAATTTTTTGATAATAGCGGTTTTACTTATCAACAGCCTTTTGGTGCTAATCAAGAAGAATATGCCTCAGTGGAAGTGCATAGCGTTGCTGGCTCTTATTACAATCTTAGTGCCTGGATTTAGCTATACATACACAATAATGTTTATGTTGATTCCCTTCTTTTGCTTTTTAGGAAGTGAGCACGATCAAAAATGGGACTGTTATTATCTGATTCTTTTTATGCTGATGTTTGTATTGCTACCGATAAAAAATCAGTTTGGCGGTTTGGAAGCAATCAATATGGATGCCGTTTATCCGTTAGGATGGACGACAATTGTTGAAAGCGTTGCGTTATTCTTGATGGAAGTATCGATAGTTATCGAAGAATTGCCTTTAAAAAACAGGGAGAAATAGAGATGAAACAGCGTTTAGCGGATTATGTGGCGGACTTTCTGGCGGCGCGCGGTGTGACGGATGTTTTCTCCGTCGTGGGCGGCGGCGCTATGCACCTGAACGATGCACTGGGCCATAACCCCCGGCTGCATGTGACCTACAACCACCATGAGCAGGCCTGCGCCATTGCGGCGGAAGCCTACGCCCGGCTGGAAAATAAGATCGCGGCGGTCTGCGTGACCACCGGCCCCGGCGGCACCAACGCGCTGACCGGCGTCGTGGGCGGCTGGCTGGACTCCATCCCCATGTTCATCGTCTCCGGCCAGGTGCGCTATGACACCACGGCCCGGTACGCCTTGCAGTACACCGGTACGCCGCTGCGCGCCATGGGTGACCAAGAGTACGACATTACTAAGTCTGTCCAGTACATGACGAAGTTCGCCGCCATGCTGGAGGACCCCAAGGACATTCGCTACCTGCTGGAAAAGGCGTGGCATCTGGCTACAACGGGCCGCCCCGGCCCAGTCTGGTTGGACATCCCGGTCAACTTCCAGGGCGGCTACATCGAGACTGACGAGCTGCGCGGCTACGACCCCGCCGAGGATGACGCCCAGTTGCCCCCACCGGTGGACGATGCCACGATCCGAACGATTCTGGAAAAAATCAAGAACGCCAAACGACCCGTGTTCCACGCGGGCTACGGCATCCGCCTGTCCGGCGGGTATGCGGCGTTCCGCTCCGTGGCAGAAAAACTCAACATCCCCATCGTCACCTACTGGAACGCCGTGGACCTCATCGAGGATGACAATCCGCTGTACTGCGGGCGCGCCGGCAACATGGGTGACCGCCCGGGCAACTGGGCTATCCAAAACGCAGACTTGATTCTGGCCGTAGGCACGCGCATTTCTATCCGACAGGTCGGCTACAACTGGAAGACCTGGGCCCGCGCGGCAGAGGTCATCATGGTGGACATTGACCAGGCCGAGCTGAAAAAGCCGACCCTGCACGTCGAAATGCCGGTCTGGGCCGACGCGAAGGACTTTTTGACCAAGCTGGATAA
>ULRC01005165.1_pt1 | contig 10180 bp, 5 predicted proteins | sample 1955101 | NCBI WGS metagenome assembly ULRC01 (sample SAMEA4835672, study PRJEB28245) | human gut metagenome | biome: gut microbiome; material: fecal sample | place: Denmark | collected 2008 | reverse complement strand
TCGCCGTATCGGCACTTAGAATTATGCGGTATTGCCCTTGTGCGGGGCGGCATTTTGGGGTATGCTGGTAGCAGAGAAAGAGATGAAAACAGCAAAGGAGCATTTTGCAATGAAATATGATTTTACTTCCATCATGAACCGCCATGGCAAGGACGCCATTGCGGTAGATTCCGTCGGCCAGATGAACGGCTTTGCGCCCGAAGCGCCCAAACCTGGCTTTGATGTGATCCCCATGTGGGTGGCGGATATGAATTTTCCCACGGTACCCACCATCCAGCAGGCCATTATCGAGCGCGCCCAGCACCCGGCCTTTGGCTATTTTAGTGCGACCGATGAATATTATGATTCCATCATCCGCTGGCACCAGACCCGCAACGGTGTAACCGGCCTGACCAAAGAGTGCATCGGGTACGAAAACGGTGTGCTGGGCGGCGTGATCTCTGCTTTGACCAGCTTTGCTGCCCCCGGCGATGCCGTGCTGCTGCACAGCCCCACCTACATCGGCTTTACCGCCAGTGTGGAAAACAACGGCTATAAAATTGTGCACAGCCCACTGGTCAAGGATGAAAACGGTGTGTGGCGGATGGACTTTGAGGATATGGATGCCAAGATCAAGGCGAACCACATCCATGTGGCGATCTTCTGCAGCCCGCACAACCCCTGCGGCCGCGTGTGGGAGCGCTGGGAGTTGGAAAAGGCAATGGAGGTCTACCGCGCCAATGACTGTCTTGTCATTTCGGACGAAATCTGGTCGGATATCATTCTGAACGGCCACAAGCACATCCCCACCCAGTCCGTCAGCGAGGATGCCCGCAGCCGCACCGTTGCCCTGTATGCCCCCAGCAAAACCTTTAACCTGGCGGGCCTGGTGGGTAGTTACCATATTATTTATAACCCCTACCTGCGGGACCGCGTGCGTGCCAAAAGCAGCAAGCCGCACTATAATGATATGAATGTGCTTTCTATGCACGCCCTGATCGGCGCTTATAAGCCGGAAGGGTACGAATGGGTGGAGGAACTGCGGGAGACCATCAGCGGCAATGTCAACTTTGCCTGTGATTATATCACCCAGCATTTTGAAGGCGTTTCGGTCAGCAAGCCGGAGGGCACCTACATGCTCTTCCTGGATTGCACGGATTGGTGCAAAGCCCACGGGAAAACCATTGCCGAGGTGGAAAAAGCCGGCTGGAATGTGGGCGTTGCCTGGCAGGATGGCCGTATGTTCCACGGCCCCTGCGCCATCCGCATGAACCTTGCACTGCCCCTGACCCGCGTGCAGGAAGCCTTTGAACGGCTGGACAAATACGTGTTCAATGGGGAATGGGTGTGATAGGCGTAGATAAAAAATAACACGAGTGTTCCCAAAAATGTGATGGCGTAATATTTTATTTGTAGGGGGCAGCGTCCCCCGACGCCCCGGACGGGCCCTGTGGTAAATTCGATTATGGGATATAAGCAGGAGGCTCCGGAACGGTCAAGACCGTTCCCTACAGAGTATTTGTGATGTGTTACGGACATAAAAAACAACCTGTAGGGCGGGGTGCCCTCACCCCGCCGCAGAGAAACTTTGCCGCACTGCGTATCACAAATCCGCAGCAAACGAAACCTGATTTGTAGGGGACGATGCTTGCATCGTCCCGCATAACACGAATTACTTTTTGTTTTACTGCAAAAACCAAAACAGCGGATGCTCTCACGTCATCGGGAACATCCGCTGTGTTTTTTATGACAAAGCAAAGGCAACACCGCACAATTCCCGCCTTGCGGCTTAAGCACCGCTCCGGCAGCTGCGGCACTTAGAATTATGCGGTATTGCCCAAAAATTATTTGTCCAACTGCATCAAACCGACCTTGCGGTATACCTTGCTGACGGTACGGTTGGCAAGGCGGGCGGCACGCTCGGCACCGGATTTCAGCACGCTGTCCACATAGGCTTTGTCAGCCAGAATGCGGCCATACTCGGCCTGCACGGGGGCCAGGGCGTCGGCGGTCACTTCGGCAACGGCCATCTTGAAATCACCGTAACCCTTGCCGGCAAACTCAGCCTCAATAGCGGCCAGGTCCTTGCCGGTAAAGGTGGAATAAATGGTCATCAGATTGGAAACACCGGGCTTGTTTTCGGCGTCAAACCGCACAACGCCGTCAGAATCGGTTACGGCGCGCTTGAATTTGCGCACAATGGTGTCCTTATCATCGGTCATCAGCACAAAGGCGTTTGCGTTGGTGTCGGACTTGCTCATCTTTTTGGTGGGTTCGGCCAGGCTCATGATCTTGGCGCCTGCCTTGGGAACGTAACCGGCGGGCAGGGTAAAGGTATCACCGTAAATGCCGTTGAAACGGTTGGCAATCGTGCGGGCAATTTCCAGGTGCTGGGTCTGGTCCTGGCCAACGGGCACCAGATCCGCGTTATAAACCAGGATGTCGGCCGCCATCAGAACAGGGTAGGTGAACAGACCGCCGTTGACGTTATCCGGGTGCTTGGCGCTTTTATCCTTGAACTGGGTCATGCGGGAAAGTTCGCCAAACTGGGTGTTGCAGGCCAAAACCCAGGAAAGCTCGCAGTGGGCGGGAACATGGCTCTGCACAAACAGCACATGCTGTTCCGGGTCAATGCCCACAGCCAGCAGCAGGGCGGCCATCTCGCGGGTTTGACAGCGCAGGTTGGCGGGGGTCTGGCGCACGGTCAAAGCGTGCAGGTCAGCAACCATATACAGGCAGTCATAATCCGACTGCAGCAGGGCCCAGTTGCGCACCGCACCGATATAATTGCCCAACGTGGGGGTGCCGGTGGGCTGGATGCCCGAAAGAATGCGCTTGCGCTTTTCAATTTGTTCTGCCATGGTGAATACTTCCTTTCTATCTTTCAATAAAGAAAAACTGCCCCCGCACAGAGAAGCGGGTGCGCCTCTGTGCAAGGGCAGGAAAGTTTTTCCTGTGGTGCCACCTTGCTTGCCGCAAACTGCGGCCGCTTACCGGGATGCAAATAACATCCCCGCCGGATAACGGTGGCTGCCGTCAACGGATACTGGGCATTCGCGCCGTTCCCCGTGCCCTCTGCGAACCATTGTGCCGCCCCGCGTTCCGGCCTGTTCTCAGCTGTCCAGGCTCTCTGTGCGTGCGCCGGCGGTCTTACTTTCGCATCACTGGTTTATAGCATGTATTGTATCACGCGGGCAAACAATTTGCAAGATGGAACTGTGCAAAAGAAGCTGACCAATGAATTTGCAAAAACGGCGTTGACAAGAAAGAGCAACATGGGTAAACTTATCTTATATATGTTTGCATATGCTGTTACATCATCACGAAAGTAGGGGTAATTTTACCATGGCTAATCCTGTACGCACCCGGTTTGCACCGTCCCCCACGGGCTATATGCATGTGGGCAACCTGCGCACCGCATTGTATACTTATCTTCAGGCCCGCCACAACGGCGGCACCTTTATCCTGCGCATTGAGGATACCGATCAGGGCCGCCTGGTGGAGGGCGCAACCGATATTATTTACAACACGCTGCGCGCCACCGGCTTGACTTGGGACGAAGGCCCGGATATCGGCGGCCCCGTCGGCCCCTATGTCCAGAGCCAGCGCATGGGCATGTTCAAACAGTATGCCGAGCAGCTGGTCAAAGCGGGCAAAGCCTACTACTGCTTCTGCACCGAGGAACGCCTGAACGACCTGCATGAGCAGCAGAAAGCCAACGGCGAAATGAGCCATTACGACGGCCACTGCCGTGACCTGCCGCAGGAGGAGATCAACGCCAAGCTGGCTGCCGGTGTGCCCTATGTCATCCGCCAGAAGATCCCTGCCGAGGGTGTGACCGGCTTTGACGATGTGGTGTACGGTCACATTGAGGTCAATAATTCCGAACTGGATGACCAGATTCTGATCAAGACTGACGGCATGCCGACCTATAACTTTGCCAACGTGGTAGATGACCACCTGATGGGCATTACCCATGTCATCCGCGGCAGCGAGTATCTTTCCAGCACGCCGAAGTACAACCTGCTGTACCAGGCATTCGGCTGGGAGGTTCCCACCTACATCCATTGCCCGCCGGTCATGAAAGACGCACAGCACAAGCTTTCCAAGCGCAACGGCGATGCCAGCTATCAGGACCTGGTGGCAAAGGGTTATCTGCCCGCCGCTGTGCTGAACTATCTGCTGCTGCTGGGCTGGGCACCGGAAGGCGAACAGGAAATCTTCAGCCTTGACGAGATGATCAAGATCTGGGACCCCGCCCGCATCTCCAAGTCTCCTGCTATCTTTGACCCGCTCAAGCTGCGTGCCATCAACGCCGCTTACATCCGCGCCCTGCCGGCAGAAGAGTTCCGCAAGCTGGCGGACCCATTCATTGACCAGGCGGTGCATGTACAGATCGACCGCGACCTGCTGTGCGCGAACCTGCAGCCCCGCTGCGAGGCGCTGGAGGATATCCCGCCGCAGCTGGACTTCTTTGATGCAGTTCTGCCCATTGATGCTGAAATGTACCGCAACAAAAAGCAGAAAACCACGCCGGAATCCGCCAAGGAAGCGCTCAGCGCCCTGCTGCCCGTGCTGGAAGCCCAGACCGACTGGAGCCGCGACGCCATTTTTGAAGCCTGCAAGCAGAAAGCCGAGGCAATGGAAAAGAAGAACGGCTGGCTGCTGTTCCCGCTGGGCATTGCCCTGTCCGGCAAGGCCCGCACCCCCGGCGGCGGCACCGACCTGGCCGCCATGATGGGCAAGGAGGAGACCTTGCGCCGCCTGAACGCAGCGATCGAAGCCCTGTAACAAGCCCAGATACCAGCGCCGTTTTCCCGCCCGGAAAGCGGCGCTTTTTGGTACGGTGGAACTGCACAAATACACTTGCATATTTTGGTGCAGCGTGCTATGATTGGGGCAGTTAGTTGAATTTACCTGAAAGGTGAGGATTATAATATGAACGAACAGCGTGTAGCGCGCGTGCGCGCCGAAATGCAGGCACACGGCCTGACCCAAATGATCATCAGCGACTCCAAAAGCATCTGGTACCTGACTGGTGCCAGTGTGGAGCCGTATGAGCGCCTGATGGCGCTGTACCTGCCGGTGCAGGGCGAGCCGGTCATCTTTTTGAACAAACTGTTCTTTGTGCCGCAGGCCCCCTGCCGCGAAGTGTGGCACACGGACTCGGACAAGCCGGTGGAGCAGATCGCCGAAGTGGTGGACAAGACCAAGACTCTGGGCATCGACAAGGAATGGCCTGCCAAGTTCCTGATCCCTTTGATGGAGCTGTGCCCCGGTATGCCGGTAGTGCTGGCTTCCGACTGCGTGGATGCCTGCCGCGCCGTGAAGGATGCCGAAGAACAGATGCTGATGAAGGAAGCATCCCGCATCAACGATGAAACCATCCTGAAAGCGCGCGACTACGTCAAGCCCGGCATGACCGAAAAGCAGGTTGCCGAGTACATTGACAACGAGTACAAGAAAGCCGGCTGCGAGAGTGTGGCATTTACCACCATCGTATCCTTTGGTGCAAACGCCGCTGACCCCCACCACGAGCCGGACGATACTGTGCTGGAAAAAGGCGAGTGTGTGCTGATCGATATGGGCTGCTGCAAGAACCGTTACTGCTCCGATATGACCCGCACATTCTTCTGCGGGGAGCCGAAGCCGGAGTATGCCGCCATCCATGACTTGGTGCGCCAGGCCAACGAAGCCGCCGAGGCGATGATCCACCCCGGCGTGCGCCTGTGCGATATTGACGCCGCCGCCCGTGACCTGATCACCAAAGCGGGCTATGGCGAGTACTTCAACCACCGCCTGGGCCACTTTATCGGTCAGACCGATCACGAAAAGGGTGATGTGAGCGCCGCCAACACCGATACCGTAAAGCCGGGCATGATCTTCTCCATTGAGCCGGGCGTATACCTGCCGGGCAAGTTTGGCGTGCGCGTGGAGGACCTTGTCATCGTGACCGAAACCGGCTGCGAAGTGCTGAACCATGTGGATAAGCATTGGAGCGTGGTGGGGGTGTGATTGGTCCCAGACCGGAAGTGATAAAATTAGAAATTAGGAATGAGAAATTAGAAATTTGAAAAGGGGCGGAAGTGCTTGAAGAGATCTGTTGTTCGCTTCCTTGCCGCACGATCCGTACAATAAGATTTATGCCCGTCCGGGGCGTCGGGGACCCCGCCCTACCGAGAGTTTACAGGTTTGTAACGCGATTTAAAACGATTTGTAGGGAACGGTCTTGACCGTTCCGGGTGTTTTCCTTATTTCCCTTTTGTTGGAATATTGTCCATGGGTTTCGGAACGGTCAAGACCTTTCCTACAGAGCAAAAATACATAGAAAGCAATACATGACAACAGGCAGCAGCCCACAAAATAGGGCCGCTGCCTGATTTTTTATTTATTTTGTTATATTACGATTAAAGTTTCTTCGGTTCTTTCTTTTCAAAGAAGGAACAAAAACTCCCGTAAAACACTCACGCACCCGGCAGCAGGGCAACGGCATCGCGCAGGATGGTGAGAGGGTCCTCGCCGCGCAGGACATGCAGGCTGATGTAGGGGCGGCCTACGGCGTTGTAGATCACGCGGTGCGGCATGGCATCCATCATGGCCCCCATCTGCGCCGGGGTCACAACATCGGTGTACAAAATCAGATTGTCGTTGCGCTGCACGATCTCCACAATGCCTGCGCGGGCGGCTGTCACGCGCACCAGGCTGATGTCCACCAACCCCTGCACACTGCGCGGCGGGTCGCCGTAACGGTCAATCAACTCATCCAGTACATCCGTGGCATCGTCACGGGTGGTGATGGCCGCAATCTTCTTGTAGGCTTCGATCCGCCCGGCGGCATCGGGAATGTAGCTTTCCGGCAGATAGGCATCCACCGTAATGTCAACAAGGCAATCACTCTTGTCCGGCGCAGCAGGCTCGCCGCGGGCGGCTGCAATGGCCTGGTTCAGCATTTTTACATACAGCTCGTAACCAACCGCTTCCATGTGGCCGTGCTGGCTGTGGCCCAGCAGGTTGCCCGCGCCGCGGATCTGTAAATCGCGCATCGCAATGCGGAACCCGGAACCAAAAGAGGTAAACTCCCGGATGGCTGAAAGCCGCTTGGAGGCAATTTCCGTCAACACTTTGTCGCGCTGGAAGGTGAAATAGGCATACGCCTTGCGGTTGGAGCGCCCCACACGGCCGCGAATCTGGTACAGCTGTGAAAGCCCCATGCGGTCCGCATTCTCAATAATCAGGGTGTTGCAGTTGCGCACATCCACGCCGGTTTCAATCAGGGTGGTGCAGACCAGCACGTCGATCTCGTTGTCCAACAGCTGCTGCCAGACCGAGGAAATCTGCTCCTCCGTCATTTTGCCGTGGGCGATGCCGACCCGCGCACCCGGCACCAGCTTTTGCACCTTGGCGGCGCACTGCTCAATGGTTTCGACCCGGTTGTACAGGTAATACACCTGCCCGCCGCGGGCCAGCTCACGCCGGATGGCTTCGGCAATAATGGCATCGTCATATTCCAGCACATAGGTCTCAATGGGCTGGCGCTCAAAGGGCGGCTGTTCAATGGTGCTCATGTCCCGGATGCCGGACAGTGCCATGTTCAGCGTGCGGGGGATCGGCGTGGCCGAAAGGGTCAGCATGTCCACCCCGATAAAGTTCTCTTTCAGCTTTTCCTTGTGTTTTACGCCAAAGCGCTGCTCCTCGTCAATGATGACAAGGCCCAGGTCTTTGAACTTTACATCGTCCGAAAGTAGGCGGTGGGTGCCCACCACAATGTCCACTGTGCCGTCTTTCAGGCCGCGGATGGTCTCTTTCTGCTCTTTGGCGCTGCGGTAACGGCTGAGCAGCCCGATGCGGATGGGAAAGGCCTCCATGCGGGCGATGGCCGTGTTGAAATGCTGCCACGCCAGAATGGTGGTGGGAGCCAGGATGGCGCACTGCTTGCCGCCCATCACGCATTTGAACGCGGCGCGCAGGGCAACCTCAGTCTTGCCCACGCCGACATCGCCGCACAGCAGGCGGTCCATCGGCCAGGGCTGCTCCATATCATGTTTGATCTCCGCCGCGCTGGAAAGCTGGTCTGGCGTTTCATCATAGGCAAAGCGCTGCTCAAAATCTCCCTGCCAGGTATCATCTGGTGGGAAGGCATGACCGTGCGCCCTTTTGCGGCGGGCGTACAGCTCAATCAGCTCCTTGGCCATCTGCTCGGTAGCGGTGCGCACCTTCTTGCGAGTCTTGGCCCACTCGGCCCCGCCCAGACGGCTGAGCTTGACATTCTCCGAATCCCCCGGCGCGGTGTAGCGGGAAAGCAGGTCCAGCTGGGTGACGGGAACATACAGCACATCTTTTTTATCGTACTCAATGCGCAGGTAGTCTTTGGTAACGCCCTGAACCGCCATGCGCTGGATGCCCGCATACCGGCCAATACCGTGGTTCTGGTGCACCACCAGATCGCCCGGTGTGATCTCGGTCAGGCTGTTCAGGGCATCTTTGGCCTTTTTGCGCTTTTTCTTCTGGGAGCTGGTTTCGCCAAAGGCACGGCCTGTCAGCAAAGCATACTTGGCAAACGGAAATTCGCACCCAGCGGAAAGGTGCCCCGCCAGAACCTGCACCAGCCCGGCAGCGGGGGCTGCTGCAGCATCGGTGGTAACCAGAATGCCTTTATCGCGCAGGTCGCGTGCCAGACCGGCTGCGGCACGGTCGGTGCCGGCCAGCAGGGTAACGGTATAACCGGCATCGCACAGCGGTTTCAAATCCTCCAGCAGCCCGGCGACTTCGCCATTCCAGGCAGGCAGGGTGTGAGCCGGGGCATTGATGATATCTTTCAGCGGCTGATCCGGCATGCTGCGGGCAAAGTTCTCGGCACAGATGGTGCGGTAGTGTCCGGTTTTGGACCACAGGTAGCTTGGGTCCGCGTACAGGTTATCCAGCCCGGCGCAAAGGACGCCGTCCAGGATCAGGGATTTCAGTTCCTCGCCCCGGCGGTAGGCGGTCGCGCGGTCGGCTTCCCGGATGGAAGCAGGCTCTTCGGCCACAAGGATCGGGTCGTCAAAATAATCCAGCACGGTGGCGGGATGGGGGTAGCGCACGGCCAGGTATTTGTCCATGTTGACCGGCACGGCACCGCCATCCAGCAGGTCCAGATCGGCGGCCATACAGTCTGCCATGGCGGTTTTCTTTTTGCCGCGCTGCTTGGCCAAAAAGGCCCGAAGCTGCTCGGCGGCATCGGCAGGCTTGCCGAACAGAACTTCCCGCGCGGGGCTCAGGTAAAACTTATCAATGGCATCCTCGCGGCGCTGGGTGGTCAGGTCAAAGGTGTGCAGGGTATCGATCTCATCACCCCAAAATTCCATACGAACCGGCATTTTCTGGTCGGGAGCAAAAATATCCACAATATCGCCGCGCACAGAGAACTGGCCGGGGCCATCCACCTGGGCCCGGCGGGTGGAGCCGGCACCAAACAAAGCGGCCAGCAGGTCATCCCGCAGCAGAGTATCCCCCGCATGGAGGGTGCGGGTGTTGGCGCAGAAATCCTCTTTTGGGGTGGTGAACTGGGTCAGGGCTTCCGCGGGCACAGCCACGGCGCGCAGCCGCCCGCCTACCAGCTCGCCCAGCACAGCCAGGCGGCGGTACTCGTATTCGCGGGCGGTGCCCTCAATGGGGCGCAGCACATAGTCCCGCGCCGGGAACACGGCGGCGGGAATGCCCAGCGTGTTCAGGTCAGCAGCAAAGCGGGTGGCTTCGGCCTCGCCGGGGGTCACGATGCACAGCGGCTTATCCAACTGGCGGCACAGCGCGGCATACACCTGTGCGCGGCCGGATGCGGGCAGCCCAAACAGGGCGCATGCACCTTTGCCGGAAAGCGCGTGGCTCAGCTTTTTGTATTCGGTTGTGGTGGTAAACAATGCGTCAAACATGGTGCCTCCTGCGCTTGCGCATGATAGGGCGGGTGATGTATAATTTTGAGGATACGAGTAATACGAGAGTTTTTGCCCCTTCTTTGAAAAGAAGAAATCGAAAAAGTTCGGCAGAATAAAGAAATCAAATAATGCTGCAATAAGGAGCAGAATATAGAAAGATGACAAAACATAAAAATGTAGCGCTGGATGAGCTGCGTATTCTGGCGGCGCTGATGGTGCTGGGCGTGCATACCGGGCAGAAAGTTGGCCTGGGGGATGCCGCCGCGGTTGGCGCGCAGGGGGTGCAACTG
>ULRC01030368.1_pt1 | contig 10358 bp, 8 predicted proteins | sample 1955101 | NCBI WGS metagenome assembly ULRC01 (sample SAMEA4835672, study PRJEB28245) | human gut metagenome | biome: gut microbiome; material: fecal sample | place: Denmark | collected 2008 | reverse complement strand
CCGCCAATGCCGCCGGTTTCCATAATAGCGCTGTCACCGATGTCCTTATTGGCGTCCTCCGCGGAATAGCCCGGGAAATAAGCACCTGCCACATCCGCTGCGGGAGCGGTAAACCAGCGGTCGCCCAGGCCGCTCACCCGGATGCCGATATTGACGCCGTTGCGGGCCATCGCGGTCACCATGGTGGAATGCTCGATGCCATGTGCCGCATCGGCGCAGGCCTTATTGGCCGCCATGGCAAAGTTGAGGAAAAACTGGTCATTGTTCCATGTCAGGAAGTGCATAATCTGGGTAAGCGCCGCACGGCTTTCTACCACCTCGCACAGCGTTTCCGCTATGGTCTTTACAAACAGATTGGTAGCGGCATTATTGCGCATATGCAGCTCATCCCCCATGGCCAGCGCCTGAGAAATGATCATCTTTAGGTTAATCCCACCCATGGTGTGGACAACATCCTTCAGCGCCGGGCCCAGCACCTTTTCCAGCCACACCAGCTGGTCTACGGTATCCTGGCCGCAGCTGCCAAAGCGGATGCCCTTGCCGGTGCCCTCATTGATGGTGGAATAGGCATAATTGCCGTTCTCCTTATTAAGGACGCAGATCATCGGCATGGAATAGGAGGTCACACCCGTCATGGGACCTACGGCATTGTGGTGATGGCACGGTTCATATTTTATCTTACCGCTGCCTGCCAGCGCAAGGGCTTCTTCATCATTTTCCGCCAGGCCTTCATATTTCAGTACGGCAACAATGGCTCCGCGCATGGGGCCGCACATCTCCTCCCACGCAATGGGTGGGCCTGCATGCAGCAGGGTATACTTGTCAATTCCCAGCACCTCATGGGCAGGTTTGATATCCACCCAGTAGGGCTGGGCGTTTTTCAGTTTATTCACGGCGGTTTCATTGGCCTGCCGGATCATTTCCTTCAGATCGCTCATGGTTATCTCCTTTATTAACTATCTGTTGCGATTATTCTTCGGTTATTCCTTCGTACTCGGCCAGCGCATACAGGGCCTGTTCAAAGCACTCCATAGGAGGCTTAACGACACCCGCACCCACCTGCCCTACACCAGGCTTTTTGTGCGCCATACCAGTATTGATGACAGGCAGAATACCCGTTTCAATAACCTTGCGGATATCAATGCCTGTGCCGGTACCGGTAAAGTCCATGGTCGGCATCACATAGGCATCGTTTTCCCCAACGGTGATCTCCATCATATCGCGGGAATACTTCATGGCGCTGCTGATATTTCCGGCGCCGACAAAGCGCACCACCGCGGGAGAGGATGCCATGGCAAAGCCACCGATTCCAAAGGTCTCACAGATGGCACTGTCGCCCATATCGGGGTTGGCATCCGCTTCGGAATAACCGGGGAAATAGAGGCCGACCGGCATACAGGCGGGCGCCTGGAACCAGCGGTCGCCCAGCGCGCTGACCTGGATTCCGAAGTTGGTACCATTGCGGCTCATCGCTGTCACTACGCTGCAATGAGGAATGTCACGAACGGGATCCATGGTGGCCTTGCCGGCGGCCATCGCCAGGTTCAGGAAGAACTGATCGTTGGTGGAAAGGAAGCTGAGGATCTTAAAGCGCTTGGCCGGGTCCTCCACCACATTGGCAAGGTAAGGGGCCAGTTCACGGGTAAGCAACGAGGATGCCGCCACATTGCGCTGATGCATCTCATCACCCATCGCCAACGCACGAGAAATGATAAGCTTGAGGGAAATCGGGCCGGATTCCTGGAGCGCTCTCTTCATAGCAGGGCCCAAATCATTCTGGATCCAGCGCAGGCGGTCAATAACCTCCGTGGAGTTAGCGCCAAAGCGCATGACCTTGCCGATTCCTTCGTTAAAGGTGCTGTAGGCGTAATTGCCGAAGGTCTTATTACGAACCACCCACAGTGGCATGGAGCTGGTAATCATACCAGTCATGGGGCCTACACAGTGCATACTGTGATTGGAGATAAAATGAATCTTACCGGAAGCGGCCATTTCTGCCGCCTCCTCCAGGGTGGAAGCCATCCCTTCATATACCGCGGCCCCCATAATAGCACCCTGCATCGGGCCGCACATCTCTTTCCAGGCGATAGGAGGGCCCGCATGGCCGATGGAATGGTTATCTAACTCCGGGATCACTTCCCCGGCCGGGCACACATCAATGAGTTCCGGTTCTCCACTGAGGATGCGCCGCAGCGCTTCCTTATTGGCTTGTTCTATTCTTTCCATATCATTCACCAATTTCTTTCGTATTTAGTCGCATTACCGCGGCGGAGGGGTGCCGGGGAGGGGCAGCCCACTTATACTTGGGCTGGTTTGCTTTTTCATTGTGCCACTTTCCTGGCTTTTCGTCATCGTTTCCGGTATCTAAAAAAAACGATTTGGAATATGCATGGTGCACAACAGGCCATTTCATTATTTATCTTAGCACAGCACTACAAAGTCTCCATTTTCTATTAGTCGGCAATAAATTCGCCAAATTATTTGCGGCGATGGAGGAAACAATATGCAGCATCAACAAAATTCTTCCGCATTTCTTTGATTCTTCTTTAACAAACTTCAATTGATTGTGCAGATTGCCCACCACTATAGGCGATATTTCGTGCACAGAACCATTGTTAATGCCTTATCAAGTTGGTATAATCGCCTTGAAAGTTGAGCCTCAACCAAACCAAATAAGTTCTACCGTTCAAATCTGCTAAAGTGCAAGCTGGCATAGACCGTGCGTGAGGGGCGCAGGTCCTGTGCCAACAAGCACTTAACCAAAATGTGATCTGAAGTTCACTTAGGAGGTAAACTCTAATGGAAAAAAAGACTTTTATGCAAAAGCTGAAAAATATGGGGCCTGCCGCTATTATTACCAGCGCATTCATTGGCCCTGGCACCATTACCACCGCTACCCTGGTAGGCGTTAAGTTCCAGTATGCTCTGCTGTGGGCCGTTGTCTTCTCCGGCATCGCCCTCATCGTCCTCATGGAAATGTCCTCCCGCATCGCCATCGCTTCTCACAAGAATGTCATCGATGCAGCCATCGCCCTGAAGCCCGAAAGCCGCGGCTGGCGCCTGTTTGTCCAGATATTTGTCGGCTTAGCCGTCGGTATCTCCTGCTTCGCGTTCCAGTCTGGCAATGAGATCGGCGCCTCCGCCGGTCTGCAGGATATCACTGGTATGCCCCAGTGGGTCTCCGCTCTCATCATCGGCGTTATCGCCCTTATCGCCGCCTTAGCCTCCAATAAGGTCTTGGAGACCATCATGCAGGTATTCGTCAGCGTCATGGGTGTTCTGTTCCTTGTTACCGCCATTGCTGTTGCCCCCAACCTGGGCCAAGTCGTAACCGGTTTGGTTCCTGTAGTTCCCGAAGGCGGCCTGATGAATACCATGGCGCTCATCGGTACCACCCTTATCGGCATGAACCTCATCCTGCACTCCATCACCTCTCAGGGCAAGTACACTTCCATTGAGGAGCTGCCCGATGCCCGTTTTGACATTCGTTTCAACATCATTATCGGTATTATCATCACTGCTTCTATCCTTATCACTAGTGGCACTGTGCTGTATGGGACCGGCACTTCCGTCAATGGCGCCCTGACCTTCACTAAATCTCTGGAGCCGGTACTGGGTTCCTGGGCCCGTGTGGTAGGCGATATCGGCCTGCTGGCCGCCGGTCTGTCCTCTGCTATCGCAGTCGGCTTCACCTTCAAGACCATCTTCAGCGCCCTGTTCCACTGGGAGGGCGGTTCCTCCTGCACCAAGGCCAAGCTGCTGGCGATCATCGTTATCGTATTTGGCACCGTGCTGGCCATGGTAAATACCTCTCCCGCTGCCATCATCGTAGCGGCCCAGGCCATCAGCGGTTTCATTCTCCCCTTTATCGCTATTCTGCTGCTGGTCATTGCCAATAGCAAAAAACTGCTGGGCAACTACACCAACTCTGTCATTCGTAATGTACTGGGCGGCATTGCTGCTGTAGCTACCCTGGGTCTGGCCATTCGTGCCCTGTATAACCTCATTACCACCCTCGCTAAATAATATCTTCGTCCCCTCAATGTTTTTCCCTAAATATATTTTCTCACAAAAAGAGAGCACCCACAGGTGCCCTCTTTTTGTATCTGCACAAAGTGGAATGCCAAAAACCGCCCGGCACAAAACCGGACGGTCTTTTTATTAAAGAACTTACAGCAGGATAATACCCGCGGCTTCGCATTTCTGCATGGTATCGTCATCCCACACCGAAGACTGCACTTCACCGATATGGGCGGTCCCCATCAGGAACATGCACAGTCTTGATTGGCCTATACCGCCACCAATGGTCAGCGGCAGCTTTCCGGCCAGCAGCATCCGGTGGAAGGGCAATGTACGGCGGTTTTCACAGCCGGAAAGGGTCAGCTGGCGGTCCAGTGCCGCAGGATCTACACGGATGCCCATGGAGGACAGCTCGAATGCTGTTCCCAGCACACGGTTATAAACCAGCAGGTCACCATTTAGGGTCCAGTCATCGTAGTCTGGGGCACGGCCATCATGGGGCTGGCCGCTGCGCAGCTTACCGCCAATCTGCATTAGGAATACAGTGCCGCATTCCCTCGCAATGGCATTTTCCCGCTCCTTAGGGGTCAGCTCCGGGTAACGGTCTTCCAGCTCCTGTGTGGTGATGAAGGTGACCTCCGGCACCAGGTCCGGAACCGTATTCAGCTGCGGATATATGGCCCGCAGGGTGCGCTGAGTGGAAACGATCGCATCCACAATACTCTGTACCGTAGCCTTCAGATAGGCCACATTACGCTCCTCTGGCGTGATAACCTTTTCCCAATCCCACTGGTCCACATAGATGGAGTGAATGTTATCCAGCGTTTCATCCCGCCGGATGGCATTCATATCGGTATAAAGGCCCTTGCCGGGACGGAAGTCGTAGCGGTGCAGCGCCAGGCGCTTCCACTTGGCTAGGGAGTGCACCACCTGTGCATCCCGGCCGATATCTGGCACATCAAAGGAAACGGGGCGCTCCACTCCATTTAGGTCATCATTCAAGCCGGTGGAAGCCTCCACAAACAGCGGGGCCGATACCCGGCTGAGATTCAGATTTCCGCAGAGAGTATCCTCAAACACCCGCTTGATCAGGCTGATGGCCTTTTGGGTATCGTACAGGGAAAGGCAGCTGTGGTAACCTGCCGGAATGAACACTTTACTCATCGTTCCGCACTCCTTTGCGTAAAAAATATATCTGCAAGTATAGGCCTGCCCACGGCATTTGTCAAGCCAAAAATGAAATTTAACATGGCCTTAACTTGCAAAAAAGGCCAACCCACAGGGTCGGCCTCTCTCGGTTTGCAGGAACCGGCAAATATACTGCTCAAATCAATCCCTGCGCCCTGTAAAAAGCGATGAGCAGATCGACCATACGGCCGTAGCTCTGCACCCCATCGGTCTGGTCATTGGCCTTCAGGTAGGCATCGTTCCAGCGGTCAGCCGTTTCGCCTACCGGCGTTTCATACTTTTTCCAGTAACGGCTGTTGGCCGCCAGATCCCGCAGCACTCCTTCCGGCAGCAGCGTATAAATCTCCTGCCAGGCGTTTGGGTCATAGCGGTACAGGCGGTTTGTAGCATGGATAAGTCCCATCATCGCGCCGCTGTACCGCAGCTCTGTATTATCGCTATTATAGCAGGCCAGATAAGCGATAAAATTTGCCTCATCCTCCCGCATAAAGCCACAGATGTGGGAAAGCTCATGGCACATGGTGGAGGAGATCCCATAGGCCGGTTGGTGCACATTGATGTTCGGCTCCGAGATATAAGGAAAAATCACACCAGTCAGCTGAATATAGCTCATGACCTCTGAAAAATACATGGCTTTGGGGCGGGTCTGTCCCGCCAGGTCAAAGAGCTGTACCCCATAGATCTCATCCAGTGCCGTCACCGCACCAGTAGCGGTCTCCGCCAATTCCGCATAGGTCACGGAAGAAGCAAATACCCCCTCGCTATCTTCCTCACACTGTGGCCGCAGCTCCGCCGCCTGCCCCGCCAGCAGATGACAGAGTGACCGAAGCGTTTTCACATCCGTTGCCTCGGTTTGCAACCCCAGACTCTGCCCCACCGGAATACGGTAGTAATTAAGATCCCCGGTAAGAATAAACCAAAAGAATACCGCCGAAGCCGCCGAAACTATGATCCACAGCCGTTTCAAGCACACCATCCACCAGCGTTTTCCCCGCCGGATGGCTTCCCGTATCCAAAGAACAAGGAACACCAGCGCAGCGGCCCCCAGCAAAAGCAGGATGACCTCCATTACCGAAAAGGGCACCCTCCCAGTCAGCGCTGTCAGCACAGTAGCCATACCATGATAAAATCCACGACTGTACAGATGCTCCACTTCTTCGGCATTGCCGCGCGCCAGATGGATCAGCAGCAAACCCACCGGTGTCAACAGTGTCAACACTGTGCAGGCAATGATACCGCCCCGGCTCATCACACGGGGCTTCGTTTTTGTAGCGGCCGCACTCATCATGGGAATTCCCTCACTGGGCCAGCTTGGCATTGGCCTTTTCCATAAAACGCTCCGCCCGTATAATGGCACGGGTATGGCTGCCTTCGCCGATGGCACCGGCGGTATCTTCGGCATAAACCTTGAAAGAAAGAATTCTGCCCTCCACCGCGGTCAGTTCCGCCGTAACAGTCACTTTCATCCCCACCGGGCTGGCCGCGGTATGTCGCATATTCATCTCCATTCCCACACTGGTGGTGCCTTCCTCCATCAGTCCGGCACAGCAGCCACAGGCTGCCGCTTCCATCCACGCAATAAGAACCGGGGTTGCCAATACAGGTAGGCTGCCGCTCCCCACATGGGCAGCGGTATCTGCCTCGGTAACGGTTTTATGTAAGGTAAAGATTTTGTTTTCCATAGTAGGTACTCCTTTTATGTTGTATTTTCTCGCCAAACATATTGAATGGACAATTATATTTAGCGTTATATCCTGTGTGAATCACTCAAACTGAATTAAGCACCTATTTGTACAATTATCAAATTTTTTGTTTGACTCAAGCTGAAATAAATTTTTTGTTTCTTTAACATTGGCAACAGTGTGGCTTCTACAGCGATTTTATCAATTCCAAAAGAGCTGATAAAATATAGCTCCCCTCTTTTCCGTAAAACTCTATAACATTCATTTAAGATCTTTTCTAACTCGTTTTCAACATGCGCAAGTGCATTATAGAACACAATAACATCGACGCTATCACTTGCCATCTGTAAGTTAATGGCATCCATCAGTAGAAAAACTATGTTTTCTGCATCCCTTACCGATGGCAGCAAGCGACTATCGTCTAAATCAATGCATGTTACAGAATGAGCAATACTGGCCGCTTCGAGGGAAAATTCTCCACTGCCGCAAGCAATTTCCAAAACATTTTTACATTCTATACTGTGAACGATTTGGTTTAGCGCCTCTGTAATCCTTCGCATATCCGTAGCCTCATATCGTCTTTTCTCATGCATTTTCATGCCTGTCCAAAATAGCATTTGTCATTCCACCTCTATTATAAAAAAAGACGCCGCATCTGTAAAGCGACATCTTTTTACAATCCGCAAAAGCCGCAGGTCGGCCCGCTCCATACAGAAACTTCACTCACTGCGCCGCCGGTATCCGCTCGTGCATCTGCAGGGTGCTCTGCTCCCAGCCGCAGCACAGGATGTCCCCGGCACGCAGCTCCCCGGCCAGCAGCCGTTCCGTCAGCGGATCCTCCACCATGGTGCGTACCAGCCGCCGCAGCGGGCGCGCCCCATAGGGGCCCTCCTCCGCCCCCGCAACAATCTGTTCCACCACCGTGTCCTCAAATTCCATCCCGATCTCCTGCTCCCGCAGGCGGCTTTGCACCCCCTGCAGCAGCTGCACCGCGATCTGCCGCAGCTCTTCCTTTCTCAGTGGCTGGAACAGAATCGTCTCATCCAGTCTACCCAACAGCTCCGGCCGCAGCTGTTCCCGCAGTTTGGAGAGCACCATCGTCTTCGCGTCCGCCCCGGCATCGCCAAAGCCCATCCTCTGCGGATGCAGCATCGCCTCCGCTCCCAGGTTACTGGTCAAGATAACCACCGTATTGCTGAAGACCGCCAATCTGCCCTGGCTGTCGGTCAGTCGCCCGTCCTCCAAAATCTGCAGCAGCAAATTGTAAAGATCCGGGTGTGCTTTTTCTATCTCATCAAAGACCACCACGCTCATTGGGTGTTTTTTCACCGCCTCAGTCAGGATGCCCCCTTCCTCACACCCCACATAACCGGGGGGCGCCCCAATAAGCCGGGAAATACTGTGCGGCTCCCGGTATTCGCTCATATCCAGCTTGATGATATTCTCCTCGCTGCCGAACAGCGTTTTGCCCAATGCGTAGCACAACTGGGTCTTGCCCACTCCACTGGGCCCCAGGAACAAAAAACTCCCGATGGGGCGCCGGGGATCCCGCAGCCCAGCATTGCTGCGCAGGATGGCATGAATGACCGTCTCCACCGCCTCCTGCTGTCCTACCACACTCTGCCGCAGGCCGTTTTCCAGCTGCTCTGCCGAAAGGCCCTGTCCCCCCGCAAGCCCTGTCATCGCCCCCGCCGCCTGCTGCACCTCTCGCTGGGTCAGTATCAGCCGCCGGGATGCTCTCATTCCGCTTCCCAGCATATCCGCCCGGTGGATTCGCAGCCTGGCTGCCGCTTCATCCAGCAGGTCCAGGGCCTTATCCGGCAAAAAGCGCGCCGGGAAATACCGTACTGAAAGCCGGATCGCAGCCTCCAGTGCATCCTCGGTAATGATCATCCCGTGGTGCTGTTCATAGCGCGGGCACAGCCCCCGCAGGATCGCCATTGTCTGTTCCTCGGTAGGCTCCTCCACCAGCACACTTTGGAACCGCCGGGCCAGCGCGCCGTCCTTTTCGATGGTCTTGCGGTACTCCGCTATGGTGGTGGCACCAATAACCTGCAATTCCCCGCGGGCAAGTTTCGGCTTCATGATATTAGCCGCATCTACCGCGCCTTCCGCCGCGCCAATGCCCATAATGGTATGAATCTCATCAATAAAAAGAATCACATCCCCAGCCGCCGCCACTTCCTCCATAATGGACCGGATCCGCTCCTCAAAGTCGCCGCGATACTTAGTACCGGCCACCATTGCTGGCAAGTCCAGAGTAATGATCCGCTTATCCGCCAGAGCCAGCGGCACCCGGCCCTCCGCAATGCGCTGCGCCAGTCCTTCCACCACGGCGGTCTTACCCACTCCCGCCTCACCGATCAGACAGGGATTATTTTTGGAACGCCTGGAAAGGATCTGCAATAGCCGCTCTGTCTCCTGTTCCCGCCCAATGACCGGATCCAGCCGTCCCTGCCGGGCCAAATCAGTCAGCTCCCGGCCAAAGCGGTCCAGCATCACACTGCGGATCTGCCGCTGGGCCTTTCCCACCACTTTGGGGATCTGCCGGTCGTTATTCTGCTCGCACTGCTCCAGCCGTATCGTCTCTCGCAGGGCAATGGTCAGGTTGGGGATATCCACTGCGAGCTTATTCATCAGTCTTACCGCCCCGGAATCCTGTTGTCCGCACAGCGCCAGCAGCAGGTGCTCGGTCCCCGCCTGCAAAAATCCGCCCATCTGGGCCTCCCGCAGCGCTTCTTCCACTGCGGCACGGTAATGCACCGTCGTTTCCTCCGACTCCAGCAGGGTGGGATGTCCCCTACCCACCATTTGCAGCAGGGCACGCTCGGTCTTTCCCGCTGTTACACGCCGCTGAAAAAGCAGCGTATAAGCCGCTCCGGCCCCCTCTCGCAGCAATGCCAGCAGCAAGTGCTCACTGCCGATATAGGTATGCCCTGCCTGCTGCGCCGCCCGCTGGGCGCCCTCCAATGCCGCGGCCGCCCGCGGTGTAAAGCCATTGTATTGATTCATAGGGTCTCCCCTCCTTTTTTGTTCTGCCCTTAATATTGGCTGCATCCAGTCGCTTAAACGCCGCACCAAAATCTCCCCGCGACATAAGATGGGGTGATCCCAATGTAAAGGAGGCATCTCTGCTATGTTTGGTAACTGCTGCAATACCTGCTGCCCTGCCGATAGCAACCGTGGGCTCTTCGGCATCTGCCTGAATGACGCCACCCTGGTCATCATTCTTCTTGCTATCTGGCTGCTGAGCAGCGGCGGACTGAGTGGCTATGGCGGCGGCTGTGGCTGTAATACATGCGGCGGCGGACGCAGTGGCTGCGGTGACTGCGGCTGCGGCTGCAACTAACCTTTTTTGAATAATAGGAGGGTACACTATGGGCTGCAATTCTTGTGGATGCGGCGGCAGCTGCGGCTGCGGCAATAACTGGTGGTGGATCATCATTCTCATTCTGGTGTGGCTGTGGC
>ULRC01067845.1_pt1 | contig 10394 bp, 9 predicted proteins | sample 1955101 | NCBI WGS metagenome assembly ULRC01 (sample SAMEA4835672, study PRJEB28245) | human gut metagenome | biome: gut microbiome; material: fecal sample | place: Denmark | collected 2008 | reverse complement strand
GCTGCTGTGCACGACGGCGGGCAGCTTCGTACTCATCCTGATTCAGCGCACTGCCTGTTTTCACAGTACGCCCGGTGTTCACCGTGCGCGGCGCGTCACCAGCATGGTAGACATTGCGCGGCGCATCGCCGGTGTTTACCCTGCGGATCTCGCTCATAACGTTCCTCCCTTTTATTCAAATGATGGGAACTGGTCTTTCATCTTATTCGGTTACGGCACACCCGCAAAAGGCAGTGCCTGCCCCTTTATCGGGTGCAGGCCGCGCGGGCATCATCCAGTGCGGCAACGGTATCGGGGTCCAGTGGGTTGCCTTTTTCGCGCACAAAGGCAATGCTTTGTTCCAGTGCATGGCACAGCGCCAGGTCCAGGTTCTGCATTTCCTCTGCACGCAGCGCCTCCACACCGGGGTAATCCCGTTCGGCACTGGTCATATCCGCCATGTAAATAATCTTGTCCAACAGACTCATGTTCTGTTTGCCGGTGGTATGGCACTCAATGGCAGATAAAATTTCCGGGTCCGTCACACCCCACTGTGTCTGGCACAAAACCGAGGCTGCGTACCCATGCCACACCGGCGCAGGGCGCTTGGCGGCATTTTTAGCTATTATAGCATTGTCAGCAAAAATCTGCAATATCTCTGCCTTGGGCAGTTCTTTCGCGCTGTCGTGCAAAAGTGCCGCTAATGCGGCCTTTTCCTCATCCGCGCCATAGCGTTTTGCCAGCTTGACTGCCATTTTTTTTACATTTATGGTGTGCTTGTAACGCTTTTCGCTCAAACGGCTTTTTACCAGCGCTTTTGCTTCGTCCACTGTCATCAAGATCCGCATCCTTTCCCTAATTTTATTGTACCCTATCTATGGCTTTAAATCAGCTTGCCGTACAGCCCGTTCCGGTGTATCACATCCGCCACCGGCGGGGGCAGCAGCTCCTTCAGCCGGGCAGGGGGATACTTTCCTGCGCGGATATCGCTGGAGGCACACTCCAGCACCGGGGCATCCGCAAACATGATCTTCCCGCCTGCTTCTTCCAGCTTTTGGGCTGCTGCACGCAGAGCGTCGCCATCGCCGGGTTCCCGGCTTTGCACCACCAAGGTGACCATAGCCAAAATTTCCCGCCAGCGGTACCATTCATCAAATGTTTCCAGCATATCGCTGCCAATTGTCATATACAGCTGAGCGCCGGGATACTTTTCCTGCAGCATGCTGACGGTATTATAGGTATAGCTGCGGCCCGCGCGGTCCACTTCCCACTGGCTCACCTGCACCTGGGGGCCAAGCGCCTTAAAGCATTCGCACATGGCAAGGCGCAGTTCGCCCGGCGTTGCGCTGGCGTGCTTGTGGGGTGGGATGCCCGCCGGCATAACCAGCACCACATCCGGCTGCACCGCCTGCATGGCGGCCCGCAGGTTGTTCATGTGCCCGGCGTGGGGCGGGTCAAATGTGCCGCCAAATAGCAGTGCTTTCATCTTACTTTTTCAGCAGTTCCGCATAAGCAGATTCCTTCGGCTTTTTGCGGAACAGCACAAACTTGCGGCCAATCACCTGCACGCACTCTGCATGGATGGCTTCGCACAGGATGTCGGCAGCCTCGCGGGCATCATACTCGCTGTTTTCCAGCACCTTCAGCTTGATCAGCTCGCGGGCTTTGATGCAGTCATCCACGCCCTTGATCAGCGTTTCATCAATTTCGCCCTTGCCGATCTGAAAAACCGGCTCCATGGTGTTGGCCATGCCGCGCAGTGCGGCGCGCTGTTTGCTTGTCAAAGACATTGTTCGCTCCTTATTGTTCAGTCAAAATCAAATCGTTCTATTCAGTTTTTCTCTGCGGCTCATTCGCCCAAAAATACGGCGAGCTCGGCTTCCAGCTTTTCCATGGCGCGGCCGCGGTGGCTGATGGCGTCTTTTTCGGCATCGGCCAGCTCGGCATAGGTGCGGTGTGCAGTGTTGGGTACCGTGCCGCCGCCGGGCAGGCCGACGGCATCGGGGACAAACAGCGGGTCATACCCAAAACCGTTATCGCCCGCCGGGGTCAGGGCCACACTGCCGGGGCATTCGCCGGTCACAACCAGCTCCCGCCCATCCGGCAGGATCAGGCAGACCGCCGAAACGAACTTGGCGGCGCGCTGTCCCACCGGCACATTCTGCATCTCTGCCATCAGCTTTTCGTTGTTGGCGGCATCGTTGCCGTGCTCACCCGCATAGCGTGCGCTGTACACGCCGGGTGCCCCGTTCAGGGCATCCACGCACAGGCCGGAATCATCCGCCACGGTGGGCAGGCCGGTTGCCTTGCAAAAGGCTTCGGCCTTAATCTTTGCGTTTTCCGCAAAGGTGGTTCCGGTCTCCTCCGGGTCCAGGGTTACACCCAGTTCCCGCAGGCTTTTTACCTCGTGGCCGCAGCGGGTCAGGATGCGGCGCAGCTCTTTCAGCTTGCCCGCATTGTTGGTGGCTGCACAAACGATCATGCCTGTTCCTCCCCTGCCTGCTCCGTTTCCTCTTTTTTATGCTGCGGAACCTCCGGCAGCAGGGCTTCGGCAAAATCGGTGGCGGAGAAGAAGATCAGGTCGTCGATCTTTTCGCCCACACCCACAAAACGGATGGGCAGGCCCAGCTTTTCGTGCACACCGATGATGCAGCCACCCTTGGGGGTGCCGTCCAGCTTGGTCAGCACAACGCCGGTGGCACCGGCGGCGCGGCAGAACTCCTGCGCCTGGCTGATGGCGTTCTGGCCGGTAATGGCATCCAGCACCAGCAGCACTTCCAGGCTGGCATCCGGGCTGGCCTTTTTCACGCTGCGGCTGATCTTTGCCAGTTCATCCATCAGGCCCTTTTTGTTGTGCAGGCGGCCTGCGGTATCGGCAATGACCATATCATAGCCGCGGGCCGTGGCGGATTTGACCGCATCAAAAATCACAGCTGCGGGGTCAGCGCCCTCGCCCGCCTTGACCAGCGGCACCCCGGCACGGTCGGCCCAGGTTTCCAGCTGTTCGCTGGCCGCTGCGCGGAAGGTATCGCCTGCCGCCAGCATGACCCGCTTGCCCAGATCCTTGTACAGATAAGCCAGCTTGGCAATGGTGGTGGTTTTGCCCACGCCGTTCACGCCCACAACCAGAATAACCGCCGGTTTGCCGCTCAGGTCCAGGTCAGTTTTGGGGCTTACCTCGCGGCGGATGATATCGCGCAGGGCATCCAGCGCTTCCTGGCCGGTATGCAGGCCGTTGATCTCTACCTCATCGCGCAGCTCGTCCACCAAACGCACCGCGCAGCTGGGGCCGACATCGGCCAGAATCAGCTGCTCTTCCAAATCATTATACAGGTCATCATCAATAACAGAGCTGGTCAAGGTGTTGACGATGTTCTGGAAAAAGTCCGTTCTGGTTTTTTCCAGGCCATCGCTCATTTTCTTCTTTTTCTTAAAAATATCGAAGAATCCCATGGCGGTTCCTCCTTTGAATTAACTGATCAGATCAGCGGAAACGTTTTCAAGGTCAAGGCGCAGGATCTTGGAAACACCATCCTCCTGCATGGTCACGCCGTACAGCACATCAGCTGCTTCCATGGTGCCGCGGCGGTGGGTGATAACGATGAACTGGGTGCGTTCGGTCATGCGGCGCAGATACTGCGCATAGCGCGTAACGTTCACATCGTCCAGTGCAGCTTCAATTTCGTCCAGGATGCAGAACGGCGACGGGTTGACGGCCAGAATGGCAAAATAAATGCTGATGGCCACCAGCGCCTGTTCGCCGCCGGACAGAGCCGACAGGTTTTTGATGACCTTGCCGGGGGGCGAAACCTGAATTTCAATGCCGGAGTTCAGCACATCGTTCTCATCCGAAAGATAGAGCCTCGCCGAACCGCCGCCGAACAGCTCGCGGAAGATCGCACCGAAGTTGCGGTTGATCTCCTTAAAGCTGGCGGTGAACATCTCCTGCATTTCGCTGCACAGCTCGGCAATCATTCGGTTCAGCTCCGCGCGGGATTTCTCCACATCGGTGACCTGTGCTTTCATGAAGTCGTACCGTTCTTTAACTTCCTTGTACTCTTCGATCGCGCCCACATTCACGTTGCCCAGCGCGCGGATCTTGCCGCGCACTTCGGCCACCTGGCGGCGCAGGTCTGCCACATTGGCAAAGGGTACACAGAGCTTTTCCGCCTCGGCTTCGGTCAGCTGGTATTCCTCCCACAGCTTGGATGCAGTGGTGTTCAGCTCAGTTTCCGCCGCGGTCTTGCGCTCGGCCAGGCGGGCCATCTCGCCGCTCATCCGCTCGCGCTCATCGGTCAGGGTGCGGTTTTCCTGGGTCAGGCGGGTCACAGCGGTTTCCTTTTCCATGCGCTCGGCATTCGCCTTGCGGATGGTTTCCTCCGCCGCGGTGATCTTCTGTTTGTTTTCTTCGCTGGCTCGCTTGATTTCATTGGAACGCAGCTCATTGGCGGCAATGCGCTCTTTGGCGGCGGCCACATTGGCCTGCAGTTCCCGCACGCGGGCTTCGGCTTCGCCGCTGCGGCCTTTCAGGGTTTCCAGCGCTGCTTCGTGCAGGCTCAGGTCCTTCTCGGTGCGCAGCTTCTGCATTCGGTTATCCGAAAGTTTCTGCGATGCTTCCTCCCGCTGGCGGGTCACATCGCTGGTGGAAGCGCCCAGGCTTTCCAGCTCTTTGCGGTGCGTTTCAATCTCGGCTTCCGCCTGTTTGCGGGCGTTTTCTGCCTGGGCGGCGGCCGCAGTGTTCTCCCGCAGCTGCTGTTCCAGCGCGGCGATCTCCTGCCCGCGGTGGGCGGCAGCATTCTTGCCCTCTTCCAGCGCGGTGTTCAGCTGATCCAGCTCCATCTCGGCTTTCAGGCGGGCCGCAGCGGCGGTCATGCCCTCGCTCTCGGCACCGGCCAGCTGGGCGGTCAGGTTATCCACCTCCGCTTTGCGGGCGGCGGCTTCCTTTTCGGCTGCTGCGCGGCGCTCGTCCAGTTTCAGCACCTTGGCACGCAGTTCGTCCAGTTCCTGCTTGCGGCTGAACACACCCACGCTGCGCGCGGTGGAACCGCCGGTAAAGGAACCGCCTGCATTGATGACCTGGCCGTCCATTGTGACAATGCGGTTGCGGTAGCCAAGATTTTTGGCCACCACCGACGCTTCGCCCAGATCCTCCACCACAATAATGCGGCCCAGCAGGTTATCAATAATATGCTGGTACTGGGGGGCGGTCTCCACCAGGTCGGCGGCCACCTCCGCCGTGCCGGTCAGGCGGCCATTGAATCGGCTGCCCTGCACGGTATCCAGCGGCAGGAAGGTTGCGCGTCCGGCGCGTTCTTCCTTCAAAAAGGTGATGGCCGCGCGGGCGCAGCCCTGGTCCTGCACCACAATGTTCTGCAGCGCAAAACCAAGTGCCGTTTCAATCGCGATTTCGTACCCCTTGCGCACGCTCAGGATACCGGCCACCGGGCCGATGATGCCCCGCAGCCGCCCACCGCCCGCGGCGCGCATGACGGCTTTTACGCTCTGCTGATAGCCGTCCATGTTGCGCTCCAGATCCTCCAGAATGCGGATGCGCTGGGCGGTGTTATTTTTATCCGCTGCGGCCTTCTGCAAAGCTTCAGCGGCTTCCGCCTGCTGGCGGCGACGGCTTTCCAGCTTGAGCTTTAAGCCGGAGCGGATGTTATCGTTGCGGGTCACGGCTTCCTCGCACTCTTTCAGGTGCTCGGCAGCAGCGTCCCGTTCCTCGGTCAGTTTTTGCGCCACATCACCCGCGGCGGCTTCCCGGTTTTTCAGGCCGTTCAGCTGGGCGCGGGCCGCTTCCACGGCGGATTGCAGCCCCGCACCCCGCACCTGCAGGGCAGTGGCATTCTGCTGCATGCGGGCCATGGCGGCGCTCACGATCTCCCGCCGCTCACCGCTTTGCAGCGCCTGCTGTTCCAGCGTGTTCAGCTGCTGGCGCAGCTTGTCCGCCTCGGCATCCAGATTTTGCAGCACGGTTTGCAGCTGGGTGATTTCCGCTTTGTGCTCGTCCGCTTCCTGCGCAATCCCCTTTGCGCCTTCCCCGGCGCGGGTCAGCTCATCGCTGGCGCTGCGGATCTGCTCGTTCGCGTGTTCGGTTTCGTTCTGCAAAACTGCCAGCTGGCTTTCGCTCCCGGCGTTCTGCTCGGTAATGGTGCGGATCTCAGCGTTCGCTTCCTCCACCTGCAGCATCAGCTGCTGGGCTTCGGCGCGCAGGGCTTCGGTGCGGGTGTCAAATTCATCCAGCTGGCGGGAAATGCGTGCATAGTCGCTTTCCGCCGCCTCATACTTGCGCTGCTGGTCCCGCACTGTATCCTGTGCGCGGCGGATTGAATCCACCCACAGGGTAATTTCCAGCCCCTTGCGGGTCTCGGAATATGCCAGGAACTGCTCCGCCTTTTCGCTGTCGCGTTTCAGGGGTCCAACCCGCTTTTCCAGCTCCCCCAGAATATCCCGCAGGCGTTCCAGATTGCCCTCCGCCGCGGCCAGGCGGCGTTCGGCTTCATTTTTGCGGTAGCGGTATTTGGCAATGCCAGATGCTTCCTCAAAAATCTCGCGCCGCTCGGTGGATTTTGCACCAACGATCTCCGCAATGCGCCCCTGACCCACAATGGCGTAGCCATCGCGCCCAAGGCCGGTATCCAGCAGCAGCTCGTACACATCTTTTAAGCGCACGCTCTGGCCGTTGATGGTATACTCGCTCTCCCCGCTGCGGTAATAGCGGCGGCCAATGGTTACTTCGTCCGCGTCCATTTCCAGCCCATGATCGGAGTTATCAATGGTCAGCGATACCGCCGCATAGCCCATTGCGCCGCGGGTCTGGGTGCCGCCAAAAATAACGTCCTCCATCTTGCCCGCACCGCGCAGCTGTTTGGAGCTGGTTTCGCCCAGAACCCACCGGATGGAATCCGAAATGTTGCTTTTGCCGGAGCCGTTCGGCCCCACAACACCGGTAATGCCTTCGCCAATGGTGATCCGCGTTTTATCCGGGAAGGACTTGAAGCCCTGTATCTCAAGTTCTTTTAAGCGCATAGATGCCCCTTTTTATGCCTGCTGTTCCAGCTTGGTCAGCGCCGCTTTGGCAGCCTGCTGTTCCGCAGCCTTTTTGCTGCGGCCTTCGCCCACAGCCAGCGCCTTGCCGTTCAGCGCCACAGTAACCTGGAACCGCTTATCATGCGCCGGGCCGGATTCCCCTGTCACGGTGTAGGTCAGGCGGTCGTCCGGGTGTTTCTGCACCACTTCCTGCAGGGCGGTCTTGTGGTCATCCTCGGCGGTTTTGCCCTCCGTGATGAACGGCAGGATAAAGTTGCGGGCGGTCTCAATGCCGCCGTCCAGGAACAAAGCGGCAATGGTGGCTTCAAACGCATCCGAAACCACGCTGGGGCGGCAGCGCCCGCCGCCAAGCTCCTCGCCGCGGCCCAGCCGCAGGTAAGAGCCCAAGTCGATCTCCTGCGCAAACTGGAACAGCGCGTCCTCGCTGACCAGCGAAGCGCGCATGCGGGACAGTTCGCCCTCCGGGCGGGTGGAATGGTGGAACAGATAGTTTGCCACCACAACGGACAGCACACTGTCGCCCAAAAATTCCAGCCGCTCGTTATACAGCGTAGGGGTTTTGCTCTCGTTGGCGTAAGAGCTGTGGGTCAGCGCCGTGATGAGCAGTTCTTTATTCTTAAAATGGTAATGCAGCTTTTCTTCCAATTCCTCAGGGGTACGCGTGGTCATAAGATTGCCTTACCTTTCGTTCTCTCTGTTTTGCGATTGTATATCGGGATATTTTGCAGGCCGGGCGGGCAATGCCCGCCCCTGCAATGGGCTTTGGTTTTGCGGCTATCCCGTAGGGGCGCACAGTGTGCGCCCGCTGCCTATATTTTGGTACCGGCCATTTCCAATGGGCGGGCATAACATTTCAATTTTCGCACGGTATGCCGTTTCATTTCGCGTCTGTCTTTTCTGCTGCGGCCTTGGCGGCTACTTCGGCCAGGGCGCTCTGCATGGTGCCGCACAGGTCATTGGCAACGCACAGCTTTGCCTGGCGGATGGCGTTCTTGATGCCCTTGGCCTTGCTGGAACCGTGTGCCTTGATGACCGGCTTTGCCGCGCCCAGCAGCGGTGCGCCGCCGATCTCCTCAGAGTCCATCATGTGCTTCAGATTGCGCAGTCCTCCTTTTACGCCAAGGTAGCACAGCTTGGTCACAATGCTCTGCATAAAGATGTCTTTCAGCATGCCCAGCAAAGTACCTGCCACACCCTCGGTCAGCTTCAGCACCACATTGCCCACAAAGCCGTCGCAGACGATAACGTCCACCTCACCAGCCATAATATCACGCGGCTCAATGTTGCCCACAAAGCGGATGGCCGGGTTTGCTTTCAGCAGGCCGTGGGCTTCGCGGTACATCGGGGTGCCCTTGGTGTCCTCGGCGCCGTTGTTCACCAGCGCGACGGCGGGGTCCTTGCGGCCCATGACCTTATTCATGTACACGCTGCCCATGGTGCCAAAGGCATTCAGCATCTCGGCACGGCATTCGGCGTTTGCGCCGCAGTCCAGCAGCAAAAACGGCTGCTTTTTGCCCGGCATGCAGGTGGCCAGCGCCGGGCGCTTGACCCCCTTGACGGTGCGCACGATCAAACTGGTGCCCACATGCAGCGCGCCGGTGGAACCGGCGGAAACAAAGGCATCCGCCTCGCCGTTTTTCAGCATCGTCAGGCCTTTGACCAGGCTGGAATCCGTTTTGTGGCGCACGGCCTTGACCGGGTCATCGTGCATATTCACATCCTCGGTGCAGTGAATCAGCTCAAAGGGGGTCAGATCCACGCCAAGCTCCTGGGCAGCGGCCTTGATCTTGGCTTCATCACCCAGCAGGGCCAGGGTCATGCCATCACCAAACTCTTTTACCGCATCGGCTGCGCCCTGTACGGTCGATTTCGGGGCGTTATCGCCACCCATTGCGTCCAGTAAAATTTTCATAATCCACCTCAGTGTTCCGCTTCGGCTGCCCATGCCCGCATGGCGGCCTGTGCAGCATCAGAAAGTGCCATATACCGTTCGCGCTTATCCCGGATGGTGTCAATCTCCTCGGTGCGCGGCAGAATGCCCATGTTGGCACCCATGGGCTGGAAGTCCTTGTTGGGGGTGGTGATATAATCGATCAGTGCGCCACACATCGTTGTGGTCGGCGGGGGCGGCAGCTCTCTGCCCTGCAAACGGGCGTACAAATTGCGCGCTGCCAGCAGGCCGGAAGCCGCGCTTTCCATATAGCCCTCAAACCCGGTGATCTGCCCGGCAAAAAACACGTTGGGGTGCTCTTTCAGGTAGAGCCCCTTGGTCAGCACCGCCGGGCTTTCCAAAAAGGTATTGCGGTGCATCACGCCATAGCGGATGAACTCTGCATGTTCCAGGCCGGGAATCATCGAAAAAACGCGCTTTTGCTCGCCCCATTTCAAATTGGTCTGGAAACCAACGATATTGTACAGCGTGCGGGCGGTGTTTTCGGCGCGCAGCTGTACGTTGGCCCAGGGGCGGTGGCCGGTGCGCGGGTCCCGCAGGCCCACCGGGCGCAGCGGGCCGTAGCGCATGGTATCCGCCCCGCGGCCCGCCATCACCTCAATAGGCATACAGCCTTCGTACACCGTCAGCTCCCCATCAAAGTCATGCAGAGGGGCACGCTCTGCGTTCAACAATTCGTTATAAAACGTTTCATATTCCAATTTGTTGAATGGGCAGTTCAGGTAATCGGCTTCACCGCGCCCGTAGCGGGACGCCGCAAAGATCTTTTCCATATCCAGGCTTTCGGCGCTCACAATGGGAGCCACGGCGTCAAAAAAGCTCAGCCGGTGGCTGCCGGTCAGCGCGGCAATCTGCTCCGCCAGCACACCCTCGGTCAGCGGGCCGGAAGCCACCAGCACCGGAACGCTTTCGTCCAGCGCGGTCACTTCCTCGCGGTGAACGGTAATATTGGGGTTCTTTTCCACCATTTCCGTCACGGCGGTGGAAAACACATCACGGTCCACCGCCAGTGCACCGCCAGCCGCCACGCGGGCGGTCTCGGCAGCATCCAGCAGGTGGGACCCCATCATGCGCATTTCAATTTTCAGCAGGCCGGAAGCCGAATCCGGCCGTTCCGCCTTGAGGGAGTTGGAGCAGATCAGCTCCGCAAAGCCTGCACTTTTGTGCGCTGGCGAAAACTTGACCGGCTTTTGCTCGTACAGGTCCACCTGCACGCCGTGGTCCGCCAGCCAAAGGGCGGCTTCGCACCCGGCCAGCCCGGCACCGATGATTTTAATTTGCATGCGTTATTTCTCCGCGTTTGTCTTTTCGATATTCTTCACAAACCCGCAGCCCTCTTTGGCGCAGTACAGCTGGCCGCGGCGCTTGAACAGCGTTTTGCCGCAGTGGGGGCAGGTTTCCGGTACGGGTTCAT
>ULRC01037290.1_pt1 | contig 10563 bp, 9 predicted proteins | sample 1955101 | NCBI WGS metagenome assembly ULRC01 (sample SAMEA4835672, study PRJEB28245) | human gut metagenome | biome: gut microbiome; material: fecal sample | place: Denmark | collected 2008 | reverse complement strand
AACAAGTCGGATGTATGTTTTTTTATGAAATCAGACGGCGGCGTGGACTATCAGAAAAAACGGATGCAAAGGAGAAAAACGGATGAGCGGCAACACGCAAAAAGAAGGAATCTACAGAACAGCGATGCGGATTTGCAGAATGTGGGGAGTGGCAGAAACTTTGGACAGCGGGATACCGCCTTATGAAACTCCCACAGCTACACAGTCTGCGGAGAATGAAAAGCTGGTTCTGCAATGGGCAGAGGAATATGTACAGCTACGTGAGAATGGCGAAGAACTCTGGAGATTCTTTGAAAAGAAGATAAAGAATCTACGCAAGCCGGAGCAGAACTAGCAGTATTATCATTTCTATAGGGAAATTATCATTTTCTTATCCTATATCTTCTATTAAATAGGATTCCCTGCCTTGCCTTGCTGCCCGTAGGGTCGCATCTTCCGAAAGCATAGTAAAATCTGCTTCGCACCGCTGTAGGCGGCTTTGGGTTTGACAATGCATATGTATATAATGACCGTTTGGTTATTACATGGTGGTATTGCGATGACAGAACAACCATTGAACTGGATACGCTAACGGAGATCACAGAACTCCAGGACAAAAAGTCTAACAGAAAGTGTTCGACATTGACACAGATAACTCCATAGAAAAAAGTGCCGTTTTTGCGGCACTTTTTATTTTTCGTGTTGCATTTCATGTTGCCTCAACCAAACATCCGGAACGATCTTCAGGGAAGGCTATCTCTTTTGACTGTAATATACCCAAATCTGCTGAAAAAGTCAATAAAACTCAGTATAATTCACGGGTCGGATGAAGAAAAATGTGGTATAATTTCCAAAGAGTTTTACAAGGGAGTAATTGACAAGCTATGAAAATGAAACACAACAGATCTCAGAAACGTTTGATAACACAATTGTCACTATGGCTGGTACTGCTATTGACATTTACCGGCTGTGCGGAAAGCACCGTCACGCCGCAGGATAATACCTATACGATAGAGCAGCCGGCGACGATCCCCTACGAATTGCTGGAGGCATCGGAGACTGCAGCATCGGAACCTGAATCCGGACAGCCACAGGAAAACGCTTCGGATACACAAGAATCGCAGCAGGTCACATCTGCAACAGACGTTCCGACAGGAGAGGGCACGTCAGCATTTTCCCTCCGGGAGATTCCGGCATACTCCGGCACACCTTATACAGAAGTCAATGGCAACAAACCTTATTTCACAGAAGCAGATCTGACTACACAGTCCTTCGAGACATACAGCGAGCTGGACAGCCTGGGGCGCTGTGGCGTGGCATATGCCAACGTGGGACAGGATCTGATGCCGACAGAACCGAGAGGGGAGATCGGAGCTGTGAAGCCTACCGGCTGGCATCTGGTGAAATACGATAACGTGGACGGAAAATACCTATACAATCGCTGCCACCTGATCGCTTACATGCTGGCAGCGGAAAACGCCAACCCGCAGAACCTGATCACCGGAACCAGATATCTGAATACACAGGGAATGCTTCCCTTTGAGACGAAAGTCTGCGATTATATCAAAAAAACAGGGAATCATGTCCTGTACCGTGTCACACCTATTTTTGACGGTGATAACCTTCTGGCAGATGGAGTCCTCATGGAAGCGTATTCCGTAGAAGATGCCGGAGAGGGAATCCAATTCTGTGTATTTGCCTACAATGTGCAGCCGGGGATCGGTATTGATTATGCTACCGGGGATAACTGGGCAGAGAGTAACGCGGCATCCCAGGAAGCGGCAGCACCCATTGTGATAGAAACACCGACACAACAACCCCAGACAGACACTACGGTGCAGATCACACCGGAACCGTCAGTGCCACAGGAATCACAGGAAACTACCTATGTGCTGAATACCAACACCATGAAATTCCACTATCCGTCCTGCTCCAGCGTGGATCAGATGAAGGAGAAAAACAAAGAGATATATACCGGCAACAGAGAAGATATCATCAATATGGGATATATGCCCTGTAAGCGGTGTAATCCTTAATCGGCAAGTGAATTAGATATAGCAGAAAAGGACCTTCGAGATACTGATAACAGCCTCGAAGCTCCTTATTATTTGCTTAGTAAAGATAAGAATATGATTTGCGTCAACAGTTTTCGTATACTTGCAAACATTCTGCAAATGCTATAGACTAAGACTAGTTTCTATATCTATTTGAATCAGAATAAAGGAGTATATGTTATGTGTACAGCGGCAACTTATAGATCACAGGATTTTTATTTCGGCAGAACTTTTGATTATGAATTTAACTATGGGGAAGAGGTAACGGTAACACCACGCAATTATCCTTTTCCGCTACGGCATCAGAATGCCCTGACGGAGCATTATGCCATGATCGGCATTGCTCATATGGCAGGGGATTATCCTTTGTACTATGATGCAGTGAATGAGAAAGGACTCGGCATGGCGGGACTGAATTTCCCGGGAAATGCAGTATACAGCAAAGTGCAGACAGGTAAGGACAACATCGCCCAGTTTGAGTTCATCCCCTGGATTCTGGGGCAGTGTGCCAATGTGCAGGAAGCCAGAGTATTGTTATCCCATATCAATCTGGTGGATACGCCCTTTAATGAAAAATATCCGGTTTCTCCACTGCACTGGATTCTGGCAGACAAGGAAGAGGCCATTACGATCGAGTCTGTGCAGGAGGGACTGAAGATCTATGACAACCCGGTGGGAGTATTGACGAACAATCCCCCGTTTCCAATCCAGATGTTTCGTTTGAACGATTATATGTCCCTGTCTTCCGAATCACCGACAAACCGTTTTTCCGCAGATCTGAAGCTGAAGCCGTACAGCAGAGGCATGGGAGCCATGGGACTGCCCGGGGATCTGTCTTCTGCATCCCGTTTTGTACGGGTGGCATTCACGAAGATGAATTCCCTGTCCGGATTGTCTGAGTCGGAGAGCGTCAGCCAGTTTTTCCATATTCTGGGGAGCGTGGATCAGACCAGAGGATGCTGTCAGCTGGACAAAGGGGAGTATGAGATCACTATCTACACTTCCTGCTGCAATGCAGACAGAGGAATTTACTATTATACGACCTATGAAAATCATCAGATTACTGCAGTAGATATGTACCGGGAGAATCTGGACAGTGATCGTCCTGTCCATTACCCGCTGGTACAGGGAGAACATATTTTATTGCAGAATGCTGCAGCAGGAAGCGCGGAGGAAAACCAGTAATGGATGTACAGAAAGAACAGGAGCAGCAAAACCGGACGGATCATGTAGTGTCCGGATTTGCATTCTATTCAGAGAAAGATGCCAGACTGGCAGAGCAGGAGAGACAGAAGATTGCTTATCTGGATAAGCGGATCGATCGGACAAATCTGGAGTCCGTACTGGTTATTTATAAAAAAGCATTGGATGACAGGGTGTTCCGCACTCCGGTAGGTTTGGAATACCTCAGGGAATTGCAGGGAGAACTGAAAGCAGAGCAGGATCTGTTGGGAGAAGAGATTCCGCCTATCCCTCTGTGGACGAACTTTGCGGACACCAGGGAAAAAACGGCTCCTGCCAGAAGAAGAATCAAACCGGCACCGGAAGAAAATAAAAATACGACGTTCCGGCTGTCTCTTATTATGAATATTGTGATGGTCATTGCAATTATTGCAATGTTTATCATCACGCTGAATTCCGATCAGCCCAATGTCCTGAATTATGAAAGAAATCTGCAGAACAAATATGCCACCTGGGAGCAGGAACTGACCCAGAGGGAGCAGACGGTACGGGAAAAGGAAAGAGAATTACATATAGAGACCGAAGTTTCACAAAATTGACATATTTACACGCTATAGTGTAAGTATTCAGGAAAGCCTCGAAGAGGCGATTTTGCGAATGGGACTGAATAGTTACTATCTCAAGATAGGAAGGTGAGGGTGTATGGACAGACTGAAAGTACTGGTAGTAGATGATGAGAGCAGAATGCGTAAGCTGGTCCGGGATTTCCTGGTAAAGAGCAATTTTGATGTGCTGCAAGCCGGTGACGGTGAGGAAGCACTGGATATTTTTTATAAAGAAAAAGATATTGCACTGATCATTCTGGATGTGATGATGCCGAAGATGGACGGATGGCAGGTATGCCGGGAAATTCGTGTCAACTCCAAAGTACCGATCATCATGCTGACAGCCCGCGGAGATGAGAGAGACGAACTGCAGGGATTTCAGCTGGGAGTGGACGAGTATATTTCCAAGCCCTTCAGTCCCAAGATTCTGGTGGCCCGAGTGGAAGCAATCCTGCGCAGAACAAATCAGCTGGGACAGGAAGAGGCTCTGACCTGCGGCGGCATTACCGTGGATAAGGCGGCACACCGCGTGATCATTGATGGAAAAGATGTGGATCTAAGTTACAAGGAATTTGAACTCCTGACCTATTTTATGGAAAATAAAGGCATTGCCCTGTCCAGAGAAAAGATCCTGAACAATGTGTGGAACTATGATTATTTTGGGGATGCCCGTACCATAGACACACATGTGAAAAAACTGCGCAGCAAACTGGGCGAGGAAGGCAATCTCATAAAGACCATATGGGGCATGGGGTACAAGATGGATGAAACAGCGGAATAAACAACAAAAGAGAAAAGTACATTCTATCAGGGGACAGTTTGCCTGGATCTTTATCGGCCTGATGATCGGTACGATCCTGCTGTGCCTGATGATTAACTATTTATTTCTGGGAAAAGTCTATATGCAGAGCAAACTGGATGTTATTCATGATGCTTACGGAACCATCAAGCAGGCAGCGGAGAGCGACAGCTATGACACGGAAGAATTTGCCAGAGAACTGGATGATGTGTGCAGAAGCTACAACATGACGGTATGCGTTATGGATGTGAATTCCAATATGAAATATGTGTCCATCAACGGCGGTGAGAGACTGGAAAACCGCCTGATCGGTTATGTATTTGGACTCAGCATACCTTTCAATGACCAGAGGGTGATCGAGAACGGCGATGACTATGTGATCCAGAGAACCGGACAGGAGGACAAGGAATATCTGGAAATCTACGGAAGACTGAATACCGGCATTTCTTTTATTATGCAGACACCTCTTTCCAGTATTCAGGAGAGTGCAAAGATCGCCAACCGCTTCTATGCCCTTGCAGGATGTCTGGGAGCAATGGCGGGTGGTATTATTATCTGGTTCGTCTCCCGAAGTGTGACCAAGCCGATCCTGGAACTGAATAATATTTCGGAACGGATGGTACAGCTGGATTTTGAGGCAAAATATCAGGGGAAGGCACATAATGAGATCGATCTGTTAGGAGAGAATATCAATAAGTTGTCCGATTCCCTGGAGAAAACCATTTCGGAACTGAAGACAGCGAACAATGAATTGCAACGGGACGTGGAGAAAAAAGAAGCCATTGACGAAATGCGCAAGGAATTTCTGGCCAATGTATCCCACGAACTCAAGACCCCCATTGCGCTGATTCAGGGTTATGCGGAAGGGCTGCAGGAGGAGATCAATGACGATCCCGAGAGCAGGCAGTTCTATTGTGATGTCATCGTGGACGAAGCAGCGAAGATGAACAACATGGTGAAAAAGCTTCTGACCCTGAACCAGCTGGAATTTGGTAATGATGTGGTGGCCATGGAGCGGTTCGACCTTACGGCGCTGGTGAAAAATTATATCCAGTCAGCGGCAATTCTGACAAAACAGCATGAGATTACTGTGCGGATGGAAGAGTATCCGCCGATCTATGCATGGGCGGATGAATTTAAAATAGAAGAAGTGTTCATGAACTTTTTCTCCAATGCGGTCAATCATTGTGAAGATGATAAGATCATCGAAGTGAAAATGGAACAAAAGGACGGCAAAGTACGGGTATCTGTATTCAATACAGGCAAACCGATCCCGGAGGACTCTATTCACCATATCTGGGAGAAGTTCTACAAGGTGGATAAGGCCAGAACCAGAGAATACGGAGGCAGCGGTGTGGGATTGTCTATCGTGAAGGCCATCATGGAATCCATGAACCAGCAATTCGGTGTGAACAATTACAACAACGGCGTGGAATTCTGGTTTGAGTTAGAGACAAAATAGTAAATATAAAGGATATATTTTTATATGAGGGAAGAACAGATACAGGAGGCACCGGTAAAGGTACTGTTAGTCGGTGTGGATGTCGGTGAAGAACCGGATTTTGAGCGTTCCATGGAGGAACTGGCAAGTCTGGCGGAAGCTGCGGAAAAAGAAGTGGCAGGTCAGATTGTACAACGGCTGGATCATGTCAATAAAGCGTTATATATCGGCACCGGAAAAGTGACAGAGGTGCGCAGGCTGGCAGAAGAATGCGGGGCACAGGAGATTGTGTTTGATAATTCTCTGACACCTTCACAGGTAAGAAATCTGGGAAATGAACTGGAACTGCCGATCATCGACCGGACGAATCTGATCCTGGATATATTTGCCATCCGGGCCCAGACAAGAGAGGCAAAATTACAAGTGGAGACAGCCAGACTGCAATATATGCTGCCGAGACTGGTAGGAATGTATGATGCACTGAGCAGACAGGGCGGTGCCAGTGGCAGCATGAGTAATAAAGGCACCGGTGAGAAAAAGCTGGAACTGGACAGGCGTAAGATCGAGCATCGTATCACAGAACTGAAAAAGGAACTGGAAGATGTGGGACGTACCAGAGAGGTGCAGCGGAAAAAGAGGCAGCAGTCCCGCATCCCGCAGGTGGCTCTGGTAGGATATACCAATGCGGGAAAGTCTACAATTCTGAACCGTATGGTAGAGCAGTTCGGCGAATTGCCGGATAAAACGGTCATGGAAAAGGATATGCTGTTTGCTACACTGGAGACCAGTGTCCGCAGTGTGGATACCGGACATAATAAGCCCTTTTTCCTGACGGATACGGTTGGATTTATCAACAAGCTGCCCCACGGACTGGTAAAAGCATTCCGTTCCACGCTGGAGGAGGTCAGGTATGCGGATCTGCTGATCCAGGTGGTGGATTTCAGCGATGAAAATTACAGACAGCAGATGCAGGTAACTGCTGATACCTTAAAAGAACTGGGAGCAGGTGACATTCCGCAGATCATAGTGTATAATAAGGCAGACAAATGTGAGATGGAACCACTGCCGCAAAAGAGACAGGGCAACTGGTATCTGGCGGCAGGACTTAATATCGGTATCCGTGAACTGGCAGAGGCTGTTGAACAGAAAGTCTATGCGGATAATGCAGAGTGCGTATTTCTGATCCCGTACAGTGCAGGAAATGTGGCTTCCTATCTGATGGAACAGGCGCAGATACTTTCCAGAGAGTATAGGGAGGACGGTATTCTGATCCATGCGGACTGCCATAGACAGGATATGGACAGATACAGAGAGTATATAGTGTCATAAGATCACAGAAATTACAATGAGGGAAGGATAAAAGATGGAGACCAATACACAACAGGAACGAGCAAAGAGACTGGAACAACAGGCAAGAGAATACCTGATGCAGTCCAATGATCCGATATTTACCAGGTATTTACAGCAATTACTTCCAAGAATACAGAGACAGCCGGAATATGTAGAACAGCTACAGGCAGAACTGGATAAAAGCGTGGAATTCTGGTACCAGAGACAGCAGATCAATGCAAACAGAGGCAGAGAAACCGGAGCGGAGTCATCTGTGCCGCAGCAGAGTGTACCACAGGAGGCAGCCGCCGGAGAACAGCAGACAGCCGGGCAATCACAGACACAGCCAGTGGGGCAGTTTACCATGCAACAGGTGCAGGCACCGGTGACGCAGGCTCCGGCACAGAAGAAGCAGAATGCGGAATATCTGGTCGCAACCATTGCATTGTCGGTGGTTGGCGGAATCTTTATTCTGACCGCACTGGTATTGCTTGGTATGTATTTTATGAACGGCTGGATCAAAGGTATTTCTTTATATGCAGTTTCCCTGGGAGTGGTATTGATCGCAGAATTACTGATCCACAGAAAGCTTCCGAAACTGGCCCAGATCTTTTCGGCTATCGGCATAGCGGCATTATATCTGTCGACCATGATCAATACGATTTCCCTACATAATTTCGGTATGCTTCCTGCAGCGGCGATCATTGCAGTGATCACAGTGGGCACGGTTTTACTGAGCAGAAAAAGGGATTCCCTGATACACAGAATGCTGGGAATCGCAGCATGCTGGCTTTGTGCGTATCCGCTTTTCGGTTCTTCATTGCTTTCGGAGCCGGAAGGCCTGCTGGTGCTGGCATTGATTCTGTTACTGAGTGTACTGAGCATCTGTGTGCCGGTAAGAAGATATCATACGGCTTCGCAGTTGATACAACTTGTCAGCACTACGATCCTTTTCCCGGTAACGGTATCCTGTGTGATCAGTACACAGGGAATGCCGGTCTGGGTGACAGCAGCTGCATTTGGAACCTTTTTCCTGATCGCACATCTGATCCTGGTAGTGCAGAGCAATTACATACTAAAAGAAAAACAGGCGGGCCATGCAGTGAATGAAAACGGCTTGCTGGCAATCTATATAGCATTTCTTCTGGTAGCCGGAATTACAACCGGTACGGCGATGAACAATTATTGGGGAAGAGCGGAGAACGACGCGTATATCGGAATCATCGCCCTGACGGGAATGGCGTTTGTAGTCGCGGTTCTTGCGGGAATTGCCATACGTGGAACGTGGAAAAAATGGCTGCCCTGTTACTTTTTCAGTTTTGTTGCGGTATGTGCCTTTTCTGTAATAGAAAGTAACTGGCCGATACTCATATGCCTGACAGCGTTGCTTTTACTGACGAAGATCCTGACCCGTTTTGCGGAAGGCGGACTGAGGGCACTGGATGTGATCGTTACATCACTGTACTGTATTGAACTTCTGGCAAACGGAAAGGAAATACCGTATGCATACCTGCTCCTTGCGGGAACCATCCTCAGTATGTTCCTGGTCTATGGATGGACAACGATACAGGAGCTCCTGCTTACTTTTTCCCTGGCATTTTTTGCAGCGGCCAATTTGATGCCGATGCTAAAGCTGCCGGCTTTTGCGGGGATCCTGTTTGTAAGTATATTGCTGTTTAATAATGTGAAATATATGCGCGGGAAAAACATCCTGGTATTTAATGTATTTGTAATGGTGGGGCAGATCGGAGCGTTGATCGCTCTGGCAAATCCGGTGTACCGGAACTCTTATCTTACTTATCTGTGCATGTTTGTGTTTGTACTGGCTTATCTGGTACTGACATTGCAGGAGAGATACTATAAGAAGTTTAAACACAGAGAACTGATCATTGTGATCTTTCTGACCTATATGGCACTGATCGTTAAGACCAATGTTCCCGTGATCAATAGTGTTCTGATCATGCTGATTGCGCTGGTAAGTGTAACACTGGGCTTTTTGAAAAAAGATAAGCCGGTAAGAATATATGGACTAGTGCTTTCTTTGTGCACTTGTGGTAAAATAGCATTATATGATTACTGGGGAGCACCGGTATTGCAGAAAACGATCCTTTTCTTTGCAGTGGGTGTGATCGCACTGGCGATTGCCGGGATTTATATCGTACTTGAGAAAAATACAGGAAACAATGGAAAAACAGACAGGGAAGGATAGAAGAATGACAGAAAACAAAAAGAGGATTGTATGCGGAGCGTTATTGTGTGTAATGGCGCTTGGCATGACAGCCTGCGGAAATGAAATTCCGGATCTGACAGAAGCGGAATCACAAAGAGTCGGAGAATATGCGGCGGTAACGCTCTTAAAATATGATGCGAATCACCGGAGCCGTCTCGTGGACCCGGAAATCGTCATTGCAAAACTGGAAAAAGACGCGGCCAAGGAAACCGGAAGACAGGAGAATGCACAGACGGAAGAGAAGCCTGCGGAATCGACTGCTTCAGAAGCCCAGGCACCTACCGCACAGGAGGATATTACCACCAGTCTGGAGGATTTCTTCGGACTTGCGGAGGGAGTGACCTTGACATACAGAGATTACCAGATAGCAGACTCTTATCCGGAGGACGGATCTACAGAGGATTATTTTGCGTTGGATGCATCCACCGGGAAAAAGCTTCTGATATTGAACTTTGAACTGACCAACGGAACAGACCAGGAGGAAAATGTTGATTTCCTGAGTACCGCATCCAGATACATCATTACTGTAAATGACGGCACACGTGGAAATGCATTGACCACAATGCTGCCCAATGACATGTCTACGTATGTGGAAACCATGGCTCCCGGTGAGACACAGGGATTGGTCCTGCTACTGGAAGTAAATGAAGATATGGCAAATGGGATACAAAACATTTCTCTTCGTCTCAAAAATACATCAAATGAATATACAATTCAACTTTTATAGGCATATATACTGTAAATTATGAGAAAAAGAGAAAAGACAATAAGATCCAAAATGACAAAAAAGCCCATGATTATGGGCTTTTTTACTGCTTTTGCAAAATTGTTTGAAAAATATGCAAAATAATGTTGACAAGTGGGGCACAGGGTGATATACTCAGATTCGTTGTTGAGGCAGCGCCGAGACAACACAACAGCTCGAAAGAAACTTGAAAAGATTT
>ULRC01056811.1_pt1 | contig 10727 bp, 8 predicted proteins | sample 1955101 | NCBI WGS metagenome assembly ULRC01 (sample SAMEA4835672, study PRJEB28245) | human gut metagenome | biome: gut microbiome; material: fecal sample | place: Denmark | collected 2008 | reverse complement strand
CCCTCCATGGTGTCCGCCACCTGACCGGCCACGGTGTCCAGTTCCTTTTGCAGCGCCTTTGAAGTCACGGGGATCCTGTCCACCATCGTCCGGATGGACTTCACCAGCGCGTCGCAGTCCGCCAGCAGGTCGCTGGCGGTGGGCTTGTCAGCCAGCGCCTGCAGCTTCGCCGCCAGACGCGTACACTCGGCGGAAATGGCTCGCGCCTGCTCTGCCGCGGCCGGCGCCTCCATCTCGATATCCTCCGCCCACCGATCCAACGTGGCCGCCGCCTTTTCCAGCTGCGCCGCCGCATCTCGCAGCTGCTGCTGTGCCGACGGCAACTCCGGCGCGTTCCCAATGGCGCTGTTCAGCCGGTCCAGCGCCCGTTCCACCCGGGCCAGGGCCGTGTTCAGCTGCATCTGTATCTCCGCCGCCGTCTGCTGCAGCTGTGCGCCGTCCGGCAGGTTCTTGTTGATATTGGCCACGGCCGCCTCCAGCGCCGCCGCGCTGCTCTCCGACACGCCGCTGCCGCCCGCCGCCTCAAAGGCGTCCATCATCCGCCCGCAGGCGTGCAGCAGGTCCTGGGCCTGGTACAGCACGCCCTTCACAGCGGCCTCCGGATCGTCGGCGGTCAGGTCCGCCGCCAGCAGATTGCTCTGCTCCATGATGCCGCCGATGACCACCTCCAGATAGTTTTCACTGATGGAGCGCTTCAGCGTCTCCACCGCCGTGTCGGTGATCTTGGTGGCCACGGCGTTCTTCTTGGCGTTTTCGTAGTAGGTGATGGCCGGCTTTCCCGTCCAGTCCGTCAGCATCCGGTACATATTCCGGCTGAACTGCTTGTCGATGACCACCGCCGCGTAGTAGTCGCCGGACTCCACGCCGCCCTTGGCCTCCTCCTCGGTGTCCACGATGACCCAGTTGATGGACGTAGCCTCCCGCAGGTCGGCCACCACGTCGTCGCCCTTGTTCTCGTAGGTGCCGTCCGCGTCGGTATAGCCCTCGTCCAGCGACGCCACCGCGATGGATATCCCCCCGGTGTTGCCGTAGGGGTCCCAGTTGGAGTAGATATTCAGCCAGGCGTACAGGCTGGGCAGCAGCGCGATGGCGACCACCACCACGCAGGCGAAAAAGCACTTGCCCAGTGTCCGTATATCGGTTTTGAACACCGTCCAGATATTACGCATACTGCCTCCTTACGCGCGGCACGCCGCGCTGTATATAAAGCTGTCATTAACAATAGTGTATCAGTATGTATTATACAGAAAGCCGCCATGATTTGTCCACACAAACCCCGTTTTTTGCCCAAAAATACAGAAAAGAGACGGCTCCCGCCGTCTCTTTCGTTCTACTCTTTTTCTGTATCCTCCGCCACGATGCGGTAGTAGGTATTCCCCGTCAGCTTGTACACGATGGCATACAGCACCGCGAACACCGCAAAGCTCACCGCCGTTGTGCCGATCAGCAGCCCCCGGTTGTCCAGATTGAACAGGATCAGCAGCTTGTGGATGAACGGGAACGCGAAGCACAGGTGCACGCCCGCCAGCACCAGCGGCAGATAGAACACCGTCAGCAGCTGGCTGTTGATGCTGCGGCGGATGTCCACCTTGGTCATGCCCACCTTCTGCATGATGTCAAAGCGGGACTGATCCTCATAGCCCTCGGAGAGCTGCTTATAGTAAAGGATAGCCACCGCCGCGAAGATGAACACGATGCTCAGCATGATGCCCAGGAAGAACAATCCGCCGTAGGTGCCGTAGAAGTCTGCCCGGTTGGCGGCCTTGGACTCCACGCTGACGCCCACGCCCCAGTCACTGCTGACGCCCGCCAGATAGCCGTTCAGCGCGTCCTCCAGATTGGGCGTTGTGCCGTCGATGTTACCCTGCTGGTTTTCCGGCAGATCGGTGTCGAAGGCGTAGTGCCACGTGGCCGTGAGATACCAGCCGTATTTCTCGCTCAGTCCGTCCTCCAGCTCCTGCACGAACTGCGTGAAGTGCGGCATGACCACCATAAGGGTCGGGGTAATATCCGCCGTGAAGGGGCCGCTCAGCGGCGGAATGTCCCGATCCATGACCCGGAACGTCCATTCCCCGTCGACGGTCAGGGTGTCGTACGGGAAATCCGTCCGCAGAGCCGCCACATACACCTGCCCGTCGTTCAGCGTCAGGCTCTGCCCCGTGGCGGCGTTGTAGTCCTCCAGCGGCAGGAAATGCAGCTGCGTCACACGGGTGCTGTCCGCTGCGGACGCACCGGCGTTGCCCAACCGCAGATCCCCGCCGTCCGGCAGACCGCTGACGCTGATCTCACGGTATGTCGCCACATTACTGGTCTGCCCGCCGAAGTTGAAAACGGTGCTCTCCACACCCTGACGCAGCTGCTCCGCCTCCGCCTCGTCCAGCGGATGATCGCTTCTGCCGTATACCGCCACGTCCATGTCGCGGGGATACCGGGCATTCACCGCGTCCTCCTGCCCCACATACAGGCAGGTGGTGGACGAGATCATCACCAGCACCATGGTGGCCAGGATGCACACCGACGCCAGCCCCGCGCCGTTGCGCTTCATGCGGTAGGCCATGGAGGACACGGACACGAAGTGCTGGGGCCGGTAGTAGTATTTTTTGTTCCTTTGCAAGCCGCGGCACAGCGTCACCGACCCGCTGATAAACAGCAGATACGTGGCAATAATGACCATGATGACCGCCGCGAAGAACCACGTCAGCGCCGCCAGCGGCTCCCTGATGGACACCGCCAGCCAGTAGGCCCCGGCCAGCAGCACCGCCCCCGCCGCCGTCAGCACCCACTGCGCCTTGGGCGGCTTCTCGCCCACGCTCTCGCTGCGCAGCAGCCCCACCGCGCTGACGCCGTGCAGCTGCCGCAGCCCGTTCAGCAATATCAGCGTGTGGATGGCCGCGAACAGCGCCGCCGCAGCCAGCAGAGACGATACGGACACCGTCAGGGTATAGGTCACGGGCACCTGCAAAAGCCGCACCATCCCCAACTCCGCCAGTTTATACAGTACCATGCCCAGAAGCAGTCCCGTCCCCGTGGTCAGGCCATAGGTGATGACCGTCTCCCACAGCAGAATGCGGGCGATGTTGCCCTTGCCCATACCCAACACGTTGTACAGGCCAAACTCCCTCTCCCGGCGCCGAATGAGGAACGAGTGGGTATAGAACAAAAATATCAGCGCAAACACGGCGATGACCACCGTGCCCAGCCGCAGTATGATGGCGCTGCTGGTCCCGCCGGACATATGCCCCAGCACCGGCGAGCCGGACAGCCCCATCAGGATGTAGAACATCAGCACCATCCCGGCGCAGCTCAGCAGATACGGCAGGTACAGCCGCCTGTTTTTTCTCATGCCCGTCCAGGCCAGCCGGGCGTATAATGTCTTTTCCCTCATGCCGGTTCACCGCCCGACTGCAGCATGGTCAGCGTGTCGGAGATGCGCTGATAGAACCTGGTGTCGTCGTCCTCGCCCCGGTACAGCTGGTGGAACACCTGGCCGTCCTTGATGAACAGCACCCGGCCCGCCCGGCTGGCGGCCTTCACGGAGTGTGTCACCATCAATATGGTCTGCCCTGCCCGGTTGATGGCGGCGAACAGCCGCAGCAGCTCGTCGGTGGAGCCGCTGTCCAGCGCGCCGGTGGGCTCGTCCGCCAGCAGCAGCTTCGGCTCCGTAATGATGGCGCGCGCCACCGCCGCCCGCTGCTTCTGGCCGCCGGACACCTCGTAGGGGTACTTCTTCAGCAGCTCCGTCAGCCCCAGCAGCTTTGCGATGGGCATCAGCCGCGCCCGCATGTCCTCGTAGCCCATGCCCGCCAGCACCAGCGGCAGGTAGATGTTGTCCTCCAGCGTGAACGTATCCAGCAGATTGAACTCCTGAAACACGAAGCCCAGATTCTCCCGGCGGAACAGCGCCGCGTCCTTCTCCCGGATCTTGTGCAGCTCCCGGCCCTCCAGCCGTACCGTGCCCGCCGTGGGCTCGTCCAGCGCCGCCAGAATGTTCAACAGCGTGGTCTTGCCGCTGCCGGACTCACCCATGATGGCCACATACTCGCCCTGCTCCACGGTGAAGCTGACATTCCGCAGCGCCTCTACGCGGCTGCCGCCCAGCCGCGAGGTGTATACCTTCCGCAGCCCACTGACTTCCAAAATGCTCATAGCATGACCTCCTTTTCCTTCGGGAGCCTCCGGCCCATCGCCCCGTCTCCCAACACGGTCAGTATACCGCGTCCCCCGCCCCCCTTCCATCGCTTTCCCTTACCCTTCCCGAACACAATTGTCACATTTCCCACCCTTTGCAAGGGCGATAATAAAATGTCGTAGGGGCCGGCGTCCTCGACGGCCCGTTTGCAGAACCTCCCGGTGAACCATTGTAGGGGTGGACGACTCTGTCCACCCACTCCCCTCACTCCGCCACGAACGCCGGGCGGCCCAGCGTCAGCCTTACCGTGGTGCCCGCACCGGGCGCGGACTCGATCCGTATCTCATGCCGCAGATTGCGGCATATCCGCCGGCACAGGTACAGCCCGATGCCGCTGGACCGCCGGTCCAGCCGCCCATTCTGCCCGGTATAGCCCATGTCAAACACCCGGGGCAGATCCTCCGGCGCGATGCCCATGCCGCTGTCCCGGATGCACAGATCGTCTCCCTCCCGGTAGATCCGGATGGTCCCGTCCTGCCCGGTGTACTTCAGGGCATTGCTCAGCAGCTGCTCCACCACAAAGGTCAGCCACTTGCCGTCCGTCACCGTCTCCCATTCCACCGGCGTGTAATCCAGCGCGATGCGCCGGTCAATGAACTCCCCGGCGAACCGCCGCACAGCGGCGCGCACCACATCATCCACGGCGCACGTTCGTATCACGTAGTCGCTGCCGCCCTCCTCCAGCCGCAGATAGGTCAGTGCCATGTCCACGTACTGCTCCACCCGGCCCAGCTCCGTCATCAGCCGTCGGGCGGCCGGCGTGTCCTCCCCCTGCAGGGTCAGGCGCATGGCGGCGATGGGCGTCTTGATCTGGTGCCCCCATGCGGTGTAATAGGCCGTCATATCCTCCCACCGGGCGGCGCGCGCCGTCTCCTGCCGGCACAGCTCCCGCCGCAGCGTCTCCACCACGGCGGCGCAGTCCGCCCCCTCCACGGTGGTCATGGCCGGCAGGTCCAGCATCACCGCCTCGCCCGCCTCCCGCAGACGCTTCAGCGCCTTGTGCCGCCGTGCCGCGCGGCCGTAATCCCACGCCGCAAGGCACGCCCCCAGCAGAACGCACAGCCCTGCCGGATAGCCCACCGCCGCCAGCGGCAGGCCGTACAGGGCAAAGGACACAGCAAACACCCCGACAAACAGCAGAAATGCCGCCAGCGTCAGCCGGCGCTCCTTCAGATATGCTTTGAGCAGCTCCATATCTCTCACTCCACGATGTACCCCACCCCGTGCCGGGTGGCGATAAAGTCCACAAGTCCCACGCCCGCCAGCTTCCGCCGCAGGCGGTTCACATTGACGGCCAGTGTGTTCTCGTCCACAAAGCTGTCCGTCTCCCATAGCCGCTGCATCAGCTTCTCCCGGCTGACCACCTTCCCGGCGCTCTCCATCAGGCAGGACAAAATACGGTACTCATTCTTGGTCAGCTCCACCGTCTGCCCCTGATAGGTCAGCTTCTGGTCGTCGGCGGACAGCTGTGCGCCCCGTCTCTCCCGCAGCACCGCCGGCGCCGCCATGTCATAGCTGCGCCGCAGCATGGCCTGTACCTTAGCCATCAGAACACCGCCGTCAAAGGGCTTGGCGATAAAATCGTCCGCGCCGAAGTTCATGGCCATGATGACGTTCATGTTATCACCGGCCGAGGACAAAAACAGGATGGGCGCACTGGTCTGCTTCCGCAGCTCCCGGCACCAGTGATAGCCGTCAAAGCACGGCAGGGCGATATCCAGTATGATGAGGTGCGGCTGAAACTCCGCCGCCTCCGCCGTCACCGCCCGAAAGTCCCGGACGCACCGGACCTCCAGTCCCCAGCTCTCCGCCAGATGCGCCACCGCCTGGGCGATGGTCCTGTCGTCCTCCACAATAAATATACGGTACATACGCTCACATCCTTTATGCTCCATTATACCCTCCCTCGCCTCTGTCCCGCAAGCCCTCTTACTCTTTCAATATTGTCACATTCGCTTACCGGATTTTTTTCAAAAACAGGGTTGACAAATCCGCGCCGCCGTGTTATAACTGTACCAACCTACCGAGTTGGTAGTTGTATTCAGAAATGAGGCGATCACATGACCCGCACTCTTGTTCTCCTGACCGGACGATGTTGACTCCTTTTCCTTTCATTCCACACAACAACATCTGACTATAAACGATAAAGGAGATAAACACTATGTCTAACATTTACACTTCCGCTGACCAGCTGATCGGCAAGACTCCCCTGCTGGAGCTGACCCATATCGAAAAAGCCCATGACCTCAAGGCGAAGATCGTCGCCAAGCTGGAGTACTTCAACCCCGCCGGCAGCGTCAAGGACCGTATCGCCAAGGCCATGATCGACGACGCCGAGGCCAAGGGGCTGCTGAAGCCTGGCAGCGTCATCATTGAACCCACCTCCGGCAACACCGGTATCGGCCTGGCCTCCGTGGCCGCCGCCCGGGGCTACCGCATCATCATCGTTATGCCCGAGACCATGTCCGTGGAGCGCCGCCAGCTGATGAAGGCTTACGGCGCCGAGCTGGTGCTCACCGAGGGTGCCAAGGGTATGAAGGGTGCCATTGCCAAGGCCGACGAGCTGGCCAAGGAGATCCCCAACAGCTTCGTGGCAGGCCAGTTCGTGAATCCCGCCAACCCCAAGGCCCACTATGAGACCACCGGCCCCGAGATCTGGGCCGACACCGACGGCAAGGTGGACTTCTTCGTGGCCGGCGTGGGCACCGGCGGTACCATCACCGGCACCGGTAAGTTCCTGAAGGAAAAGGACCCCGCCGTCAAGGTAGTCGCCGTGGAGCCCAAGACCTCCGCCGTGCTGTCCACCGGCATCGCCGGCTCCCACAAGATCCAGGGCATCGGCGCGGGCTTCGTCCCTGACGTGCTGGACACTAAGATCTACGACGAGATCATTCCTGTGGACAACGACGACGCCTTTGCCGCAGGCAAGGAAATGGGTCACCGCGAGGGCGTGCTGGTGGGTATCTCCTCCGGCGCGGCACTGTGGGCCGCCATCGAGCTGGCCAAGCGTCCGGAGAACGCCGGCAAGACCATCGTGGTCCTGCTGCCCGACACCGGCGACCGCTATCTCTCCACCCCGCTGTTTGCGGACTGATACTGCGTTTTTCTTCCTTCCATTTTCTCCTCACAAACATGACGAACGGACCTCTTTTGAGGTCCGTTCGTCTTTTCTTCTGTTTCTTTCCACTTTCTTTCTATTCTCCTTCTATTTTCTTTCTACATTTTTTCTGCTTTTTTGAAACGTTTTTTGCTCCGCAGGTGTATGATAGATGAAAGGCCTTTCACCTCAACAAAAGGAGAACCCCTATGACGGACGAACAGTTCACCCCGCTGGCGGAGCGGTATATGGACACGGTGTTCCGGGTGGCGTACAGCTATCTGCGCTGCCGGGACGACGCCGACGATGTGACCCAGGACGTATTGATACAGCTGTACAGACAGGACAAGGCGTTCGAAAGCGACGCCCATGTAAAGAATTGGCTCATTCGCGTCACGGTCAATCGCTGCAAGAACGTGCTCCGCGCCCCGTGGCACAAGGCGGAGGACATCGCCGACTATGAGAACACGCTGGTGTTCGAGCAGCCCCAGTACCGGGAGCTGTTCGACGCGGTGATGTCGCTGGACAGGCGGTACCGCCTGCCGGTGCTGCTGTACTACTACGAGGGCTACCGCCAGAGGGAGATCGCCGGACTGCTGGGCATACCGGAGGAAACGGTGCGCACCCGGCTCGCCCGCGCCAGAGACAAGCTGAAACACATTTTATCGGAGGTGCCGCAGTATGCATGACAGAGAATTATTTGAAAAAGCCTTTTCCCCGCTGCACGCCTCCCCGGACACACTGACGGAGGTTAGAAAGACCATGCGAAACGAGAAAAAAACACGCCGGGCGCTGGGCAAGGGTGCCGTGATCGCCATCGCCGCCGCGCTGACGCTGACCGTCGCCGTGGCCAGCGGTATTGTGCCCCTTATCAAGGCAGATGTATCCCCCGCCGACAAGGTGGACGACGCCACCCACCGCGCCTTCACCGATGACATCGACGCTGCCGCCCCTGTGGTGGACGACGGCAAGGGCGGCCTTGTCCCTGTCCCGGATATGGAGCGCATCCCCGGTGACGTCCAGACCACCCAGCGTCTGGTGGGCCAGTACCTCAGCAAGCTGGACGCAGAGATGACCGTGGACAGCAATACCATCAAACTGGGCACCTTCCTGATCGATGAGAACGGCCTCGGCCTGCTGACCTACTCCGTGGAGAACCCCTCCGGCGTCGGCTACACAGACGTGGGCTACGGCGAGGGCATCGACCTGCCCCTCCAGCCCACCCTGCACTTCCGCAGCCCCGACGAGGGCAATGCCCTGTTCGCCAAGTGCTACGTGGACAAGGAGACCAGCACCGACACCTGCCTGAATGTGGTGCTGTACTTCGCCGCCGGCACGTCCTTCCGGCAGGGCGACCTGCTGTACGTCACCATGCAGGACGAACTGGGGCAGCCCTACTCCATCGCCGTGCAGCCCCGCACCTACGTGCCCGTCGCCACCCTGACCTCCGGCAGCGAGACCCTGACCCTCTCCCCGCTGGGCATGAGCATCCGCAATGCCCATCCCGACCGTGAGCCCCTTGTGGACGAGCTGACCCTCCGCTATCAGGACGGCAGCGAGTTCACCGTGGAGAGCAGCAGCCGCAGCCTGATGAACTGGGTGGTGGGCTGTATGCGCGGCAGCGACGATGTCCCCTTCGCCGACAACACCTATGTGTTCGACCGTCTGGTGGACGTGGACGCCGTGGCCTCCGTCACGCTGGAGGGACACCAGCACACCGATAGCGCCGCTGACGACACCTTCACCCTCACCTACCAGCCCTGACCGCGAAACGCAAAAAAGAGACCGCCCTGCGGTCTCTTTTTTTGCTCATATCACGTAGTTGTCCCCCGCCGGGGCGTTCATCAGATCCGCCAGCGTAATGTGGGTGAAGTAGTCCCGCGTCAGCTTGTAGTATCCCTGCCACACGCCCAGCGTCCGGCACTCCCCTGCCCGCTGGCACACCGGGGCATCCGGCTGGAGACAGGTGACGGGCGCCAGATTGCCCTCCGCCAGCTCCAGTATCTCCCAGAGGGTGTAGTCCTCCGGCTCTCGCGTCAGACGGTAGCCTCCGCCGATGCCGTGGACGCTCTCCACCAGACCGGCGGACTTCAGCACGGGCATGAGCCGCTCGATGTATTTCAGGGAGATGTCCTGCCGGGCGGCCACCTCCTTCATGGGTATAAAGTCCCCGCTGCGGTGCTCCGCCAGATCCAACAGAACGCGGATGGAATAGCGACCTTTCGTGGAGATCATAGGTCTTCCTCCTGTCAGAAAATACACGGGCCATAAGATGACCCGTGTATAGTATACCACCAATCCCGTAGGTTAGGCAAGTTTAATTTTTCTTTGCGTGCCGATATGCCTGCATACCCCACACCAGCCAGGCCGCTACCACCGCCGCCAGGACGATCCAACGCACCGTCTCCAAGGGCCAGGCCACGGCGGACAGGTCTGCATAGCGGCTGATCATAACGCTTTCCGCCGTACTGACCGTGGCCACATAGGCAGCGGCCGGCTTCCAGCACACCAGGATCCGCACGACCTCCACGGCAAAGAGCAGCCCGCAGCCGCCATACAGTGCAAAACGGAAGCCCCTATCCCGCACCAGCGGCTCTTTCAGCACCGCGCCGCCGACTACCAGCGCCGCCGCCAGCAGCAGCGGCAGCAGCAGCCATACCGCCTCCTGCCGTACAGTCAGCGCTGCCCAGGAAAACTGCCGCACCACACCGCCGTGCAGCGCATAGGCGGACACCAGTAGGCGCCACACCCCCAGCAGCTGTATGGCCGCGAACAGCCACAGGACGCACAGCGGTATCAGCAGCAGGATGCGGCGGCGCAACGTCTCTCGGCTGCGGCACACGCCCCAGCCCAGCCACAGGCACAGGGGCGACGCCAGCAGGCACAGCCACGACCAGTTGTTATAAGGGAATGCCACCCACACTGCCAACGCCATTACTGCCAGACTGTACCCGATGCGGAAGCGCAGGCTTCCCCGGCGCTCCAGATAGGCCTCCACCTCCGCCGGTGTATCGGCACAGGCTCGGGGGCGCGTCTCACCGGCCAGGATGTCGTCTGCCGTCACGCCGTACAGCGCCGCCAGCGCCGGCAGCGCGGCAATGTCCGGCAGACCCGCGCCGGACTCCCATTTGCTGACAGTTTTGTTGGACACCCCTAATATATCCGCCACCTGCTGCTGTGTCATGTCCCGCCCCCTGCGGAGTGATGCCAGATAGGTGCCTGTCTTTTCCATATCCATTGTCGCGGCCTCCTTTTTTCTTGTTGTTCCCAGTATAGCATACGGCGGATTTTTGTCCATCCCCCGCCCGCTGACTTTGTCTACGGAGCGTAGACAAGGCTGTTTCCACGGAAAAGTGCCCCGTTCTCCGATTTTTTCCTTGACACGGACGGTGGCCTATGGTAATATGTACAAGCTGACGATTTGAGTGGAGGGCGCACGCG
>ULRC01069858.1_pt1 | contig 10748 bp, 10 predicted proteins | sample 1955101 | NCBI WGS metagenome assembly ULRC01 (sample SAMEA4835672, study PRJEB28245) | human gut metagenome | biome: gut microbiome; material: fecal sample | place: Denmark | collected 2008 | reverse complement strand
AAAATAGCAGTATTTGCATGATAAATTACATTTGTACGTTGTATTAAAAATAAGATGATGAAACGGAAGTTCATTATATGTTTCTTTTTTTTCGTTTTTTGACAACACCTCTATAATTGGCACTAGCGCTTGGCCAAGTTTAATTCCAACATATTCACTAATGCAATTAATATTCACCGCTACATTCCGACAATGTGGCAATTTATATGTATTTAATATAGCAAACCAGCGGCCATCAAGATTGTTTGATAAAATAATAATCTTATCATTAATCGATAATCTAGTTCCCATATCCATTCTCCTTAATTTTATAAATATTGATTCGTTCATATTCGGAAGTCTGCAATATACATATACTATGTTTAACTGTTTTTTTGTCATTTTTTCTTTTTTGACTTGCAACACAATTCTCATCATATAACTTCATCAAATCACTCAAAGAGTTGATTTCTTTCATATGTTCAATGATAACGAAACAATCTGAAATACTGAGTTTCTCTTCAATTGATATAGTAAAATTACAGTTCTTTCTTATGTATTCTCTTAACAATTTAATAGGTAATATCTCATCCATTTGAAAAACCGTAAATGATTCTTTAAAATCAGAAGGTGGCAAGTGATGAGAAGCAATAACAAAGCGTATTGATAATCTCAATTCATCCTTCAATTCCATGATTTTTTTTACATGTTGGTTCAGGATCTCGTCAACATAAATAACAATTGTTGCGTTGGAATCATAGGGAGTCTTAAGAATATCCTTTATTAGTTGATGATAGAATATCCCGCTCCTATCCGGATGGCATCCACCAAGCATCCATTTGTAATTATGGGATACATCGCAATCAAACAGATATTTAAGAAAAGTCGTTTTTCCAGTATCACTATCACCTCTTATCCATATATTATATTTTTCATTAACTATCTCATCGACAAACTGATAGACATTTAGAGACATATTGTTCTCCATTCTGCCGCAATTAGTACCAACCACAAGGTAAAAACTGAATTAGCTAAAAAGCGGCAATAAATTTAAATATTATACGATTATACAGAAAATATATGTTGCAATATGAGTAAAAACCAATCACATGCTCCTAAACTATATAGTAACCAGCATTGAAGTTAACTTTTTAATAAAAATCTTTAACTTTAGATATTACACAATATGCATCCTGTTATTCTTTGCAATACAATGCGATTAAAACATCTTCAAGTAATATCTGTTATTCTATGCATTCTCTACCTTTATTCTATAACATTGTACTCATTTTATTGTTTCTAACAGACTAGGGAGAACACTCAAGTTGTTGCCACTTAATCTGTAACAATTACAATTTTCTAAAGCGTTCAAAAGACAATCAAAAGTCGCGCTTTTATTCGAACAATATTTATAACTAAAAGAATGACTAAGCAAGTTAAAAACAAGTTCCTTTTTATCGGCTTTATCAATTTGGAAATCATTTCTACTAAAATCAAGCTCCCACAGAAAATAAGAAAAGGATTTTGAAGGACATGAAACCCAATCAGTCTGTACAGGTAAAATCAATTTTCCTGGAAAAGTTGTTTTTATTGCCATACTGCGAAGTGTTGGCAATAAATCAAGGGTCTTATATCGCGTACCAATAGCAAGTGGATATGGATATACAATACCAGTAAGCGGATCTATCCAGCAAGTATCATCAGTTAATAATTTGTATCCACTAAATAGCAAAGCTGTACATAGTGTACTTTTTCCAGAGTTGCCAGTAGAAATAAAAACGTACGATTTTCCATCTTTTTCTACGGCAGCAGCATGAAAACAAAACAGGTTTGTTTTGAAAATCAAAGAACGGCGTATAATGTCACACATTTTGGGGTAAATATTCACTTTGGCACAAGCACTAAGTTTTCCATCATAAATAATACGATAGTCGTTATCTGAACTCTCCTCAACATAAATGTCAATATCGATGAATGAATCCTCTTTTTCACACACAAAATAATCAAAAGTTTTAGCAACATCGCCAATCACAGATTGATCTTCCGCATGAATACAGATATTTTTATCAAAAATAGTCATAAAAAGTTCTATCATAATCTCAACTCCTAATATACCTCAAGTTTTCTCAAATCGATCTCAATATCATCAAGGAACTGCTTCACAAAGGTCATAAACTCTGCTTTTATATGCATAGTCGAACTGGAAGAATCTCGACACATTGACAACAGCAAATCCATGCCATGCTTATCAAATAAAATAAACTTTCCAAATATAGCATAAACACTATTTCTATAATCTGCGTCTTTTTTTATAGTATTTTTTCGATGCTTATTTAATGTGGCTCGATAAGGGAGCATTTTTTGACAAGTTTCTTTGATGATTTCATATGCTAGTCTAGCTTTTTCATCTTTAATCATCGTAGGAAATGGATCTCTACCATTCACTCTGTATTTCTCAATAATAAGAGGACGATATGGATGAAAAACGCAAGACCTATTTTTATGTAAAAACTCTGTATTTTCTTCTAATTCATTAAGAGTTGAGTATTCATCAAATAGAATAAAGCCAATCTTCAAGCCAATTTTAAGTTCCCTAATAATATCAATAGCCTCTTGGTTTTTCTGAATAGAAATCTCTTTATTATATCGTTTCAACACATTGTTCGATCCTGATTCTATTCCAAGAAAAACTGATACTAATCCCACTTCCTTCAATGCCCTAAAATTTTCTTTTTCAACATCATTTGCCCTGCATTCGATTGCAAATTTGCTTTTTAAGTTTCTTCGTTTCAATTCTTTACTTAATTCTATCCCTCTATTCGGGTTGCAGCCCATAAAGTTTGAATCTGCAAATTTAATTAAAGTATTAGGATAACGTTGTGCCAAGATTTCCATTTCATCTGCAACGGAGGCAACGTTACGTTCTCTCCATTTTGGTTGATTGTTGCAACCAGTTACACAAGAATTATAAATATTCAATACACAGAAGGAACAATTTCCGTAACAACCGCGAGATGACAATATATATGCAGAAACATTTTCTTTCTTGTACATTCGATCCATGACAGTACAATCTGGATATGGAAGAGTATTAATATCTCTCACTATATTCACATGATTTAAATTGATATAGAGAGACTCCACCTTATAAACAATCTTATCTACATTCAGATTTAAACTTCCCTTCTTTATTTTTTCAGCGAATTCTAAAATCACTTCTTCTGGCTCTCCGCGTATGCACCAAATATTCTTGGCGTCACCCATTTCATCAAGTAAATACTTGGTATTTAATGTTGCATAAATACCAATAAAAACAATTGCATTCAAATACCCATTAAGTCTCAATGCTCTAACAAACTCAACGACTTCGATTTGATTTGATTCATAAAAAGATATAGCAAGCATGGATGGATTGTTTTGCAAGATTTGAATCATAATATCTTCTTGACAAAAACCTTCCAAATAGCAGTCTACTACCTTGGTTTTATAGCCGTTCTCTTTTAAAAGAGAACTCATATAATTCAAACTGATCATTTCGCCTATATATGGTATTTTTTTATTACTGAATCCTGCATGAATTAAATAAATTAGCATCTATATAGCCTCCGACTTCGGTTATTCTATCTTCGTATTTTTTTAAAATCGCAATGATAATATCTCCTGTTTCATATTCGTTTAATGTCATATAGGATAACAGCTCTTCCAATATACTAAAAATAAGTTCATTAAGAGATTGTGATAACATATTGACCTCTTTTTCAATTTTAGGTATAATTGAATACTGCTGTGAATTTCCAATTCTCATTTCATACTTTTTATTATTTTCATATGCAATAATTTTTTTGTAATATGGCAAAAATATTTTAAAAAATAACGTACGCAGTATACTTTGGATTTGCACCAAATGCAAATCCAAAGTTTTACCTGCTATAAGTGCCGTTGGAGCTACTTGAACATCACCGCTTCTCATAGCTTCAATTAAAAACTGAATGGATTGGGTTGTTGCTTGCTCATGAAAGAGCTCCAATATCACTTTAATCTTAATATCAAACTCTTTTAATTTCTGAAATCTTGTTATTTGAGTTGAGGTAAGATTATTACCTAAGAATGTAATCTTATAAAGCACATCCTTTTTTTCTACCAAAAAATTATACATTCTGTTGGTAATGAATGTTGATTGTATATATATTCCAAGCCTAACATGAGACAAGCCATTTATTTGCAAGAGATTTTGAATTTTGTCAATTTCATTAATATATAATTCTTGATCTTGAGCTATTATATTTATTTTTCTCAGGCAAAATTCACTACAAAGAGTGATGATCTCCTGCCGTATGTATTCACCATTCTTCTCAAACAACAAATGTTCTGCATAAAAATAATAATCGGAAGGAAAATATTTACTCTTTGGCATTTGCATTAAGACTTCACACTCGCCGCCTTCTAAAAGTACTTGTTTAAGACAATCCCTTCCTACTAAGAAAACATTCTTAGAATATAGTTGAGAACAGTATGGAGTAGGCAAAATTGTACATATCGAATCAAATAGACGATCCAATTTAGTATTAATTGTTTTATCATCCTCAAGAATATAATTACACATCTCACTCGCATTAAACGAGTCATCCCATATCAGAATATTGTAATTTGCAGTAATCTTGCTTCTAGCGTGAATAACGATGTTCAAATTTTTTTTTGATACTAAATATACCAATATTTTAGGCTTTATCTGAAAAACGCTTTTTTGCACATCGATTAATTTATATTGCTTTAACGAGGCATCTATTGTTGATACAGTATACCCATATGAAGACAAGAATTGAGCAATAGCAATCATCCAATAATTTTCAACATATACGTATTCACGCCCCCAATAAGATGGTAATGAAACTAATAAAACATCCACCATAAAATAACCTCTTTCAAAAAAGAAGTTGGGGCATACAACCACTTTGTTTAATGCCCCAACTGTCCACTCAACTCTTGCTCGTCCAATGCACCATCAGAGCATCCTCATCATAATCAGGCACCAAAACAGACCAGTCTTTGGTTTCCGCAATTTCACGAACCAATTTATCAATTGTTTCAGCACTTTCATTACTGGTTTTCTTGGACATATCTTTATCCTGCATAGTTCAAAACCTCCTTTCATATGTGTTGTTTTATGCTAATAAGGCGATGAAACAGCGCCTCAACAGCCATTATTTGGCATTTTGACAAACTAATCACGATATGCATTAGATTGGATTGTAAACATTTCGTAGTATTTGCCTTGTTGATTCATTAATTCTTCATGTGTTCCACGTTCAGAAATTTTCCCATTCTCAATAAAGTAAATACAATCAGCATTGCGCACCAATGATAAGCGATGCGAGATTAACACAACAGTCTTGTCTTTTGCATGTTGTCTTAGACTCTTCATAAATTTGTGTTCTGCTAATGCATCAAGTGCACTGGTAGGCTCGTCTAAAATAAGCACATCACTGTTTCGATATAGTGCACGGGCTATTGCAATTTTTTGGATCTGTCCTCCCGATAGCACCAACCCATCTTCTGAAAATTCTTTTGTGAGCGAAATTGCTTTATCAACATATTCCGAAAATTCATCAATGCCAAGAGAGTGAAATATTTCTTTCATTTTATTAATTTGATAATCCGATAAATCTGATATAAAAGCAATATTATCTGCAAGCGTAAAAGCATAACTATTATGCTCTTGAAATACAGTATCAAATTTTGATAAATAATCATCTTTACGTAACTCTTTAATATCTATTCCCCTGAATTCCACAACACCATTTGTAGGATCATACATGTGTAACAATAATTTAACCAACGTACTTTTTCCCATACCATTCGAACCAACAATTCCAATTAATTCACCTTTCTTAATTGAAAAATCAATTTGATTTAGTATTTCGCTTTCCGGATTATAAGAAAAAGATACGTGATTTATTCCCAGCTCTAGACTAGACTCTTTTGGCTCTGGCAGAGCATAAGAACCGAAAACCACCTTGTTCTCGTATTCACAAAAAGCCCTGTATCGACTTATGTAAATGCTATGCTCCTGAAAAACTTGCACCCTCTCCATAACTTTTCCGAGGTTACTGCTTACAAGAGAAATAGCTTCTTTAATTGCAACAAAATCTCCTGCTGTAAGCGCCTTTAGAATAACTATTTTATAAATAATATAAAAAACTACTATAGTATTGTTTAAATGAGTAAGACAATCACTAAAAAAATACATACCGATAAATTTCTTACTGTATTTTTTGTAGATATTAATAATATTATCAACACCATCGTGAAGTAATTTCATCAAAACCAAATGGATTTTTGTCGTCCGAATATCCATCGCATTTTCTTTAAGATAACTGATACGTTTCACATAATCAATCTTTCTGTTTTCAGGAATGATGAGTGAGGTTCTTTCGCCTCTTGCCTTGCTCATCTTTGTTCTAAGGAAAGAATCGCCTAAAATTGGAATAACAACAAAAAATAATAAAACAGGATCATTAACAATGACATACAAGCCTGAAAAACTAACCGTAAAAACAGTTTGTAACAGCTGTGCAATACTGTTGATAAACAAAATAGGGCGTGATGAAGAATCCTGAACAGAATAAACATACTCATTATAAAAATCAGAATCATCATAACACTGCAAATCAACATCAGCAGCTTTTAAAAAAGCAACATGTTGAAAACCCGATACAATCTTCTGGTCTGAGCGTTTGGTATAATATGACCAACAGGAATCATATATTGTCTTTAAGGATTTAAATCCAATTGCAATGATAATCATCCATAATATATAATTTAAATCAAATGAATTAAGCAATGCATCAATAATCATTTTTACAACAAAAACCTTCATAAACCAGTCGTCAAAAGAGTTTATCAAAGTAGTTATCACAACACCTGGAAGCCTGATACAATCAAACTTAACAATGTATTTTATATAATACATACTATCTTTAATTGAATTTTTTTTCATGCGTGTGCCTCCTACAGATATTTTTCGGCCTGCAACGAATACATCTCCGCATATTTACCACCTAAATCCATGAGTTGCTGATGTTTACCACTTTCGATAATCTTACCATTTTCTATCATATAAATTTTATCCGCGTTTTTGGTGGCTGTCAAACGATGTGAAATAATGATAACGGTTTTTTCATGTAAATGTTCAAGTAGGCGGCTAAATACTTTATATTCAGATATTGGATCTAATGCACTAGTTGGTTCGTCAAGAACTACAATTTTTTTGTTACTTGCAAAAACACGTGCAAGTGCAAGCTTTTGATATTGGCCTTTTGAGAGAATTAAACCATCTGAATAAAACTCCGATGTGAGTGGTTTAGTGAGTAATTCGTCATCTGATAAATTTAAATGTAAATCAACTAATTCCAATGCGTCCTTTATTTTAACTACATCGTTCTTTGTCGCACTATTCATTAAAATATTCTCAGCAATGGTACATGAATATTGCTGAAAATCCTGTTGAACCACAGAAAACAGTTCTCTAAAGCTGTACATATCGAAATCCGAAATCGACTCATTATCGACTTCTATTTCACCAGTGTAATCTGTATATAAACCTAAGAGCAATTTTACGATAGTGCTTTTACCAGAACCATTAGCGCCTACTAAAGCCACTTTTTCTCCAGCTGAAAATTTTAAATCTACATTACTTAATGAGAACTTCTCGTTCTCATCATAGCGAAAAGATACATTATGAAACGATATATCATGCATCCAGTCGCTAGCAATAAGCTTCTTTGTCTGATAGTTGTTTGGTTTGTGCATGAATTCAAAAAGCTTTTCTGAATACAGCTCATTCTCTTTTAATGTATTAAAAATACCTGTCAAAGCAAGAATATAATTAGCCAAACCGCAAGTCGCAACAGTTATAGGAACTATACTGATTGGTTCAACAAATATAGCTCCGCTGATAAGTTTCGATAAAATAATAATCATAGAACCCCAATACAGAATAATCTCTTGATTATAAGATCTAAAAAATGAAAGAACCCCAATTTTCAAACCATATTTATGTATGATATCCATAATATCGTTAACCGCATCATTATAAATACTTTGAAGGAATTTACTGATTGGATATAACCGTATTTCCAAAGCAAACTTTTTCATGTGATATGTGCGTTCGACATAACTCTTTTTTCTGCTTGGTAATATGACTTCATTGTCGAATTTAAATTGAATTTTCACCAATGCTTTGTTCAGCAAAAGTGATATAATAGCAACAATAACCACTAGCAAAACCATTTCCAAGTTAAAAAAACCAATAAAAATCATCGAAGTAACTAGTCCAACTATATTAGAAATAAGGTTTGAAACTAAAAATATACTACCAGTCGTAACCCGTTCAATCTGATTAACTGAAAATTCAAAACCATCTAAAAAAGCGCTATTATCTAGATTTTTCATCTCAGTTTTCATTACATTATCTATTAATTTTGATGTTATTTTTTTATGTAATTTCTGGCGAGCAATCGGGTCAATTTTTCCGTAATAAATTGACGTGCAAAATCCTCCAAGCATTATAATCACTTGTATTATAAACACAGGGAAAATAATGTTAATAAAGCTTTTATTTGAGCTTATTCCTGTCAAAACAACATCAACCAATATAACAGAACCCAATATATTGCATATTACTCCTAAAACACTATTAAAAATAGTATATATCGACCAAGCAGGAATAGTTTTTATTGTTAGTTTCAATATAGAAAAGTATTTCTGAAGTCGATTCACATCGTTACCTCCTAATAATATTAATTGGGTTTAATTCGATTTAAGAAATGTGTCAACTTATCGCCTTCATTCTGAAAAAAAGAATTCAGCTCCTGATACATAGAGCAAAGAGGATCTAAAATACCACCAATTTGCTGCGTATTCAAAAATTTGCGAGCAACACATCCAGAGGAACATTTTTTATACCAGTGACATTGTACACATTTACTGTTTTTGTCAAGCCTGTCACTGTAAAGCTGATAAAGTAATTCTTTTGACTGTCCTCTCCTTATGCTGAAAAGACTTTCCTCATTGACGTTACCTAATCTTAGGTCAGGTATAAAACTGAAATCTGAACACGGGAAAATGTCGCCATTGCATTTCACAACGAATACACAATTCCCAGCACCACACGGTGTATTCATGCACATATATTCTGGTTTCTCTGTTATATATCGACGAAAATAATAAAAACAATTTCTTTCCATAATATCGATTCCGTTTTCAATTAAAGAATTGATCTTATAAATAGCTGATATGTACGCTTGTGCAATTTCATGATTACTTAACAGTAATTCTTCGTGAAGAGTAGAACGTCCGAGGTTTATAATTGGATTCATTGAAATGAGCTTTATACCTCTAGTAGCACATTCATCAAAATATTCACTAACGAACTCAATGTTCGTTTTATTCAAAACACATATTGTTGAGATTTCGTGTCCATCTTCTAATAAATGATCTAATCCTTTTAATATCCGTTTGGTGGTTATAACAGAATCTTCAGATTTTGATTTTCTTGTTGCATTAGCTTTAGGAGAGAAACCATCTATGCTTACGCAGGTTCGTATATTCTTCTTTTTTAGATATTTTGAAATATATTGATCCACTCCGATGCCATTAGTTTGTATATAAAGTTCAATGTTACATATTTCGTTCGACTCGATAAAATCTACAATCTCCTGAATTCTATCAAACATAAGCAATGGTTCACCTCCGTGAAACAGGAGGTGAACCATTGCCGTCAGCATAGGATTTTGAAAATTTAATTACAGCGTTTAATGCTGTTTGAGTATTCATTGTCAGATGATTTTCACCACCATTAATGTAACAATAACTACAACATAACATGCAATCTTCTGTAAGATCTAATATCACATTACAACTTCTCATCATCAAAATCCTTTCAAATATGAAAAAATTAAAATTTCATAATTCCAAAAATCTCGTATCATTATACCATTCAGTACTGTTCAATGGTAATATAATCAAGAAGATGTTTTTCTCTTTTTTAACGCTCTTGGCTGCTTAGGCTGATAAATAAACATTACACAAGCCTGATTGAAATCATTTTGTGTTTGCTTAACACCTACCTTTGCTGCCATACTTGCCATTTTCTTTTTGAGATTTGATTTTGTCATGATCATAGACCACCTTTCAATTTTATTGGTGCTTCCAGTATAAATCATTATATGTATAATTTCAACAGATTTGCCCTGAATGCCAAAATACCGCCTTGAATGCCAAAAAAAGAGTTGAAACGACAATTTCAACTCTTTTTCTCTACGCCAAAGGGATTAATGCTTTAGCCTTAAATATATTTTCATCATGATCTATAACAAGTGTTCCTTTATATTTCTCTACAGAAGATTTTATTATTGACATGCCTACACCTTCGTGTTGTTCTTTGGTTGACAGCAACTTTCCATCATGTTCGTTTATAACCCCATCAAAGACGTTTTCAAAGTTTATAACTACAAAGTCATTTACTCTTCCTATTATTATATTTATAAATCGCTCTGATAGCTCAACTTTACGACAAGCTTCAATTGCATTATCCCATAAATTTGCAAATATAGCAGTAATATCTATATCACTAATAAAATCAAACATAATATCTTCTACCTCAGTATTTACTTTTATGTCTTCACTTTCAGCCACCATAATTTTTTGACTCATAATTATACTGAGAATTTGATTAGAACACTGAAATCCACTAAACAAAGAGTCTACCT
>ULRC01073635.1_pt1 | contig 10753 bp, 7 predicted proteins | sample 1955101 | NCBI WGS metagenome assembly ULRC01 (sample SAMEA4835672, study PRJEB28245) | human gut metagenome | biome: gut microbiome; material: fecal sample | place: Denmark | collected 2008 | reverse complement strand
TTTCCTTGCCAGCGGTCGAGCCGCTTCACCGGAAGCATTGTTCCAGTATGCGATAGAACTATATGGTAAGAAGTGGCTTTATCAAATGCTGGCATTTGACGCCTTTATCGGCAACGAAGACCGCCACGAGAACAATTTTGATGTAATCGTCCGGGATGGAAAAAATTATGCTCCGCCTATTTACGACAATGGCGGCAGTCTGCTTGCATGGGCGATGGATGAAGAATTGACTGACACGAAGCTCCGTTATCAGTTCGATAAATCGAAGCCATTCCGCAGCCATCACGCCCAGCAGATCAAACTGGTCGACGAGCCTGTGCTGCCGGTGTGTGATCTGGATACGCTGTATACAGAAATCATTCAGGCTATTTCGCCTATTCTTGCATTGTTGAGCGAAAAAAGAGCATCTGCGATCCGTCAATACCTGAAATACCGTATGCACTACCTGAAATCTGCCATGGGGTGATAAAATGGCCTATCTGAAATTGATGATGGATGAAAAAGAAATCGCACACCTAAGCGAAGATGGGCAGTCTCTTTGCGCAAATGAGGGTGTGCCGCAGTATGACCTCCCACTGAACCTTTTCATCGGTGACAAACGTGAAGTTCCATTGGTCGATGTGGTGGTTTGGGCAAAGAAACGAATCTTTCCGAAAAATCGGATGGACTGCAAGGAAATTCTGAAAATGATGGGTCTGCCGGACTACAATGCATGGGAAATCGTCAAACGCACCAACGCCTGCCTGATGGAAGACCCCTATTGGCTGCGATTCAGCGAGGATGAAACCTTTGAGGACACCACGCGCGGACGAGCCAGAAGAATTATGAACGAAAATCAAAAGAGCAGCTGATACCAAAAAGCCAAACCTCACCGTACATCCTGTACAGCTTGAGGTTTGGCTTTTCTCTTATCATCCTTCACCAGCGCGAGCGATGGTTGATTATTTTATCAGCTTAATCCAGAGAGTGACCGCATTACAAGGTCGATGTCCTGATTTTCCAGTTCCTGAATGATGTGCAGGTAGGTTTTCTGCGTGGTTGTCATGCTGGAATGCCCCAGCCTCCTTGCTACGCTTGCAATGGATACCCCTGCAAACAAAAGCACCGAAGCGTGGGTATGCCGCAGACCATGTACCGAGATGACCGGGATCTTGGCCCGGTCGCAGTGCCGTTCCAGAACATCGTTAACAGTGGAATTGTAGGCGTGTTCCTTGAACACGAAAATCGGCTTATCTTCAGGAACGTCTTTTACCAGTGCTGCGAACTGAATCACCGTCTGCCAGTCAATTTGAATTTTACGGACAGACGATTTATTTTTTGTCGGCAGAAATCCGCCGTTCCCCTTATAATCCCATGTTTTATTGATGGAAAGCATCTGGTGCGAAAAGTCAAAATCCGCAGGAGTGATCGCCAAAGCTTCGGAAAAGCGGATGCCGGTTTTGGCAATCAGCAAAATCATCCAGTCCCAGTTGAGTTTTCCTTGTAGATCCAAGTCGCTCAACAAAAGATGCAGTTCAAACTGGTTCAGATATTTCACCTTTTTAGGCACCGGGGGCTTGCCTTTGATGATCGCTTTCCGGGTCGGGTCTTTCACAATCAGACCATCATCCACGGCATCCATGATAGCCCCTTTCAGCTGATGGTGGAAATCCATCGTGGTCTGACGCTCATGGCCTACGGCATAATCGTTCAAAAGCTGCTGATAGGTCACTCTGGAAACCTCACAGAGTTTCAAAGTAGGAGCGAGTTTTTTTACCCAAGAAAGGGTCATTTTGTACTTATCCAATGTAACCGGGCGAACTGCACCCTCTTTGTATACAGCAACCCACTGCTCATAATAATCGCAGAACAGGTTGTTTTCATTCATTTCGTTTAACACGTTTTACCTCCAAAATCGGTTTTATATGCTCACGCTGATGAAGGGTGATAAGGGTGTCAATACGTCTAAGGCAATCTGCAATTTTTTGTTGCTCTGCTTTATCTTTCGGGTATTTCACTGTTGTTTTTTGAACATTGGTTTTACTAAGGGATAGAACTTTAATGCCCTGCATCAACGGTAAAAGCTGGTGATGATAGGAGCTTGAATTCATGTAGTAGCCGAAATAGCCTTCTGCTGTTTTATTTTTGGGACGACACACCATCGTATGAAGTCCTGCCACAACATCTTTATCCTGAATATTGACGATTTCACAGACTTTTCCGGTCGTTTCATCTTCAGCAGTATCAGCAATGATGATATCTCCGTTTTGCAGAAGTGCACCTTTGAAATCGTCTTTGCTTCTCCCGGTTATAAACGGAAGTTCATCGTTCTGAGCGTCTAACACAGAGCCATATTTTATCAGGACATCGCCATAGTGGACATTCCGAACAGAACCACTTTCTTGGTTTAGTTCAGCACGGGAAAGCGTATTATTTGGAACTGTAAAATCAAACGCTTCATCCAGCTTACGCTGTTCCCAAGTAGGTGTGTTTTGGGATTTTGGCGCGAAAAAAGAGCCGAGGACGCGCCTCGGCTCTTGGTCAGCAGGGTGATTTTGCACCCATTTTATGATTCTTTTGGCATTTTCAAATCAAATCCGCCACTTACGATGAACTCGCGCAAGAGTTTATCATACTTGACAGGCACCTTGGGCGGAATAAGCTTTGTGCCCTCGATTGCTTCAAAATATGCCTTTGCTTTTGCCTTATCTACGGTAGCTTTCAGGTCATCGAAACGGCCAAATTCGTTAATGTTGGCTTCGGTAATGTTTGCACGCATGAATGCCCGCAGCTTCTTTTCGTCCAAGCCGAAAACTTCAGCTACTTTGTGGATCTGGTCGTTCTGCTTTTGGGCGATGTACTCGGCAATGTACTCCCGCAAGGTCTTTCCCGGCTGCGGAACCACTGCGCCGCTTTGAATGTCGTGCAGGAAAATATTAGCGTACTTCTGCTCTTCCTGCGAGAGGGTGGCAAAGGTCTTGTGCAGCTCCGTTTCGGCCTGATGGATGGCTTCCGCTTCTGCACCCTCCTGATAGAAAATTTTCAGGTACTTTTCAAAGCGGGAGTTCATATAGTCCGTGTCGATGTCAGCAGTATCAATGGTGGTCAGATAGCTGTTCACCGCATAGGGAACGTCATCGTCCGGGTCATTTTCACCGCCATCTGGATTCGGCGTGAACAGCTCTTTATAGCGGAGTGCCAAAACTTTGAACGCTCTCTCGTCAAAGTCTGCATGAAGTTCTGTTTTCTCATCTGTATCCTCGTTGACGATCACAATGGGCTTATCCCACTCGAAGCCCTGCACCTTAGCTGCTTCCAGATTTTCGTTGAAGGACTGGAACAGGTCGGCAAACTTTTTGCGCTCTGCCATATCCGCAGGGATCTGCGAAAACTCTTCAATGCCCGCCGACACAAACAGATCTTTGATCTCCGCATAGAGGGCATTCAGTTTTTCCACGTTCTTGTCCAGTTTATCTACAAACAGGCCAAACGGTTTATCGCCGGAATACTCTTTTACCGCATCTGCGATGTTTTTCTCCATCGTGTGCGGACGGCGGTAATACTTGATGGTGCCAAACTGTTTGTCATCGCCAAACAGTCGGTTGGTGCGGGAGAACGCCTGAATCAGATTTTCGTATTGCAGCACCTTATCCAGATACAGTGTATTGATCCACTTGGAGTCAAAGCCTGTCAGCATCTGATCCACCACGATCAGCAGATCAAGCTGTTTTTCCGGGGTGCGCTCGATGCGCTGGTAGGGCAATTTGTGCGCCAGCCGTGCCGCAATGTCCTTTTTCATCTTGGCAAAGGTCGGAATGCCGAAGTCCTGTCCATAGCGGGCGTTATAGTCTTCTACGATCTCTTTTAGCCCTTCTTCTTTGGTGATACCTTTGCCGTTGTTGTCAATGTTGGGGTCAAATAGCGCGGTGACTTTCAGCCATGGTGCAGCTTCTCTGAACCTCTTGTAATATTGGATGGCTTCCGGGATGCTAGAGGTTGCAAAAATGGCATGAAATTTGCTGTTGCGGCTCTGGGTCTGCCAGTTCTCGCAAATGTCCTCCACCACGGCTTTTTGGTGTTCTTCGCCCTCATACTGGGTGTTGGGAATATAATCCTCGATGCCCTTTATCTCCTCACCGAGCGCATCTTTTCCGCCTGCCATCGGCAGATTCAGATACTTATAAAACACCTTGCTCTTCTGTGGGTCGGCCAGAGCTTCGTCCACAGAATATGCCTTTGCTTTTTCCAGTGCGACCGCTTTCCGCAAGTCGCTGTCCTTGAAGGTCAGCACCTTGTAAGGGTCAAAGCCCAGCACGTTGTGATCACGGATGCCGTCTGCAATGCTGTACCGATGCAGTTCGTTGCCGAAAACGGTGGCGGTGGTGCTCATTTTCTTCTGGTTTTCGCCTTGGATCGGCGTACCGGTAAAACCAAAGAACAGTGCTTTCGGGAATGTATGCTTGATGGTCTGCATCATATCGCCAAAGGTGGAACGGTGGCACTCGTCCACGATAAAAACCAACCGCTTTGCGTTGATCAGCGCAATGTCGTTGGGGTTCAGCTTGTTTTGTGCATCATCCTTGATATTGCTCATCTTCTGGATGGAAGTCACGATGAGCGTATCGGACGGCGAAGTACTTTTCAGCTTGTCCACAAGAACATCCGTGTTCTCGGTAGCCTGCACCTCCTCGTTTTCCTCTGCAAAGTTGCGGTATTCTTTCAGGCTCTGAGTGCCCAACTCGATTCGGTCCATCAGAAAAATCACTTTGTCCGCATCCTTGGAAGATGCAATCAGTTGAGCGGACTTGAAAGAAGTCATGGTCTTGCCGGAACCTGTGGTGTGCCAGATGTAGCCGCCGCGCTGCTGGTCATTCTCCCATTTCGCCTTGGAAACGGCATCCGAAATTTTGCTGGCAGCGTAGTACTGATAGCTGCGCATCACCTTCAAAATGCCATCGGAACCATCGGCAACGGTATAAAAGCCCACCAACATATGCGCCATCGGGATAGACAAAAGTGCCGTTGTAACGTCTTTCCAGTCGTTCATCGGCTCGTTGTAGAAGTCCGCCCAATGGAAATAGTAGCTGGGGTTGAATTGTCCTTCCGGGCCGGGATTGGCAAAGTAGACCGTTTCTTCCGGGTTCATGGCCACAAAAATCTGCACCAGCGAGAACAGTCCCGTAAAAATGCCCTCTGCCGCGTATTTTTCAATCTGGTTGCAAGCCTGTTTGATGGAAACACCGCTCTTTTTCAGTTCCATGTGAATGACCGGCATACCATTGATGAGCAGCATCAAATCGCCGCGGCGGTCATTCAAAATTTTGGACTTGGTGGGGAACTTTGGCTGCTCTGCAATCTGGTAGCGGCTGAGTCCGGCTGCAATTTCCAGACGGTCATAGATTTTCAGGGACACTTCTTTGCCGAAATTCAGCTTATCGTCAGGATTGTCACGCTTGATGAGCACACTTTTGCCGTTGATAAATTTATTCAGCTTCATCGGCGTTTTCGCGTTCATGACCTGTTCCATGATCTGCTGCATCTCGCCATCCGTCAGCGGATAATCGTTCAGTCGGTCAATGCCACGGTTGTTTTCAAAAAGGATGTTCGCCCAGTTCTGGATCAGCTGCTGTTCGGTGTAGTTCTTCAGCACACCATCTTTCCAGCCGCGTTCTATCAGGAGCTTTACCACCGCCTCTTCAAAATCGGCTTCTTTTGTAAACGCCATAACGAACTCCTTTCGACTTTGCAAAAAGCACCTCTCTGCGAAGGCTTTTCTAATTTGTACAAGCTTTTCCAGCTTACGCTGATGAAGGGTGATAAGGGTGTCGAGTTTTTTGAGGCATTGGGAAATTTGGGCCTGTTCCTTTAATGCTGGAACACGCACGGTAAATTGACAAAGCGTATTGTAGTACAGTCTGGTTCTCGTGCCGCCTTTTTTCTGTTCGGCACAAAAAGCCTTGAATTCCTCACTTGAGTTAATATGTTGAACCAGAAATTCAAGATTATTGCCCTTAGATGCTTCAAAAACAGGATATTCACGGCTTACCAATCCTTTTTCCAAGGTATTGATATTCATGTGGAACACGTCATCATCACTCATATGCCTATATGTACACGTTCCTACTGGAACAACACTAAAAAGCGTTTCCGTGCTTTTTGTCGTTCGACTATCACGATATTCGTCTTGATACATAAGGCCACTACGTGATGAAGTTAATAGCGGAAGTCCTAATTCTTGTGTGGCGTATTCTGACAGCTCAACCGTAATATCCCCCAGCTTACGCTGTTCCCAAGTAGGAGGAAACGCACACTTTCAGCTGTCATTTTCCGTCATCTGCCGAATAGTCGTTGAAAAATCCACTCTCATTTTCGCATTTACGGATCAAATTTTGCTTTTTGACCATCGATAGCCTTAAAACGCAGCTGTTCCAAGCGTCTAACATTGCTCTGCTTTTCGCTTCTCGTCCACTTTTGCATGTTCTGAACGAACAGAACAAATTGCATTGCAACTCAATTAGAAAACAATCGCCAATACGTTTATCTTTTGATTGTGAACAAATCCGGTTGCTTATTTTTATACAAACATCTTTTCAAGACAGGATTTCTTGATGTTTTGCAGCTTTTCCAACTTACGTTGATGAAGGGTGATAAGGGTGTCAAGTTTCTTCAATAGCCTGCCGATTTTTTCTTGCTCCACCTTATCTTCTGGCATAGTTGTATCAATATCAAAGAAATCATCTGCCGAGATATTCAGCAAGCCGTGATTTCTTGCGCCCTCTGCCGCACGCTCGGCAACGCCTCGATGCCAACGGTCAGTATCATAAAACACTGTCATAAAATCCGAGTCATCTTTTTCGGGATGCTTTAGTGCAAACACGATATAAAGCGTCGACAAAACGCCTTTTTCATACCAATCAAGCCGTTTAACAGCACCAAATGGGTATCCGTCCGAAGTGCTCTTGTTATAAGCAAATTCGCCGTTGTAGACCAGATAATAATTGCTCACATCACGACTGGCAACACGATTATTGAAATATGTGATCTGGTCAACCAAGCCGTCTTGTGCAGAAATTGTTAGCGGCAACCGCGATTCGTTATTCGTGTTTTTTCGGACAACTCTTTCAAACGCATCCCCTAACTTACGCTGTTCCCAAGGGTCAGTAAAACCCTTGAAGCGAATTTCCGGTACAGATGCCCCATTTTGGGGGAACATCTTGTCCAGCATGGACTTTTTGATATTCACTAGCTTCTCATACTTACGCTGATGAAGGGTGATAAGGGTATCCAACTCTTCGAGAATTGTTCCAATTTTTTCTTGTTCGGATTGAGATGGAACGTCAACCACCATATTTTTGAACTTTGCATGTGCAAGAACTTTTTGACCGGTACCTTCTGCCGCCATTGAAAGCTGCTTTTTTATTCCGTGATTCAAGCGCCTTAGAAGAAAGTTTGAATCACAAGATTTAGGAGCAAAAACCGGATAGTAATAGCTAATAATCCCCTTGTCTACGATGTTATTTCGGTTGAAAACAAATACATCCGTATCGCTTCTGCTTCGATAAGTAAAATAGCCCTTAGGTAGTACATAGTAGCCAACATTATTATCCGTTGTTACCTGTCGATCTGCAAAATAATCTTCTTGAAGGACAATTCCCTGTTGCTGGGATGATGTCAAAACCGGATATTGATTCTGAGTCACAGTTTTTTCAGTATAATCTTCAATCAGCGTTCCGACCTTACGCTGTTCCCAAGGGTCAGTGAAGCCCTTGAACCGGAGGGCAGGTTTCTTCTCGTTATCCTGCATAATCATTCACCTCCCAGCAACTTTTTGAGTTCTGCAATGCCCTTCATGTCAAATTCATTTCCCTGCAAATCGTCCAGCAGCCCCAGCAATTCGTGCTCGGTGCTGGCAATCTGGCTTTCCACGTCCTCAAAGGTGGTTTCGTATTTCTTGCAGACGGCATCCAACTGCTTCACAAAATCGTCCAGAACGGCATCCGGCAGGCTGTTCAGATTTTCCATCAGGGGCAAGATCCACTTGCGGTGCAGCAGGTCACGCACTTCTTCATCGGTCAGGCGTTCAATCACGCCTTTGGTGCGCTGGTGGAGGGTGGCGCTGTCGTCCTTGACCTGCTTTTTCAGGGTCTTTTCCTCGGCAAACAGCGCGTCCACATCCTTCAGAATGCTCATGGTGGCAGGTTCTACCTCCCGCGCTTTGATGGCCTTTTTGACTTCAGCGGCAACAAAGGCGTCCTTTGCGTCATTCACAAAGTTCTGCTCCTTGTCCTCCTCGCTCAGTTCGTCCAGATGGCTTTCATATTCTCCGGCGATCTCAGAAAGTCTGGTTTCCTTTGCCCGCAGTGCTGCTACTTCCTCGTGCATTTTAACGCTCTGCACCAGCTCAAAGGGCAGCACATGACCCACCCAGCCGTCCTGTACCTCGGCATCCTTTTTCAGCACCATGTTGGGGTCTACCTGCTTGGTTGCGGCAAAACCCTCGGTCTGGATGACTTCAAGGTCAATGGCGATTTTCTTCCAGTCGTCGTCCAAAAGCTGATATGCTGCATAGCGGTCAACCAGCGGAATTCCTGCCAGCCGTGCAAAGATCTCCCGGCTCAGGCGTTCTTCCTCGCCGGCAGCATTCAGCTGCGTCATGCCGTCGATGAGTGCGGACTTCAAGTAGGCATCAAAGTCACCGAAAGCATTCTGGAAAGCGGTCTTGAACGCCACCACATCCGGGTGGGACAGAACAGCGTTCTTCAAATTGGCCACATTCAGACGGCAATAGGCTTCGTTGTCCGGGCTGAACAGAGCCGCTTTCAGGTGCGGGAATGCTGTCCAGTAGGCAGACAGGTCTTGCAGTTCGGCCTCGGGAATGCCGCCAAACATCGAAGCGTAAATATCCCAGCTCTCAGCCTTTTCCGAGGAATCCACATACCGGGGGATGTTCAGGTTGTAATCGTTCTGAACGATCTCCGCACGGGATACTCTGCGTGCGAACTTTTCGATTTTCTCCGGGCGTTCCTTGTAAGCATCCACAATGCGTTTGATGTCGCAGGCACGCAGCTTATTGTTTTTGCCGTCCTTCTCAAAGCCCTTAGACGCATCAATAATCAGAACGTCCGAATCCTTTTTATTCTTCCGCAGCACCATGATGATGGTGGGAATGCCTGTGCCGAAGAAAATATTGGCGGGCAGACCGATGATTGCATCAATGTTGTTGTGGTCAATCAGATTTTTGCGAATTGTACCTTCTTCACCGCCACGGAATAGAACACCGTGGGGCAGAACGATGGTCACAATGCCGTCATTGCGGATATGATACAGGTCGTGCAGCAAAAAGGCGTAGTCTGCCTTGCCTTTGGGGGCAAGGCCGTAATCCGAAAAGCGCGGGTTGTTCTCTTTGTCGTTCGGATTCCACGCCTGCGAATATGGGGGATTTGATACCACCGCATCCACAAACAGCGGGTCGTAGGTGTTGACCGGGTCGTTTTCTTCAAAGTACGGCCAATCTTCCTCCAGCGTATCGCCGTTGCGCGTTACAATGTTGTCGGGCAGAATGCCGCGCATGACAAGGTTCATGCGGGTCAGGTTGTAGGTGTTTTCCTTCAACTCCTGTGCGTAGTATTTGATGTTGTTGCCATTGCCCATATACCGTGCGGCACACTGACCAATGTTGATCAGCAGTGAGCCGGAACCGCTGGTGGGGTCGTAAATTTTGATCTCTTCCCGGTCTTTCAGGTGGTACGCCACGATTTCAGACATGAGCAGCGAAACTTCGTGCGGCGTGTAGAACTCGCCGGCCTTCTTGCCTGCGTTTGCTGCAAAGTTGCTGATCAGATATTCGTAGATAAAGCCGAGAACATCATAATCCTGCTTGCCGTCCATGGGAATATCTTTGATGAGATAGATCAGGTCGCGAATGGCCTTTGTCCGCGCACCGGAGCTTTCACCCAGTTTGGACAGGCCGGTTTGCAGCGTAGCAAAGACACCGTCAAACACCTTTTTGTGGTGCGGGTCGATCAGTCGACTGAATGCCTGCAATGCCACCGTTACGTCGTCAGCCTTGAAGTCGCTGCCTTTGCTGATCCATGTGGAAAACAGATTTTCATAGGCGATAAAATAGCCGACATTCTTCCGAACGGTATCCAGCGTTTCGGCATCGTCTTCGGTCAAATCCGGCAGATATTCGTCTGTCCAGTCATTCTCTTTCAGCCATTTGACTTCTTTGTCCGACAGAAATTTATAAAACATGAAGCCCAGAATGTAATCCTTGTACTCGTTGGCTTCGATTTTAGAGCGCATCTTGTTGGCAGATTCCCAGATTTTCGATGCGAGTTGCTGCTTGTTCATGCTGTTCCTCCCAGTGGCCTGCAATAGCGCATTTTTAGATTTTTTTAATCGGACAGCCTCTCCGATTTTATGCGTGCGTTCATTGAACCAATTATACAAAAGTGCCACCCGGTTTGCAATGCGAATGAAAAGTTTCTCAATCGCATTCGCAGAACCATAACCGTGGCAAGCAGAGCCTTTGTGCGCACAAAGGCTAAATTCGCACGCAGAATTAAAATTCTGCTGTGTTCATTCGCTTGTTGGGATGCAATCCCAATCCCTGTAATCATCACAATTCCGTGATGGCTGCGCATTCCTGCGGTGTGCTGAAAGAGCGTTTTGTAAAACGCGCAGCCTGCATCCGTCGGATGCAGTTCAAGGGCTTGGGATTTCCCAACAAGCATTTTGCAACGCAAAATAGGCAGATGTATATACGTCTGCA
>ULRC01094034.1_pt1 | contig 10818 bp, 9 predicted proteins | sample 1955101 | NCBI WGS metagenome assembly ULRC01 (sample SAMEA4835672, study PRJEB28245) | human gut metagenome | biome: gut microbiome; material: fecal sample | place: Denmark | collected 2008 | reverse complement strand
CACGCCACGGTAAAACTGTATGCCCGGTGGAAACAGCGCCGTATCATTCTTGTAAAGGCGGCATCGACCGTCTATAACGACACCATCATTAAAAGAATCCCCGGTGACGAGGAATGGTATGATTCGGTAGGGCATTTAACCATCGATGAACTGAAAAACTACCCGGATGAACTTTGCGAGCAGGTATGGCATATCGACAAGCAGGGTAATATCACACAGGTGAAATAATTTAAAACACAGCTTTTATCTAAAAGAACAAATTGAATTAAATTTTAAAATTTGTTAAAATATTAAAATAAGCTTGTGAAATAAGAATTGGAGAAAACATGGAAGTTCGTATTAATAAATATTTAAGCAGTGCGGGATATTGCTCCAGAAGGGAAGCAGACCGCCTGTTAGAACAGGGCAGAGTAACCATAGACGGCATTCCTGCACAAATGGGAAGTAAAGTGACAGATGGACAGACAGTTTTTGTCGATGGAAAATCAATTATAGAAGAAGATGAAAAGATTTTGCTGGCATTTTACAAACCAACGGGAATCGTGTGTACGACAACGGCAAATCAGGGTGATAATAATATTGTTGATTATATTGGGTATCCTAAAAGAATCTACCCGGTTGGCAGGCTGGATAAAGATTCAGAAGGGTTAATTTTAATGACAAATAACGGAGAGATGATGGATAAAATTCTCCGTTCAGCCAACGGTCACGAAAAGGAATACATTGTAACCGTAAATAAAGAGATTGATGATTCATTTATTAAGGCAATGTCTGGAGGAATATATCTGGCGGAGTTAGACAGAACAACGAAACCGTGCAAAGTAACCGCATTGGGAAAGAAAACCTTCCGCATTATCCTTACACAGGGATTAAACCGGCAGATCCGGCGTATGTGCAGTACACAGGGAAGGGAAGTTGTGCAGCTCAAAAGAATCCGTATCATGAATATTTTATTGGGAGATTTAAAGCCCGGAGAATACCGGAATGTGACAGAAGCAGAATATCAGCAGTTAAAGGAGCAGTTATATGATTCAGCAAAGTAAAATGGACAGAATTAAAGAATTGGTAGAATTACTCAATAAGGCAGGGAAAAGCTATTATTCAGAGGGCAGGGAACTGATGTCTAATTATGAATATGATGCTTTATATGATGAATTGGGTATGCTTGAAAAAGAAACAGGTTATATTCTTTCAAATAGTCCGACCGTAAATGTCGGCTACGAGGTGCTTAGTGAACTGCCTAAAGAACGTCATGAATCTCCAATGTTAAGTCTTGATAAGACGAAAAGTCCGGAAGCGCTGGCAGAGTGGCTTGGCAGTCAGAAAGGTCTGCTTTCATGGAAGCTGGACGGTCTGACAATTGTATTGACCTATGACAATGGACAACTGCAAAAAGCTGTTACAAGAGGAAATGGCGAAGTAGGAGAAATTATTACCAATAATGCCAGAGTATTTAAAAATGTTCCTGTGACCATTCCTTTTAAAGGAAAACTTGTTCTGCGTGGAGAAGCGATTATTACGTATTCAGATTTTGAGCGTATTAACGAACAGATTCCGGAAGCCGATGCAAAATATAAAAATCCGAGAAATTTATGCAGCGGATCTGTCAGACAGTTAAATAATGAAATTACGGCACAGCGTAATGTCCATTTTTTTGCATTTACACTGGTATCGGCACAGGATGTTGATTTTGATAATTCCAGACAACGACAGTTTGAGTGGCTTAAAGATCAGGGGTTTTCGGTTGTTGAATATAAAATGGTTACAAAAGACACGATTTTAGACACGATAGAATGGTTTGAAAAAACAATTGTAACAAATGATTTTCCGTCAGACGGTCTGGTAATCTTATATGATGATATTGCATATGGAGATTCTTTGGGAAGAACAGCAAAGTTTCCAAGAAATGCGATGGCGTTTAAATGGACAGATGAAACCGCAGAAACGACACTGCGAGAAATAGAATGGAGTGCTTCAAGAACCGGTCTGATTAATCCGGTTGCCGTTTTTGACCCGGTAGAGCTTGAAGGCACGCAGGTCAGTCGTGCAAGTGTGCATAATATCAGTATTGTTGAAAGTTTAAAACTAGGTATTGGTGATCGCATTAAAGTATTTAAGGCGAATATGATTATTCCGCAGATTGCAGAAAATCTTACACAAAGCGGTAATTTAGAGATTCCGGAAGTCTGTCCGGTATGCGGCGGGAAAACGCAGATTAAACAGGTTAATGATGTCAAAACACTTTACTGTATCAATGAAGACTGTCAGGCGAAACATGTAAAAAGTTTTGCCCATTTTGTATCAAGAGATGCATTGAATATCGATGGATTGTCAGAGGCAACACTGGAAAAATTTATTCAGCACGGATTTTTAAAGAATTTCTGTGATTTATACCATTTGGAAAAATTCCGTGATGAAATTATTGCTTTAGACGGATTCGGGGAAAAATCCTATGAGAATCTGCTGACATCTGTTGAAAATTCAAGAAATACAACGCTGCCGAAATTTATTTACGGACTTGGCATTGCAAATGTAGGACTTTCCAATGCCAAGATGATTGTGCAGGCATTAGGTAACGATATAGAAAAAATAATTCATGCCGGAAGACAGGAACTTGAGAAAATAGACGGCGTAGGTGCAGTCATTGCAGATACATTTGCTTCCTATTTTGAAAATGAAAAAAATAAAGAAGAATTTTATAAGCTGCTGCAGGAAATGCACATTGAAAAAGCGCCGGACAATCAGAATAATCAGATTCTTACCGGTAAAGTGTTTGTAATTACAGGTTCATTGGAACATTTTGAAAACAGAAATCAGTTAAAAGAACGCATTGAACAGCTTGGCGGCAAGGTGACCGGTTCTGTGACAGGAAAGACATCATACCTGATTAATAACGACAGCCATTCTACGTCATCTAAAAATAAGACTGCGGCAAAACTGGGAGTTCCTGTAATAACAGAAAACGAATTCCTTGAAATGGCACCGATGAATGATGATGGCAGATGATGACGGTTGCCGATAAAGAGAAAATATGCTATAGTGTGACTGCGTAAGCACAAACCAACAGGAATAAAAGCGTTGTGCGGAAATGAGGAAATTATGCCAATTAAAATACAGAGTGATTTGCCGGCAAAGGCAGAACTGGAAAATGAAAATATATTTGTAATGGATGAACATAGAGCAATGACACAGGATTTCCGTGAATTGCAGATTTTAATTCTTAATCTGATGCCGATTAAGCAGGATACGGAATTACAGCTTCTGCGGGGACTTTCAAACACACCGTTACAGATTGATATTACTTTTCTGCAGATGGCAACACACATTTCAAAAAACACCTCAGCTTCCCATTTGAAGAAGTTTTATGAGGTATTTGAAGATATTAAACACCGCAAATTTGATGGGATGATTATTACAGGTGCACCGGTTGAAAAGATGAATTTCGATGAGGTGAATTACTGGAAAGAATTATCTCAGATTATGGAGTGGTCTAAAACACATATTACGTCAACACTTCATATCTGCTGGGCGGCACAGGCGGGATTATATTATCATTACGGGGTAAAAAAGGTACAGCTGGAAAAGAAGTTATCCGGAATATACCGCCATCATGTAATGAATAAAAAAGAACCGCTGGTACGTGGATTTGATGACTTTTTTATGGCACCGCATTCACGCTATACGGAGGCCTGCCGGGAGGATATTTTAAACAATCCGAAATTGAAAGTGCTGGCGGATTCAAAAGAAGCCGGAATATATATTGTCATGGCACAGGAAGGCAAACAGATTTTTGTAATGGGACATCCTGAATATGACCGTATGACACTGGATCAGGAGTATAAGCGGGATGTGAAAAAAGGCATTATGCCGACTTTACCGGTACATTATTATCCCGATGATGATCCGACGCAAAGACCGATATTATCATGGAGAAGCCATGCCAATAATCTATATACGAACTGGCTCAACTATTACGTATACCAAAGCACACCGTATGAGTGGCACTAATTATAAGGGGAGGACATTCTATGACAGAAAACGAAATGTTACAGGCAATTTATTCTGATATGCAGAATATGAAAAACGATATGCAGAACATGAAATCGGATATGAAAGAAATGAAGACTGACATGCAGAATATGAAGACCGACATGCAGAACATGAAGTCGGATATGAAAGAAATGAAGACTGATATGCAGGGTATGAAGACTGATATGCAAGGTATGAAGACTGATATGCAGGGTATGAAGACTGATATGCAAGGTACGAAGACTGATATGCGGGGAATGAAGACTGATATGCAAGGCATGAAAACGGACATACGGGATTTAAAAGGCCGTGTATCCAGTATTGAAATGACCCTTGAGAATGAAACAAACCGCAATATCAGAATTATTGCAGAGGGACATGCCGATTTGTGCAGAAAACTGGATGAAGCATTGAAGGTAGAAAACGAAAAGGAACTCCTTCTTGTCCGGACGAATATAATGGAAAATGATATCCGGAAGATTAAAGATAAATTAGAAATTGCTTAATCAGACTTTGGAGGTGCGTGCATTGAGCAGTCATAAACAGACTTGGATAAAACATCTGCTGTCAGAAAAACAGATGTCTGAAGCATTTGTAAACAGTGTATTTCTGGCATTGTCCGGAGGCTTTCAGGATGCGTATACATACAATACAAGAGATGAGGTTTTTTCAAATGCCCAGACGGGAAATGTTGTCCTGATGAGCCAGCATTTTATGAACCGGGAATGGCAGATTGGGCTGCGGTATTTGTTCCCTTTACTGGCATTTGTATTTGGGGTCTTTGTTGCAGAAAATGTACAGAACCGCTTCAAGTATGCTAAAAAAATGCACTGGCGGCAGGGAATTTTGTTGGCCGAAATAGGGATACTCGCGATTGTAGGATTTATTCCAAATGCTTATAATATGATAGCAACCGTAATGGTATCGTTTGCCTGTGCAATGCAGGTGCAGACATTCCGCAAAGTGGGTGGCTATTCTTATGCAAGCACAATGTGTATCGGAAATTTAAGAAGCGGAACAGCCGCATTGTCTTTGTATTTAAGAGATAAAAAAGCTGAACATCTGCGGCAGACCTTTTATTATTTTGGAATTATCTTTTTCTTTGCCATTGGTGCGGGCATTGGTGGTATTTTATCTGTCTGTTATGGGATTCATGTTATCTGGATATCTTGCATATTGCTGTTTATCAGTTTCCTGCTGATGTTTTTGGAAAAATTAAGATAGTGATAGTTAAAAGAAGTGGGTAAGCATAAAATGTTTACCCACTTCTTTTTATGCGTAGTAATCAATATTTAAATCAGATGAATCTGCCTGCACAAGACTTGAAAAAAGTTTTTCGGCATATCCTTTTATAATTGTTCCATAAGAAGATGAAGAACCAAACAGATTTTTTACATTTTCGAAATTATCCGAAGAAACGGCTGTTTCGTCAAAAGAAAGTGTACCGTCATCGGTGACTGTAATGCCGACAGGCAGAAGCTGGTTCTTTACATTCTGTGTTGCATTTTTCATAGCATTCAGATAACCGTTTTCTGTTGAATTTAAATCAGCGGAAGTATGGTTTTGCAATGTATTGTTATACTGTTCTGTATAATTTTTTAAATAGGTAACTAAGGTTTGCGCCTGCACGGATGCATAGTCTGTTAAATACAGATTTTTTGTGGCAGCTGCTAAAAGCTGATCAGACTGAGCCAGGGCTGTATTACCGGCAGATACAGAAATAGTGGTTGTTCCAAGTACATTCTCTGGTGTATTTAAAGCCTGCTGCGCAGCAGAAGAAATAGCTTTGGCATATTTAATGCTGTCACTTACAAAATGTTCATCTTCACCAAAAACAGCATCCAGTTTTGTGCTTGTTACATCTGAAAAATTGGTAGTATCGAATTTTAATTTATTCGTTGAAGTCCGTGTAATACCAAGACTTTTTAATGAATCTTCATATTCGGAAAACAGGCTGTCCATTTTATCCATGTACTTTGTGAGTTTCTTGGAACCGGTTATACCGGATGCGGAAGACATTAAATCATTATAGGTATTTACAAAACTTTTGATTTTATTCTGTGTACGTGCAGTTGGTCCGTCCGATGTATCAATATCTTTTAAAGAACGTAATTTATGCTTGAGTGAAGAAGCACTCTGACGGGTTTCATCTGCATCGCTGTTGTACTTTACAATTCTTTTTGTCGATGAAAAAGCATAAGAATTGTTTGCTGTCAAATTATTTAAAATTGCCGAAGCATTAATTGTAATAGACATCTATAAACACTCCATTCTGTCAGACTGACATTTATTTTAATCGTATTTTGTCTGGTGTATTTTTGTATAAGCATTGTACCATTATACTTTTATGTATATCGGCTGAATCTCCAAAAAATTAAGAGTTCTTTTTGTGACTGCGTTTTTCGCGGTTTAAGCCTCCGGACATATGGGTGCAGCCATTATCTAAAAAACGTGCCCGTTTAATACTGTCTTCACCATATTTATCCCGAATGGAATCAACCGCTTTATTCAACATCGCAAACCGTTCATTTTTATCTTCATCAAAAAGGTTCATTTGATGAAAAGCAGTATCTGTCGCATGTGCCGTGGAAACACCGAGCAGACGGATTGGGACATGATTCCATGTCAGATCAAACAGCCGGCAGGCATTTTCATAGATGATTTCTGTTATATCTGTTGGTGTAGAAAGCGTACATTGACGGGATAGGTGTCGAAATTCATTATCAACAATTGTGACAGACACCACACCAATATAAGCGTGTTCTGCGCGGATTCGTGCACCGACTGTTTCGCTGAGGGAAAGAAGAATGGTCTTTGCATTTTCAGCATCTGTAACATCAAAATGCAGTGTAACGGAATTACCAAAGCTTTTATTGGCAGCTTTGTGGTTTACCGGCAGTTCAATATCAAATCCATTTGCATAATTCCAGATCAGTTCTCCGTGCTTTTTAAAATGGCTCACAAGCAGCTGCGGATTGCTGGCGGCAACATCACCAATCGTATGAATCCCCAGGGCTTCCAGCTTTTTGCACATTGAAGGTCCGACAAAAAACAGTTCTCCCACAGGGAGCGGCCACATTTTTTGGGGGATTTCTTCAGGAAAAAGTGTATGCACAAGATTTGGTTTCTTAAAATCAGATGCCATTTTAGCAAGCAGTTTATTTGTTGAAATACCGATATTAACTGTAAAGCCAAAGCGGTTTAAAATATCGTCTTTAAGCTGGTGTGCAAAAGCAACCGGATCGCCGTACAACAGACCGGTACCTGTCATATCACAAAATGCTTCATCAATGCTATATTGTTCAACAACAGGCGCAGTCTGTTTCAAAAAATTCATAAGCTGTTCGGACATGGATACATATGTTGCAAAATCAGGCGGAACAATTAAAATATCAGGACATTTTTTCCGGGTCTGTACAAGAGGCTCTCCTGTCTGGATGCCATAGGCTTTAGCGGGAACAGATTTTGCAAGAACAATGCCATGCCGTTTCTTTTCATCTCCGCCGATAACAGCCGGAATCGTCCGGATATCTAACGCTTCCGGATTGTCACGAAGCCGCTTTACAGCAGTCCATGAAAGAAATGCGCTGTTTACATCAATATGATAAATAATGTGTGATGGAAAATCGCTCATGAAAAACCTCCTTATTTTAACAGTATATCAAAACAAACGTTCTGTGTAAATCTTTAAACAGCATAAAATTATATAAAAAAACATATAAAATCATGTTATAATGTGCGTAAGCAATGAGCCATGCCGTCCGGAAGTCTAGAAAAGAACTGTGCTTGCACAAAGTTCTTTTCTAGACTTCCGGACGATAGGGCGAACGCCCGACAGAGCAGGAAAATTCATTTTCCTGCTCGTGCATGGCGGAAAAGCCGGCGAAAAGGAGAAAAGGTTAAAATGATGGATGAAAAAGAAATTATGCCATACAATTTTTTTAAGTATGGCGGAGTATATACAGGTGAACATCACGGTATGCGTTATCTGATAAAAAATACCGGAGAAAAACCGGATTTTAAATTGATGGTACAGGTCTGGTTAGGACCGTATGCTTCGACAGCAGTTCCAGATGAAAAAAAGACAACACAGTATTTTGAAAGCAGTGTTGAAGGCCGCAAAGAAGCAATTAACTGGCTGCATGAGCAGTATGAAACACGCAGGGGTGAGTGGGATACGGCACCCGCACTGCTGGATGCCGTACTGCCGCAGTAATTGTATGAAATAATGCCGGAATTAAAAGATTTAAAACTACGTGGGGCTGCTCACAGCCGGGTGCGTTCTGCTGTCAGAAATGAAGATTTTATTAATACCGCAAAAATAAAGACGGCACAGCAGGCACCGGTAAAAAGCCGGAAAAACAGTGAGTCCGTTCCTAAAAACAGCAATAAACGGCAGAACATCTGTGAAAATAAAATTGAAACGGCTGTATATAAAAGCGGCTGCAGGATGTATTTCCAGACCGGAAAACCGATATGAAACAGATGGTTTAAATATAGAAAATGTGCAATGCAGACCAAAATCTGTGAAACCAGCGTGCCAATCAGATATCCGCGGATACCGGTTTTGGGAACGAGCAGAACAAGAAAAGCAATGCGCACAAGAATTCCGGCAATGGTCTGGACACAGGTCAGGGTAGTACAGCCAAGACCGTTTAAAATACTGCCAAGTGTTGTTGTCAGATAGTAAAAAGGACACAGCCATGCAAGAATCATGACAAAATTTTCAACAAGCGGTTCTTTAAACAAAATAGCCCCCATTTTAGCACCATAAAATAAGAAAAGTGCGGTGCTTAAAAATCCCATTGCCATACAGATTTGCAGGGAGCGGTTCAAAGTATGTACAATCCGTGCATTGTCACCGTCTGCCTGCGCACCGGAAACTTCCGGCAGAAGCATGACAGCCATGGAATTGGTTATGGCAGACGGGAACAAAATAAGCGGAAGGGACATCCCCATAAGAATACCATAAATACTTAAAGCCTCATTCTGCGTATTGCCAAAAAGCACAAGCTGTGCCGGAATCAGAATAGATTCTCCACTTTGCAGCAGATGCATTAAAAGACGGTTGGCAGTCAGCGGAATAGAAAATACCACGGTTTTTTTGATACATTCAGGTAAAGAATGAAACCGGAATGTTACGGTTTTATCAATCAGCAGAGCAAGGATACAAATCAGGCAGGAAGCTGCTTCACCGGCAAGATTACCGTAAACGGCGCATAAAACAGAAACAGGACGTTCGTTTTGTGTACAGTATACAGTGTACAAATAAACGGCACCAATCCGTGCAAACTGTTCAAACAGCTGGGAAAATGCAGGGAGTCCAGCCTGCTTTTTTCCGAGATAATAGCCGTTTACGCAGTTGTGAAAAGTACAAAATGGAACAGCAATTGCAAGAATCCGGATAAAACAGGAGCAGTCTTTGTTTAGAAAAATCCGTACAGCAATAAAATCTGCGTAAGCATAGGTGAAAAATGTAAAAAGAACAGATAGCGGAAGTGCAACGGCTAAACCGGCAAAAAGCCATGTGCTTTGAAATTTTTTTGCAGCACAAAATCGTGAAATGGCAGTCTGAATACCGGCAGAGCATAGCGCAAATGCAATGCCAAGCACCGGTGTGACAAGCTGGAACATTCCTATACCATCAGCACCAATCTGGCGGGTTAAAAAAATACGGTAAAAAAATCCCGCAATCCGGCTGATAATACCAGCCAGTGTCAAAATTACAGTTCCTTTTAATACAGCATTTTTATTAAATGAAAAGTTCATCGTTGTAACCAACCGGAATGTCAAACAATTATTATCAATGTATGCATGCATTGAATATATTATTAATAAGAAATGAAAAAAGGGGATGGCAGTATGATTTATATGGACAATGCCGCAACAACCCGGCTGCACCCGGAAGTTATCAATGCGATGCTGCCTTATATGGGAAAACGGTATGCCAATCCATCCGGTGCTTATACATTTTCAGCAGATATAAAAAACGATATAAATAACGCAGAGGCATTTCTTGCTCAGACCATTCAGGCAAAGCCGCAAGAAATCTATATTACATCAGGTGGAACAGAATCGGACAACTGGGCGGTAAAAATTGCAGCCGAGGAACACCGCAGGGGACACATTATTACAACAGCAATGGAACATCATGCAATTTTAAAAAGCTGTGAAGCAGTTGAAAAGGAAGGGTTTTATGTGACTTATATCCGTCCGGCTGAAAATGGGATTGTCCGTCTTACGGATATTCAGCGGGCAGTCCGTCCGGATACATTCTTAATTTCAGTAATGGCAGCCAATAATGAGATTGGCACAATTCAGCCGGTTGCGCAAATTGGTGCATTTGCACGCAGACACCGTATTTTGTTTCATACGGATGCAGTGCAGGCATATACGAATATGGATATTGATGTCAATGCCATGCAGATTGATATGCTCAGTACCAGTGCACACAAATTAAACGGACCGAAGGGGATTGGATTTTTATATATCCGCGAGGGCTGTGTAAAGACACCGTTTATCCACGGCGGCGGACAGGAGCGTGGGATGCGCTCAGGCACGGAAAATACGGCAGGGATTATCGGTTTTGCAAAGGCGGCGCAGACTGCCATGGCAAATAAACCGGTGCGGACACAATATGAAATGCGGATGCGGGATTATATGATTCACAGAGTTCTTACAGAGATTCCTTTTTCACGTTTAAACGGGGACAGCAGAAAGCGGCTTCCGGGAAACATGAATTTCAGCTTTCAGTTTGTTGATGGCGGGACGTTGATTGTAATGCTGGAT
>ULRC01032192.1_pt1:7500-10821 | contig 10821 bp, 8 predicted proteins | sample 1955101 | NCBI WGS metagenome assembly ULRC01 (sample SAMEA4835672, study PRJEB28245) | human gut metagenome | biome: gut microbiome; material: fecal sample | place: Denmark | collected 2008 | reverse complement strand
GAAGAAGTACAAGGAGAAGAAGAAGAATGAAGAAGTACAAGAAAAAGTCGAGGAGAAGAAGAATGAAGAAGTACAAGAAGAAGTCGAGGTATGAAGAATGAAGAAATACGAGGATTGAAGAATGAAGAAGGTACAAGAAGTCGAGAAGTACAAGAACAAGTCAAGAAGAAAAACTTCAAGAAAATACTTTAAAAAAATAATAATCTGGTCGATCCTGCCAGTAGTCATACGCTCGTCTCAAAGATTAAGCCATGCATGTGTAAGTCTAAATAGTTTTAGTGTGAAACTGCGAATGGCTCATTATATCAGTTATAGTTTATTTGGATAAAAGTTTCTATGGATAACCGTAGTAATTCTAGGGCTAATACATGTCAAAATCTCTTTGAGATTTCCTTATTAGAATTAAACCAATGTTATTAGTGAGTAATAATAATGTAATCTATCGCATGCTTTAGTAGCGATAATCCTTTCAAGTTTCTGCCCTATCAGCTTTCGATGGTAGTGTATTGGACTACCATGGCAGTAACGGGTAACGAAGAATTTGGGTTCGATTTCGGAGAGGGAGCCTGAGAGATGGCTACCACATCCAAGGAAGGCAGCAGGCGCGCAAATTACCCAATCCTGACACAGGGAGGTAGTGACAATAAATCACAATGCGGAACCTTTGGTTTTGCAATTGGATTGAGAAGAAGGTACAAATGATATCGATAAACAATTGGAGGGCAAGTCTGGTGCCAGCAGCCGCGGTAATTCCAGCTCCAATAGCGTATATTAACGTTGTTGCAGTTAAAAAGCTCGTAGTTGAAGTGAGATGAGTATTTTATAAGAATGTCAAATTCTTGTAAACTAGTCATCATTTCTAGTAGTTCTATTTGGGTATTCAATTACTTGAATAGAATAGCTAGTCATTTACTGTGAGAAAATTAGAGTGTTTAAAGCAGACGTTTTGTTTGAATAGATTAGCATGGAATAATAATGAATGCTTGATTTCATTGATTGGTTATGAATGATAGCAAGATTAATAGGGACAGTTGGGGGTATTCATATTCAATAGTTAGAGGTGAAATTCTCGGATTTATGGAAGATGAACGAATGCGAAAGCATTTACCAAGGATGTTTTCATTAATCAAGAACGAAAGCTAGGGGATCAAAGAGGCTTAGATACCCTCGTAGTCTTAGCTATAAACGATACCGACTAGGGCTTAGTAGATATCCAATGGTGTCTATTAGTACCTTGTGAGAAATCAAAGTCTTTGGGTTCCGGGGGGAGTATGGTCGCAAGGCTGAAACTTAAAGGAATTGACGGAAGGGCACCACCAGGAGTGGAGCCTGCGGCTTAATTTGACTCAACACGGGGAAACTTACCAGGTCCAGACATAGGAAGGATTGACAGATTGATAGCTCTTTCTTGATTCTATGGGTGGTGGTGCATGGCCGTTCTTAGTTGGTGGAGTGATTTGTCTGGTTAATTCCGATAACGAACGAGACCTCCGCCTATTAACTAGATAAAGTAAATATGTTTATTTTATCTTCTTAAAGGGACACTATACGTTTGAGTATGGGGAAGCTGGAGGCAATAACAGGTCTGTGATGCCCTTAGATGTTCTGGGCTGCACGCGCGCGACACTGAACTATTCAACGAGTGGCTTGATCGATAGATCTGGCGAATCTTTTGAAAATAGTTCGTGATGGGGATTGATGCTTGTAATTTTTCATCATGAACGAGGAATTCCTAGTAAACGCAAGTCATCAACTTGCATTGATTACGTCCCTGCCCTTTGTACACACCGCCCGTCGCACCTACCGATTGAATGATCCGGTGAACACTTTGGATTTTCGGATACGTTTTTGTATCTGGGAGAAGTCGTGTAAATCTTATCATTTAGAGGAAGGTGAAGTCGTAACAAGGTTTCCGTAGGTGAACCTGCGGAAGGATCATTGTAGTTTGAAAGGTTGTTTGTGTTGCTTTAAGCGACAGTAGTGGATGAATTTGGTATGAGAGGTTGTTATTAGTTGATTTCTTATAAGAACTCATTACGATGGATATCTTGGCTCTTGAATCGATGAAGAACGCAGCTAAGTGCGATAAGTAATGCGAATTGCAGAACTCTGTGAGACATCGAATTTTTGAACGCAAATGGCACTTCCTTTGGGAGTATGTTTGTTGGAGTGTGATCATTGATGAATATCTTACTCCGTAAGGAAAGATGAATATTGATGATAGTTTCAACTATCATTGAAATTGATAAAGTTTGAATATTTGGTAATCACAAATCATTCTACTTTCTTCTTCCTTTCATCTCCAATCAAACAAGAAGACCTGCTGAATTGAAGCATCTAACTAAGCAGAGGAAAAGAAAATAACAATGATTCCCTTAGTAACGGCGAGTGAAGTGGGAAAAGCCCAATCTGAATTGCTTTTTAGCAAGTTGTGGAGTGTAGATTCCTTACAATCTATTTATTGATTGATAATTGGTTTGGAAAATCAAGTCATAGAAGGTGAAAACCCTGTATTTGCATGATATAAATAGAAAATGAAGGAAATCGTGGAGTCGAGTTGTTTGGGATTGCAGCTCAAAGTGGGTGGTAAACTCTACCTAAGGCTAAATATGTTCAAGAGACCGATAGCGAACAAGTACCGTGAGGGAAAGATGAAAAGCACTTTGAAAAAAGAGTGAAATAGTACTTGAAATCGTAATGGGGTAAGCATAGAATTGGTAGAATTAGATTGGTAAGGGTGTAGAATTTGAATTTTACATTTCTTCCAGTTTATGGAGAAGGTGGCTATAAAAACCATGAATCTGCATGAGTTCTATAACCCCCTTTCTGGAATACTGATTTTATGTCCCGTCTTGAAACACGGACCAAGGAGTCTATCATCATTGCAAGTAGTTTAGTGGTAAACTAAAATGCGTAATGAAAGTAATCGGTGTGAAGTATTTTAAATACGGCAACATCTACCGGTCTTGCTTCTTCGAAAAAGGATTCGAGTAATAGCAATGATGGTGGGACCCGAAAGATGGTGAACTATGCCTGAATAGGACGAAGCCAGGGGAAACTCTGGTGGAGGTTCGAATAGATTCTAACGTGCAAATTGATCTAAAAATTTGGGTATAGGGGCGAAAGACTAATCGAACCATCTAGTAGCTGGTTCCTTCCGAAATTTCCCTCAGGATAGCTGCAACATGATATTAGTTTTATGAGGTAAAGCGAATGATTAGAGGATTCTGGGATGTAATATCCTGGACCTATTCTCAAACTTTGAATGGGTAAGAAGCCATAGATGTTTGCATAATCTATGGATTTGAATAAATGTTGCAA
>ULRC01032192.1_pt1:0-5000 | contig 10821 bp, 8 predicted proteins | sample 1955101 | NCBI WGS metagenome assembly ULRC01 (sample SAMEA4835672, study PRJEB28245) | human gut metagenome | biome: gut microbiome; material: fecal sample | place: Denmark | collected 2008 | reverse complement strand
AATAAGTGAAATGAAGGTGAACCTATGGAAATGAAGTGATTTGAAGAATTTGAATGAAATGAGGTAGACCAACTGTATGGGAAAGTCCTATGGTCGAGAGTGATGAACCCTATGAAATGACTTGATTTGTTTGTTGTGATCGAATCGTTTGAAATTGAATAGAATTGAATAGAAATGAATAGAATTGGGATGAATAGAGGTAGAATAAGTGAAATGAGAGATTTGATGGATTTGAGTTGGTGAACCCTATGAGTTGGATGAGGTGATCCCTATGAGATTGAATGGTCTGACCCTAACCCTAACCCTATCTATATGATCAGAATTGATGAGAATTGAATGAATTGAAGTGAAATGAGAGAATTAATGAGATGAACCTTATGAGAAAGTCCCTATGAGAGTTGGTATAAGTGATTTTATGAATTCGATTGAAATTGATCAGATTCGATGAGAAATGAATGAATAGAGGTAGAATGAGTGAATCGAGGTGAAATGAGTGATTTGATGGAAGTGAGAGAGAACAACTCTATGGGAAGGGTCCTATGGGTTGAATGAGAGGTACCCTATGAGAATGACTTAGATGAATGGTCTGACCCTAACCCTAACCCTAACCCTAACCCTATCAAAATGATCAGAATCGATGAGAATTGAATGAATTGAAGTGAATAGAAGGATTTGAGGTGAAATGAGAGAATTGATGAGATGAACCTTATGAGAAAGTCACTATGAGTCAAGTGAGAGGTACACTATGAGAATGAATGAATGAGTGATGAGATGAATTCGATTGAAATTGATCAGATTCGATGAGAATTGAATGAAATGAGGTGGAATGAGTGAAATGAAGTGAAATGAGTGATTTGATGGAATTGAGAGAGAACAACCCTATGAGAATGTCCCTATGGGTTGAATGAGATGAACCCTATGAGAATGGATAGAATTGTGTGACCCTAACCCTATCAAAATGATCAAATTGATGAGAATCGATGAGAAATGAATGAAATGAGGTAGAATAAGTGAATCGAAGTGAAATGAGAGAATTGATGGATTTGACTTGGTGAACCCTGTGAGAAAGTCACTATGAGAGTTGGTATAAGTGATGAGATGAATTCGATTGAAATTGATCAGAATCGATGAGAATTGAATGAACTGAATGAATTGAAGTGAAATGAGGTGAAATGAGTGATTTGATGGAAGTGAGTGAGAACAACCCTATGGGAAAGTCCTATGGGTTTGATGAGAGGTACCCTATGAGAATGGATAGAGTTGAATGGTCTGACCCTAACCCTATCAGATTGATCAAATTGATGAGAATTGATGAGAAATGAATGAAATGAGGTAGAATAAGTGAATCGAAGTGAAATGAATGATTTGATGGAAGTGAGAGAGAACAACCCTATGAGAATGTCCTATGGGTTGGATGAGAGGTACACTATGAGAATAGATGAATTCGATTGAAATTGATGAGAATCGATGAGAAATGAATGAATTGAAGTGAAATGAGTGAAATGAGGTAGAATGAGTGAATTGATGAGATGAACTCTGTGAGAAGGTCCCTATGATTGAATGAAGGTAAACCCTATAGAAGTGAGTGGAAGTGAGTTGAACCTATGGAACCTATGGAAGTGAATTGAATTGAATTTGTATGAAAATGATTGTCCCTATCAAAATGATGAGAATGAATTGAATAGAAATGAAGTGAAGTGAATCGAGTGGAAATGAGTGTGAGTAACCCTATCAGAAAGTCCCTATCAATGTGAGTGTGAGTAACCCTATGGAATGTCCCTATCAATGTGAGTGTGAGTAACCCTATCAGAAAGTCCCTATCAATAAGAGTGTGAGTAACCCTATAGAATGTCCCTATCAATAAGAGTGTGAATAATGTCCCTATCGAAGTGAGTGTAAACAATCCTATCAATAAGAGTGTGAACAAATATACCATCAAATCAATTCGAATATACCTTTCAAATGATTCATTCAAAACAATTGAAATTCTATTGGGACTAGGGTGAGCTTCAATTCAACAACCTATTATCAAATCAATCAAACTCATTGATCTCAATGAGCATTTGAAGAACTTGGATGATTCACTTGATAGACATAGAGCATGAAGGCACACTAAGGTCATCTAGATGAAGAATCCAGAGAGATAGTAGAATGGATTGAGTTGATAATCAAGAGAATTGAATTGAAACCCGTGGAGGTTCGGATGAGATGCGGTTCAGTAGTAAATTGGACTAGTTGAATGGAGAAATGAAATGGTAGTGAAGCAAAATTCACCATTCAACTGACTAGTGGATCCTTCTTAGATGACCGAAACCCGAAACCAATAAAGAAGTGTTGATTGAGTGGTTGTGGTTGGTTTTAGGTAAGGAATCAATTATACATTCAAGTTGACCTAAACGACTCAATCAACACTTGAATGGAAGATTGAATCACTTCCATCCGCTTCCAGCCTGGCAGGAGAGCAGGTAGTTCAAGGATTCTTGGAGTCCTTAGGACTAGGGTAATCTACCCCTGGACATGAGGAGAGATGAGTTGAAATTTCTCTCATGGGTAGTGAGACCAGCGGTGTGTTGGGTAAGGGATATCCCACGGGTGGTAGTATGAGAATCCCTAGGGTATGAAAAGACCCTAGGAATGCTCAGAAAACACCCAGGGAAGCCCAGGGGAACCCATTGGGAAGCCCATGGAGTCAGGGCTAGGGTTAGAGACTCTATGGGCTATCCCAAGGAATGGGTGGGATGTCCCGAGGTAGAAAAGGTGGGATCCCCCAGGGAAACCCCAACACACCACACAGCACACACCCTATGAGAGACTTTCCAGCCATCCTCGTCACGTCCGAGTGAGGCGGCAAAAACGGGGAAAAGGAAAAAATGGGGGAGGAAGGAAAGAGAGGAAGGAAAGCTTCTCCATTGGATGCTTCCCACTCTATTTCGCGAAGAAAAAGGTGGGGCGATAGCCCCGCCTTTTTCGTGCGAAATGTCAGACGCGCTTTCCTCTTTTGACACTGCGCCGAGGGAACCTCGGCGTAAGTGTCATTAGAGGAAAGTGTGGATGACCGGTTCCAAAGGGCTTCGCATAAGATGTAGAGCAGACAATCCTCTATCGAATGGTATATTCAGATCCTCTCTATCTCCCCTGGTTGGCGAGAAAAATGGACTTAAAGATGAAGTTCCCCACTCATCGAGATTGGTATTTTTGGGTTGTTGACACTTATAAGGGTGCTGATTGATGACGTTTCACACTCCATTCCACTCTACACACTCAATAACATCCCTTTCACATCGAATTGACATCACTCACTCACACACTCATCCAACATCATGCACACCCCAAACATCATCCATCGATTCCATTCACTCACACCACTCCATTCCATCACACAAACACAGTTAACCTTCATCCTTCCATTTCATTTCAATTCATCAACTCAATCAATCTACAAATTCGAAAATTCAACTACAACTATTATATCACCACCACTTCAAATTTCAAGTTTGCCACTTCGTATCCATCATTTCACTCCCATTCTCATTTATTTTATTCATCACATCAATACTAAAAAATACCTCCAATTTGTTTCCACAATTTCTACACAACCGATGAAATACAACATCATTCATCATCAAAATACCCATTTTCAAAGATACCGTGCACTTTTCTCTACAATATTCCATTCAATCTTTTCATTTATACATACTAATCGATTCATTTCATTGTATAGTTTTCAATGATATATACATTAGTAAGATCCATTCTCATTACTACCATTCTTTTGACCAGAAACACAATTCATCTATTCTCATTTTGCAATTTTCAATTCAAACTTCACACACCTCTACAAACATCAATATTCACTTTATCCTACTTTTCAATATTCCATAACACTTCATTCACACTCTACTATCCATTCAATCACTTTCAAGTCCATTCGAGAGATCAACTCATCTCATCTAACTACTCCTTCTTATCACTCCATTCCATTCTAAATTCATTCTAGTAACCAATAATATATTTATTATTTATTTATTCAATCTATTCATTCACTTTCAAACATTCAATCACTAAACAATCTCCATCCTACTTTATCAAGTACTTTTCGATCTCAATCAAGAGAAGAGTTGGGATGGAATGGAGGGTACTTTGATGAGGTGAATGAAGGATCGTCTCATGAAAATGAAAGTAGTTTCTTCATAACGGTTGTGTGTGAGGATTTCTCGAATTGAAATAAACTGAAAGGTTTTTCTCAATGGATAGGAGAGTTATGGTCAATCTGAGTATAGTTTGGTGAGGTGAATATAGGTTGATCCTATGTAATTTCGAAGGGTTTCATCTCATCTGATCTGTGTGATGATCAAATTGATCTCATTGAATAAGGGAGTTACGAGAGTTTCAATTCTACTTTGATGAGATGAATAAAGGTTCATCCTATGAAAGTGATTTCAATTTCATCATAACGGTTGTGTGTGAGAATTTCACTTTTCAAAATTAACTGAAAGGTTTATCTCTATGGATAGAAGAGTTGATATGAATCTGAATATACTTTTGTGAGATGAATATAGGTTGATCCTATGTAATTTCGAAGCGTTTCATCTCATCTGATCTGTGTGATGATCAAATGGATCTCATTGAATAAGGGAGTTACACATCATCTGAGTGTACTTTATAGAGTTGAATAAAGGTTCATCCTATGAAATTGAAGAGCGTTTCATCACATCTGATCTATGTGAAGATTTCACTTTTCAAAATTAACTGAAAGGTTTATCTCAGTGGATAGGAGAGTTATGATCAATCTGAATACACTTTTGTGAGGTGAATGAAGGTTCATCCTATCAATTCTAGAAGGGTTTCATCTCATCTGATCTCTATGAGGATCAAATTGATCTCAATGAATAGGGGAGTTTCGAATCATCTGAGTGTAGTTTATAGAGTTGAATAAAGGTTGATCCTATGAAAGTAAAAAGCGTTTCATCACATCTGATCTATGTGAAGATTTCACTTTT
>ULRC01063087.1_pt1 | contig 10863 bp, 13 predicted proteins | sample 1955101 | NCBI WGS metagenome assembly ULRC01 (sample SAMEA4835672, study PRJEB28245) | human gut metagenome | biome: gut microbiome; material: fecal sample | place: Denmark | collected 2008 | reverse complement strand
ACGAGCTCTAATATCATTTGCAGTAATTTTCTTCTCAACAATTATTGTATTTTCTTTCACTTTTTCGTGTACTATAGAATTATCTGTCACGGAAATTTCTGAAAGCATTAATCTATCCATATATTGTTTGCTAAAACGCGGTTCATAAACAAAACCTAATTCATTATCTATACAACTGTCTACTAAAGTTTTTCCATCAACAAGAATTATTGGAGTTACTTGTTCTCCTCCAAATTCTTCTTTTGTTGTTTTAGAAAATTTTGCTGTGGTTATAAAAATCCCCATTGCTTTATTTTTATTGGCGACATAAGCCAACTCTCTAACATCTTTTATATTAATTGTATTAGAAGGTTTATATTTTTTTGCTTGAATGCAATACTTGATAAAATCTTGTCCTCCTAAATCACCAATTCCATTGCGAATAGCTGTTAAATCAACACCTCCATCACGAGAACGTTGAGTAACTACAACTTCATCAAGCCCAATTTTTTCTAAATATCGTTTCAGGAATTCTTCAAATTTATAACCTGTTTCAAAATATTCATAAAATTCTTGAAGGACTTCATTATATTCAGTCACTGAAATATTGATATTTTTTTTCATAATAAATTCCTGATACTATATTAAACACATAAGAGTTTCAACACCACTATTTTAATTCAAGTAATTCCTCTAAAATACCTTTTTGTATCATGTCTAAATTGATAATATAATCAGTATTATCAAAAGTGTCTCTTAGCGGTCTTTTTGTTGATTGCCAGCCTAAACCATCTGTAATCCAAATAAATTGATGTCCATCTCTTGTCCATTGATGATATATTTCAGCATATTCGCCAGCTGTTGATTTGAGTTTAGAACCACCGCCACCATAAAAGTTTGTCTCAATTAGATAGAGTTTATTTGGGGTATTAATTGCAAAATCAATTCGTTTAGATGATTTTGTAACTGTAATTTTCTTATTCCATTTTTGTTTTATTTTATCTGCCGTTGCCTGAGCTATATATTCATAACCTTTCCGTTTGCAGATATCTTTAATAAAAAATTCTGCAATATCTTCCATTGATGTGCCGCTACGATTTTTACGACCGTTTGAATCGAGGCCAACTTCTACACCAATAAAATAATCGGGAATTGACTTAATTTTTCTATCTGAGATGAGTTTCAGAAAACCACTTTCTTTCAAAAACATTACAGCTTTATCTAAATCAATCGGCTTTGAAAAATCATATTCCGTTACTTCAAAAGTTTTAACATCAGAAAGCAATTTTACTTTTCTTTCTCTATAAGCTAATAATGATGGAATAACAGCAATAATCTTAGGATATTCTCTTAACAAATTTTTAGTGGCAACTTCAATATTATCTTTTCCAATTAAAGTGTTTAATAAATTTAAAGAAACTTCAACATCGTGATAATTCTTAATAACTTTATTCCAATTCACAAAATAATCCCATGTTTTTATAGTCTCTTTCAAATTATCAATAAGGCAATTAAAAACATCATCAGCACTGTTACAATTTAGTTTATCCTTAAAAATCTGACAATATTTCATATTTATTCTCCGTTAGGTAATTTTTCTTAAGGCTATTACGAATCCTTTTTTCTGCCAGTTCAAAGTATTGTTTTTCAACATCTATTCCAACAAAACGACGTTTTAATCTAACAGCAGCAACACCTGTCGTTCCGCTTCCCATAAATGGATCTAAAATTAAAGCATTTTCTTTTGTTGATGCTTCAATAATTCTTTCCAATAATGCCAAAGGTTTTTGCGTTGGATGTTTTCCGAACATTTTTTCTTGAGATTGTGGGGTGGATATTGCCCAAACGCTTCTCATTTGTGTGTTAGGCTTTTTAATAAAATCCTTTGAAAAATCGCCATTTTTCATAGTTTCATAATTAAAGTAATGTTTAGCTTTTTTATCCTTTCTGGCCCAAATTAAACTTTCATGACTTGCTGTAAAATATTTACAAGATAAATTTGGACTTGCATTTGGCTTAAACCATGAAATATCATTTAAAATGTGGTAATCAAGCAAAAGCATAGCAAATCCGCAAGTATATATACTATGATAAGTTCCGGAAACCCATAATGTTCCGCTTGGTTTCAATAATTTTTTACATAATTCCAGCCATTTTTTATGAAATTCAAAATCTTCTTCAATTCCTCTGCTTTTATCCCAGTTGCCTTTATTTACGGAAACCATTTTACCATTTTGACAAGTTATGCCTCCATTGGACAGCATATAAGGAGGATCTGCAAAAACCATATCAAAAGTTTCTTCTGGAAAACTTTTTAATATTTCAAAGCAATCACCATTATATAGTCTATATGGTTTTATCATTGGCTAATAATTGGTAATAACCAATTCCCTTACCGAACCTCTTTTTTCAGCATTTGAATTAATGATTCGGGACGCATAGACACGATGGATATTATATTCAGAATACAAATTATCAAAAAATGGATCCATAATATAATTAGTAGGATCTGAATTGCTTTCCATCTGCAGTGCACCTTTTTTATGGCATTCATCTATAAGTAATTTTAAACGGATCTGTTCATTATCATCAAAAGCATCTGCAGAATAAGCATTAAACGCAGATGTTTTACTGATGGGACGATATGGAGGATCATAATATATAAAGGTATCGGTATTTGCATATTTTAAGGATTCAGCAAAATCACAACACTTAATTTCAGCTATTTGTAAAGCTTCTGAAACATTTAATAGATTTTCTTCATCCAAAATTCGTGGATTTTTGTATTTACCAACAGGAACATTAAACTTATTTTTAGAATTAACCCTATACAGACCATTAAAACATGTCCGATTGATAAAAATTGTTAAAGCCGCACGTCTGATAAATTCTTGGCTATATGTATTTACATTGAGTTTTTTATTAAAGTTATTATACTCATCTCTTCTTTGGTAATAATAAGTATCTCTATCTTGTTCCGATAAGGCAAAATATTCATTGGATATCTTTTTTAATTCTTTAATTAGTTGTTTTACATCATTTTTAATAACATTATAAAGAATTACCAATTCCTTATTTGTATCAAACAGATAAACATTTTGAAAATCATAGCTTTTATAAAGATTGAAAAACATAGCGGCACCACCAACAAAAGGCTCAATATATGTTTTTATAGCATTTACCTTTAATTTTGGTGGCAATAATTCATTAAGTTGAGATAATAGCTGAGTTTTACCTCCTGCCCACTTTAACACTGGTTTGGCTAGCTTTATTTCATCATCAGTATATTTAACAGCTAAGTTAGACATATTATCTCCTTAATGAACTTTATATATAATAATTTAAAAATTTGCAAAAAGTATCTTGCATTAATACCATAAAATATTTAACAAATATCTTCCAACATCTCGATTTTATAGCAAAGTTGTTTAAAATCCTCATAGTCATTAGTCCGATAATTGCACAGTATCGCGCACTATTTTAAGATTTCCGCATTCATTGCAAGTTTTTTATTTTTCAAACGCTTATTCTGTCAATTTTGAGATTTTTAAAACAGCACTTTTAGATAAGGTTATCAGGCTTTTTTTATTTAATTCCCGTAAACTGCTTCGCATCATTTTCCTAAATATGTAAATCTGGGAACGTTTTTTCCATCAACGACAACATTTTCCAAAAATATTTTATCAGGACGAACCCAAACTTGGCCCGGTAAAGATTTTTCACAGGAATTTTTTGCATTTATCGCCTGATAAACAACCATATTTTCTAAAGTTTCAGTATGTTTCCCGATAAACATTACTCTGTAAACATGTCCTTTATAATGTCTGTAAATTCCCGTTTTCATTAGTTGTTCCTTGTATAAATAAACACCAGACTTTTTATTTCATTTTTAATGTCAGAAATCAAAATGTCAAATTCTTAATAAATACTACTTTTAAAACATCAGTTTTCCGGCTTAATACTCTGGCAGTAAGTTCTATAACCGTATACATCATATAAAAAAGCCGCCGACAACAGTTTTTTCGATGAATAGCAACGAGGCTTGCCTCGCGGATTGCCAGATTGGCGAAGCGGGGAAGAATGTTCCGGAGAATGGCAGAAAAAAGGGAACCGCAACTGTGCATCCGAAAAAAATATTTTATGGCTTTTTTTGTTAAGAGGTTTTATAGTTTGAGAATCTCTGAAACCGGAAAGGATATTTTTGATGGAAAAAAAGAAAAAACCGAGCGAAATCCGCTTTGAAAAAGAAGCCAAAGCCTTACAGAGGAATCTGGAAAAACGTCGGCAGCAGCAACAGGAACGCGAAAAACTGAAAAACAAGGACGAGAAGACCGATGGACAAGATTAAGATTAAGGGTGGCAGACAGCTGAACGGCGAAATTTTCATCAGCGGCGCCAAAAATGCGGCACTGCCGCTTATCTGCGCCAGTCTGCTGACCGAAGAAACGATTACACTGACCAACATGCCGATTTTGTCAGACATTAAATCAATGAATTTGCTGTTGGAACAGCTCGGCACGCAAATCGATTCCTTTGACGACTTTGTCGACGGACACCCGACCAAGACTTATTCTTACCGTACGCCAGAGCTGACAAGCATTGCCGCACCTTACGACTATGTACGCAAAATGCGCGCTTCCTACTATGTGCTGGGACCTTTGCTGGCCCGTGCCGGAAAAGTTGAACTTTCACTGCCGGGCGGCTGCGCTATCGGTACACGTCCGATGGACATTCATCTGGCAGCCATGGAAGAGATGGGCGCCAAAATTGATATTCGCAACGGCTATGTCTACGGTGAAGTCGACGGCAGACTGAAAGGCGCGCACATTGTTTTTCGTACGGTTTCGGTCGGCGCAACCTGCAATGTTTTGATGGCGGCAACACTGGCCGAAGGCATTACGGTTTTGGAAAATGCTGCCAAAGAGCCGGAAATCGGCGATTTAATCAACCTGTTGAACAACATGGGCGCCAAGATTTCGGGCATCGGCACTTCCATTCTGACGATTGAGGGCGTCGAAAAGCTGCACGGCGCGCGGCACAAGGTTATTCCGGACCGTATCGAAGCCGGCTCCTATGCCGTGGCCGCGGCAATTACCGGCGGAAAAATCGAGCTGATTAACGCGCAGACCTATACACTTAAAACACCGATGCAGATTTTGCAGAAAATGGGCGTGGAAGTCATGCCCACCGAGCGGGGAATTCTGGTCGACGCGACCGGAAAAAAGCTTATCGGCGAAGACATCATTACCGAACCGTTTCCGGGCTTTCCAACCGATTTGCAGGCACAGTTCATGGCTTTGCTGACCGTGGCGGAAGGCGCAGGCATGGTTACCGAAACGATTTTTGAAAACCGTTTCATGCACGTTCCCGAACTTCTGCGCATGGGTGCAAACATTAACGTACACGGGCATGCTTCCGCAATTGTCCGCGGGGTAAAAAAGCTGTCGGGCGCGCCGGTCATGGCCACCGATTTGCGGGCATCTTTCGCGCTGGTGCTGGCCGGACTGGCGGCGGAAGGAGAAACCGTCGTCAACCGCGTCTACCATCTTGACCGCGGTTATGAAAAACTGGAAGAAAAGCTGAAAGGTGTCGGTGCCGACATTGAGCGGGTCAAGGAAGACGGCGAAGAATAAAAAAAAGGAGGGGCTCTTACAATCCCCTCCCAAAAAAACGAAAGCTGTTGTCTGTAACCGCAGAAAAAATAAATTTTTCCGGGTACTGTAAACATCTGTTGTTTTTTTCATCTGCCACTCATAGCTGATATAAGAAACTTTCGTTTGATATATCACCATCGTGACACTGTAAAGATAATCGTTGTTTCGGCGCTTTCAACACACATAGACCATTTATCTACGAGGTTCTACGCGCTCCGGCAGCCGCGCGATTCTGCTTGACCGGCAACGGGGCGGACAGGATTTAGATTTCAGTTTAAATTTCAAAGAAAAAAGTTGTTTTTTGAACAATTTAATGCTATTGAGGCATATATTAAGCAAAATAAGGATTTTTGGAATGCCCGAGTCAATTTTCGTTCCCATCAAAACCGATCGCCTGATTATAGACGAGTTTAAAACTTCAGACTTTCACCGCCTGCAGGAAATCGCCTTTAACATTAACCATAATGCCGATGTTAAGGCAACCGAAGGCTACTGCCCTTTTTACACTTTTCAGGTTGATCGGGACACGCCGCAAAGAGACAACGTTATCAGAAACAAAGTTTCGGACTTTTTAATCAAGGCGGAAAGGGAGCGCCGGCAGGATCCCCGCTCGACCTACCGCATGGCCGTGCGTCTGCCGAACGACAAGCTCATCGGCAACGTTACGATTGACATGCTCCCCATAGAGGAGAACGGCAAAAAGATATACGGCGATCTGGGTTATTTCATCGACCCCCGATACGGCGAACACGGTTATGCGACGGAAGCCGTGCGGGGACTGGTTCATCATTTCTTCAAAGCTTACCGAAAGCTGGACATTACGGCTCATCCGGCCAACAAGTTTTCCCGCAAACTTATTGAACGCATCGGCGGCAAACAGGTCGGTTATAACGAGGCGTCCCATTACGGACACGGAGAACCGCGCGCTGTTTTTGAAGTGCACAAGGAAGACTTTTACCGCACTTCGCCGTTTAATCAAAAAATGTCCGGGCTTTTTGCCGTATTAATAAACCGCCAAAGAAGTTCAAAATAATGTTCAGCGATGCAAATCTGCCCGAACCGCTGCTTATTTCCGAGATTGAAAATCCGGTTCGACTGGTTGAAATAAGAAAAGAAGACGGTATCTTCTTTAATCCTTGCTTTACCGACATCCGGCTCGTTCGGGCCTATATTTACGACTTGCTCAAAAAAGCTGCCGGAAACCTGCCGCAGGGTTATCATTTTGTCGTTTACGAAGCTTACCGCCCCATGTCGGCACAAATAAAGCTCTGGGATTCGGTTGTTGCGGAACAGAAAAAGAAACATCCCCGGCTGCCGGTTGATTCGGAAGAGTTCATCGCAATATGCGACGTTTTTGCCGCCAATCCCTATCGTCAGGGAAGCGGCCATCAGTCCGGCGCTTCCGTGGACATTTCGTTAATTGACGACAAAGGCCGGGAATATGACATGGGCGGTTCAGTCCGGGGCTTTGATGATACGGCGGACTTTGATTGTCCGCATATCAGCGCGGAAGCCAGGCGCAACCGTGAGATTCTAAGGGACGCGTTGTCCAAGTGCGGTCTGGTCAATTATCCGTCGGAATGGTGGCACTATTCTTTCGGAGATCGGCTTTGGGCTCGTCTGACCGGGTCAAAACTGGCAATTTTCGGCAAGCTTGACATATGAGAGGCAGGAATGGGAATCAACGAATTAATCGAGAATTTTGAACTGCTTGAAGACTGGGAAGACAAATACCGCTATCTGATTGACCTCGGCGGCGGGCTGGAACCGCTTAACGAAAAGTTCAAAACCGAAGAGTTCAAGGTTAAAGGCTGCCAGTCGCAGGTCTGGCTGGTTCCCGAGCTTAAAGACGGCGTTCTTTCCTTTAAGGGCGACAGCGACGCGATTATCGTCCGCGGGCTGATTGCCGTAGTGCTGACGATTTTCAAGGACAAAACGCCGGCGGAAATTGCCGCCTTCAATCTGGACGACATCTTTGCACGGCTCGGCCTGGAAGAGCACTTAAGCCCCCGCCGCCGCAACGGCCTGCTTTCGATGATCGAAAAAATTCGTTTTTACGCTTCCCATTTGCAGGAATAAGCCATGAACATCCACGAGTATCAGGCCAAAAAAATTCTCAGCCAATACGGAATATCCATTCCCAAGGGCATGATTGCCTATACCCCGCACGAAGCCAAAAAAGCAGCGGCTCAGGTTTCGTTCCGCGGCCCGTGGATGCTGAAAGCGCAAATTCAGTCCGGCGCGCGCAACAAAGGGTATTTTACGGACAAAAAGGCCGGGCGCCGCGGAGGAATCCGGCTGGTACGCAGCCGCCGCGACATTATGCCGGAAGCGGAAAAGATGCTCGGTTCAACGCTGGTAACGGTGCAGACCGGCCCCAAGGGCAAACTGGTCGGCCGCATTTATGTCGAAGCCTACAGCAAAGTCAAAAAGACCTTTTACGCCAGTCTGGTTATTGACCGGATGATTCCGGCCATTACGCTGCTGGTGGCCGACACCAACAACGAAGACATTACGGCGCTGGCCGTTTTGTCGCCGGACAAAATTCTGCGCGTGCATCTTGATCTGATTACCGGCGCCAGCCCGGAGCAGATTCAGCAGGTTATGGAATTTCTGCATCTGGAGCCGAAAGTCGCCAAGAATCTGGAAACGTTCATCAACGGCATGCATCAGGCTTTTGTCGACTACGACGCGGTAATGATTGAAGTCAACCCGGTCGGCGTAACCAAAACCGGACAGATTGTTGCGCTTGACGCCAAAATGAGCTTTGACAACAATGCGCTCTACCGCCACAAGGAAATCAGCGTCCTGCAAGACGAATACGAAGAGGAAGACCGCGAACTGAAAGCGGCAAAATACGGTTTCCAATATTCCGAATTTGACGGCAACATCGGCTGCATCGTCAACGGCGACGGCATTGCTTTGGCGGCCATGGACCTCATCCGTGCCAGAGGCGACAACGGCACCGCCTGTTTTCTGAATGTTAAGGGCGGCGTCGACAAAGACAAAATTGCCGCCGGCATTAAAATAATTATGACCAATCCGCGGGTTGAGGGAATTTTAATCAACATTCTGGGCGGTTTTCTGCGCTGCAACCTGATTGCCGACGGCATTGTCGCCGCGGCCTCGGAAGTCGGGCTGAACGTGCCGCTGGTGGTTCGGTTTGAGGGAACCAACAAAGACGAAGCCAAAGATATTCTGGAACATTCCAAACTGCCGATTATTATTGCCGAAGACATGGAAGATTCCGTCAACAAGCTGATTACGGCCATGGAGGAGAGCGACTGATGTCCATTTTGGTCAACAAAGAATCAAAAGTGCTGATTCAGGGTATTACCGGTACGCAGGCGTCTTTTCACGTCAAGCGCTCCATGGACTACGGCACCAATGTCGTTGCCGGCGTTACCCCGGGCAAAGGCGGCAGCGTGCATCTGGACGTACCGGTTTTTGACACGGTGCGCGAAGCAATCGGAGAAACCGGCGCCAACGCTTCAGTCATGTATGTTCCGGCCAAATTCGTCAAGGACGCGGTACGCGAGGCGGCGGAAGCCGAACTCGACCTTTGCGTCTGCATTGCCGACAGCGTGCCGATTAAAGACATGCTTGAAATCAAGGAAATGCTGCGCGGCGCCAAAACCAAACTTATCGGCCCCAATACACCGGGCATTATTACGCCCGGCGAAGCGCGGCTGGGCATTTTTCCGGAAAACATCCATCGTCCGGGGCGTATCGGCGTCGTTTCGCGCTCATCGACCCTTACCTATGAAGCGGTCATCGAAACCAACCGCGCCGGGTTGGGACAATCCACGGTCATCGGCTTGGGCGACGACATGCTCATCGGCATTGACTTTGTCGAAACGCTCGAAAAGTTTATGAACGACCCGGACACCGATGCCGTCGTCGTCATCGGACAGCTGGGCGGCACTTATGAAGAAGTCTGCGCCAAATATTACAAAAATCTGAAAGTAAAAAAACCGGTGGTCGGTTTTGTCGCGGGAAACGCCGTGCCTTTCGGACACAAAATGGGATACGCCGGCGACGTGATTACCAAAGGGCACGTTACCGCGCAGGACAAGCAGGACGCCATGAGCGACGCAGGGATCATCGTCGTCAATAAAATCAACAACATTCATGTCGAGCTGATGAAACTTTTTCCCGCTCATGATTAGCTTTCTGTCCCGGATTATCGACCTTCTGCTGCCGCCGCGCTGCATATGCTGCGGTAAAATTGTCAGCGGCGCTGACGGGCTGTGCGCCGAATGTTTTAACGAGGTTAGCTTTATTACCAAGCCCTATTGCGCCAAATGCGGACATCCGTTTGACGAGGCACCGGGCGGACGGCAGATGCTTTGCGGCACCTGCCTGCGCAAGACCAGAACGCCTTTCCGCCTCAGTCGTTCGGCTTTGCGTTATGACGAGTTTTCCAAAAACATGCTTTTGTCCTTCAAATTTATGGACAAGACCGAAAACGCCCCGGTTTTTGCCAAATGGCTCAAATTGGCCGGCGCAGATATTTTCAAAGAAGGCGTCGACCTGATTGTTCCCGTGCCGCTGCATTTTACGCGCCTTTTGAAAAGGCGCTACAACCAGTCGGCGCTAATCGCACGCGAACTTGGCAAGCTGACCGGCATAAAAGTAGATTATACGTCCGTCATTCGCCACCGCCGCACCAAACCGCAAGTGCAGTTCAGCGGTCATGCCCGAATTTCCAATGTTAAAAACGCTTTCAGCGTCCGGCACCCGGAACGTCTTAAAAACAAACGCATCGTATTGATTGACGATGTTATGACAACCGGATCGACTCTTAAAGAATGTGCTTTGGCCATGAAAAAAGCCGGCGTCAAATCCGTTGACACTCTGACCGTCGCCCGCGTCTGCTGACCTGGAGGCGCCCTTGAGCGCAAGCTGTTGCCAGCTTGACCGCATCAATGGCTGCGGCGCAAATTTTTGTTGAAGCGCGTTGCTTTCTGCGTGCATATCGTAAGGACGTGCCTTGTATTTTTTGGATTCCCGTGTCAAGCACGGGAATGACAGGAGAGGAATGACGGATAACTTAGCCGAAATTGTACTTGCATTTCCGTCATCCTCGGGCAAGCGCAGCGCGTTCCGGGGATCCATAGATGTCCGGGTCAAGCCCGAACATGACAGGAAAGAATAAAAGCACGGGAATGACGGAGAGAGAAAAACCGGGGAATACCATCCATGAAAAAAGGCGTTGCAAAATAGCTTA
>ULRC01027337.1_pt1 | contig 10916 bp, 6 predicted proteins | sample 1955101 | NCBI WGS metagenome assembly ULRC01 (sample SAMEA4835672, study PRJEB28245) | human gut metagenome | biome: gut microbiome; material: fecal sample | place: Denmark | collected 2008 | reverse complement strand
CCTGCCGCTGTTGAACACCGCATAATAGCAGTCGGGTGACATTCCCTGAAGTGACAATATCTGCTTTAAATATTCCTCGTCAGCGTTCAGCCGTTCCAGACTTTTTTTCAGACGGCCCAGCGCATATTTGCTTTTTTGAAGCTCTGCTTTCCATGTCCCCGCATATCCGTTTGCAGCTGCCATAAATGCTTTTTCGGGAGGCAGCAGCGCTATTTCTGCTGCAAGAGGATCGTGGACAATGTTTCCGCAGCTCGGGCAGCGTATCAGCAGGGGAGAGTCAACACTTCTTTCTTCGATATGTTCAGGATATCTTTTTATTGCGTGTTTGCATCGGGGACAGGTGCATACCTTGTTTTTATTTGCATTCCTTAGCGATTTGCATATAACAGAAGTTACAATGCTTACGATGCCCATGCTGTTCACTCCTCAAATTTATCATTCCTGATGTATCCCTTTGCCTTTTCGGGGCAAGTTTCCGCCAGATATCTGTACATATTCAGCAGAGGAACATTGCAGTTTGTGATATTGTCAAGCTTTGAAAGTATATCCTCAGTGTCTATGTAATCACTGAAATCATACTCTCTGTTGTCGAAAGTCTTTACACAGAGAATAATTCTGCCCAGATGTGAATACCGCTGATTTTCCCTGCCGTATGAATGCCACACCGCTTTGATATCGCTGATAGCAATGGAATTTTTTACCCACAGATAGTTAAAATCAAGCTTTTCACCGTTACAGCTGAGTGTGGCTTTGGGGAAGTGCATAAGCACGCTTGATATTGCTGTCGGCGCAATAAATGCTGCAAATGCTGCGATACGCGATGCTGTTATATTGCCCGATGCCGCACAGGCAGGCACAGCAATAAAAGCTACAGCCATTGATATCGGTATGGCGGCGTAATCATAATTAAACGGGTGATGTGTTATTTTTATTGTCATATTTGAAATGTACCTTATATATCAGCCTCATTTTTCTCCTGCTTTACATATCCCTTTGCTTTATCGGGCAAACGTTCTGCAAGGAAGCGGTAAAGCTGTATGAGCGGGATATTTGTCTCACCGTCTGCATCAAGTGCGGCGACAAAGCTTTCTGTTGATAAAGAATCATTTAACTGATGTACTGTTCCGTCATTTGTTTTTATGGTGAGCAAAAGCCTCTGTTCGGCGTATCTGCCGTGATGCTCGATACAAACGGAATAGCTTATCTCCAGGACATCTGAAAGCATGATAACGCTGTCCTTATTCAAATAGCGCCGGCACAGCTTTTCGTCATTCGCATACACCACAGCTTTTGCGCTTGAAAGAACTCCTGCCACTACAGCCGTAAGTATCACTGCAACAAGACCCAATAAGAGCAGTGAAAACGAATCTGAATATGATGCGAGCCAAAAACACGGAACTGCAAAAAGGAGCATTATCCACAGAGCTATTTGCATAAAGTTCACAGGGTGATAGTTTATCTTTACCTTGATGCTGTTATCCATATGTCCCTCCCGTAAAGGGTACGCCGTGTTATTCCTCAGATGCGGAAGAATTGTTGCTGGTCATGGTATCATAAGCCTTCTGACCGAAGAATTTATCCAACTGATCTACGGAAATAGTGTAACCGCTTGAGGTCTTTACGTACTGCTCGATCTCTCCCTTTGTGATGGCAGCCTTTATCTCCTCAACAGGCATATTGAGGTAAGCGGCAGCCTCGGTCTCGGTGAGATACTTCTTGTCCGCAGTGCTGCTTACGGTAAGGTTGGAGGGAGAAGCATAGCTTGATGCAAAGGTCTGAGCCTCCACAGCTGCGGTAAGCTTCTTTACGGAGCCTGCTACCGTTGAGCCTGCGATGATGATGCACACGCCCAGCACTACTGATCCCAGCAGTGAACCCAGTGCGTTGTTGGGCTTAGGAGCGGGCTTGCGTCGGTTAGGTGTCTGTTCCATTAAAATCAGTCCTTTTTATTTTAATTCAATGCCAATGGCCTTGCCAAGTGAAAACGAATATAGGCAGCCCTCGCTTATCTTTTCCCCGAATATCATCGAAAGAGCACGGGCATAAAGCGAAAGCTGGCGGGAATACCTTTCACGGAGTATATCCTCGGTAACTCGGCGGTCGGTCTTGTAGTCCAGAAGCACGTATTTTCCGCCTTCTCTGAACACACAGTCTGCAACGCCCTGAAGCATTCCCTCGGTACTATTATAAACCATTAAATCACTATCGTCAAGGTTTAAGTCGGAAATTTTAACCAGAAATTTCTTTTCTCTGTATATTTCATCGGCATTCATCATTCTTCCGCAAAGCCCGCTGTTCAAAAAGCCGCTTATCATGCTGCTGTCGGCACATTCCGCCTGGATCTTCGTCAGCAGTCCCAGCGAGCAGAGCCGTTGGGCTTCCTTGGCAATGGCATTGTCGGGAGAAGCTTTCTCGGCGTACAGCTTTTTAAGGTCTGCATACTGCATGAACGCATGAACGGCAGTTCCTGCGGCAGCTGCGGATATTCCCTGAGGTCTGCTTTTGTCCTTGGTGAAAATTGCTTTCGGGGGAATAAGATGCTTTTCGGCGATCTCGCTGACGGTTATCTTTGAAGCGGTGTTTGCGAGGGTAAGGTCATATTCATGGGACATAAGGCTGCGGAAAAGCTCAGCACGCTCGGGGGAATATTCCGCCTGCTTTGTTTCGCTTTCCTCTGCCGCTTCCGCCTCGGAAAGCTCTGCCCCGGTCATTACCATGTCACAGCTTCCAAGAGAATACACATCGTCATGCTTTTTGAAAAGCCCTATGGCTGCGTCAAGCCAGTCCGCCATGGAAATTCCTGCGCTGACAGCTTCCTCCTGACGGATCTTTCCGCTTTCCAGCAAGCCCATTATCTCCTCACGGTGCTTTGCGGATTTTTCATCGGTACGTCTTGTTATGAACAGCTTGTTTTTCGCTCTTGTGAGGGCAACGTAAATGAGCATCATTTCCTCATCACGCTGATTTTTCTCCATGATAAGGCTTAGCGCACGCCTTGGAAATGACTCATACGCCGTGAGACGTGACGGGTCGCTTATCTTGAAAGCAGTGCCGTAATCGGATACAAACACCATGCGCTGATTTTTGTCAGTAAGGTTGAATTTTGTCCAGCTGCGGCAGAGGAATATGAACGGATATTCCAGTCCCTTTGACTTGTGGATAGTCTTTACCGAGACAGCTTCCTCGGAGGATACGGCAGCAGATGCCGCCGCAAAATCCTTGCTGCTGTCCAGCATATTGTTTATCCTGCGGACAAATCCGCTGAGACCGCCTGTGCCGTTCTTGTCATAGTCTGCGGCATAAACGGGCAGCAGCCGCAGATTGGCTTTCTTTTTAAGGCTGTCCTTGTAAATGCTTATGACGGACATAAAATCCGTCTTGTCGTAGATAAATCCGATAAGCTCCTCAACGCTGTGGGCAGCGGCATATTCTCTCAGCGTGCCGAAAACGGTGAGAAATTCATCGCACTGCTTTTTCAGAGCCGCAGATGTGCCCTTGCCCGAGCTTACCGCCGTAATATCAGCAAAAACGGAAGAGCTTCTCAGCGATCGGATATTTGCCATATCCTCAGCGGAAAACATGAACATGGGTGACATGAGCACCGCCGCCATAGGAATATCCAGCGTTGGGTTATCTATGCACCTGAGCAGGTTTATGAGCACGGATATCTCCCTTGCCTCCAGATAGCTTTCCTCCGCAGCGCCCGATGCGCTTATACCCAGCTCCTCAAGGCAGCTTATGAACATGGGAGCGGTGCTGGTGTTTCGTGTAAGGATACATATGTCCGAGGGGCGCACAGGGCGCTCGCCGTTTTTGTCGTGGAGCTTTCCGTTCTTTATAAGGTGGGCTATCTTTGCCGCCACGCACCTTGCTTCAATAAGGTCGATGCTGAGGCTGTCGCCGTTTTCGTCCTCGTCACTGCTGTCGATATCGGGCAGCTCTATTATCTCGGTGGGGCCGAAATCGTCCTCGCAGGAAGCACCCTCGATAAGACTTTCATCATCGCCGTAATCAATGCCGCCGTTCTGCTTTGACATTATCACCCTGAAAACCGCATTGACAAACTCCACCACATGATGAGAGCTTCGGAAATTCCTGTTCAGCAGGATATATGCAGGCTCGCTGCCCTCCTCCGAATAGGGAACGCTGTCGGCGATATTTTTCATAAAGATACGTGGGTCGGCACACCTGAAACGGTAAATGGACTGCTTTACATCGCCCACCGCAAAGAAATTCCTGCCCGGGATCTCTGCCGTTCCGTCCTTGGATATCATTCTGAAAATAAGCTCCTGAACTGCCGTGGAGTCCTGAAACTCGTCGATCATCACGATGGAAAAATAGTCGGAAAGCTCCTTTGCCAGCGGTGATTTTTCAACAGTTCCGTCAGGCAGTCGGCTGCACAGCAGTGAGCAGGCTATCTGCTCAGCATCGGAGAAGCCCAGAGCGTTCTTTTCGTTTTTCAGTCTGCGTTCCTCAGCAAAAACGTCGTTCATCAGCCCGAACAGCTTTTCGCTTATCTCGGCGTGAATTATATAGTCGCTTCTGATATCCTCATAGGTGAACTCTCCGCCGAACTTTTCAAAAGCCGCCTTGCAGGCATTTCTCTTGTCCTTGACCGAGTCAATGACAGTCTGGTCGAACTGTATATCCATCTTTTTTCCGTCAGCATCCTTTGCGCTGCCCGAGGAATAGAAAGTCACCTTGTCAAATTTGACGGAGAATTTTCCCGTGAAAAGCTGCGATGGGTCGTCGGAAATGCAGTCGGCGGCTGACATGATGTTCGAGACCTCCGCACTGAAAATATCCATGTTTTTCTTTATCTTTGCAATGCCGCCGCAGTCGGAACCGTATTCGTTCACAGCGTCCTCATATGCTTCCTCTTCAAGAGCGGCAGCGGCTTTCAGCTTCTTTACAACATAGTCGGTGTAAAGCTTGATAAGGCTGTCGTCCTCAGGCTCGGGCGGCTCCTTGTAGCGGTCTGCCGCCTGAGCCATATAATCGGCAGGAAACGGCAGGGCAAGGATATTGTCCCGCAGTTCGGGGATGATTGCCGCAAGTCTCCGCTGATCCTTTGCACCGGGGCAGAAAAAGTCCGTCAGGCGCTTCATGTCATCGGGGCGGCGGTCGAACCAGTCGTCAAAGACATTTTCCGCTGCCTTTGCGGCGATAACATCGTCCTCCGCAGGGTCAAGCACCCTGAAAGAAGAGTCAACGTCAAGGCTGCCCGCATTTTCACGTATCAGGCTGAAACAGAAGGAGTGGATAGTGGATATCTTTGCCGAGGGGATAAGTGCCTGCTGGGCGGTGAGCCATTCATTCTCAGGCTCCAGCTCTGCGGCAGCAGCCAGTGCAGATGTAAGCCGCTGCTTCATCTGGGCGGCGGCATCGTTTGTAAAGGTAACAACGGCTATCCTGTCCGCAGGAACGGGATCTTCCCTGTCGGAAAGTATTCTCAGCAGCTTTTCTACCAGTACGGCAGTCTTTCCGCTTCCTGCCGCCGCCGATACAACTATCGCCCTGTCCTTTGCTTCAATAGCGTCAAGCTGTTCCTTTGTCCATGTTACTGACGGCATATTCTCACTCCTTTTCACCGTTTATTTCAAAGTCGATATCGGAAATATCCCTGGGTACGGGATCGGGATAATTGCCGCATATCTCCCTGTAGTCGCAGAAGCCGCAGGGTATGGTGCATTTGTACTTCTTGCTTTCCAGAGGGCTTGCGGGGAAATCTCCGCTGTAAACCGCCCTGCCCATGTCCTCTATCTGTTTTATGGCAAGCGCCTTTATCTTTTCCATGGTATCGCTGTTGATAACACTGCTATTTGCGCTTACGGTTCCGTCCTTCTTGAATGTCACGGGAATGAACCTGCCCCGGCAGTCCTCCTCCATGGCGTTGATGATAAGGGGACTGTCAAGCACAGCTCCCTGCATTTTCATGGTGTCGTCGATGCACTTGGCGGCGCTCGCTTCGTCTGCCATGCGGTCATCGGCAGACTTGGGATATTTTACCGGAATGTACAGCGCACCTGCGGGAACACAGCCTCCGTATCTGCCGCCCTTTTCATCGGTGAGGGCAAAGAGATAGAAGAACATCTGCATATTTATTCCCAGTGCCAGCTGCTCTTTCATAAAGTCCTTTACGCCTGTTTTGTAGTCAAGGATACGAATGTATATAATGCCGTTTTCGTCCGTAAATTCATCAACACGGTCGGCAGTTCCCGTGAAATTTACTTTCAGCCCCTCGCCGCATTCGATGATAACGGGTGTGACCGTAGAATTTTTTACACTGCCCTTTACGCCTACGGGATATTCAAAATCAGAGGGTACAAAGCGTGATACCCTCTGCTCCTCCTGCATATGGGTAAGGGCGGTGAGCAGGGTGTCGTTCATGATGTCAAGGTAAAATCCGAAGCTTTTTTTCTTGGCAAATTTTCCGCTGAGATTTTTTGCAATGTAGCCGTCAACCGATTTTTTAATGCTGGCGGTGAGGTCATCGGTTGTCATGTTCAGAAATTTTTCCCCACGGTTTTCCTCAAAAATATCCTTCATGCACATGTGCATTATATTTCCCTGATTTATGGGGTTAAGGTCCATTTTCGGCAGGGGATAGAGCTTCAGTCCCGTTTTGCAGAAGTACATGAACGGACATTTGCTGAAATCCTCAAACCGTGATGCCGAAAGCTCCAGCGTGTCGCCGTACAGCTTTTTCATAAGCTTTTTATCTGCGATCTTATGAGCCGTGGTAAGGTCTATCCTGTCTATGTAGCTGAATTTTTTTGCATAAAGCGGATCCTTGCAAAGCTCGGTCTTTACAGTGATGAAATCCGGGTCTGACGGGTCAAAATTCTGGGAAGCCGCCGCATATGCCGATTGTGGAGTGCGGCAGAAATACAGCATATCCAGGTCGGAAGTATTTATCCTTTGACAGTTCGGTATGCAGGCGGATATCTTTTCGATATACGGCGAGGGATACACGGAAGCACCAGAAATATCCGCCTCGGAGTATGATACAAAAAGCCTGTGAGACGGTGAGCAAAGCGACTTGAATGCGTTGAAGCGTTCCTCTGCAAGGCGCTTTTTCATGCTGCCCGAAAGGTCATAGTCTGATTTTTTAAAGAACTCTCTTTCACGTTCGGAGAAAGTGGAGCTTTCCCCTGTGATAAAGGGGAAAATTCCGTCATTTGCGTGCATTACAAAAACTATCTTGGGGTTTGTGAGACGGGCAAGGTCTGACTGCTGTGCGATAACTCCGTCCAGTGCGTCGGGGGGAGCGGCAAGGGTTATTTTCTCGGCGGAGAGCATGAAAATATCACGGAAATCACTGAGAGATATTTTTTCCGTCAGCGCCTGTTCAAGGCTTGCAAATATCTCGTCCAGCTGGCTGCACAGCCATTGGTTCTCACGTATCTGAGCCGCAGACTCCGCTTCCGTTATGTACTTGCCCTCAAAGGAAAGCAGCTTTTCTTCTGCGCCTGTTTCGCCTATGAAGCTGCGGAGTGCGTCGCATATCTGCACACCTGTTTTTCCCGAGCAGGCTTTTTTCAGGCTGTTTATGGGGGAAAGCAGTCGGAGCCTTATGTCTTCTGCCTTTTCATCGGGAAATTCGCTCTGCCACATGGAACCGTCAATATCCCATGTGTAGCAGTAGTTTTCCAGGTAGGCGATATCTTCTTCCGAAACCTGCGTAAGCCCTGTCTTTGCATATCTGAGCAGCACTTCGGTGGAGGGCTTTTTCTCCGCTGCCAGCTCCAGCGCCGCCGTTACCATAAGCATAAGTGGCTTGTGACCTGCGGGACGCTTCTTGTCCGAGTAATAGGGAATATTGTACCGCTCAAAATGAGGAGCCAGCACGGAAATATCATCGTTCATGGCACGGCTGAGAACTGCGATATCGCTGTACCTGAGAGATCTGTCCGCTGCGGTCAGCTCACATATGGCGGCGCATATGTAGTCGCACTCGCCATAGATATCGGGAGCAGTCACAAGGGTGATATTTCCGCCGTCACCGTTATAAGCCTTTGAGGGCAGCCGCAGAAGATTTTTTGAAAGCTCAAAAAGCTCTTCCGATTTGTAGCGCTTGTTATCATCAAACTTTACCTTGTTTATCTTTTTGCCAAGTTCAGCGGCTATGGAGGAAAGCCCCGCACAGGTCTCGTTCACCGCTGTAAATGGGCCAAAACCGCCTTTGCCAATGTCGTCGGAAGTCATGCAGACAGTAAGCTCTGCGCACTGGGAGAGCATTACACGTATCATGTTGTACTGGTCGCCTGTGAAGCTTTTGAACTCGTCCATAAACAGGCACATATCATTAAAATAGCCGTTCTGCTCCGTCATATCGGCAGCAAGTCGGGCATCAAGGAGAATATCCCTCATGCCGAGGGCTGCAAGCTCCGATGAATATTCCGAGTAGATGAGAAAAAGGTCGGTGAGTTTGTCACGCATATTGTCGGGAGCGGTTTTAAGTATCTCGCCCAGAACTTCGGGAGTAACGCCGCTGTGGATAAGCTCGCTGAGCATGGTAAGGGCGGTGTTTGCAAAGGAAGCCCTTTTTGCCTGCTTGTCAAAGAAAAGAAGTCCCTCACGCTCCGATATAAGGCGTATCACCTTGTACATAACGGCGGTTTTTACGGTGGAATCCGCACCCATGCCCTCGGGAGCCTTTGTGCAGCGGAAGATATCCGCAGCAAGGCGTGAGAACGACCACACCTCGGTGTTGCCTTTGTTGAACAGCGCACAGCCCAGATGATTGTAGAGCATATGCTCATATTCAAAGGTGAACTGGTCGGGGACTATTACGCAGACCTTTCTGCCGTTCTCGGCGGCCTGCTTTATTTTTTCCATCATGGCATAGGATTTGCCTGTTCCCGTTCCACCATAAAAAAATGTCAGCATATTATACCTCGTTTCTGTCCGAATAATTCTATCCTATTATACCAAATTACCTGTCCGCATTTACGGACAGGTAATTGAAAATTGCTTTTATCTGCGGACTCTTTTTCTTACATTTTCAGCATTTATACCGAAAGAGCGGAAGATGTCAGCCGCATAGCTTTGTTTCAGGGGCATACCCTTTCTTATCCTGTACAGCCGCTTTCCGCTGGTCTCGTCAACATCTGCAACAATGCTCTGGGGAATGCTCCTGCAATCGGGGTCGGAGGATATCTCACCGCACTTGCCCGCAAGCTCGGTGATATGTGTGGCAAAAACGCCCCTTACGCCGATAATGCAGAATATCCTTACCAGTTCTTCGGCTATTTCAGCACATTCCTTGGGTGTGGTGCTCTGGATAGACTCGTTCATCAGCAGCAGGCTGTTTTCTTCCGCAAGGTCGCTGATTATTTTCAGATCCTTTATCTCTGTGGTAAATCGGCTGGCGTTTATGCCCGTTTCTTCTTCTTTGGGGAAGTGGGTGAATATAAAGTCGGCAGTGCTTATGACACATTCCTCCGCAGGCACGTAAAAGCCTGTCTGAGCAAGCAGGAAGCACAGTCCCAGACCACGTACAAAGGTGGTCTTTCCGCCGTTGTTTGCACCTGTTAAAATGTAAAATCTGCCCTCGTCGTCCATGGTGATGCTGTTGCGCACAACAAGGTCGTCGCCCATGGCTTCGGTGTTGGCGGCAGCCGCCTTGAAGTAGAAACAGGGGTCAAAGAGATTTTTGATATCCGCATATCTTGCCTTGTCCGTAAACTTGGGACGGCACATTTTTATGCCTCTTGCATTGCAGGCTTCGATGACCCTTGCCATGCCATCGTATATCTCCAGCTGGTCTTCGAGCATGGAAACGTGCTCAAATGCAAGCCTGTCATATGACTTCAAAGCGGCGGACAGCCTGTTCATATATGCGCCAGTTATTTTTTCCATGGCGGCAAAAAGGGCCTTGTCGGCCTCGTTCACATAGCCGTCCTCATTGGGCTGATTTGTCCTCAGCTTGCCCATGATGTGGGTCTCGGAAAAGGCGTTGTTTTTGTAGAAAAGCCTGTCGAAAACGTTGGGCTTTTCGCCTGCGGGCTTGTCCGACCAGCCTGTTATCCCTGCGGATATGGGCTTCATTTCCTCATTGAAGTTGATGGCGATGTTAACGGAGCGTATTTTCTTTGAAAAGGCTTCTTTCAGCTCTGCAATGTCCTTTTTCATGCTGTTGTAGTCATTGGAAGCGTATCGTTCTTCCAGTGAATCAAACAGTCCCCTGAAAGCGGCTGAATGAATGTTTGAGCCTATCTCGCCGTAAAGAGCGTGAAGCTCCTCCATGCAGTCTATGTAGCTGTCCAGCGCCTCGACACAGCTTCCCAGAGCGGAAAAGCTGTCGGGGGTGGAAGCGGAAATATTCTTGTGCTCACTGTCCAGCAGTGTGCGAATTATTCTGTGTACCGATGGGGAGAGCTTGGGATTGCCCATAACGTCTTCCAGAGCGTCAAGACGGTAGTTCATGACTTCGGTATCGGTGCAAAGCTCCCTGAAAAGCTTCAGCACGTTCTGGGGATTTCTGCGGTTGATTATGCCCGCAACATTGTCCGTCATAAGGTCGTTCATATATGTGCAGGGGTATTTGTCGTTAAGCATTATCCTGCGGTTGTTAAGTTCCCTGCGCCTTGCAGCGTCGGGATAAAGCAGGTCGGGTATCTCTCTGAGTTCCTTGTTTTCCATACTGCCGCTTCCTTTCATTTATTTCGTTGATTTGACAGCCGATGTGTCGGCAAATCTCCATAAAATATCCCTGTATTCGGGGGTGGCATAGTCGATGCCCACACGTTTTAGCCTGATTATTTCGGGACGGTATCCGTCATCTGCAATGCAGATCTTCGGGTTGCCGATAAACGATCCGCCGTTGAAGCTCTTGTCTATCTTCAGCGCCTTTGTGAGCTTTCCGGGGCCTGCATAGTCAAGGCACGCACGGAAAAGCACGCCCTGGGGCT
>ULRC01092602.1_pt1 | contig 10929 bp, 9 predicted proteins | sample 1955101 | NCBI WGS metagenome assembly ULRC01 (sample SAMEA4835672, study PRJEB28245) | human gut metagenome | biome: gut microbiome; material: fecal sample | place: Denmark | collected 2008 | reverse complement strand
AAACCCGCCACGAACCAATCTAACAGGTTCGTGGCGGTTTTTATGTACGTTTAAGTTTTACGCGGCAATCTCAGATCAGAGCAGCAGTGATGAGGCTCATCTTGTAGACTTCCTCAGCATCGCAGCCACGGGACAGGTCGTTGATGGGAGCATTCAGACCCTGCAGGATGGGGCCGTATGCAGCAAAGCCGCCCAGACGCTGTGCGATCTTATAGCCGATATTGCCGGCGTTGATGTTCGGGAAGATAAAGACGTTAGCTTCGCCAGCAACGGTGGAGTTGGGAGCCTTCAGCTTGCCAACTTCCGGTGCAACGGCGGCGTCAAACTGCAGTTCACCGTCAACCTTCAGTTCGGGATGTGCTTCCTGAACGCGCAGGGTGGCGTTGCGCATCTTATCAACGGTCTCGCCCTTGCCGGAACCCTTGGTGGAGTAGCTCAGCAGAGCAACCTTCGGGTCGATACCGAAAATCTCAGCGGTATGAGCAGTCTCAACGGTGCTCTCGACGATCTCATCCTCAGAAGGATCGATATTGATGGCGCAGTCGCCCATCGCCAGCTTCTCGTCGCCACGGACCATAATGAAGCAGGAGCTGACGGACTTGATGCCGGGCTTGCACTTGATCAGCTGCAGAGCCGGGCGAACGGTATCAGCGGTAGAATAGGTAGCGCCGCCCAGCAGGCAGTCAGCCTTACCCATCTTGACCAGCATGGTGCCGAAGTAGTTGGACTTGGACAGTGCAGCGCGGCACTGCTCCTCGGTCATCTTACCCTTGCGCAGTTCAACCATTTTGGCAACCATTGCGTCAAATTCAGGGTAAGAGGTCGGGTCGCAGATCTCTGCGCCGGTAATGTCAAAGCCGCCCTCAGCAGCAGCCTTTTTGACTGCTTCCGGGTTGCCCAGCAGCAAAACGTTCAAAATCTTGCCAGCCAGCAGCTTGGATGCTGCGGACAGGATACGGGCATCAGTGCCCTCAGTAAATACGATGGTTTTAGGATTTGCTTTCAACTGATTTTCAAAATTTTCAAAAACGTCCATGATAATACCTCCGTATCAATCTGGTGCCGGGTATCCGTGGATCCCGCACACGCTAGTACAGATACAATTATAGCACGATTTGAATTATTTGCAAATGGTGCAAGGACAAAACATATGTTTTTTGCGCAAAAAAAGTCTGAACTGGCTAAAAACGCAAAAATTCATGCGTTTGACGCAAAAATATCAGGCGAGATTGACAAAACTATATCAAACGGTGCGCGGGATGGAATTCTCCCCTTCCGGAGCAGAAAACCCATAAGAACGATAAAAATCGGCAACATCCTGTGGGCTGTGCACAACAACAGCCTGCAAAAGCCGGTCCGTGCCGGGCTGGCGGAAGCCGATGATGGTTTCACCTGTACAAATGCTGCTTTGCGTTGCAATATCCGCCGGGCCAAGGCCCGGCGGCGGCTGCAACGCGGCGCAGGTTTTGCGGTGGTTAAAGAACATAGTGCATAACGCCTCCCCTGCTTTTCTTTCAGCATAGCGCAGGTTTGGGCAAAAAGCAAGTGCAATACAAAAAGCCTTCCGGCACACAGGAGGGCTGCAATACCGGAAGGCATATGTAGGGAAATATAGAGAATGTCAGAATAAATCAGTCGAGGAATTCCTCATTCAGCTGAACGCCAAAATCATGGGCAATGGCACGCAGGTCATCATCGGTGATGGTCTGGCGGATCAGGCCGCCGCCCATGGAGAGAACTTTGACATAGATCTCAGCACTCTTTTCAATCGTGTGGGCCAGGCCGAAAGTAATATCAAAATTGGGGCCGGAAGCAAACAAACCGTGCTGTGCCCAAATGGCAGCCTGGTATTTTTTCATCAGCTCACTGGTAGCCATGGCAATGTCAGCACCGCCGGGCACCATCCAGGGGCAGACGCCGACACCCTCCGGGAAAACGACCGGGCATTCAGTAGCGCTCTGCCACAAAGCACGGGTAAAATCACGGTCAGTCAGCGGCAGAATGTAGGTCAGGGCAATTACGTTGGTAGCATGGCAGTGGTAGATCACGCGGTTGGCACCGTTGGTGGCGGCCTTGCGCACGCTGTGGTTCATAAAGTGGCTGGGAAACTCGGAAGTCGGCTTTGCGCCATCGGCCAGGCCCCAGACAATGCGCCAGCTGTCGCCCTTATCATTGATCTCAACAATGCCGATGCTGTGGATAGGGTCCGGCTCCACATTGCGGAAGAACTTGCCGGAACCGGTGGTGATGAAATATTCCCCGGCCAGGTTATCAGCCTGAACGCCCATGTTGACCCACTCGCGCGGGGTTTCGTCAAAGAAAGGACGGCATGCGGCAACATCTTCCTCGGTCATGCGGTAGGTCAGGTTGCCGCCGTTGCGCTCATGCCAGCCTTGCAGCCAGCCGTCGTTGCACATACGGATAAAACCTTTTACGTTTGCTACATCATAAATCGTGCTCATAATACTGCTCCTTTACTCCATTGTCTTTTATCGTAACTGTTGCCTGCGGCTTACCGCGTGATGATATCAACAGGGACATTAAAGATCTTTGCCACTTTCAGGATGGTATCAATGTGGCGGCCGGTGGCTGCTGCCATGTGGTGGGTGGGGCCGGCTTCGCTCCAGCGGTTGCAGAACTCACGCGCACCGCAGCTGAAGCGGGTACGCATGTTGGTATCGCCAAAGGTAAAGATGGGGCCGGGTTCATTGACGCCCTCGGCAACCACAAACTTGAAGTGGCCGTCCTTATCCTGCGTGATGGCCAGATAGGTCACATCGCCAACCGGTGGATAGAATTGGGTCAGATAGCCGCCACCAGTCTTGCCGTGGAACACGGGCACGATCTTCATGGTCGGCTTTTTTGCCTTGGAGATATCGGCATCACCGGAGCCGGAATGGCCGATGATGCAGATATCCTCGTTGAAGTCGATGGAGTACATCTCGCTCAGCTGGCCGCAGCCCGCAATGGTTTTCAGGATGGACATTGCCATCGAAACCTTGATATCGCCCTCAACCGCGCAGGCAGTGCCCTGCTTGATGAGCATCGAGAATGCAGGAATCAGCATGGAGTCCAGTTTGCCGGCCACACCCTTGGCAAAACCGTCGTAGTGGGAAGCCACAAACGCAATCTTTTCGTCCTTGACCCACTGCTCAAAGGCAACAACATAACGGGCCATATCCCAGACCTTTTCGATCGTGCCGCCGCCCTCAATATCAAAGGTATCCAGAATATCCTGTGCCTTGGCACGAATCGCTTCTTCATCGGTGATGTTATCGGCAATGGCCCACATTTTTTCCCAGTCAAACTGCTTGGTGTAAAGCCACATGCGGTTGTATAGGTTGGTTTCGTCAATGTACAGGTCCATCATGCCGGGGTACGGGCGGCCGATCTGGGCAAGGTTGGTATCGCGGAAGCGGCGGCGCACCTGTGCAGCACGGCACCAATCTTCAATTTCAGCCTGCACACCGGGGTCACCGCCCTCGACCACGCCGGTGATAACGGCATGGCGCTTACCGGCGCGTTCCAGGTCGGCAACCATTTCACCAACGGCACCACAGGCGTACAGTTCACCTAGCCAGGTTGGTGTATCAGTGTTGGCATAATCCGGGGCTTTCTTCTTCTGCACATTGACCAGTACAACGGGTACATCCAGATCGCGCACGGCGGGCAGCATGTTGTAAGAGGTTGCATAGGTCAGCAGCTGCAGAATAACCAGGTCAACGTCTGCGGCACGGAACTTATCGCCCGCTGCCATGGACTGCTCTTTGGTGGTAACAATGCCGCCGTCAATGACCTCAACGGTATCGGGAATGGTCTTTTTGAAAGCGGCATACTGACCCTCAAATTCAGGAACCAGGGTTGGGAACTGCGGCAGATAGGCACCCAGAGCAATGGCAAACACGCCAACACGGGCTTTGGTTTCAACTAACATGGATATTACCCCCTGTAATAAAATTTATTGCGGATCACATTCCAAAATAGTGAACGACTTTTTTATGGAGGCGCGTGCATCCGCAAGGTCTTTGAACTCCCCTGCACGGATCATCTGCACCATCAGGTTGCCAAGGGCGGTACCCTCGGTAGGGCCTGCAAACACGGGCAGCTGGGTGGCATTTGCGGTCATCTGGTTCAGGTACATATCCTGGCTACCGCCGCCCACAATATTGATGCTGGTATATTCTTTGCCGGTCAGGCTTTGCAGCTCTTGAATAGCGGCCTGATAATCATGCGAAAGCGAATTGTAAATGGTCTGCATCACTTCGCCGGTGGTGGCAGGAACCGGTTTGCCGCCGTCTTTGCAGGCAGCCTTGACTTCTTTGATCATGGATTTCGGCGCCAGGAAGCGGTCGTCGCCAGTGGATACGATCCCGGCAAAGCTGCTGGCTTCCTGCGCGGCGGCAATCAATTCCGGGAAAGACGGGCGGGTTCCGGTCTGCTCGCCAAGTTCACGCCGCACAGACTGGATCATCCACAGGCCCATAATGTTCTTAAGGTAACGGTAGCGATATTCATAGCCGCCCTCGTTGGTAAAATTGGCCTGCATGCTGGCAGGGGTCGTGATGGGGTCTTTGTTTTCCACACCCAGCAGGCTCCATGTGCCGCTGGAAAGATAAACGGCCTTATCATCCCTTGCGGGAACAGCCAAAAAGGCGGAGCCGGTATCATGTGTAGCGGGCAGTACGACGGCGCAGTCAAAGCCGACATAATCCTTGACGGCGGAGCTCAAATTTCCCAGTTTGGTGCCGGGGGTGCTGATTCTGCCAAAGATTTTGCGCGGCAGACCAAGCCGGCTGATGATTTCATCGTCCCAATCCTTGCTTATAGCGCCCACCAGGGCAGTGGTGGAAGCATTGGTGTACTCGTTGGCCATCACGCCGGTCAGGCGGTAATTCAGGTAATCCGGCACCATCAAAAAATGCTCGGCAGCGGCAAGCTGTTCCGGGTGCTCTTTCTTTAAGGCACACAGTTGGTAAACCGTGTTGAACGACTGGTACTGGATGCCGGTACGGGCGTAAAGTTTTGTAAACGGCAGAATGGGTTCCAGTTCCTCCCGCATGGCGGCGGTGCGGCCATCGCGGTAAGCAACGGGGTCCCCGATAGGGGTACCATCGGCATCCAGAAGCAGAAAGTCAACAGCCCAGGTATCAATACCGACCGTTGTGGGCGTATAGCCTGCATCGTGGGCGGCTTTCAGCCCCTCGATCACATTCTGAACCAGGCCTTCCATATCCCAGCAAAGGTGACCGTTCTTTTCAATCAGGCGGTTTTCAAAGCGGTAGACTTCATGCAGGGCCATAACACCATGTTCCACGGTGCCAATAATGTGCCGGCCGCTGGATGCTCCGATATCTACAGCAAGATAACAGGTTTGCATCTTTCTCTCCTTTTGGTAAAATGCGAATCAGGCGAACTGCCTTATGCTATTAGTATAGCGGCATAATATCCGGCATTCCATGGTTTGAAGTGGACAGTTTTTTGTGAAAATTCTACTTTGCCATTCCCTGCTGGCAAAGGCGGTTTCGCTGCTTTTGCTTGACTTATAGTAATGGGAAAAAATTAAGTCTGTGTTTTTTCGATGACAAGGCGAAGCTTGTTGTAATACTGTCGCAGTGCCCGGCGAAAATGCTAAAAATAAAAATAAAAAAAGCCCCGCCTGCCGGGCAGAACATTCTGCATCCGGCAGGTGGGGCTTTTGGTTGTTGCAAATAGATAAATGAAAATTTACTGCCTTTTCTGCATCCGCAGCAGGCTGTACGGCATCAAGGGCGTGGCACAGGGAATGGTATACTGCATCATCGGGTGCGGGGTGGCATCCACCGCTTCCCCTTCCGCGTTTTTGATCCATTCAGGGGTTACGGGCACGACCGAACCATCTGGCTGCAAAATTTCCAGCGAATCTCCCAGGCAGAACTTGCTGCGCTGGGTGCAATGGGCAACGCCGTCTTCCCACGAATCCACAGTGCCGATGAAATCCCAATCTCGCACATAAGTATGGCTGGGCGTCTGCAGGGCTTTCTCTTTGCCAAAATAGAAACCGGGTGAATAATGGCGGTGGCTGGTACGGTTCAGCTCATCCAGCACGGAATCCGGTAAATCAAACGTATCACTGGCGGGGTTTGCCAGGTACTGGTCCAGCGCTTTGCGGTAAGCGGCGGTAACGGACGCAACGTAATAGAACGTTTTGGCGCGCCCCTCAATTTTCAGAGAATCCACACCAGCCTTGCAGATCAGGTCCAAAAACGGTGCGGTGCATAGGTCGTTGGCGTTCAGGATGTAGCTGCCTTCCTCATTTTCGCCAATGGGCATATACTGGCCGGGGCGGTTTTCTTCTACAAGATAGTATTTCCAGCGGCAGGGCTGGGCACATTCGCCGCGGTTGCCGCTGCGCCCGGTCATATAGCTGGAAAGCAGGCACCGACCAGAAACGCTCATGCACATGGCGCCGTGCACAAAGGCTTCCAGTTCCAGCTCCGGCGGGGTGTTATCGCGGATCTGGGCAATATCGGTCAGGGTCAGCTCGCGCGCCAGCACCACACGCTTGGCGCCCAGGTTGTAGGCCATGGTTGCAGCAGCATAATTGGTGATGCCTGCCTGGGTGGAAAAATGCACATCCACATCCGGAGCATACTGTTTGGCAAGGCTCAGTACGCCAAGGTCCGCAATGATAAAGGCATCCACCCCGGCTTCGGCCGCGTCCTTGATATACTGCGGCAGCTCGGAAAGCTCATCGTTGGTGGGCAGGTTGTTCAGGGTCAGGTATACTTTTTTGCCGCGAGCATGGGCAAAAATGCAGCCATCATGAAGCTCGCCAATGGTCAGGTTGACCGGTGCGGCGCGCATACCAAAGCGCGGCAGTGCGCAGTATACGGCATCGGCACCATACATGACGGCATATTTCAGGGCTTCAAGGCTGCCGGCAGGCGACAGCAGTTCCGGACAGGACAACATAAGATAACGGCTCCTTTGTTCAGTGAAGTTCAGCTTTTATCAGCCCCAACCGGCGATGATGCAGTTCTGATGGTGTTCGTCTGCCGTTTTGGCATAGAAATATTCGCCAGGGTGGTCGCCGTTCGGGTTGCCGGTAACAAAGAAATAATAGCCTTCGTCCAGATATTCCTGGTCGGGATTCAGCGCGGCGGCAATGGCATCAATACCGGGATTGGTGATGGCACCGGCGGGCAGGCCGCTGATGCGGTAGGTGTCGTAATGAGCAAGCACATCATCCGGAACAGCACCCTGTTCCGGCCAGCCGTAATAAGCGGCGGTGGGCGAATTCCACAGGTAGTTATTGTCGCTATCGTTCATGATATAGCTGCTGGCATTGGATTCCAGCTTATGCTCTGCCCACTGCGGGTCATCGGATTCCAAACGATTGTGGAAGCAGGCGGAAACCTTGGCGTCTTCTGCGGGCATACCGGCTTCTTCCTGAATAAAGCTGGCCAGAATGACAACATCATTCATTGTGGTGCCCTTTTCGTTGATGGTATCCCACAGGTCAGAAGTTTTGGCGTCGAATTCCTTATAGAAGGTGTTGACATAATTATAGACCGAGTCATCGGTGAAGAACTCGTAAGTGTCCGGGAACAGGTAGCCCTCGCACTTCATCAGGCGGCCTTCGGTATCCGGGATGGCATTCCAGAAATCATATTGGCTGAAATCGGAACCATCCTCGCCGTTGGCGCAGGCAAGGAAATCATCCACCGAGCACAAGCCATTTTCTTCCATCTTCTGGGCAATAGCAACGGCTGTGTAGCCTTCGGGGAATGTGATGGTAATGGTCTTGCGCTTGACCTGCTGCACGCTGAGGGTTTTCAGGATCGTGTTATAATCCATGCCGGAGCGCAGGGTAAAATCGCCATACTGCAAACCGGAAGCGCGGCCGCTGTATTTGGCATACAGCTTGAACAGCCAGTCATACTGGATGACGCCATCCTCTTTCAAAACGTTTGTGATGTCTGCAACAGTGGAACCCTGTTCAATGGTAACGGTCTGCTCCGGGCCGAGTTCGCCGTTGCCGGCAACTTCGCCGTAGAACTGGAACACTTTCCAGCCGCCGATGCCGACGATAGCCAAAATGACAACAAGAACCACAAGCCCAATGGGAAAACGGCGGCGGACGGGTTCATCATCGTCATCCTCTGCGTACTCGTCTGGACCTTCGGCGTCTTCGTACAGGTCCTGCGGGTCAGGATCAGGCTGTACTGGGCGCTTTGGTGCGGGGGCTGGCGCAGCATGATAAGCCTGGCGCGACTGCGAGCCCTTGTCCTGGGAATCACCACGATTGATTTTCATTCCAAATCTCCTTTACCAGGCAGCAGAACTGCCCTGTTTCACGTATGCACGGTCTTACAGCAACAGGCGGAAATAAACGTCCGTAACGGGGAACGGCTGCCCAAGGTAACAAATCATGCCGTAACCACAGCGCTTACCCTCGCCCAGGTACAAAAACTGATTTTCCGCCAGCAGCAGCCGTGCTTTGGTCAGACCGGTATGTTCCCGCGCGGCCTGCAGCAGAATATCAGCCGAATGGTCGTTATCGGCCTGCAGCTCCATAAAAAGCAGCTCGTCCTTTTCCTGGCAATAGAGGCCGTAACCGCGCTGGTTGGAAACAATGGTCATACCGCGGCGGTAGAGCCGGGTGATCATGGTGTTCATGCTGCTTTCCGGCAGGGCGATGCAGGCGGGCTGGTAGCGCATGCGGGTGTCGATCAATTTGCGGACTGTCAGGTTATCAAACTCTGCTCGTGCCCACAAATTGTGTTCAATGGGCTTGCGGATGATGCGCAGCGGGAAGCGCCCCTGAAAATTCAGCTGGGAAAACGCTTTTGCGGCCCGTGTGCTTTGCGGTGCCGCCACAGCGAAATCACACCCTTTGGCGGAAAAGGCGCGCAGGCAGGTTGCCAGCAGTTTGGGCATCAGCCCGCGCCCCTGCAGGGACGGGTCCGTTGCCATGCAGCAGAGCCATACGCCGTGGTGGTGCCCGCATTCCACTGGAACCGCACCAATCATGGCGGCCGGGATGGGCTTTGCACCGGGGGCCGGGTCCCGGGCAAGGATCAGGATATTATCCAACCCCACAATTCCACAAAGCCAGTCCAAAGCATCCTGGCGGGTTCCGCCATACGTTTTGCGGCGGAACGCAACCATCTGCTCCAAATCAGCTTCCGTTGCTTTGCAAAGCATGTTCTATCCCCTCCTTGCCGTATTCAACGTGTGATTTTTGCTGCCAACGGTTTTAGCTCAAAATCCGCTCCAGGTATGCCATCACTTCGGACTGAATATCCTCCGGCGTGCGGATGGTTTTCTGGCCGTCTACCGTTGTGGTACACTCAATGCGGTGCCAGCCCAGCTTGCGTGCGCAGTATTCAGCGGCGGCGCGGGAACGGGCCAGGTATTCGGTATCGCGTTCCTGAATATCTTTTTTGCTTTCATCGCCGTGGTAGCGCTGCGCAATCAGGCGCTGGCTGACATCGGGATCAACCGCAAGGTATACAACCGCATCCGGCGCAGGCAGGCCGAGCTTTTTGTACTCGAACTCAAACAGCCATTCCAGAAAACCATCCCAGTGCATCGGCGGCAGTTTGGAACATTGGTGAACAGCGTTGGAGGTGGTGTAACGGTCAGAGATGATTAGCCCATTCTGGCGGTAGACATTGCCCCACTTGGTTTTGTAGCTGGCAAAACGGTCAACAGCATAAAACGTTGAAGCTGCATAAGCGTTCACGTCATCCGGACGCTGGCCGAACTCGCCGGAAAGATACATCTTGACCAGTGCGGAGGACGGACTGTCATAATCTGGGAAGCTGATTTTCAGCGGGTCATACCCTTTGCTATGCAAATTCTGGCAGGCAAGTTCTGCCTGTGTGCCCTTGCCGGAACCATCCAGGCCTTCAAAAATAATCAGTTTACCCATGGTTTTCAGCCTCCTGTTTCAGTGTTGCATATTTATCACGCACGGCGTTCTGCTTGCCGCAGCACATACCGCCCTCCGGGCAGGGACCCGCCAGGCAGCGGGGACCAGCTGCGGCAAAAACATGCGGCGCAAACGGGTATACAAGGCGCAGCATTTCATCGGCAACGGCGCGGATCTCCCACTGGGCACGGTTGCAGCAGCGCAGGTTGAAAAAGTTGTTCAGGCTGCGGCAGTTCATGGTCATTACCATTTTTGTCTCGCAGGCGTTGGGCAATACAAAGCGGGCGTCCTCGTTTGCCATTTTGCTGGCTTTGGCGCGGGCGGTCTTTTCCGGCATGCCCTGCTCCATCAAGGTGTGGGTATGCTTTTCTTCCAATGCTTTGACCAGCTCCAGGTAGTGTTTGGCATCGGCGTTCATTGCATCAATAAAAGCCGCTTTGGCCGCAGGGTCAGCCTCAATTTCCGGGGGAATCACATAACGGAAATCTTCCAGCCGCACATAGCGCTGGCTCTGCACACTGAAACTTGCAATGCGGTGGCGGGTGACCTGTGCCAGAAAGGTGCGGGAAACGCCCTCAATGCCAAAGGTAAAGCTGGCATGTTCAATGGGGCTGGCGTGGCCGAAGTCATTCAGCTTTTGCAAAAAGGCTGCGGTCTTTTCCGGTGTTAGGCCATCCAGCAGGGTTTCGATATGTGCATCAGAATAGCACAGCTTGGCGGCTGCGGCAATGGTCTTTTCGGGGTCATTGGTGTGGGCGATCAATGTTACAAGCATGGACCCGTTCCCTCTTTTCCTTTTTTATCAGTGGTTTATTCTTCGCTGGTCAGCTTGGTCAGCGGGGCGTAATTGGCCATTGTTTTTTTGATGCCAACGCGGTCAAACTGGATTTCTACAATACAGTCCCCCGCAACCGGCGTTACTTTCAGCACCTTGCCGCGGCCAAACACCTTGTGGTCCACAAGGTCCCCGGCTGCAAAGTTGGCGGCCTTTTTGCGTGCGGGTGCGGCGGGGG
>ULRC01011028.1_pt1 | contig 10965 bp, 10 predicted proteins | sample 1955101 | NCBI WGS metagenome assembly ULRC01 (sample SAMEA4835672, study PRJEB28245) | human gut metagenome | biome: gut microbiome; material: fecal sample | place: Denmark | collected 2008 | reverse complement strand
ACAGGTCGCCGCCATATAGCTTCATCCATCCCTTTTGGGTGGCAAGCCCCTCTTTCCCCCAGTGCAGCCCCCAGGGGGCCATTTTTCGCCGGATGGCGTCATACTGTTCCGGTTCCGCCGGGGCACAGGTTAGGGTCTCTCCGCCCCCCGCGGTAAATTGCCCCACCCCCACGGTACTGCAATCGGCAAAGCCATTTTTCCGGTAGAATTGCCGGTTCTTTTCACTATCCGGCCGCAGCAGTGCGGCGGCTTCCCCCTGCTCGGCCATCCACCGGCAGCAGGCTGCCAGCAGCCCGCCGCACAGACCCTGTTTTCGGTAGTCGGGGTGGGTGGCTACCCCGTAGAAATACCGCGCTTTCCACTCTCCCTCCGGCAGCGAAATGGTCACCGGCATGGCCACCAGCATAGCCGCCGGTATTCCGTCCCGCTCAGCTTTCCACAGCGCGTCCCCGCACCGGGAAAAAACATACTCCATCTCCGGGGCGGCCTCCTCCCCAAAGCACCGCAGGAAGATCTCCCGCAGGCGGGGCAGATCCTTTTTCCCGGCCGGGGCATAGATCACATGCGGCATGGCGGCTCCTTTCCGGCTCATTTTGCCTCTCTGGTTACATATTTCTCCAGCAGCATCACCGGGCAGTAGGATTCCTTGCTGCGCCGCAGCCCCTCGTCCCCGGTGTCCTCCTCCCGGTTGATAAACACAAGTCCGGGATACTTCTGCTTCATCATCTTGGCCATTTCCCGGCACACCATGGGGTAGGCGCCGGGCTCCTCGCCATCCGCCTTTTCGATGTTCTCATCCATCATCGTTTCGTTGATCATACTGGCAATGGCAAAGCCGTAGATCTTTCCACCGGCCGTCAGCACACCGCCGGTCATTTCCAGCTCATCAAGCTCCCGCAGGGCGCATCGTACCACGCAGCCCTCCTTGTGCAGTCCCTCGTCGCCGCCCTCGTTTTCCACCTGCCACCGGCGGGGGAATTCCAGCACCGCTTCCATATTTTCGGCGGTGATGGGCTCAAATTTCCAGTCGGGGTGCGCCGCCTCGAACCGGTTGCAGAAGTTCCGCTTGCCGTGCAGCTTTTTGCCGGCGTAGGTCATCAGCTTATCGGCCTCGTAGATATATTCGGCGTCGTCACGGCTGGCGGTGTAGGTAAATTCGCCGGGGTAGTTCGCCTCCAGCCACGCCTTTTCGGTGGGCAGCAGTCCAAAGAACCACAGCTCCTTGCCGTTCTCCTCGGCATCCTGCCGCAGCAGGGTGATGCCCTCCTTCAGGTCGCCATCCCCGTAGGGGAAGCCGTAGCCGTCCTCCCGGCCGCTTTTGGTAAACAGCCACTCGCCGGTCAGGCAGTAGCGGGTCTGGTAGATGCCGCTCCACAGGTACATGGTGGCAAAGCTCTGGTAACAGGCGCTGTGGTGCTTTTTGCCCAAAAAGGGCAGCAGGTCCCGCCGGGATTCCAGTGTGATCGGTTTGAAATTCAGCATAAAACTCCTTGGATTTTGTAATTTTTCTTATCTTTTCGACAAAGTCCCTCGCACGCATTTCAGCGATACGGTTCAGCGTCCTCCCTGCCGGGAAAAGGTACTGTTTTTTATTCCAGTCCCAGCGCAAGACAGTTTTTCAGCAAAGTCCTCCGCACACTCTCCGGCGGCATTCGGCACCGGCCGTGTCCCCCGGCCCTACGGTTCTTCTGCCTGCCCCAAGCTCCGGGCCCTGGGGATGCAATGTCCCCCCTGCCGGGCAAAGGCGCTGTTTTTTTATTCCAGTCCCAGCGCAAGGCGGATCTTTTCAGCAATGACCTCCCGCGGGAGCATCTCGCCCTGCTCGGTACAGCTCAGGATATGCCAGCCCTGCTTTTCGGCCCCATACAGGGCCGCCGAACGACAATGCTGCAAATAGGCAAAGTCCGCCTCGTGGATATCCCGCTTGCTTTCATCGCCGTGGTAACGCTCGGAGAGCAGCCGGCGGGAAACCTCCGGGTCCACATCCAGGTACACCACCGCCGTGGGGCGGGGCAGCCCGGCTTTGTTGTATTCCACATCGCACAGCCAGTCGAGGAAGCTGTTCCACTCCTCCTTCGGCAGCCGGGACATCTGGTGCGGGATATTGGAGGTGGAGTAGCGGTCCGCCACCAGTATTTTGCCTGCTTCATAGTCCGGGCGCCAGTGGCGGCAGTAGCTGGCGTAACGGTCCACCGTGAAAAAGAGCGAAGCCCCGTAGGGGTTCACTTCCTCCAGCGTGCCTATCTCCCCATGGAGATACATTTTGACCAGCGTGCTGGAGGGGTCGTTATAGTCCGGGAAGGAAAGCTTCCGGCAAGGAATGCCCTTCCCGGTGAGATAATCGGTCAGCAGGGTGGCCTGGGTGGCCTTGCCGCTGCCATCCAGCCCCTCTATCACATACAGCTTGTGTTCCATATTCTGTCCTCCTCATTCCCTTTTATTGCGGGTACGGTAAATGAGATAAACCACCACCGCCGCGATGAGCACCACACCCGTCGCCGCAAAAAGCCCCATGCTCTCGGCCGCCCGGTCCTGCATCAGCCGCAAAAAGCTGGCCGCCGTCAGCACCAGTGCCGCCAGGCACAGCACAAAAGCCGGCATCCGTTTATCCATGGGCTTCTTCCCTCATTCTGGCGTATTTTTCCCGCATTTCAGCGGCTTTTCCGCAGGTCATTTTGCCCTCCGGGCAGCCGCCCCGCACACAGCCCGGCCCCGCGTTTTTGAAAAGATGCGGCGCCACGGAAAGGCACAGCCGCAGCATCTGGTCGGCCACCTCTCTTATCTCCCACTGGGCACGCTGGCAGCACCGCAGCTCAAAGAAATTCATCAGACTGCGGGCATTCATGGTCACTATCATCTTGGTATCACAGGCATTGGGCAGCACAAACCGTGCGTCCTCTATGGCGGTTTTCTCCGCCCGGCTGGCGGCCGCCTTGGGGCTCAGGCCCTCGGCCAGCAGCTCCTTTTCCCGGCGGGCCTTCAGCAGCTCGGCTATTTTCTGGTAGTGGGCAATGCTCTCCTGCATCGCCAGCTCAAATTCCGCCTTCGCCTCCGGCACCTCGGCGATCTGCGGCGGCACCACCACCTCAAAGTCATTCTCCCGCACATACCGCTGGCTCTGCACGCTGAAAGACGCAATGCGGTGCCGGGTGATCTGTGCCAGCAGGGCACGGCTCACGCCCTCAATACCGAAGGTAAAAACCGCGTGCTCTATGGGGCTCTGGTGGCCCAGGCCCGCCAGCATCTCCACAAATTCCCCGGCCTTTTCGGGGGTCAGCTTTTCCTGCACCTGGGCTATGGTGGCCGGGCTGTAGCACAGCCGCGCGGCCGAAGCGATGGTCATTTCCGGATCCGGAGTATGGGTGATAAGGGTGACCTTTGGCATAGTATTTCCTCCTTGCAGGGAATTATCGTTTTTCCAGCCGGGCAAAGGTGGCCATCAGCCGCTTGGCGCCGACTTTATCGAAATGGATGGTGAGAAGATGATCGCCTCCCATCGGCTCTATCTTGAGGATGGAACCCTCCCCGAAGGTCTTGTGATAGACTCGGTCGCCGGTTTTCAGGGTAAAGGGCTCGGCGGCAGGGACGGCGGGCCGGGGCCTGGGAGCCGCCGGGGCCGGGGCGGGGCTGCTGCCCAGCTTATTGGGCCGGTAGACGGTGGTCTGCCGGGCACCGTAACCGGAGCCATAACCGGTCCGTTCGCCATAGCCGCTGTGATAGCTGCCAAAGCGCTCGGTCTCATCCTCGGTCTTCATCAGCTCTCCGGGGATCTCCCCCACAAAGCGGGAGGGACGGTTTCGGGTGGTTCGGCCGAAGAGCATCCGCTGGGCGGCCCCGGTGAGGTAAAGCTCCCGTTTGGCTCTGGTGATGCCGACATAAGCCAGGCGGCGTTCCTCCTCCAGCTCGGTCGGCTCGTAGATGGCCTGCTGGCCGGGGAAGATGCCCTCCTCCATGCCGGTGATGAAAACATAGGGGAATTCCAGGCCCTTGGCGGAATGGAGGGTCATCAGCACGACCTTGTCGTCGTCCTCCGAAAGATTATCCAGATCGGTGTAAAGGGCGATCTCCTCCAAAAAGCCGGAAAGGCTGGGCTCCTCGGTCTCCTCCATGTACTTCAGGATGGTGGTCTTGAGCTCGCCGATGTTCTCCAGCCGGCCGCGGCTTTCCATATCGTTTTTGGCCTCCAGGGCTCTTACATAGCCGCTTTGGTCCAGCACCTGCTCCAGCGTTTCGATGAGGGGGACCTCATCCACCGATTCGGCAATGCCGTCCATCATGGCGGTAAACTCCATCAAGGCACGGGATTTACCGGAAAGAGGGGCATATTCCTCGGCCGTTTGCAGGGTGCGGTACAGCGATTGTCCCAGGCTTTCCGCCACCTGCTGGGCGGTATTCATGGTGGCCTCGCCAATGCCCCGTTTGGGCTCATTGATGATGCGGCGGAGCCGCAGGCTGTCATCGGGGTTATTCAGCACCGCCAGATAGGCCAGAATATCCTTGACCTCCTTGCGGTCGAAGAACTTGAGGCCGCCGATGATGCGGTAAGGGATCCCCTGCCGGATGAACATCTGCTCCAAGGTGCTGGAAAGGGCGTTCATCCGGTACAGGATGGCATGGTCACTGTATTTGGCGCCTTTTTCGTGGTTTTTGCGGATGGTGGAGGCGATGAAGTGGGCCTCCCGCTGCTCATCGGCCGCCTTGTGGTACAGCACCTTCTCTCCCCTGCTGTTTTGGGTCCACAGGGTCTTGCCCTTGCGCTGGCTGTTGCGGCTGATGACGGCATTGGCGGCATCCAGGATAGTGCCGGTGCTGCGGTAGTTCTGTTCTAGGCGGATGACCTTGGTTTGGCCGAACTGCTGCTCAAACGAGAGGATGTTTTCGATGGTGGCGCCCCGGAACTTGTAGATGCTCTGGTCGTCATCGCCGACCACACAAAGATTGCCATGGGCGGCGGCCAGCAGGCTGACCAGCAAATACTGGGCATGGTTGGTATCCTGGTACTCATCCACCATGATGTACCGGTAGCGGCGCTGGTACTTTTGCAGCACCTCCGGGAACTGCTGGAACAGCTTGACCGTCAGCAGGATGATGTCATCAAAATCCAGGGCGTTGGCGTCTTTCAGCATCTGCTGGTAGCGGCCGTAAATCCGGGCTGTCACCTGCAGGGCAAAGTTATCCCCCGCCGACTGGCGCAGCCCTTCCGGGGTGAGCATTTTATCCTTGGCGCGGCTGATATTGCCCAGCAGGGCCTTGGGCGCGAAGTTTTTATCGCTGATGTGGAGCTCTGCCATGGCGTCTTTGATGACCCGGACGGAATCATCGGTATCGTAGATGGTGAAATTTCTGTTGTAGCCCAGGGCCTCTATCTCCGCGCGAAGGATGCGGGAGCAGGCCGCGTGAAAGGTGGCGGCGTGCACATCCTCGCCACGGGTGCCCAGCATGCCCGCCAGGCGCGCGCGTAGCTCGCCCGCGGCTTTATTGGTGAAGGTGATGGCCAGAATATTCCAGGGGGCGGGGACATCGTGGGCGATGAGCTGCCCGGCCCGCTCCATGTAGCTGCCATCGGCGGCGGCCAGCTCCAGGATGCGCCAATCCTCCTCGCTGAGGGGGGGCATATCATCCTGCCGGACGGAGGCGAGGCCGAACTGGAGCAGGCAGGCGATGCGGTGGATGAGGACGGTGGTTTTTCCGCTGCCGGCCCCGGCCAAAATGAGAACCGGGCCTTCCACGGCCAAGACGGCCTGCCGCTGCATGGGATTGAGGTGGGAAAAGCGCCGCTGCAGGATGGCGCGCTTTAACTGCTGGTAGGTTTGGTTATCGTGCTGGGGCATGGTGGTCTCCTTTTATCGTCTCGAAAATTTTTCGTAAATCTCCAAAATAGTCCAAAATAGATTGTACCACAAAAGGGCGACGGAAGAAAGTGCCGGGAGAGATTTTTTGCGGCGAAAAGCTCCCCCCACTAATACGGCAAAATGGGCCTTTCTTTGCAGGTGAGAGGTTAATATTTCACTTTTTTTCACGAAAAATTTACGATTGCGGGAAAATATGGGTGCGATTCGCCTAAATGCTGGGGTATCTTTACAGTAAAATGGCAGGAAAAAGGAGCCCCCGAGGGGGCTCCCGAAAGAGGGGGACACGCGTTATTTTTTGCGGGAAAGGATGGACATGCCAAGGGCAGCGACAGCCATGAGAGCGGCCGCGGCGGCGACCATATCATTGGCGCCGGTGGAGGGGTTCTTCTGGTCATCGGTCTTGGGGGTCTCCTCGGTGGAGGGGACGATGATGGTGATAGTGCCGGAGGTGGTGGGGTCGGTGTAGGGACGCTCTGTGATACCGGCAGTCTCCATCGTGAGAGTTTCACCAACGGTCATGCCATTCTTATTGCCCCACAGCTTGGAACCGGTATTCTTGCCCGGCGCAAAGCCATTTACAGTAGCGCCGGTGACGGTCAATTTATATGTGGCATTATAATCGTTGCCGATTTCGATGGCAGCTTTTCCGGCAGAACCGTTGTTGCGGTCATTAAAAGTGCAGTTATTTACCACAAGGTTGGTGGGGTTTTGGGCAGTAGCCTGGCCATACAGCAGAATGGCCTTACCATTCGTATTGAAGGTGCAATTTTCAACTGTAACAGCGGTGCCGCCCCATGTCCAAATGGAATACTGATCTGCCATCGTATTCTGGAATGTACAGCCAGTAAATGTTGCCGCACCATAAAGTGTCAGCTTTCCCTTGATGGTGCAGTTTTCAAAAGTCAAATCGCCGCAAACGATTCCATCAAAGTTGCCTTCACCTGCCTGGATGATCACGCCCTTAAAGACGAACCTGGAGTCGCGCTGATAGCTCAGCATACCACCCTCTGCGCTTATTGCATTCGTTATAACATCCACCGTCTGCGTATTATTGCCAACAATTTCAACATTGCGGGCGGCACCTTCGTTTGCAACACCAGAAGACAGATAAACCGTAACTCCGGGTTCCAAATTGATTGTAGTGGGATCAGCCTCATTGGCTGCCGCTTTAATGGCGTTATCAAGAGAATCATACCCCGTATCACCAATCTTGGCAACGCAAGGTGATACAGCAGTATCCGCCAGAGCGGTGGTGGGCAGCATGACGGCCAGCATGAGGAACGCTAGCACGACGCTTAAAAACTTTTTCATTTGAACAAACCTCTCTTCTTTTTATTTTTCCCGCAGGTGGGGTTGTGTTTGCTGGCGCAAACACAAAATATCCACATGTGGATATGATTGGTATAAACAGGTTACCACTTTTGGGCAGGGTGTGTCAACTATTTGGGAGAATTTTGGAGGAACACACAAAATGGAAGAGTTTAATTTAGCAAAAAATGCCCCCTTGCGGGGGCATTTTGATGGAGTGTACGAATTTTTTTACGCCACGGTGATGACCTTGACGGGGCACTTTTCGGCGCAGGCGCCGCAATTGGTGCACTTTTCGGGATCGATGGAGGCGAGGAAATCGGTGACGGTGATGGCGCCGGTAGGGCAAACCTTGGTGCACATCATACAGCCGATGCAGCCGGCGGAGCAGACCTTGCGGACGACAGCGCCCTTATCATGGCTGGAGCAGCGCACGGTGACATGATTTTTGACCGGGACCATGCCGATGAGCAGGTGCGGGCAGGCTTTGGCGCAGGCGCCGCAGCCGGTGCACAGGCTTTCATCCACATGGGCAACGCCATCCACGATGGAGAGCGCGCCGAATTTGCAGACCTTGACGCAATCGCCATAGCCCAGGCAGCCGTAGACGCAGGCTTTTTTGCCGCGGTGCAGGGCAGCGCAGGCCGCACAGGTGGCGGGGCCGTGGTAATCCTCGGCTTCGCCGCACTTTTCGCAGGTGCCGCTGCAGCGGACGGTGGCTTTGACGGGCTCGGTGTTTTCCGCCGCGACGCCCAGGTATTCGCTGATCTGAGCGGAGACGGAAGCGCCGCCGGGGATGCAGAGATTGGGCTTGGCGCTGCCATTGGCAACGGCTTTGGCGTAGTCATCGCAGCCGGCATAGCCGCAGGCGCCGCAATTGGCGCCGGGCAGGAAGCCGCGGATATCCTCCACACGGGTATCGATGGGGACCGAGAGGAAATGGGAGGCCACTACCAGCAGGATGGCGCAGATCAAGCCGATAGCGCCGACAATAATAATACCAGTCATAGTTATCTCCCCTCCTTACTTCAGCAGACCATCTACCACACCGGAGAAGCCCATGAAGGACATAGATACGATGGAGGCAGCGATCAGAGTGATGGGCAGGCCCTGGAACGATTCGGGGATATCCATGTTCTCCATGCGGCCGCGAACGCCTGCGAAGAGGACCATTGCCAGCAGGAAGCCGAGACCGGCGCCCAGCGCATTGACCATGGACTGGCCGAAATTGTACTTCTCATCGATATTGAGCACCGCTACACCGAGCACGGCGCAGTTGGTGGTGATGAGGGGCAGATAGATGCCGAGAGCTTCATACAGCGGAGGCAGGAACTTCTTGAGGGCCATTTCCACCAGCTGTACCAGCGCGGCGATGACCAGGATGAATACGATGGTCTGCATATAGCCCAGCTCGTATTGATCCAGCAGATAGGTCTGGATGGGCCAGGTGGCGGCGGTGGCCAGTACCATAACAAAGGTAACGGCGACGCTCATGCCGACGGCGGAATCCAGCTTTTTGGAAACGCCGAGGAACGGGCAGATACCCAGAGTCTTGGAGAGGACGAAGTTCTGCGTCAAAATAGCAGAAAGCAGAATGACGATCATTTCTTTCATGCTTCACAGCCTCCTTCCTTATTCTCTGCCGAGGGGCAGCCGCCGGCGCAACCGGCGCAGGCGCCGCAGGCAGCGCAATCGAGTTTCTTCTTGGGCTTATGCTTGGCGAACTTATTCATGATGGCGATGAGCACGCCATAGACGAGGAAGCCGCCGGGGGTGAGCTTCATGATCGCGATGGGATCGAACAGATTGGCGGTGAGGGTGATGCCGCACCAGGTACCGCTGCCGAGGATCTCACGCACGGTGGCCATGCAGAACAGAGCGAGGGTGAAGCCCAGGCCCATGCCTAGACCATCGAGGGCGGAATCGATGACATTATTCTTGCTGGCAAACATCTCGGCACGGCCGAGGATGATGCAGTTTACCACGATAAGCGGCAGGAAGATGCCGAGGCTCTGATAGAGGCTCTGCACATAGGCCTGGAGCAGCAGCTGCACCACCGAAACAAAGCCGGCGATGACGACGATGAAGCAAGGAATGCGGACCTTATTGGGGATGATATTGCGCAGCAGGGAGATAACGATATTGGAGCCCAGCAGTACAAAGGTGGCCGCCAGACCCATGCCCAGCGCATTGAGGACCGAGGTGGAGGTAGCGATGGTGGGGCAGGTGCCCAGCACCAGAACCAGAACGGGGTTCTCCTTGATGATACCATTGGTGAAGGTTTTCAGCTTGTTACTCATTTGGTTCCTCACGCTCCTTTCACAGTCTCAAAGGCGGCAAAGGCCAGCTTAACAGCTTCCTTGTAGCCATTGGAGGTATAAGTTGCCTTAGATACCATGGGCAGCTCGCTATCGGGGGTTTCGGCGGTGACGCCGATCCACTTCTTGCTGTAAGAGCTCTTAGCGAGCTTGGAACCGTCAATTCCCTCGTACTCATTGGGGGTCTCGGTGTGCTGATACAGCTTGGAGGCGATGATCGCGCCGTTATTATCAATGGCAACGAGGATATGCAGCTCTCCGCTGAAGCCGGAGGCATGAACATTGAAGGCATAGCCCAGCTCCGACTGATAGGCGCTGTCAACGCCCTCCGGAATGTTCTCCAGCTCGGTGTAGCCCTCGCCCAGCATTTCGGCGATGAGCTCGGCCTCGGGATAGACCTTTTCCTCGGTGGGAGCTTCGATGGCGATGCCCGCCAGCTCACCGTAAGCGACAAAGGCATTGCCGACTGCGGCATTGAAGCCCTTGGAGGAGAAGGTGGCGCCGGAGAGGAACTCGATGCCCTCAAGGTTATAATCCTTGCCGAGATACTGCTCCTGGAAGTGGGCTTCCTTTTCGATGCGGTCGCCAATACCGGGGGTCTCGCCGTGCTCCATGACCTGGGTACCGGTGATGGAGCCGTCGGAGGAGATACCGACCATGACGGTGATCATGCCCGCGAAGCCCTTGCCCTGGGCCTGGAATACATAGCCAGCGCCATTGCCGGCCTTGTAGGCATTGAGGACATTTTCGGCGGAGACGGTGACTTCCTCGAAGTCGGTGCCATCGGGCAGAACGGCGGAAAGGGCCGCATTGGCCTCGGCAGCCTTGGCCGCGTCAATGACGGGCTTGGTGAGACCGTAGGTACCCACCAGCGCCGCGGAAACGATGACGCAGATGGCGGTGAGGACGACGATGGGTTTCAGCTTTTCCCATTTCATTTCTCAGCACCTCCCACTCCAAACGGTTTTTTGGCCCCGATCTTATTGAGGTGGGGGCAGATGATATTCATAAGCAGAATGGCGAAGGATACGCCCTCCGGATAGCCGCCGGAGGAATTGCGGATGAGCATGGTGATAATGCCCGCGCCCAGCGCGAATACGACCTTGCCCCACTCGGTGGCGGGAGAGGTGGAGTAATCGGTGAGCATGAAGATGCCGCCCAGCAGCACGCCGCCGGTGAGGATCATGGTGACAGGGTCATAACCGAGGATCAGGCTCATCACGGCGATGGTAGCCACATACACCAGCGGGATGGTGGGGGTGATGACCCGGCGAACCACCAGATAAACAAAGCCGATGATGAGGGCAATGGCGCAGGTTTCGCCCAGGCAGCCGCCGCGGATACCGAAGAGCAGGTTCTTGACGGCGGGGAGGCTATCCACAGCGCCCTCCTTGATGAGGGCCAGGGGGGTCGCGCCGGAAACGGCATCGATGCCGGGAATGTAGGAATTGGCGGTCGGCCAGGTGGTCATCTGCCCGGCAAAGGCG
>ULRC01046260.1_pt1 | contig 10997 bp, 10 predicted proteins | sample 1955101 | NCBI WGS metagenome assembly ULRC01 (sample SAMEA4835672, study PRJEB28245) | human gut metagenome | biome: gut microbiome; material: fecal sample | place: Denmark | collected 2008 | reverse complement strand
CACATACAACTGCTCTTGTCAAGCCTTTTTTTTGCTTTTGGATAACTGCACAGCGCCATGGCATTTCTTGTCAAATTTTGTCAGCAAAGTGCATAATAAAGAAGTACTTTCTCTTTCAATTATACTTGCCCTATATCTATTTTTATAAAACACAGCTCAAATCTTATACTGTATTTTCCTTATCTTCCGCAGCATTTCTTATATTTCTTTCCGCTCCCACATGGGCATGGGTCATTGCGTCCCACCTTTGACGACGGTTTTATCCCCGGTATCATTTGCGCCTTTACTTGGGCAGGCAGGTCTGATTCCTCGATCTTCCGCACCATATCACTGGCATTAAGCTCACCGTTCTGCAACATATCCCTAATATTAGGTCCAAACGATATTTCGGGTATTGTATGTTTCTTATACTTTCTCGACAGCTCAACCGGAGTATATCCCCTGTTTGCAGGCAGACGTGTATTGTTGTTAAGGTCATAAACCAGTCCCATAAATTCGTTCAGCTGACTTTCGCTCATGGGCATCTTCATACGTTCCAGCATATCCGCTATTTCGCCCGTTATGTCAGCTTTATCTTCGCAAATGATAATAGTATAGCAGTCAGCCGCAAGGTCCTCCGCCTGACTTTTGCTTTTTCTCAGCTTTTCACGCACAAATTTCTGAAGTGTCCTCATCTGCGGTGTCTGCGGGATATAAAAATCGTCCCTGTATTTCAGCGTTTCTTCCTTTGAAAGCATACAAAGCGGCTTGCCCGCCTGAGCATTGTGCATATCATAAAAGTATTCATAATCAATATCCACCAGACTTTCATGAACTATCATGCGCTCCATAGGCTCAGGCTTTGGAGCATCATTATACAGCTCATCAACACCCAAAATATAATAAAATCTGCCCTCAGGCATATCATGCCGCATGATCTCGGAAAAAGCGATAAACTTTTCCTTTGTCAGCAAGTCCTTGTTCTGCTCATTGATTATACCGAAAGCGTCCTCCAGCGGAAGAATATTGTACAGGTTTGCAAAAGCGTCAAAATAATCCTCCAGAAGCTTGATGATATCATCGGAAAGCTCCAGTTTTTTGTACATTCTGTTCAATGTGCTCTCAGCATACTGTCTCGGAAATCTGCTCATTCATTTTCCTCCCCATAAAATCCTATCAGTTCACTGTACAGTTCGCCTATCTCATATCCATATCCCCAGCCTATATCCTGTGCCTCTTCGTTCAGTCTGTCAAGGCGCATTCTTACAGAATGCAGGAAATCACTCCCGCCCGACCGCTTAACATTTTCACAGAAATCGGCAAATACCGAAATAAGATTGCTGTAAAACGCTTCATTGACGTCGCCGTATTCATTGGTATATGCTGTTCCCAACTCAACATAATAAAGTTCAAAGTCAAAATAATCCTCTTTATTTTTAGCCGTCTTTTTAAATCCCGACAGGACTGCTTTGGCATTTCTGAGACTAAGTGATGCTTTTGAAAAGAAAATATCATACAGCTGCTTCTTGGCATTTGCCAGCAAAACCGCCTGCACCTCTTCGCCGCCAAACTCCGCATCAAGAATATTGCGGCACATTTTGTCATTTTTATACAGTTTGACGATGAGCGCAATAAGCTCATTTTTCTCCATAGCGTTAAGCTGATTTTTAAGTTCCGTTACTTTCATAATAAAATTCCAACCTTAAATTCCAGTAATGTCGATCAGTAATACTAAGAACCAATTAAAAACTATACAAAAAATCGAGCATAATCTTGCGTATATGGATTATGCGATGATTTTTTGTCTATAGTTTTATTGGTGATTAGTATAAAGCCTGTCATATCAATTTCACCTTTTGATATTGCCGACTGCCGATCCCTGCTGTAATTATACTGTTTTGCAGCCCGCAAGTCAATCAAAATAATCCACAACGCTCAACTATTTCTTGACAACACCTCCCCCACCTGATATAATTAAACTATTATAATGTCAAAATTTGTCGTATTATACGGAGTTGGTAACGATGTCACGCAAAACTGCTTTTGTCGGCTTTTCTTACATGGCAGGGCTTTTGCTGGCGTCGTTTTTCTCTGCCCCGCTGTCAATAGCCATAGGAGCCGTGCTGCTGGGCTTCGGACTGTGCACCGTTTTCATCTTCCGTCCCAAGCATTCAGGCAGCTTTTACCGCAGCGCAGTGTGCGCCATCGCCTGCTGCGTAGGGCTTTGGATATACAGCGGATATGACATGACCGTCTGCCGGAATATCACTGCCAATATTGGCAACTTCAGCGGAACGGTCACAATAGAGCAGTCCACAGTATATTCCGAGGAAAAAGCCTTTTATATCGCCCATTGCACCTTTCCCAACGGAGCTTCGGGCAATGTGGGATTTTTCGACCGCCGTTCCGACCTTGTAAAAGGCGATAAGATCACTCTTTCAGGTCAGCTTTACGCTCCCGAAAACACAGGCTTTTTCAATTCAGCCGACTATTACCGCTCAATGAACGTTTTTCTGCTGATGAAAAGCGTCCGCACAAGCGGATATGAGATAAAGGAACACAACTTCTACCGCACTCTTGATGATTTCAGGCACAATGTCTCCGATACTATAAGAAAATACGTCCCCTCGGAAGAGGGAGAACTGCTTATAGGAATGATTTTCGGCAGCAGCAAATGGAATATGTCCGACAGAACGGAAAATCTGCTGTACCGTGCGGGAATAGGCCACGTCGCCGCCGTTTCGGGACTGCACATGTCCGTTGCCGCAGGAATTGCCGCCGCTCTGGCAATAGCTCTCCGCCTGCCGAAATGGGGGCAGTTCATATCAGTGACGGCAGTGTCATTGCTTTTCGCCATGACCGCAGGCTTTACCCCCTCTGTTGTCAGAAGCCTTATAATGGTAATGTTTGTCTGGGCGGCAGGCATATTCAACAGGCGCAGCGACAGCCTTACCTCCCTTGCCGCCGCAATTATAATAATGACAATATCCTCGCCATTTATCGTGAGAAGCACATCTTTCCTGTTGTCCGTTTCGGGAACCATAGGCACAGCCGTGCTTTCGCCCATGTTCATAAACGCCTACGAAAAGAAGATGGAGCGCAAAACAGACCTGCCCTATCATGTGGGAGCGCTTACCTCCGCACTTTGCTCCTCTTTATGCGCAGCTGCGGCAGTTTTCCCCGTGTCAGCCCTCACATTTGACCAGATATCAATAGCCTCTCCCCTGACAAATCTTCTGCTGTCGCCCCTATGCACCGCAGCCATTGCAATAGCCGCCATAGGCGCACTGCTTTGCATACTCCCATTCACATTTATAAGCGGCGGACTTTTCCTTGCGGCAGGACTGATATGCCGCCCCATACTTGCCGTTGCAAAGTTCATTGGCAGCAGCGATATCATAATGATACCCACAGGCACAGAGCTTACCGCTCCCCTTGTGGCAATAGCCGTAATATCCGCAGCATTGTGCCTGATACTGACCCATGATAAGATGTATTTTGTGCTGACCTGCCTTTCAGCTGCACTGGTCAGCGTTGTCTGCATAGAAATATATCGGCTCATTCCCACGGGATATACCGAGATAAGCGTGCTGACAGACGGCAGCGGCTGTGTAATTGTCGTTAAGAATGACAGCTGCTCCCAGATATATGACTATATGGGAACACGCAGCGGAGCAAAGGCAGCATACAGGTCAATAGCAGGCTCAGGCGGCTCTGCTGCGGCGTTTGCGGCAGTCACAAAGCAGTGCGCATACTCCGAAAGCGTGTATAAAGGACTGTTCGAGGGCATTGCCGTTCTTTCTCCCGTAACAAAAAGCGGCTTGACTTATTCGGCGGAAGATAATATAATTAAATTCGGCAATACCGTCTATTATCCCCATGAAAATTACAGCATTATCGAAACGGACGGGGTGAAGATCTTGTGCGTTACGGGAAAGGCCGAGCTTCCCGATGAAAGGTTTGACCTGTGCATCTACAGCTGCTCGGCTGATGTTTATGCCGATGCCGCCTATTATACAGTGGCGGACAGCGATTTTAAAGGAAAAATATCACCATTCGGCAGCACAGGCACGGAATACATAGCGGATAACGGCGTACTTTACCAAAAGGAGGGCGTATTGTGGCTTCGGTGAACGAAAAGGAGCTTACAAGGATAATAAAAAGCGGCGAACTGTCAGGCGTTTACTACCTTTACGGCACCGACCTGTACAGCGTTGAGAAATACAAGCATGAAATGGTCAAGCGCACCGTCAAGGCAGGCGACGAGACATACAACCTCCATGAATTTGAGGGCAAGGACATTGATACCGACGGTCTGAGTGAAGCAGTTGACGGCTTCCCCATGTTTGCGGACAAGCTTTGCGTCACCGTCTGCGACCTTGACCTTGAGGAAGAGACAAAGCAGCGCCCGGGTCACAGAAAGCTTGATGAAACACGCATGAAGCAGCTGACGGAGACCGTCTCCAACGTGCCCGATACCACCGTGCTAATCTTCTACACCGCAAACATAAACGTCTGCGGCGGCAAAAAATACCCCACCCCCAAGAACAAGAAGCTCATCGACCTTGTTGCCAAAAAAGGCACGGTCTGCGAGATAAACGTAAAATCACGCAGCGAGTCCGTAAGGATAATATGCGCCGAGTCCTCAAAGCGTGGCTCTGCCATGGACGACAAGGCGGCAGGTCTGCTTTTTGACCGCTGCTGCGGCAATATGACCATGATAATGAACGAGCTTGACAAGCTCACCTCCTATGCGAACGGAAAAAGCATCGACGTTCACACCGTAGAGCTGCTCACCCCCGACAGCGGCGATGCCAAAAGCTACAGCCTGGCGGACGCAGTTGCGGCAGGCAATATGAATCGTTCCATGGAGCTTTTCAGGGAGCTTATAAACGATCCCGAGAACACCCCGGTGTATCTGCTTTACGTGCTTACAGGCAGCATGAACGACCTTTACAGGGCTCGCCTTGCGCTGGACTATAACCACGGTCTCCCCGAGATAATGAAAGACTTCGGCTACTCGCCCAGCGTGGAATTTCGTGTAAAAAATGCCCTCTCCTCCGTCCGCAGAACGGATATCCGCCACCTGAGAAAGTGCCTTGAGATACTTGCAAAGGCAGATATTGATATGAAGTCAAGCGGCGCAGACCCGGCGGTCATACTGGAAAAAGCAATAGTAGAAATGCTTGCACGATAAAACATATAAGGAAAAAAATCAAAATGATAAACATAGAACAGGCCGTTATAGTTGAGGGAAAGTACGATAAAATAAAGCTCTCCTCCGTGATAAACGGCGTAATAATCTGCACGGACGGCTTTCATATTTTCAAGGACAAGGAAAAAATGAAGCTTATCCGCCATTATGCCGAGAAAAAGGGCATAATAATCCTGACAGACAGCGACGCTGCGGGCTTTAAGATAAGAAATTACCTTAAAGGCTCCGTTGGCGGCAACATCATAAATGTATATATTCCCGATATTTTCGGCAAGGAGCGCAGAAAAGCAGAGCCTTCCAAGGAGGGCAAGCTGGGCGTTGAGGGCATGAGCGAGGAAGTCCTGCTGGAAGCTTTCAGAAGAGCGGGCGTTAATGACATAGGCGGCGCCCCGAAAGGCGGCATAGACAAAATGCTTCTTTATGAGCTGGGCTATTCGGGCGCTCCCGATTCGTCAATGCGCCGCAAAATGCTGCTTGAAGCCCTTGACCTGCCGTCTCTGCTCACCGCAGGGGCAATGGCAGATATCCTTAACACCATGATATCCCCCAAAGAGCTGGAAGAGCTTACGGAAAAGCTTTTTTCCTCTGAAGAAAGGACTGATATATAACTTGGTTTTCTCACAGCTGACTTTTCTGTACTATTTCCTGCCTATCGTAATGATAGTCTATTTTTTTGCGTCTGATAAGATAAGAAATGTGCTGATCTTCATTACGGGGCTGCTTTTTTACGCATGGGGCGAGCCTTTTTATGTGTGCCTTATGCTGCTTTCCACAGCCATTGACTACACCGCAGGCAGGCTAATGGCAAAATATGATGACGACAACAAAAAGCGAAAAATTTGCCTGATAGTTTCCGTCTGCATGAACGTAGGTCTGCTGGCGATATTCAAGTACAGCGACTTCCTTATCGACAGCTTCAACGGAGTTTTCGGCACAAGCATCACAAATCCCGTGGTGCTGGTAAATAAAGCGCTTAACAGCCTGTATCCCTTCGGACTGAACGAAAAGCGTGTGGAGCTGCCCATAGGAATATCCTTCTACACATTCCAGTCAATGTCATATACCATTGACCTGTACCTTAGAAATATCAAGGTGCAGAAAAGCTTCCTGAACTTCGCATCATATGTCTCACTGTTCCCCCAGATAGTCGCAGGCCCTATCGTCCGCTACGAGGACGTGGCAAACGAGCTGGAATCAAGAACAGTGAACATCGCAAAAATAAGCGCAGGCATCGGACTTTTTGTAAAGGGACTTGCCAAAAAGGTGCTTCTCGCAAACAACATCGGCATGGTCTGGACGCAGATAAAGGCAATGGACTACAGCACTATTTCGGTGGCTACCGCATGGCTGGGAATAATCGCCTTTGCATTCCAGATATATTTTGACTTCTCGGGCTATTCTGATATGGCAACAGGTCTGGGCAAAATGCTGGGCTTCGAGTTCCCCAAAAACTTCGACCACCCCTATATCTCAAAGAGCATAAGCGAATTCTGGCGCAGATGGCACATCACGCTGGGAAGCTGGTTCAGGTCGTATGTGTATATCCCCCTTGGCGGCAACAGGAACGGCAATTTCAAGACCTACCGCAACCTGTTCATAACCTGGGCGCTGACAGGACTCTGGCACGGGGCCAGCTGGAACTTTATCCTCTGGGGACTGTTCTTCGGCGTGCTCATAATCATCGAGCGCCTTGGCTTCGGCAAGATACTTGAAAAGCTGCCCTCGGCGGTAAGTATGCTCTACACCTTTGTTATGGTGCTCTTCGGCTGGGTGCTCTTCGATACGGACACTCTGGCGGACGCAGGCAGATATTACGCCGCAATGTTCGGCGCAGGCGGCAGCCTTGTTGACAGCTACGCAAGATATACCATCGCTTCAAATGCAGTTATGCTGACGCTTTGTATCCTTATTTCAGGCGGACTGGGCAGCAGGCTCATAAGCTTCTGCGAGGAAAAGAACAAGCGTGCATCGGCAGTGGCAGGCGTTGCCGTAAAGATAGGCGGGCTGCTCATCTGCACCGCATATCTTGTGGGTGCTACCTACAATCCGTTCCTGTATTTCAGATTTTAAGGTGAGGTTTTATGGCAGACAAAGAAAAAAATACCCGTTCCGCCGCTTCAAAGGAACGTTATTTTCAGGCAGGCGTGGCTCTGGTGACAGTGCTGCTGTTCTTCGGCATACTCATAGGACTGGGCTGCGTCACAACATTTTCCGAAAAGGAAAGTTTCTCGGAAAACCAGAACAAAGCGCTGGCTTCTTTCCCGAAATTCAGCGGCAAAAGGCTCTTCAACGGCAGCTTCACAAGCGGACTGGAAACATATGTCTCCGACCATTTTGCATGGCACGATGAATGGATAACCGCTCAGACCTATTCCGAGCTTGCCCTTGGCAAAAAGGAGCGCAACAACGTCTATTTCATGAAAAACGGCGGACTGGCGGAAAAAATATCCGAGCCTGATATGACCGTCGTGGGCAAGAGCATCAGCGGCATACAGCAGTTCGCAACAGATAACGGCATAATGCCCTACATTATGATAGTCCCCACCCAGGCGGAGATATACAGCGATATGCTCCCCACGGACGCACCAAATCCCGATCAGGCAGAGTTCATAAATAACGTGTATTCGCAGCTGGACGGCTACGCAGTGCCCATAGACGTGTATTCCGTCCTCAGCGCCAACCGTGACGACTATATCTACTACCGCACCGACCACCACTGGACAACACAGGGCGCATTCCTCGGCTATACCGCAGCCGCAAAGAAAATGGGAATATATCCCCTCTCCGAGGATTTTTACGACGTGGAGCACGCCAGCGACAAGTTCAGGGGAACATTCTACTCAAAGGTGCTGTACAACGGCATAAAGCCCGATACCATCGACATCTGGCACCTGTCGGAAAACGAGACACAGCCCGAGGTCGAGATATACTCCACCTTTGGCGAGGAACCTACCATACACGACGGAATGTACTTCCGTGAGTATCTGGACGTAAAGGATAAATACAGCACATTCTTCGGCACAAATCAGCCGATGATAACCATACGCACAGGTCATGAGGGCGGAAAGCTCCTTATGTTCAAGGACAGCTACGCACACTGCTTTGCCCCCTTTATGACCGAGCATTACAGCGAGATAACCATGGTTGACCTGAGATATATCCAAATATCCTATAAAGAGCTTATAGATGTTTCGGACTACGATCAGGTGCTGTTCCTTTATAACGCCTCCACATTTATGTCGGACGAGAATATCAAAAAGCTTTCGTATTGAGCCAATAAAAGTAAAAGGCTGTTGCACCAGATGCAGCAGCCTTTTTCATACTAAGCACCAATTAAAAACTATACAAAAAATCATCGCATAATCTTGCGTATATGGATTATGCGATGATTTTTTGTCTATAGTTTTATTGGTGATTAGTATAACTCTGCGACAAGGACCACTCATAACCCTGAAAAGTTTTTATAAAGCCCTCACTCGCACTTCTTCCCTGCCGCAGCAAGCATCTCATTCATGCTGCGCTCAAAATCCTCAGCCCTCATAAGAGCAATACCCTGAGCATCATCGCCCAGCACCACAAGCCTGTCGCCGCTTTTTATGCCGAACAGCTCCCGTGCCGCCTTGGGTATCACTATCTGCCCACGCTCGCTGACAGTCACCGTACCCCAGATGTGCTTGCCCTTGGGTGCGGGAGCAATGGTCATGCCCTCCTGCTCTGTCCTGAAATTAAGCAGCGAATCCACCGTAGTTCCGTAATATTCCGCCAGCAATGCGCACTTTTCCACATCAGGTACAGTCTCGCCCTTTTCCCACTTGGCATACGCCTGACGGGAAATGCCCACTATCTCCGCCGCTTCCTCCTGGGAAAGCCCGTGAAGATCTCTAAGCACCGCAAGATTTTTACTAAGCATAACATCATTCCTTTTCCGAAAGACTGTTCACAGCGTCGATATATTCCCTGCTGTGAACGGTATGTATCACATGGTCGCCGGTCTCCGTCTCGATAAATGTGCAGTTTTCTATGTATCCCGCAGCCCTGTTTGCCTGCTCAGCAGAAGCGGCGCAGAGATATACACCTGTGTCCGCAATGCTTTCCTTGGCGTGGATATATACGCACGGCACTTTTATATCCGAAAGTATCCTGCTGTGGGAATAGCCGTGGTTCCATGATAAGTCATAGAAATGCTCGCCGTAGGCATGGTCATAATGTCTGGCATACTCAAACACATTCCACACGGTGGAGGGCATGAAAAATATCTTCACAGCCTCGTCAGGGTGCTTCTCATGATATTTCTGAGCATAGTCCGCTATGGAGGGCATACTGTCCTTCATATAAAGCTGCCCCCAGTAGCAGTGCCGCAGATAATATGCTTCCCAGCACTCCGACTTGTCCGACAGGTCATAGTCATGAAGAGGCTTGTAGGTGTCAAGATAAGCAAAGCTGTTCTCCCAGCCCTCGCCCTCAACGGAGAAAACAGGCGGATCCTCCAGCACAGCTCCGGCAATATTTTCACCGCCGTATGCCGCAATGTAAGCCGCCGTCAGCGCTCCGTTTGAATGACCTGCCACAACGGTCTTTTCGCCTATGACCTCGTTTATGAAGGTAATGATATCATCGCCGTTCACGTCCAGATAATAAAGGCTCTCATCATGTGAAGAGCCGCCGTGACCATACACATCAACCGCATAAATGTGCCACTTTTTTGAAAGCTCGGGCATAACAAGGGCATAGTCCTGCCATATGCTCATCTGACCGTGGATAAGCAGCAGCGGGGGCTTGTCATTTTCGACCTCCCCGTAATTTATCACCCTGCCCGACGGCAGCGTGAACTGCTTTTCAACAGCATTCACCGACTTCAGCGCCTTTTCATACCTGTCATACCAGTGCAGATTTTTATAGCAATACCCGCCAAAGCACGCCGCAGCAATAACTATCAGTACCGCAAGAATTATCAGTACAATCATCATAACCTTTTTCATATAATACCCCTTTCGGAAAAGCTCTTATGATAATTGTACTATCGTCCCGCCTGCATATCAACCATACACACTTTACATATTTATCCGATTTTTGTAAGCTTTGGTTGCACTAATTATAGCAAAGTGCGGCGCTGATGTCAATAAATCGGATTTCTGTTGACACGCCCGATCTGACGTGATGTATTTTTTAAGTTGATGAAAAGGAGAATATCATGACTTTAAACCGAAGAACTATCCCTATACTTGACCGCCGCACAGCCTCAGATCATTAAATTCAATTTTAAAAAGATCTAAGGAGTGTAATACTAATCCTCAATCAACCTATAGACAAATCCTCGGCTGAAATAAGCCCATTCTTCGTCAAGCTTCCTTGCCGCAGCCCTCACCATGCTCCGCTCCTCGTATTATGCGCTGGGCTATGCTGCAAATGACATTGCGCTTATCGTTCTCTGGGTGCTGGCTGCGCTGAAAGACCCGTCATATCTGCCTGTAGCGGTGAATTTTATTATATTTTTCCTTAATGATATGTATGGCTTTGTAAGCTGGAAAAAGCGTGAGCTTCAGCAGGCGTTGTAATATAAATAGGGCTGTTACGGTGTTAAGCTGTAACAGCCCTTTGTTTTATTATTTTGTCCTTACCTACGCCTTACGGCGGAAACCAAAATCGCCATTCCTGACGGAACGACTCTTGGTTTCAAGCCGCCTGCATGAAAATGTTTTTGATTTGTTTGAAGTAAAACCATTGTTTTGCAAGTTTTTGAAATTACAGTGCAGGCGGCTTTGGTGATTATTTATCTGTCTGCTAACGGTTTAATCAGTTCTGA
>ULRC01009939.1_pt1 | contig 11030 bp, 8 predicted proteins | sample 1955101 | NCBI WGS metagenome assembly ULRC01 (sample SAMEA4835672, study PRJEB28245) | human gut metagenome | biome: gut microbiome; material: fecal sample | place: Denmark | collected 2008 | reverse complement strand
AAAGAGATCGGGATGTATCACATGATGAAGGAGTCCGCCGTAGAGAAGGCAAAGAGCCGTGCCGTCGAGAAGCTGAGAGAAGCCTATCCCGGCAGTAGGCTTCAGGTCTGGAGGACTGTTCATCGTATGCTGCGGAGGCCGGTCCCGCCGCCCGAGAATAATGTTGGACTGGCAAGACACAATAGCACAGAAAAAGAGGAACAGCTACTGTTCATTCGGAGAAATTTCCCGATAAGGCCAAAATATAAAAACGAAAATTTGACTTGGTTAATGTCCAGAAAAGAGTTACAATAGGATAAAAGAAAAAATACATATAATACAAGGAGCTTATAAAGAGTGCTTGAATATGTTTTTGACAAAACAATATGTTTTCTTGAGAATATGCCAAAAAGTGTAAGAAAGAAAAAAGGCCAATTCTTCACTTCGGTAGAAACAGCAACATATATGGCAGAGATGTTTGATTTAAATGGTTTGCCAGCTTCTGTTGACATCCTGGATCCTGGATGTGGAACAGGCATTCTCTCTGCTGCTCTAATCGATCGTCTACAGCGGGAGACCAATATTAAAAAGATCTTTTTAACATGTTACGAAACTGATCCTGATGTTATTCCGGTTCTTCGCTCCAATCTGATTTATATCAAGAAAAATGCCAGCATCAGTTTTGATTTCGAGATAAAAAAGGATGACTATATTCTCTCACAAGGAGATTCTTTTTCGGGAACCTTGCATGCAGAACCATATCCCCCAAAATATGATTTGGTAATTGCTAACCCTCCTTATTTAAGGATCATGCGAGATGATCCAGCAGCGATAGCTATGCCAGAAGTTGTACATGGCGCTCCAAATCTTTATTTTCTATTTGCGGCGATGTCTCTATTCAATCTGAAAAAAGGGCGCGAGATGGTATACATTATCCCACGCAGTTGGACTTCTGGAGCATATTTCAGAGCATTCCGAAACTACTTTTTACAGGAGGGGAAAATTCAGCAAATTCATCTCTTTATAAGTAGGGATAAAGTGTTTACTGAGGAGCAAGTACTCCAAGAAACAATTATCATCAAAATGAAAAAAACCAAAACTGCTCCAGATAATGTGATTATTACCTCCAGTCAATCAAACCGAGACTTTAATGATGTTTCTGTGTTAAAGGTACCATATGATTCTGTAGTAGCCGGCGAAGAGTTATATGTATTCTTGCCAATATCTTCCGAAGAAGTTGCAGCCGTAAATAAAATCAATACATTTTCCTCAACTTTTCCGGACATTGGCTTGAGAATGAAGACTGGCATTGTTGTTGATTTTCGGCAATGGGAAGACTTACGTTCAGAACCGGGAGACCACACTGTTCCTCTCTTTTATAGCCAACATATTCGTAACGGAAGAGTAGGTCATCAACCCTCTGACAAAAATTGTGATTGGATTGTCGATACTAAGCCAGGATTGATTCAAAGAAACAAAAGCTATGTGTTTTGCAAAAGGTTTACTGCCAAAGAGGAACGAAGAAGACTTCAATGCGGGATTTATCTTGCTGAAGATTTCCCTCAATACCACTCAATAAGCACGCAGAATAAAATAAATTATGTGGACAGCACCATCGGAGAGGATTTATCCAAAGAAGTGGTATATGGTGTTTATGCGTTGTTAAACTCTACGCTCTTTGATACATACTATCGTGTTCTCGATGGCAGCACGCAAGTAAACTCCACAGAAATAAATAACATTCCTGTTCCTCCACTGTGTGTAATTGCTGATATCGGAAAACGCTTAATGCAAAAAAGGAGTCTTTCTACTGCAACGTGCGATGAACTATTAAACGAAGTATACACATAATTGGAAGCCCCAGAATCCGACGACGATTCTGGGGCCTTTGGTTAGCATACCTTGAAATGTTTATTAGGGCACTCTCTAATCCAGATGTATGTTCCTGGTGCTAAATTATTTTCACTCTGCTGCCGAGACGCAAGACATTTCCAGGTTTCATATGTAGTAGTTGTTCCTCCATAGATTTTTCCGGAGTTATTACATATTGTTTGTAAACCCTCTACTTTGTGGAGATCCGCTTCACCATCTGATGTTACGGCTTCAATGAACCACAGTTTTTCTTCTGCTGGGTTATAGAGTATCGCATCCGGCCACATATCATCTATTGTACCAAATACAATCCCATATTGATCAAGTGCAGCTCGCTCTTCTTCAGTCACCCGGTCTCCATCGGCAAAATCTGTAAACAACGGAATATATCCGGGCAAGAATGTTTGGGCATATACATTGATGGAATCTTGAATGAGTCGCTTATGACCGGATATACCAATGTTCTCTCTTGATGCTCTTTCGAGTTCAGCAAATACCGCTAACCTCTGATCAACATTTCTAATGTATTCTTCCAAGCTTTCAGCAAAATGATCTGTCTCCACACTGACTAAGAGTCGTTTGAACGCATCTGTGAGCCTATATGCGGAGTTTGGTGACTTTGCCTTTAAATGACCAGATACAAATACACCATCCGAAAAGGTCACTCGCTCAATTGCTGCAATTTCATCAATAAGTGGTTTTACCCAATAGTCACGTCCCTCACGATCAAGCTTGCCACCATGTCGCATCAGTATACCTACATAGCACCCGATCTGAGCGATTGATGCGCCATCTGCGATAGAATAGCCTGTTGCATTAGCGAAGGGAGAAGGAAAATCCGAATTAAGCAAGCACCAAATAACATCGCGCTTATCATTGGAAAATTGGTTGAGTCTACGGAGCACACTTTCGATATCCGCAAGCGTTATGTTCTGGTAAGAAGCATCAAATTCAAACCCCTCCGCAACTAATCGGGAAAAGTAGTCTTCTAATTTTTCTCCTGTATGCTTTTGAATTTCCATGGATTATCCTCCTTTGTATATTCTGAGTACGAAAAAGAGATAATAGCCTGTATGCCCTTTGATTTATAAATGGAACAGTTAAAACTAAATTACAAAAATCTTACGTGTAGAGATCTGATACAAGTCTCTTTAGCACAGCCCACATGGTAATCACATTTTCGTGATTTACCTCTTCCGACATCCGGATTTCCTTGGCTGGATGAACTACATTTCGGTAATCACGAATATAGTGTCCCAAGTGGTATCCATTTTTGTCAAGTATGTTCTCGATATCTGCAATATAAAGTAATTCATTCAGACTCATTTCAGAAACTGGATGATTCGTTTTCCCCTTACTTACTGCACTAACATCATATTTAGAAATGCCGCGCTCCTTTATTTTCAGCATGAGAAGTGCTTCGATGATGCTGCCACACATAATGGTTGCTGCCTTATCTTGCCCGGCCACCACTGCTATGGCGCATTCCCGCAGATCCCGTTGGAGAATATCTCTCATTTCGTTATCATGAATTAAAAAGAGCTTCCGACAAAACTCGTCGGTATACCCGATGTTCTCCAACGATTCTACAGATATGGCGTCACTAATGGCACAAACTTCTTCTTCCGTTTTCTCATAAATTAAATTCTTTATACGCGTCAAATTATTTTGATGGATTTTTTCATTAGGGGCAAGAGTTACTGCCCTTTCATAACAATCCAGGGCTTTGTACAGATCTCCTGCGTGTTCATAGCGCACACCTAAATTGTTTATCGCAGAGGAATTATTAGGCTCTCTCTTTACAATCGCTTCATAGATATCCGTCGCTCGCGGTTGCTCTTTTTCAGCATAAGCATATGCACATTCAAATGCATGTCCACTTTTAAGAATGTCGGCAAGAGGCAAATATTCAGCAAGCCCCCTATTTAGATCGTATTGTTTGATATCGTGCAATCGTTCAACAAGAGTACCAAAAACAGAAGGGACAAATTGCTTCGGAGCCCATTCGTCATTTTCCAAGTACTCAATTGTTTTTCTTGCAATTCGGCATACTTCATCATCGGACATATTTTCTAATGTCTCGGAGAAATAGATTTCACTCTCTTCGGGATCTTGGTGCCGTACTAAGAACTCCCAAAGAATGTCGTATGCATCTTCGAATTGTTTGAAATGGCATCGCATGCGATAAACCGCTACTGCATTTTTTTATTAAAATCCGTTTTCAGGTAGCGTGTTAATGTAGCAACATCAGATTTTTTGTAGCGATGGATATCATATGATTCAGAGGGCGAGTACAAATAAAGGCAATATAGAACATTTGCCTTTACCTTTCTGGAGCTATCTTGCGCAAATGTAGATAAGATGCTTTTGAAAATAATGGGATATAGTGTTTCAAAGGATATGGAAATCCAAAGCGGTTGTGCCCACTCATCAAGATCAGTAACAGCGTTACTGACAGGTATTCTATCAAAAAACTCGGTTGCCTCGAGTACTCTCCCCAATTTCAGATTAGCATAGATTATTCCCAAGTAATGTGAATAAGCAAGGTTATTGTCTGTATCAGTCCTTATAACCTTTTCCAACAGGCGTTGTGCCTCGCTGTAGTCAGGGGAATCCGAAAACAAACCAGCATAAGCCTTAATTAAATCCAGATAGTTTTGCTCCGATTCACAAAGATTATTCCCATTTTCAAGCTGAACCGCAAAGTGACAAACATCATTCCATTGATTAACAGATACAAGGTAATCAATCACTGCACTCAACAACCGAGCATCGTTAACATTGCGTTCCTTTACAATTTGAATAACGGCATTTTTATTAGGCGCCAACCGAAAATATTCTAATAGTATTCTGGCATCTTGAGGGAAACGAGCAACTCCCTTTTCCAAATAATTGAGCGCAACGTTAGAATCTTCTTCAACTTGAGAATACAGTACATACCCATATGGATGGGGATAATTGCTGTTTAAGTTAAATCGCAGATGTCTCTTGGCTTGGTAGTCACTCTTTTCAGTGTAATCATGGCGAGTGTTAATGTAACCTAATATGTGGTGTGCCTTGGCGACTATTTTTTCATCTTCATTCTTTAAGAGAGGGGTTAGGGCATCTACGGCAAGCTGATATTCCTTTTCTTCTACATATTTAATAATGTCGGCAAACATCATCTACAGCCCCTCTCTCCAATAGTCTTCTTGCTTTTACAATAACATATAACCCTCTTTTTTACAAGAAACGCTTAAAGTTTCTTATCTGGACGCGCCGAAAGATGCCATTCTCACTTTAATTGGCGCATAGCTGTTGTTTATTATGTTTTTCAGACCGAGCAGAATTTAAGCAGTGTCTGCTTCCGATCGAAAAAGGTGCTAAAATACAAGCAATTTCGGCCTGCTTGTAAGATAATTAGTGCAGAAAAAGTTGCGATTCATCGCAAAACTTTGTACTTGAGTTGAAGGCCGGACATGTACAAGCGCCACAGTGGTCAGATTTCGTTATTTGATGAGCCGGAATTCTTCGGAACAATTCCTCTGAATCAAAGAATGAATTGATGCGCTTAATTATGAGATTGTTCCATTCCTCCGGAGATTCAACAATGAGAGTTTTGTTCATTGCTGCCCGATCACGTTCGGGATAATTCAAAAAATAAGCAGCGGCAAAAAACGACTCGACTGAGGACTCGGAGATCAGGGTGAGAGATCCCGACTTTTTTCAATCCATTTTGACAACTGATTAATTTGAGAATCCCTGCAGAGCAAAAATAGTCTTTCGTAATAAAGATGAAAACTTCTCCAACGCCCGGCTGATCCGCAAAGTCTTTGAGCGCACTCGTATGAAGCAAGCCATGCGTACAAGCGATAATATGATCGGCGCAGAAGATATTCAGGCGGTTTTCGCAGAAAGCGATATGCGCGCACTCTTGGACTCTGTGCAAGTACAAAAGCGTATCGGATTTGCAGGATAAGAAAACAACCACTTAGCGCAAGAAATGAGTTCCCCGGAAGAAAACAAATAGACAGCGTCCCTTCCCCTCTGCTTTATGCCGGGGCAGCAGAAATTTCCTCCCGTAAAGCTATAATCATGCTATACTTTTCCGGCAGAGTATGCTATGATTTAGCAGGTGTTCGGCCGGTCACGACCGAAATATCTTTTGAAGCGTTGGTAAAGATGTCCTTCCCCTATGATATGGATGGCTCTGAAAATCTTTCACTAAGGTGACATACCCCTTAGGTTCTCGTGCCGCAAGGCGTTGGGGTTCAAGTCCCCATGCCCGCACCAAAAAGCATCGAAAGTTTCGACTTTCGATGCTTTTTGGTTGCAAAAATTCCGCAAATAATAGCTTCACCGATTTTCAGCAGCAGTGCCTGCACCGCTCAGCGCTGCGCTTCCCGCAGCGAGAGATATTCGATGAATTTTTGCACAGCAGGCGTCAGATGCGCCTGCTGTTTCATCGCCAGAACGATCGGACGGTAATACGGCTGCTGCAAGGGGCGCACCTCGATCCGATAAGGGATGCGCTGCAAAATCAGATCCGGCAGAATGCTGACACCCAGCCCCTTTTCGACCATCGCCATAATGGCAAAGTCCTCCCAAGTGGTGAAACGGACGTCCGGCTGCACATGGGTGCGCTCCAGCAGGTCGGAAACCTCGGTTTTTCCGCCGTGCTCCAGCAGCAGAAACGGCAGGCCGTCCAGTTCCTCGACGGCCACGGTCTCCTTTGCGGCAAGGGGATGTCCCATCGGCAGCACGGCCTTGTACTCGTCCTGCTTGAGCAGGAGCGTGTCGAATTTCGGCAGCGTCGGAAGGCGCAGAAAACCGCAGTCCACCCGCCCTTCGTCAATCCAATGCTCGACTTCATCGTAGTCGCCGAGCAGCATTTCATACTCGATGCCGGGGTAGTCCTTTTGCAGTACGGCAAAGATATTCGGCAGCCAGTTGATCGCCACGCTCGCAAAAGTCCCGATGCGGACCACACCGGTCTCTATCCCATTCATCCGGTCAATCTGCCCCACAAGCTCCTGATGGTCGTTCAGAACCTTGCGCAAAAACGGCATGACCTGCTCACCAGCAGAGGTCAGGCAGACGCCGCTCTTGCTTCGCTCCAGCAGCGTCATACCCCATTCGCTTTCCAGGTCTGCGACCATTTTGCTGATGGAGGACTGCGCGTAATCGAGCTCCCGTGCCGCGCGGGTAAAACTGCCCTGTTCCACCGTTTTGATAAAGGCGAGATATTTCAATAGAGGATTATCCATATTGCGTCTATTCCATTCTTCGATTTTGACTATCTATCATATTCGCTTTTCATATTTTAATGTCTCCTGTATCATATTGCAAGACTGATTAGGAGCGAGCGAATATGAATGGGAAAACCTCAGAAATGGACATGCTGCACGGCCCGCTGAGCGGAAAGCTGCTGCTTTTTACCCTGCCGATTGCACTCAGCAGCATGGTCCAGCAACTGTTCAATGCGGCGGACACCGCCGTCGTCGGCTACTTTGGCAGCGAGGGCGCGCTTGCGGCGGTCGGGACGAACACCGAGATCATCGCCTTGATCGTCACGCTGTCCTCGGGTCTGTCCATCGGCGCGAACATTTTGATCGCGAACCGCATCGGGCAAAATGAGATTGATGAACTGCCCGCCGCGGTACAGATGGCGATGCTTTTGGCCGCTCTGATCGGTATGGCGGGACTTCTTTTGGGGCAGGCTGCCGCGGCGCCGCTGCTTGAGCTGATCCAAACGCCGAACAGCATTTTTGAGGAAGCGGCGCTTTACCTGCGGTTCTATATGCTCGGCTATCCGTTTTTGCTGCTGTACGACTTCGGCGCAGCCGTCTTGAGGGCGCGCGGCGACAGCCGTGCTCCGTTCCTCGCACTGATGTTCTCGGGCGCCGCGAATGTCGGGCTCAATCTGTTTTTCGTGGTCGCGCTTCACATGGGTGTCGCCGGAGTCGCCATTGCCACCGACATTTTCGCTGCGCTCTCGGCGCTGCTGGTGCTGCGGCGGTTTAAAAAGGATGAGCTGTTTCGCCTTACATTCCGCAAGCCGCAATTCTCCACAAAAATTGCGGGAAACATCCTGAAAACCGGCGTTCCCTCCGCCGTGCAGGGCGCGGTGTTCTGCTTTGCCAACATCTTTGTGCAGGCGTCGGTCAATCGCTTCGGAGAGACGGCGATTGCCGGAAGCACGATCGCCATGAATTTTGAATATTTCACCTACTACATCATCACGGCGTTCAGCCAGACGGCGACCACGTTCACCAGCCAGAATTACGCCGTGGGGCAGCGCGACCGGTGCAGACGCATCCTGTGGCTGTGCCTTGGGCTATCAACCGTTTGCAGCACAATCCCGATTGTTACGATCGTCCTGTTCCGCGACTTTTTCTCGTCCCTTTTTACGCAGGAAGCCGCCGTGATTGAGAGCGCCGCTGTGCGCATCCTGTGCATTCTGCTCTTTGAACCGCTCTGCAATCTGTACGAGATTCCGGCGGGCGTTCTGCGCGGCAGCGGGCATGTACTGTATCCTGCGGTCAGCACGATGCTCGGCACCTGTGCATTCCGCATCATCTGGATCTGCATGCTGTTTCGCGCGCATCCAACGCTCCCGATGCTGTACCATGCGTTCCCTCTTTCATGGGCCGCGACGATTTTGCTGGTGAACCTCGGCAGCTTGCTGATTCTCCGTTTTCGGAGCCGCTGAAAAAATGACACCGCACGGCAGAAATAACTCTGCCATGCGGTGCATTTTTACTTTAATTTGGTTCGTCAGGCCTGAGGGACGAGCGTGCCCTTCCGGCTCGCGTGGATGACCATGCCGATCACAAAGCCGACGAGCGCGGGCAGCAGCCAGCCGAGATTCTTGTCGAACAACGGCAGATATTTTTCCGCAAAGGCGATAGGCACATCGAGGCGGAGCGAAGTCTGCACCGACGCGGGCAGCGTCTTCATGCAGTCGAAAATAGCGGCTGCCCATGTACCGATCATCGTTGCGACATACACGGCACGGTCATGAGCGAAGAACTTGCCGATAAAGGCCAGCAGGATAAGCGCAATGGCCGGGGGATAGATGAGCATGAGCATCGGGACGGAATACTCGATGATGGCACTCAGTCCAATGTTGGAAACGGCAAACGAAAACACCGTGAAGAGGATCGCCCAGGTGCGGTAGGAAATTTTGCCGTTCGTCATCTTGACAAACGTCTCCGAGCAGGCCGTGACAAGGCCGATGGAGGTCTTGAGGCAGGCAAAGGTGATGGTGAAGGCGAGGATAAACTGGCCCACGCCGCCGAGGTAATGACCCGCGATCTGCGTGAGGGCGATGCCGCCATTTTCGGACAGCTCGAAAATGCCTCTCGACTGCGTGCCGACCAGAATGGACAACACGTAGATCAGCGCCATCAGCGCACCGGCAAGAAGGCCGGAGGAGAGCACATCCTCGGCGATGATGTCGTCGTTGTCGACACCCATGCGGCGAATGACGTCGATGACCACGATGCCGAAGGCGAGACCGGCGATGGCGTCCATCGTGCCGTAGCCCTCAATGAGCGCGGGAAAGAAGGAACCGTTCTGATAGGCCTCCGTCGGCTCGACCGAGGAGATCGCTGCGCCGGGGGAGAGCAGCGCCGCGATGATCAGCACTGCGAAGAAGAACAGGAAGAGCGGATTGATGATCTTGCCGATCCAGAGGGTGATCTTACCGGGGCGCAGCGAGAAGAACAGCACGAAGGCGAAGAACGCCGCCGAAAAGACAAGCAGATACAGCCACTCCGGCGAATCCGCGCCCAGCAAGGGCGTGATGCCGGTTGTGAACGAAACGGTCGCGCATCTCGGGATGGCGAAGAGCGGGCCGATGGTCAGGTATAGAAGGCAGGTAAAGAAAATGCCGTAGCCCTTGCCGACCTTGCTCGAGAGCGTCTGCAGGCCGTCGGAATGCGTGATGCCGATGGCGGCGACGCCGAAGATGGGGATGCCAACCGCCGTGATGATAAAGCCGATCATGGCGACGACCGCGTTGCGGCCGGCCATCTGGCCGAGATGTACGGGGAAGATCAGGTTGCCCGCGCCGAAGAACATTCCAAACAGCGTTCCGGCGACGAGAATCTTCTGCCGGAAGGTCAATTTTTTAGTAGTCATGGGATAATCAACTCCTTTGTGTTGAAAATATTACACCCTGCACTTGAAAAAGAGAAACGCTCGGTTATAATAGGTATATTACAAATCGAAATACCCTTTATAGGAGTGGGGATATGGACAGCAAAAAATTTGAAATTCTGATGACCGCCGTCAACCTCGGCAGCTTTTCCAAAGCGTCTGAGGTCGTAGGCTACACACAGTCGGGGCTGACGCACCTCATCAACGGTCTGGAGCGCGAGATCGGCATGAAGCTCATCCGGCGCGACCACAGCGGTATTTCGCTGACAGAGGACGGGGAGGCGCTGCTGCCCGCGATCCGCGAATACCTCAGCGCGACGGCGAAGCTCGAAAACCAGATCGAGACCATCACGCAAAAGCGGACGGCGACGATCCGAATCGCCGCTTATGCGAGCCTTGCCATGCACTGGATGCCGGAAATTCTGTACCGCTTCCGCCGCGTGTGTCCGGAGACCGACGTGGATCTTCGCATGGTGGACCACGAGCTCGAACCCTTTGAGCTGCTGGAGGAGGGGCGCACGGACGTCATCTTTGCCGCGCGGCAGAGCCACATCAACTGCGACTGGACACCGCTCTACTACGACGCGATGTACGCCATCCTGCCGGAGGACTATCCCACCGACAGCGAAGAGACCTTCCCCATCGAGGAATTCGACGGAAAAGAATTCCTGATGCCCTACGGGCGCTTCGACATCGACGTGAACGCTGCGCTGAGTCCCAAAAAGGTGAAGCCGAATATCCGCCCCTGCCATGTGGACGATGAAACGGTCATCCGCATGGTCAGCAAGGGCCTTGGCATCACAATGATGACGGAGATCATGATGCGCGGGCGGACGCACGGCGTAAAGACGCTGCCGGTCAGCCCGAAAACGGGACGGGAGCTCGGCATCGGTATGCACCTGAGCAAGAACACGCCAGAGGAAATTCTGCGTCTGCGCGAGTGCGTGCTTGATTTCACGCGCGAGCTGATGTGAAAATTTCCCATCCGCGATTTAGAAACGGCTGCCCCATCAAAAAAGTAAAGCAGGGCGCTTGCC
>ULRC01019245.1_pt1 | contig 11033 bp, 7 predicted proteins | sample 1955101 | NCBI WGS metagenome assembly ULRC01 (sample SAMEA4835672, study PRJEB28245) | human gut metagenome | biome: gut microbiome; material: fecal sample | place: Denmark | collected 2008 | reverse complement strand
TAGCAAAGCTTCTTATAGATGATGGAGTTACACCACTTTTTCCGTACAAGCGTCCAATGACCAAAGAGGGATTCTTTAAAAAATACGAATACGCTTATGACGAATACTATGATTGCTATATTTGCCCAAACAATCAAGTTTTGAAATATAGTACAACCAATCGTGATGGATATCGTGAATATAAAAGCTGTGGAAATGTATGCGAAAATTGTTCATATTTATCTCAATGTACAGAAAGCAAAAATCATGTGAAACTGATAACACGACATATATGGGAAAATTATATGGAGCAATGTGAAGATGTTCGTCATACTTTGGGAATGAAAAAATTATATGAGCAAAGAAAGGAAACCATTGAACGAATCTTTGGAACAGCAAAGGAGAATCATGGTTTTCGTTATACACAGATGTATGGTAAGGTTCGAATGGAAATGAAGGTCGGGCTTACCTTTGCCTGCATGAATCTAAAAAAACTAGCAATGATGCTTCAAAAAAGCGGTAGGAAAGGCTGCTTAATATCGACTTTTTTATCATTTTGGGCGAACAATTGCTGCAAACAGAGAAAAATGGTGCTAGGACAACAGTCCTAGCACCACTTTGTCTACAGTCTGAAATCATTAACATGATTTGCATTTTTGATTAACATGTAGTATAATGTCATAGTCAAAGAGGATAGGTCCGAAAATGAAGTGTCCTATCCTCTTTTTTCGACTATGACAAGAGTCCAAAAGAAGGAGGATTTGGTTTGGATAATCACTCAATGATGGAACTGGGAGAAAAGTTAAATGGCAAATTTGAAAATCTGGTGAATTACTGTATGGTGTCCGGTGCCATTAACCAGGATTTGTATAACGAATATGATGTGAAGAGGGGACTTCGCGATTCGAATGGTAAAGGAGTACTTACCGGATTGACAGAGATTTCAGATGTCTGTGGATACCGCTTGAAAAACGGCAAAAAGATTCCTTGCGACGGAGAACTTTATTATCAGGGATATAATGTAATGGACCTTGTAAAAAGTTTTGAAAACCGCCGATTCGCTTTCGAGGAGACAACCTATTTGCTGATGTTTGGCGAACTGCCGACACATACTCAGTTAAAGGATTTTGAAGAGGTATTAACCAGTCTTCAGGAGCTTTCCGGTCAGTTTGTCCGTGATGTGATTATGAAAGCACCAAGTGCAAACATTATGAATGCACTGCAGAAAAGTGTGCTGACACTGTATTCGTATGATGAGAATCCGGACGACATTTCCGTGGCAAATGTACTGCGCCAGTCTTTGCAGTTAATCGGCAAAATTCCGTTGATTGCGGTGTATGCGTATTTGTCATACCGTCATTTTGGATTTGATGATAATTTATACATCCGTACGCCGGATAAGGATTTGTCAATTGCAGAAAATATTTTGCAGATGGTAAGACAGGACGGTAAATTTACGGAGTTAGAGGCGAAAGTTTTAGATATTGCACTTGTCATTCATGCAGAGCATGGCGGCGGTAATAACTCGACGTTTACCAATCATGTGGTAACGTCCTCCGGCACAGACACATATTCTGCGATTTCAGCATCCATTGCTTCGCTGAAGGGACCGCGTCATGGTGGCGCCAACTTAAAAGTGTTGCAGATGTTTGATGATATTAAAGAACACTGCAAGGACTGGAATAATGAAGAGCAGATTAAAGAATATTTGAATAAAATTCTGAATCGCGAGGCCTTTGATGAATCCGGTCTGATTTATGGAATGGGACATGCGGTTTATACATTGTCTGACCCTCGTGCCGTGATTTTGAAACGCTATGCAAAAAAACTGGCGGAGGCAAAAGGTAAAATGGATGAATTTCATCTGTATGAAACAGTGGAAGAAGTGTCCAAAGATTTGATTATGAAAGCACATTTGCGTTATAAACCGGTTTGTGCAAATGTTGATTTTTACAGTGGTTTTGTATATACTATGCTTGGTATTCCGAGAGAATTATTTACTCCGATTTTTGCGATTGCCCGTATTTCCGGATGGAGTGCACATCGTCTGGAAGAGCTGGTAAACAAGGGTAAAATTATTCGACCGGCGTACAAATACGTAGGAAGTCATGTGGATTTCCGTGAAATAGACGAGAGAGAATAAACGATGGAACAATACATGTTATTTTTTGATATTGATGGAACTTTGTTAGATGAAAAAGAGGGAATCGTGCCGGAGAGTACGGTGCGTGCCCTGCATCAGGCAAAGAAAAACGGACATTTACTGTTTCTTTGTACCGGACGCTGCAAGTCCATCTGGCCAAAGGATATTTTGGAAATTGGTTTTGATGGTGTGGTAGGTGGATGTGGTACGAATATATTTTATCATGGGGAAGAACTGCTTCATGCAACATTACCGAAAGAATTGCAGAGAGAAGTTGCCGATTCTCTGACGCGCTATCATATCGATGGTGTTTTGGAAGGTCAGGAGACGGCATATTTCCGCAGAGATTACTGGATGCCGGTTGTAAAATCCATCTTTGAGGAAAATGGAACATTTTCGGCAAAATGCCAGTTGTTCTGGGAGGATGCCGATTTGAATTTTGATAAGATGGCACTTTGGTTTGATGAGAGCAGTGACATGAAATCATTTAAGGAACAATGGGAAAACACGTTTGATTTTATTTTACGTGACCCGACTTTTTATGAGGTCGTGCCAAAAGGTTATTCAAAGGCGACCGGAATTGATTTTCTTTGTAAGCGTTTAGAAATTGACAGAGCGCATACGGTAGGAATTGGTGATAGTACAAATGATTTGCCGATGCTTGATTTCACCGGCATCAGCATTGCAATGGGAAGTGGTAATCCGGATATTTTTCCGTCGGTCGATTATGTAACGGCGGCTGTGATGGAAGATGGAATTGAGAAGGCATTGAAACATTATCAATTAATCGAGTAAAGGGAGGTCGGCGAAATGAAGTTAAGTAAATTAGTGGAGCACATCGAGTACGAACTGGTACAGGGAAGCCTTGATACGGAAGTGGCAGATATCGCATATGATTCCAGAAAAATCAAAGAGGGAATGTTGTTTGTTGCCATTGCAGGAACGGTTGTCGATGGTCATAAATACATTCCGGATGTTGTGAAAAAAGGCGCATCGGTGCTTGTTGTGGAAAAAGAGATTGAGTCCATAGATGAAAGTATTACAGTGATTCGTGTGGCAAATGGCAGAGCAGCGCTGAGTCTTTTATCCCAGGCGTATTTTGATTATCCGGCATCGAAGATGATTTCGATTGGAATTACAGGAACAAAAGGAAAATCGACAACCACATATATGATTCGTGATATTATTGAAAAATCCGGGAAAACCTGCGGAATTGTTGGTACAATTGGTGTGGCAATTGCCGGCAAGGTGACACCGACGGAGCATACAACGCCGGAATCCTATGATTTGCAGAGATATTTTAAAGATATGGTGGGTGCCGGGTGCGAGTATATGGTAATGGAAGTAAGTTCGCAGGGAATCAAGATGGACCGTGTGGCAGGAATGCATTTTAATTATGGTATTTTTACCAATATTACGCCGGACCACATCGGACCAAATGAGCATGCAGATTTTAATGAGTATTTGTACTGCAAGAGCCGTCTGTTTACGATGTGTGACGTCGGAATTGTAAATCGTGATGACCCGCACTGGAAAGAAATGATAAAAGATGCGACCTGTGAGATTAAAACATATGGAACAGAAGATGCGGATATGACGGCAACGGAAATTGAGCATGTGAATAACGAGGGAAATCTGTGCATGAAATTCCATGCGAATGGTCTTTTGAACGGAGATATCATTGTTGGTCTGCCGGGACGTTTTAATATTTACAATGGAATGTGTGCGGCGTGTACCGGTGCTCTGTTGAAAATGCCGGAAGAGGTGATTCTGCACGCGCTTGAGCACGTAAAAGTGCGTGGCCGTGTGGAAAATGTTCCGACCGGCAGAGGATTTTCCGTATTGATTGATTTTGCGCATAATGGTGTGAGTACCGAGAGTGTGCTAAAGACTCTGCGTGGTTACAATCCGCACCGGATTATTGCTATTTTCGGATGTGGCGGCAATCGAAGTAAACTGCGCCGTTACGAGATGGGAGAGGCCGTTGGAAATCTGGCGGAACTTGCAATTGTGACAAGTGATAATCCGAGAACGGAAGACGTAATGGATATTGTAAAAGATATTGAGGTTGGTCTGGCAAAGACAAACGGTGAGTATGTGGTGATTCCGGACCGTCAGGAGGCTGTGAATTATGCAGTTGACCATGCTGAGGATGGCGATATGATTATTCTTCTTGGTAAAGGTCATGAAGAATATCAGGAAATCAATGGTGTGAAATACCATTACAGCGAGAGAGAAGCGGTTATGAATGCGCTGGCGCGTTAATTAAAATTTGAATTGAAAAAGAAACTATCAATTTATGCGAAACGATGGCATAAACGGATAGTTTCTTTTTTTTTGGGTATAAGTAAAAAGAGAACGATTCAATGGAGGAATAAAAAATGCGTCAGATTTTAGATTTTAATGAGAATTGGTGGTTTATTCATGCGGATGTAGATGTTTCGGAGGCAAGACCGGGAGAGGGAGAACTTGTTTCACTGCCTCACACATGGAATGCACTGGATGGACAAAAGGGAGATGGAACATATGACAGAGGCAGTTACTGGTATGTAAAAATGTTGGATAAGTGGGAGCCGTCTGCGAAGTATTCTCGTTTATTTTTGGAAATACCGGCGGCGGGGCAGCAGGCAAAAGTGTTTGTAAATGGTGAGTTCGTTGTGAGCCATGAGGGGGGCTATTCAGCGTTTCGAGCCGATATTACGGAAAAATGTACCGAAGAATTTAATACGATAGCAATTTGGTGCAGCAATGAAAAATGTGATGCGATTTATCCGCAGTCGGCTGATTTTACTTTTTATGGCGGGTTGTATCGTGGCGCACATCTGATTTGCGTGCCGGAAACGCATTTTGAACTGTTACACTACGGAGATTTGGGAATCCATGCTGCCACAGAACCAGCTTCGTGGGATAAAGAGGATTTTATGCTTCACATCCGAACAAAGATTTGCGGGGTGGAAAAAGATAATCAGGTGATTTACCAGATTTTTGATGAAGATGGAAAAGAAGTGGCAAGTGCAGCACGTCCGGCGGACTCACCGGATACTTCCATTCCTCTTTATAAACCGCACCGCTGGGATATTAAAAATAGCTATCAGTATACGCTAAAGGCACTCATTATGCGCAATAACGAATGCTTGGATGAAGTGGAACTTAAATTTGGTGTAAGGACTTTTTGCTGTGATCCCGGGCGCGGTTTCCTAATAAATGGAAATTGTGTGCCGCTGCGCGGCGTGAGCCGGCATCAGGATAAATTGTATCAGGGAAATGCACTTACAAAAGAAGATCACATCCGGGATGCTGAGCTGATTGAAGAAATCGGGGCAAATACGGTGCGTCTTGCCCATTACCAGCACGCACAGGAGTTCTATAACGAGTGTGATAAAAGAGGATTTGTTGTTTGGGCGGAAATTCCTTTTATCAGCGTGATGAATGAAGACCCTTTAGCACATGAGAACTGTATAACCCAGTTAAAGGAACTTATTTATCAGAATGACCATCATCCAAGCATTTGTTTCTGGGGCATTTCCAATGAAATTTTGATTGGGGGTATTTCTGAAAAGCTTGTGGAGAATCACAGGGAGTTAAATGCACTTGCTAAAAAGATTGACCCATACCGTCTCACGACGATTGCTCATGTGACGATGACGCCGAAAGACGGTCCGATGCATGAAATTACCGATGTGGAAAGTTATAACCATTATTTTGGCTGGTATGGCGGAAAGACAGAGGACAATGGTCCATGGATGGATGAGTATCATGAAAAATATCCAAACCGCTGCATCGGATTGTCGGAGTATGGCTGTGAGGGAATCATTACCTATCAGGGAGGAAATCCAAAGTGTAAAGATTACAGCGAGGCATATCAGGCAGGATACCACGAATATATGGCTCATATGTTAGAGAGACGCCCTTGGATTTTCTGCTCATATGTATGGAATATGTTTGATTTTGGGTGTGCCGCACGTTCAGAAGGCGGTGTGACGGGAAGAAATAACAAAGGCCTTGTAACGATGGACAGAAAAATTAAAAAGGATAGTTTTTACCTATACAAGGCGTACTGGAATCCAGAACCGATGGTTCATATCTGTGATAAGCGGTATTCGCTCCGCTCTGGGGAAAATACCCAAATCCGCGTGTATACAAATCAGGAAAGAGTGACACTTTTTGTGAATGGGGAAGAAATGGCGGTAAATGAGGTAAAACGTCATGTGGCATCTTTCCCGATTTCTCTTAGTGGAGGAAAAAATGCAATTCTTGTGAAGGCAGGAGATGTATGGGATGCTGTGACGATTGATAGGGTGGAAAAAGAGCCGGAAAGCTATGTATTCCCGGAAGCCAGTGAGAGGGAAGAAGGCGTGGCAAACTGGTTTCAGGAGGTTGGTTCGCTAAATCTTTCAGAGGAAATGAAATATCCGGAGGACCGTTATCATATCCGCTGTACGTTAGAGGAAATCAGTGAAAATGATGAGGCGATGGAACTTGTCACGAAAGCGATGAAATTGATTACCGGTATGACACTTGCAAAAGGGGAAGGCATGTGGGATATGATGAAAAAAATGAAGTTGGAAAGTATGAAGGAAATGCTTGGGGCGATGGCACCGGATGGCTTTTTAGAAAGTCTGAATATGAAATTAAACGAAATTAAAAAGGAGAATTTAAATGGATAAACAAATCAGACCCTTTGGTATGCGTGATAAAATCGGGTATATGTTTGGCGATTTCGGAAATGATTTTACTTTTATCTTATCATCGGCTTTCATGTTGAAATTTTATACAGACGTTATGGGAATTGGTGCCGGTGTGGTGGGAATGTTAATGATGGCTGCTCGTTTTTTAGATGCATTCACGGACATTACAATGGGACAGATTGTGGATCGGAGTAAACCGGGGAAGGACGGAAAATTTCGCCCATGGATAAGGCGGATGTGTGGTCCGGTTGCGATTTCCAGTTTTTTGATTTACCAGTCAGCATTTGCCGGTATGCCATATTGGTTTAAGGTAGGCTGGATGGTTGTCACGTATATTTTGTGGGGATCGATTTTTTATACCGCGGTTAATATTCCGTATGGTTCGATGGCTTCGGCAATTTCTGCCGAGGCAAAGGACCGTGCGCAGCTCTCAACCTGGCGGACGGTCGGAGCAACTCTTGCCGGGCTCGTAATTGGAGCAGGAACACCGATGCTTGCTTATGTTACGGTGGAAGGTCAGACGGTTTTGTCGGGATTTCGTATGACGGTAATTGCCGGTGTATTTTCTGTTCTATCCTTTTTGTGTTATCTGCTGTGTGTAAGACTCACGGCAGAGCGTGTCGAGGTGCCGGCGAGTGAAGGGAAAATCCAGTTCACAAGCCAGTTGAAAAATCTAATGAAAAACCGGGCATTGCTTGGCATTATTGCGGCGGCGATGTTTTTGCTGCTTGCCTTACTTGGCATGCAGGGAATTTCTGCCTATGTATTTCCGGAAGTGTATAATAGCGCCAAGGCACAGTCAATATTTTCGCTTCTCACCAGTCTAGCGGTGTTAGGTGTGTGTGCACCGCTTGCTACACGGCTGTCTGTGCGTTACGGAAAACGGGAATTATCGGCTTTTTCCTGTTTGTTTGGGGCGGTGATTTTGTTTTTGTGTATGGTAATATATCCGAAAAATGAATGGGTGTACGTTGGCTTTTTTGTCCTTGCTTATATCGGAATCGGCTTTTTTAACACAGTTATTTGGGCAATGATAACAGATGTGATTGATGACGCCGAGGTGAAAAACAAGGTGCGCGAGGATGGAACCGTGTATTCCTTATATTCGTTTGCGAGAAAGTTAGGGCAGGCTTTATCGTCGGGGTTAGTGGGGACGATTTTAGCGGCGATTGGATATCAGGCACAGCTTATGCATAATCCGCAGGGAGCAGAGCAGATAGCAAGGCGAGCGGTGATTCTTGACAGGATTTTTCAGATGTCATGTCTGATACCTGCAATCGGACTTTTTATTGTGGCGATGATTTTGCTTTTTGTCTATCCGCTTTCGAAGAAAAGGGTAAACGAAAATATTGCTGAGCTGGAAAAAAGAAGAAATTCTTGACAAGAAGGATATCCGTTGTATAATAGTTGGTGGTGCCAAATTGGTACTACCAATTTGTTATGTTATGTTAAGGAAGAGGATTATGAAATATTTAAAGCAGTTTTTACTTATTCTATGTATCACATTTGTTGGCGAACTTGTCAAATATGTTCTGCCACTGCCAATTCCGGCAAGTATTTACGGTATGGTGATTTTATTTGTGGGTTTGATGACGGGACATATTAAACTGTCTTCGGTGAAGGAGGCAGGGAAGTTTTTGATTGAAATTATGCCGGTGATGTTTATTCCGGCGGGCGTTGGTCTGATGGTATCGTGGAATGTGTTAAAACCTCTTTTAATTCCTGTGGGAATTATTACGTTTGTTAGTTTTGTTGCGGTAGCTGTGGCAACGGGAAAAACGGCTCAGTGGATGATTAAGAAAGATGAGGGGAAAGACCATGAATGAATTTTTAGAGAACTCACTTTTTGCAGGAGTTACCATTAGTCTGCTTGCATATATGGCGGGGGCATTTCTGAAAAAGAAAATTAAAATTGCGCTATTAAATCCACTTTTAATATCAATTATTTTATCGATTGTTGTATTAGTGACCGCAGATATTGATTATGATGTGTACAATGCAGGGGCTTCTTATTTGAGCTGGTTTTTGACTCCGGCTACGGTATGTCTTGCGATTCCTTTATATGAGCAGTGGCAGCTTCTTAAAAAGAATTGGAAAGCAGTTATGTTTGGTATTTTAGCTGGTACACTTACCAGTGGTGTAACAGTTTTTATGTTAGCAAAATTTATGAGTCTGTCGCACACGGAATATGTGACGCTTTTGCCAAAGTCGATTACGACGGCAATTGGCATGGGGCTTTCTGAAGAGTTAGGCGGTTATGTTACCATTACGGTAGCTGTGATTGTTGTTACCGGTGTGGTTGGCAATATGTTTGGTGAGCTTGTCTGCAAGTTGTTTCGTATTACTCATCCGATTGCGAAGGGACTTGCATTTGGCTCTTCCTCACACGCGATTGGAACGGCGAAAGCAATGGAACTTGGTGAAATCGAAGGGGCAATGAGCAGTCTTGCAATTGCAGTTACGGGAATTTTGACCGTAGTATTTTCCCCGTTATTTATGAAATTTATTTAAGAGATTCCATAGGAAAGGAAAAGGTTATGAAACAAACCGGGTGTCAGGAATATCAAAAGGTACTTTCGTATTTTTACGATTTGGTAAAAGATGGTACTTTGACTTGGGGAAGTAAACTGCCGACGGAGCGAAAGATTGCAGAGCAGTTAGGAATTGGGAGAAATTCGGCCAGAGAAGCCATCTGTGTTCTGCATGGCATGGGTGTTGTTGAAAGGAAGCAGGGCTCCGGCAATTATGTTGCGGAGAATATCGGACAGTCTTTTGGCAGCATGATTCAAATGCTTCTTCTTTTAAATGGGGTAACAAAAAGCGAAATCTGCGAGTTCCGCCGCGCTATGGAGAAAATGGCAGGTAAGCTTCTTTTGGAAAATGGTATTGATGAAAAAATCAAAGAAAAACTTTCGGATTTATTACAAACAATGGCTGGATTAACCGGGGAGTCTTTGGCGAAGCGGGATAAGGAATTTCATGATACCCTTGTCTTTGCTACGAAAAATAATTTGCTGATTACGATTATGCAGGCTGTCAGCATTGTGTATACGGAATGTGTTGAATATGACAGCAAAGATTGTCTGTTAGCGAGTCACACGCGGATTTATGAAGCTCTTATAAAAGGGGATGAAAAGGATTTCAACGATGCAATCGATTTTCATTATGATTTGATTGAGAAGCGAGCGTAAGGAGAACACAGGATGAGACAGGAACGAGATTTGACGAAGGGAGCAATTGTAAAGAGTTTGTGGCTTTTTGCACTTCCGCTAATGTTTGGCAATGTGCTGCAGCAGTTTTATAACCTGGTTGATACATGGGTGGTCGGACGTTATCTTGGCAAAAGGGCACTGGCGGCAGTTGGCGCATCGTATACGTTGATGACGTTTTTGACTTCGGTTGTTATTGGTCTGTGTCTGGGGGCAGGTGCCTTTTTTGCGATGGCATACGGCAGGCGAGAAAAGGAGACTTTCCGAAATGGGATTTTTATGTCCTTTACGGCAATTGGCGGTCTTTCGATCGTTTTGACAATATTGTTGTATGGATTTGTAAGACCGCTTACTTATCTTTTGCAGGTGCCGGCGGAAACGGTAGAGGATATGGTAACGTATCTCATATATGTATTTGCCGGATTTTTTGCTACATTTTTGTATAACTATTTTGCAAGTGTGCTCAGAAGTATCGGAAACTCAGTGCTGCCACTTGTTTTCCTTGGAATTTCCGTCGCACTTAATATCGGACTTGACCTTTTATTTGTTGTGACATTCTCGTTTGGCATTGCGGGTGCTGCCGTGGCAACCGTTATCTCCCAGTACACAGCTGGTATCGGTCTTATGCTTTATTTTCTTTTCCGGTATTCCGATTTGTGCCCTGCGAAAAAAGATTTTACATGGGAGAAAAAGAACTTCCGGCAGATTCTTTCTTTGTCCGGATTTACGTGTTTGCAGCAGTCTGTTATGAACTTTGGCATCCTGATGATACAGGGCTTAGTCAATTCCTTTGGCACAACGATTATGGCAGCGTTTTCTGTCGCGGTCAAAATTGACACAATTGCGTATATGCCGGTGCAGGATTTTGGAAATGCCTTTTCCTTTTTTGTGGCACAGAATTACGGGGCAAAGAAGTATGTCCGCATCCGAAAAGGATTTCTGCTGGCACTCGTCAGCGTATTGATTTTCTGCCTTGTAATCAGCGCGGTTGTCTATGGATTTGCCGACTCGCTG
>ULRC01043869.1_pt1 | contig 11043 bp, 10 predicted proteins | sample 1955101 | NCBI WGS metagenome assembly ULRC01 (sample SAMEA4835672, study PRJEB28245) | human gut metagenome | biome: gut microbiome; material: fecal sample | place: Denmark | collected 2008 | reverse complement strand
TTTTAGTGCACTTACACTAAAACTTGTAAATGTTCAAATAATAAATAAAGATAAATATAAAAAGAGTTTAGATGATATAAAAGTGGATGAAGTATATAGTACATCAACTCCAAGAGGTAGAATATTTGATAGAAATTATAATTTACTTGTAGATAATGTTGGAGTTAAAACAATATATTATAAAAGAAAACCAGAAACAAGTACTAAAACTCAAATAGAATTAGCGTATAAAATGGCTGATAAAATAGATCTTGATTATAGTAAACTTGCTAAAACTAATTTAAAAGAATTTTATCTTGTAAATAATAAAGACAAAGTTAATAAAAAAATAACAGAAAAAGAAAGAGAATTATTAAAACAAAGAAAAATTACTATATCAGATATAAATAATCTGAAAATGGAAAGAATTACAGATGAAGAACTATCTAATTATGATGAGAAAGATAAAAAGGCCGCTTATATCTATTATTTAATGAATAAGGGCTATTATTATGATGAGAAAATAATTAAAACTTATGCAAGTAATGAAGAGTTCGCATATGTATCAGAACATGTAAAAGAACTAAATGGATTTAATGTTAAACTAGAATGGGAAAGAAAATATTTATATGGTGATATATTTAAAACTATTTTAGGAAGTGTATCGACTAATGAATCAGGTATTCCATTTGAACTTAAAGATAAATACTTATCAGAAGGTTATTCACTTAATGATAGAGTAGGAGTATCTTACTTAGAATATCAGTATGAATCACTTTTAAAAGGAGATAAAGCAACATACTTATTAAATGATGATAATTCATATACAGTTATAAAAGATGGAATAAGAGGAAATGATATTGTTTTAACAATAGATATAAATCTTCAAAAAGAAGTAGAACAAATATTAACTGAAGAAATAGTAAATGCTAAAATGAATAATGCTAATACTGCTTATTATAATGGTTCACATGTAATAATAACAGACCCTAAAACGGGTGAAATACTTGCAATGGCAAGTAAACAAGTAGTAGTTAATAATGGTGAATATAAAGTGTATGATAATACTCCAGCACTTTTAACTAATCCAGTAACTCCAGGTTCAATTGTAAAAGGTGCATCAATGAGCGTTGGATATAAAACAGGAGCAATAGATATAGGAACAAAAATGCTTGATGAGTGTGTAAAAATAAGAAATACACCAGCAAAATGTTCATGGACAAAAGGTCTTGGTTATTTAGATGATGTAAAAGCACTTGCATATTCATCTAATGCATATCAGTATAAAACAGCAATGAAAGTCGCAGGAGCAAATTATTATTATAATGGTCCACTTACTGTACCAGAATCTGCTTTTGAAACATATAGAAAAGTATTTTTAGAATATGGACTTGGTGAAAAAACTAATATAGATCTACCAGTTGAATCATATGGATATAAAGGTACAAGTTATGAATCAGGCCATTTACTTGATATGGCTATAGGACAATATGATACATATACACCAGTTCAAATAGCAAGTTATATAAGTACACTTGCTGCAAATGGTAATAAGTATAAACTTCACTTACTTAAAGAAGTTCATGAAAAAACTAATAATGAAAAAATGGGTAAAGTAGTAAGAAACATTGAACCAGAATTAATTGGTACTGTAGATTTAGAACAAAAATATAAAGACAGAATAAAACTTGGTTTTGAATCTGTTATGAAGAGTTTAGGATATGGTTATATGGGAACAGTTCCAAGTCCAGCAGGCAAAACAGGTACAGCAGAAAGTTTCTATGATTCAGATGGTGATGGAAAGATAGATGTACCAACAATATCAAAAGGATTTATAGGATATGCACCTAGTTATGATCCTAAGTTTGCTATTACTGTTTTATCTCCTAATGTAAGATATAGTACAACATCTGAATATACTTCACCAGTAAACAGTAAAATAAGTTCAAGAGTATCAAATAAAGTATTTGAAATTTTAAAATAATGTGATATAATTAGTTAGTATATGAAAAAAAGGAGGAGTTACTAATGGCAAACGGAAAGAAAAAAGAAGCTAGAGGACATGTAGCTTTAGAATGTACTGAATGTAAAGAAAACAAAGGTTTATCAAAAGAAAATTATTTTGTTTCAAAAAATAGAACAAATACACCAGATCGTTTAGAATTGAATAAGTATTGTCCTACTTGCAAGAAACATACAGTTCACAAAGAAAAGAAAAAATAATAAGAATATATAAAAAGGATTAAAGGGATAATTATGAATAAGGTAGTTGTAGTTGGCGCAGGAAATGTTGGAGTTAAATACGCTGCAGCACTTATTAGTACAAACTCTAACATTGATGAGTTAATATTAGTTGATATAAATAAGGAAAAAGCAATGGGTGAAGCAATGGACCTTAGTAATATGCTTTATGCATTAGGTTCAAAAACTAAAATTAAAGCGGGGACTTATTTAGATGCAAAAGATGCTAAAATTGTTGTAATTGCGGCGGGTGCTAATCAAAATAAGAATGAAACTAGACTTGATTTAGTTAAAAAAAATAGTAAGATAATAAAAGATATAACATTAAATATTATTAAATCAGGGTTTAATGGTATATTTTTGGTTGCTTCAAATCCAGTTGATATAATAACTTATTTAGTTAAAAAATATTCTAAATTTCCAGCCGGTAAAGTAATCGGTAGTGGTACTATGCTTGATACTAGCAGGCTTGCATATTTCATTTCAGATAAATTAGAAATAAATATAAGAGATGTTAGCGCATATATATTAGGTGAACACGGAGATAGCAGTTTTGCTGTTTGGTCAAGTGCTAAAGTTGGTTCTGTTTTAATAAGAGAAATATTACCACAAGAAGAACTTGATAAACTTTTAGATAAAGCAAAATATATGGCATATAAGATAATTGAACTAAAGAATGAAACTAGTTATGGTATTGGAATGTGCCTAGTTAATATAACTAATGCTATATTGAATAATGAAAATAAAGTTTTAGTTGTTTCATCTCCATATGATGACATATACTTAGGTATGCCATCAGTAATTAATGAAAGTGGAATTAAAGGTGTTATGAAGGTGGAACTTACAAAAGATGAAGCTAAAAAATTAGAAGATTCCGCAAATGTAATAAGACAAACAATAAAAAGTCTGGAGGAATAATTATGATGATAGATATAAATGATATAAAAAATGGTATGACTGTTATAGTTGAAGGTAATTTATATCAAATAGTTGATTTTTTACATGTTAAACCAGGTAAAGGTGCAGCATTCATGAAAACTAAACTTAAAAATTTAAGAACAGGTGGAACTATAGAGAAAACATTCAATACTAATATAAAAATTGAAAAAGCAAATATTTCTAAAAAAACAATGCAATATTTATATAATACTTCTGATATGTATTATTTTATGGATATGAATACATATGAACAAGTAGAATTAAGTGAAAAACAAATTGAAAATGAAAAGAAATATTTAAAAGAAAATTTAGAAGTTGAACTTGTATATTTTGAATCTGAACTTATAGGTTTAAATTTACCAGAAAAAGTAGAATACAAAGTAACATATACAACAGATGCAGTTAAAGGAAATACTTCAACAAATGCACTTAAAGATGCAACACTTGAAAATGGTCTTGAAGTAAAAGTACCTTTATTTATCTGTGAAGGTGATGTAGTAGTTATATCTACAAAAGATGGTAAATATGTATCTAGAAAATAATAGAGAAATCTGTTATTTTTTTTTGTAAATAAAATGTTAAAATAGATAATTTACTTGAAGTATTGTTAGGATAAATGATAAAATATCATTATAGAATTGGAGTTTATAAAATGAAGAAGAAAGGATTTACATTAATAGAGCTATTAGCTGTAATAGTAATACTTGGAATAATAACAGTAATAGCAGTACCAAAAATATTGGATATTATAAATAAATCAAGAGAAAGTGCAGTAAGTAGTAGTATTAAACTTGTAAAGGATGCAATTAAAACACAAATAACGTCAAGTGAATTAATAAATTCAATATTTATAAAAGAAACTGATGGATGTTACATATTTAATTTTGATGATCAAACAACAGGCAATGTAAAAGTACTTGAAATAAAAAACAAAGACAAAATATCAGGAAGCATTAAATATTGTAATAATACGTTTAGTGATGATACCTTAAAATTTGATGGTAATGGTATAAGCAAAGATGAACCAAAAGATAAAATAATATGTAAAAGGGCTACAGTTTTACATACAGAAAAATGTAATCAATCTGATACAACCGAATTTTGTTCTGGCGCCGGATATACAACTAATGGTTCAAAAGGAACAAGCACAATAACATATGGTAATTTAGGAACAAAAGGTTCATTGAATAGTGGTGATGCTTTTGATTGTGATGTAAATGGAGATGAAGTATACGATTCTGAAACAGAAAGATTTTATTATACAAGTGATTACTATAATACAACTAAAAAAAAATTTGAGAGTGATACAGCAGTATTAATATATTATAATAATGTAAGCACAGGTAATCCAAGCAAAAATAGTTTATATGCATATGATAGCTCGGGAGAAAACTGGCATGGACCAAGAACAGCAATATCACAATTGCCAACGACAAGTAAGTGGAATAATGTTAATTTAAAAAATAAGATAAGATCAATTTTAAATGAAAATAACGAAAATACAACAAAAGGCGATGTCTTACCAAGTAACTATAGTTATGAAGGTTATGTGGCAAGATTACTAACAGTACAAGAAGTAAGGAAAGGTACAGGATTAACTAGTATACCAACATGGAAAGTTGGAGAATTAGATAATTTTACTTATTTACTAGAAAACACTAAATTCTCAAGTAATGGTAATGCAGCATGGGCATGGTGGCTAGAGAACGCTCGTTCCGTTAATTCTACGAACGCATGGCTTGTGCACGGCAGCGCCCGCTATGTCGACACCGGCACTGTTTCGAATGCAGGCGACCTTGGAGTTCGTCCAGTAATAGAAGTATCAAAGACAAATATAGAATATTAAACTATTCTATATTTTTTTTGTACTATAATATAAAAAAACTTCATATATTTTATTAGTAGATATATGGAGGAATAGATATGATAAATAGAAAAAGTATTTGGATTTTAACATTATTTAGTTTAATTTTAGTATTAAGTGTGTATTATATAACAATGCCGTCAGAATTTTTAGAAACAGCGAGTAAAAATGTTGATAATAGTAAACAAACTAAAGAAGTAACTAGTACTAAAGAAAATGAAATAATATCTACTTTAAAAGTTGAAAACGAAGAAGAAAGAAATGCAAAAATAACTGAATTACAAACAATTTTGACTAAAAAGGACGCAACTAGTGAAGAAAAAAATAATGCATATGAAGAATTAAAAACAATAAATATATTGAAGGGTAAAGAAGAAGAAATTAGTACTAAAATAAAAGATGAACTAAAATTAGAAAATTTTGTTAAAATAAAAGATGATCAAGTTAGAGTAGTAGTTATAAAAGAAAATCAGGATGCAAAACTTGCAACTGATATAATGAATTTAGTTCAAAGTAACTTTGACTCAAAAATGTATATATCAATTAAATTTCAAAAATAACTTTAGTGTTATTTTTTTTAACATAAAAACCTTTTTTACATATGATAATATGAGTAATTATATATATACACCTCTAAAGAGAAAGTGAGGATAAAAATGAGCAAAGGAATATTAACAAAAAGAGAAAGAGAAGTGTTTGAACTATTAATAAAAAATTATACAACAAAAGAAATAGCTGAGAAACTAGGAATAAGCGAAAAAACTGTTAGAAATCATATTTCTAATGTTATGCAAAAACTAGGTGTCAAAGGAAGAAGCAGCGCTGTCATTGAACTACTCAAATTAAATGAGATTTCTTTATAAGAAAACTCATTTTTTTTAAAATTAAGCATATAATTTTTTAGGTGATATGAAAATGATAAAAAGATTTTCTATGAAAAAAATAAGTAAATATACGATTCTTTTATTAGTAGTCTTTTTATTTTATTTGTTTCCTACTAAAGAAAAATATGATTTAGATAAAGAAGTTAGTAAGGAAGTAAATATTAATTATCATGATATTTATTTAATTGATAAAAATAATTATGTTGCTAAAACTAATATTCAGGTTTCATCTTTAAAAAAAGATTTACTTATAGATGAATTAATAGAGGCAATGAAGATGGATGGAAAATATCAAGATAAAATTCCAAATGGTTTTTGTGCATTACTTCCTAGTGATACAAAACTATTAGGAAAAAAAATAAATAATGATGTAGTAACATTAAATTTTAATTCAAATGTACTTGATGTAAAAAGTGAAAATGAAGAAAAAGTAATAGAATCATTAATATATTCTATTACATCAATAGATGGTATTGATAAAATTATTATTAAGATAGATGGTGAAAACTTAAAAAAACTTCCTAAAACAGGAATAATGTTAGATACAGAACTTACAAGAGATTACGGTATAAATAAAACATATGATATTGATAGCATTAAAGGTATTAATAAAGTAACAATTTATTATACTAATAAAACTAATAATAATGATGTTTATTATGTACCAGTAACAAAGTATGTAAATAATGATGAAGAAAAAATAAAAATAATAATTGATGAACTTGCTAGTAAGTTTTCTTTTGAAAGTAATCTTATGAGTTATTTAAACTATAATACTAAACTTATTGATTATAATTTAACTGAAAATGAGATTGATTTAAATTTTAATGAGTATTTATTTGATAGTAATGAGAATAAAAAAGTATTAGAAGAGGTAATATATAGTATTTCATATTCTGTTATGGATAACTATAATGTTGATAAAGTTAACTTTTTTGTAAATAGTGAGAAAGTGACAAAATAATTAAAGAAAATGGTATTGACAGTGATAAATGAAAGTGTTATAATTTTATTGTCCTTTGATTAAGGATACAAATTTGAGTGCCTCAGTAGCTCAGTTGGATAGAGCAACGCCCTTCTAAGGCGGCGGTCAGGGGTTCGAATCCCTTCTGGGGCACCATAATTGGATAATAAGAAACCAGTCAGTATTGATTGGTTTTTTTCTTTTTTGACTGAAAAATAAAAGAGACGTTAGTCTCTTGTTAATTTTTTTACTTTTCCGTTTAATCTTTTTATATTACTATTAACTTCTGATAGCTTAAATTCAATTTTACTGCCAAGTTTATATACTTCATTATTTCTTTCTGATTTAACAACATAGTCATATTCGTCAAAGTAATATGTACCATCTTTAAAATCATCAAAGAAGATAACTAAAAATTCATCATTACCAAGTTTTACTGTCATTCGACTTGGTTGTATATCTATTATTGTTCCCACTAGATTATTATCTTCAATAGATGAGTTATCATTACCACCATTTTTTAATCGATTTAGGTTTTCTGTGATTCTAAGCCCAATCTTCCAATTTTTATCTATATATAAAGTTCTTATTCTTACATAGTCTCCGACTTTATATGTATCATTTCCAAATCTTTGTTTTATGCAATAATCATTATTATCAAAATAACATATATCCTTCATATCTTCGATATTCGCTACACCAATTATATTATTTTCTAATTTTACAATTGCATATCTTGGTCTTAATGCAATAATTTTACCATTAAAATATTCATTAATTTTGTCTTTCATAAAATCAGCCATTTTGTATCTTAATGCTTCATCTTCTGCTTTATCAGCATTTACCTCTGTTTCTGAAATGTGTTCACACATTTTATATAAATTTTCATTTATATAATCTAATTCTTCTTCATTAAAGTCAGGATTTATATATTCGGATACAATTGTATGAACAAGTAAATCATTAAATCTTCTGATAGGGGAAGTAAAGTGTGTATAAGCATCAAAACCTAATCCAAAATGTCCAATATTTTCTGTTGAATAACTTGCTTTTTTCATTGCTTTTAATATAAATGGTGATGTAATAGAATAATCGCCTTTATCATATAAATCTTTTAAAATACCTTGGAGAGTTTTAGGATTATCTAAATTTTTGACATTAGGTATTTTGTAACCAAGTAATCTTAAATAATCAAAGGTTTTCTTTAACTTTTTAGTATCTGGTATATCATGAACTCTGAACGGAAATGGAACATATTCAAAATTTGATGCTACTATTTTATTTGCTAATAGCATGAAGTCTTCTATAATTTTTTCTGCAGCTCTAGGTACAATACGTTTAAATTCAGAATCTTTTTCACCGGTATATTTTATCTCGTTATTACCAAATTGTATGTAGCCATGTTCTTTATAGTTTTTATTAAGTGCAAAAGATGCTTCGTTTGCAAGTTTTAAATTATCTACAAATTCTTCATATCCAGGTACTACTTCATTATCCATAAGTATTTTATTTACATTAGAATAGCTCATTTTCTTTTTAGAATTAATAACACTTTTCTTTATGTCATAGTCTACTATATTACCATTTTTATCTATTTCGGCAATACATGAAATTGTAAGTCTATCAACATTTGGATTAAGTGAACATATTCCATTAGATAGTTTGTGCATAAGCATAGGAATAACTGTATCAAGCATATATAGACTATTTCCTCTTTCTAATGCCTCATTAAATAGTGGAGTATTTGGTTTTATATAATGTGAAACATCTGCGATATGTACACCAATAACATAATTTCCTTTATCATTAATTTCAATACTAATAGCATCATCCATATCTTTTGTATGATCATCATCAATAGTATAAATTAATTTATCCCTTAAATCTAATCTTCCTTCTAATTCATCTTCTTGTACAGTTTCTTTAATCGAATCTGATTGTTTAATCGCATCTTTACTAAAGTTAACTTTAAAATTATTTTTTATAGCTATTTTTTTAAGTTCAATATCAGGATCATCTATATGACCCAATATTTCTACTAAATCACATTTTAAAGTATCTTTATCATAATTTTTAATTTTAGCAAGTATTACATTCCCATTTACTAGCTTTCTAACGTTTGCGCCTTCTACTTCAACCTTACATTTTGAATAACTATTTTGAATAGTAAATTCATCATCTTTTAGTTCACATATAATTAAATTGGCATTTCTTTTTACAATTTTATCTATTACGCCAGTATAATAATTAACGGCACACAAATCACCATCTAATGCACCATTTAAATTGTTAGAGTCAATGATGTATAAATTATCATCAATATAACAATAACCATTACCATCTTTATAAATTTTGATAGTTACAAGTCTAAAATCTTCAGGAAATAATTTATATTTATCTTCTTCTTTTATTAAATAACCACTTATTTCAAGTTCATTTAATATTTTTTCTATTTTCTCTTTATCCTTTTCGTCTAATTGTTTGCATATATCATCTAATTTATATGCTTTGTTTGTTTTAAATATTTCTTTTACTTCTTCATTCATACCCATAAATCCCCCACATAATACGCCTTTAATATATCATAATTCTTTTACCACTTCAATAAAATATAAAAAAATATTGTTAAAACACATTATTTTATAGTATAATTTAGTGGGTGATAAAATGAAAAAAGTAACAATTTTTGGTGGTGGAACAGGAATGTCCACACTTTTAAAAGGTTTAAAAGAGTTTCCACTTGATATTACAAGTATAGTATCTGTTTGTGATGATGGTAAAAGTACAGGTAAACTTAGAAAAGAATTTAATATACCTGCGATGGGTGATATTAGAAGAGTTATGATATCATTATCCGAAACAGAACCACTTATGGAAAAGCTTTTAAATTATAGATTTAGTAGTAATAGTGAACTTAATGAACATACAGTAGGTAATTTACTTTTAACTGCTGGAACACAAATAACAGGTAATTTATCAGATGGTATAAAATCAATTAGTAAGGTTTTAAATTTAAAAGGTAAAGTAATTCCTTTTTCAGAAGATAATATTGTTTTATCCGCTATTATGGAGGATGGTAGTATAGTAAATGGTGAACATTATATAACAGAATCACCATTAAAAATAAAAAAAGTTTATTATGAAAAAGAACCAGAAATATGTGATGAAGTTTTTGATTCTATTGATGAATCTGATTTAATAATACTTAGTATGGGTAGTTTATATACTAGTATTATTCCAAATTTATTAAGTAAGAAAATAATAGAAAAATTAGATAAAACATCTGCTAAAATAATGTATGTTTGTAATATGGTTACACAGCCAGGTGAAACAGATGACTTTAAAGTAAGTGATCATTTAAAAGTATTAAATTCATACCTAGGTACTCATAAAATTGATATAGTAGTTGCAAATACTGGCTCTATAGATAAGGAAGTAGCGGAAAAATATTCTACTTTAGAACAAAAAGATCCTGTTTTATTTGACGAAGAAAATATTGATTGTGATACTATATTAAATAATTATGTAACAATAAACGATGGAGTAATAAGACATAATGTAGAAAAATTATCATTAGATATATATTCATATTTAGTTAATGAATAATATATCTTTTTTTATTGTATAATTTTATGCTATAATGAATAATAGAGTGTGAGAGGTGGTAAAATGAAAGTACAAGATATAACAATATATTGGAATATGTGCAAGAAAGTGGAAGATAATTTTGATACAAATAACTGCTGGAGTGGAAATATAATTAAACTTGAAAATGGTTATTTTGAAGGAATGGTTAAATCAATTAAAAAAGATGAACAGGATGTAAAGCATTTTGTTTTTGGCATTATTAATGAAAAAGAAAAAAAGGTCTATAAAATGGACGATAGTAGAAGTACAGTTCACATTTATTGTTTTGATGGGGACTATTTTACATCAGTTTATTTGGATGGACCTTTTATTAAGTCTTCATATGGAAAATATAAACTTGAAATAAGGGATAATGAATATATTAAAGCAGATAATTTAATAGAAGAAATAGAAAAATTTAAAGAGTGTTATTCTAACAGAAAAGATGAAGAGTTTTATAAAAATACATCTAATGATATTAAAAGATATTCTTTAGCAAGTATGGCATAGACTATTGACTTTAAAATAAAAGAAATGTATTATTT
>ULRC01093209.1_pt1 | contig 11160 bp, 10 predicted proteins | sample 1955101 | NCBI WGS metagenome assembly ULRC01 (sample SAMEA4835672, study PRJEB28245) | human gut metagenome | biome: gut microbiome; material: fecal sample | place: Denmark | collected 2008 | reverse complement strand
AAAATTTAAATAAAAAAATATATTCTGTATAAGGCATGTGCAGAGCCTTTATAAGAATATATTTTTATAATCTTAAATTTTAATTACCTGTTCCCATGGCAATTCTTTTTTTCCAAAATGACCATAATTGGTTGTTTGTTTATATATAGGATTTTGCAATTGTAAATAATTTATAATTCCTCTTGGAGTTAAATCAAATTTATTGTTTATTTTATTTACAATCTCTTCTTCTGGTAATGTTGAAGTTCCAAATGTATCAACATAAACAGACACTGGTTTTGCTACTCCAATTGCATAAGCTAACTGAATTTCGCATTTTTTAGCATACCCATTTGCAACTACATTTTTAGCAATTAACCTTGCCATATAAGATGCTGACCTATCTACTTTTGTTGCATCTTTTCCAGAAAATGCACCACCACCATGTCTTGCATAGCCACCATAAGTATCTACTATTATTTTTCTTCCTGTCAAACCGCTATCTCCTAATGGTCCACCTATTACAAATCTTCCTGTGGGATTTATAAAATATTTGGTTTTATCATCTAAAAGTTCTTTAGGAACAACTGCATTTATAACATATTCTTTTATGTCTTTTTTTAATTGATCTAAATTTGCATCTTCTTTGTGCTGGGTTGATACTACTATTGTATCTATTCTTTTTGGAACACTTCCTTCATATTCTACTGTTACTTGTACTTTTCCATCTGGTCTTAAATATTCTATTATATTTTGCTTTCTAACATCTGTTAGTCTTTTTGATAATTTATGTGCTAAAGAAATTGGAAGAGGCATTAATTCTTCTGTTTCATCACATGCAAAACCGAAACATTAACCCTTGGTCACCTGCACCTTCTGACAAAATATGTTTTCCCTCTTTATCTTCTAATGACTTGTCCACACCAAGTGCAATGTCTTGAGACTGTTTTGACATATTTATTATTACTTTGCATGTTTTATAATCTATATCTGTTTTTTCATTATCATAGCCCACTTCTTTTATTGTGTCTCTTACTATTTGCTCAATATTTATATTAGCATTTGAGGTTATTTCACCTGTTATATAAATTTCACCTTTTCCTGCTACTGTTTCACATGCTACCCTTGAATTTTTATCTTGCTCTAAACATGCATCTAAAATACTATCTGATATATAATCACATAATTTGTCTGGATGCCCTTCTGTTACACTTTCTGATGTAAATAATTTTTTCATATATTTTCTTCCTTTCATTTTTTATTTTTATACTAAAAAAACCTTTATACTTATAACAAGTACAAAGGTTTTTTAATCATCATCCAAAGCGTACTTGCTTTGTCGGTATTAGCACCTAATTTAATAGGTTGCTGTGGAGTCATAAAGCCGATTCTCTCGTCCACTCTTGATAATATATATTTTTTTATTTCATTGCTTCTTCTACTGCTACTGCAACTGCAACTGTTGCACCAACCATAGGGTTATTTCCCATACCAATTAATCCCATCATTTCTACGTGTGCTGGAACTGATGAACTTCCTGCAAATTGAGCATCTGAGTGCATTCTTCCCATAGTATCTGTCATACCATATGATGCAGGTCCTGCGGCCATGTTATCTGGATGTAATGTTCTTCCTGTTCCTCCACCTGAAGCTACAGAGAAGTATTTTTTACCAGCTTCAATTCTTTCTTTTTTATATGTACCAGCAACTGGATGTTGGAATCTTGTAGGGTTTGTTGAGTTACCTGTAATAGATACATCAACATCTTCTAACCACATTATAGCTACACCTTCTCTAACATCATTTGCTCCATAACATTTTACTTTTGCTCTTTCTCCATCTGAGTATGGTATTTCTTCAACTACTTTTACTTCGTTTTTAAAGAAATCAAATTCTGTTTTTACATATGTAAATCCATTAATTCTTGATATTATTTGTGCAGCATCTTTTCCAAGTCCATTTAATATAACTCTTAATGGTTCTTTTCTTACTTTGTTTGCAGATTTTGCAATTCCTATAGCTCCTTCTGCTGCTGCAAAACTTTCATGTCCTGCTAAAAATGCAAAACATTTTGTTTCTTCTGATAATAACATTGCTCCTAAATTTCCATGTCCAAGTCCAACTTTTCTAACATCTGCAACAGAACCAGGTATACAAAAAGCTTGTAATCCTTCTCCAATTGCTCTAGCAGCATCTGCAGCTTTTGTGCAACCTTTTTTTATTGCTATTGCAGCTCCTAATGTATATGCCCATGCTGCATTTTCAAAACATATTGGTTGTACTCCTTTTACTATTTCATATGGATTAAATCCTTTATCTGTACAGATTTTTAATGCCTCTTCAAAATCTTTTATTCCGTATTTTTCCATTACTGGTTTAATTTGTTCAATTCTTCTTTCATAACTTTCAAATGTTACTGCCATTTTTTATTCCTCCTTGATTTTTTTAATTATTTTATAATTTGAAAATCTGCTTTTATATCTTATTAAAATTGATTAAAATTAGTAAAATAAGCAGATTACTGATTTTTATCAATTTTTTATGCTTCTCTTGGGTCTATTTTTTTAACTGCTTCATCAAATCTTCCGTATTTTCCTGATGCTTTTTCAATTGCTTCTTTTGGATCTATTCCGGCTTTAATATTATCCATCATTTTTCCTAAATGAACATATTTATAACCAATAATTTGATCATCTTTGTCTAATCCTAATTCTACTATGTAACCTTCTGCTAAATTTAAGTATCTTGGTCCTTTTAATGAACTTGAATAAATTGTTCCAACTTGTGACGTATGACCTTTTCCTAAGTCTTCAAGTCCTGCTCCTACTGGAAGACCTCCTTCTGAAAATGCTGTTTGTGTTCTTCCATATACTATTTGTAAGAATAATTCTCTCATAGCTGTATTTATAGCATCACAAACTAAGTCTGTATTTAATGCTTCTAATATTGTTTTTCCTGTTAATATTTCTCCTGCCATAGCTGCTGAGTGTGTCATTCCAGAACATCCAATTGTTTCTATTAATGCTTCTTGAATAATTCCGTCTTTTACATTTAATGTTAATTTACATGCTCCTTGTTGTGGTGCACACCAACCAATTCCGTGTGTTAAACCTGATATATCTTTAATTTCTTTTGCTTGAACCCATTTTCCTTCTTCTGGTATTGGTGCTGGACCATGGTCTACACCTTTTGCTACTTTACACATTCCTTCTAATTCTTTTGAATAAATCATTTTTAATTGCTCCTTCCAAATTTATATTATATATTAATCATCTTCCGACATTAGAATCTGATTTTTACTTTTTTTAGTATTTTTGCTTGCTACGTATTCTACATTTTGTGTACTTTCATAATCTTCGGTGTCAAAATCAACTATATTTTTTACATCTTTAATATATATTTGTTCTTCATACTCTTCTGTTCTTATTAAACTTTTTTGTCCATTATAGTATTTTTTTAAAATTTCCTTGTCTTCTTTATTTACCTTTTCAATCCCTTGATTTAAGTATTTGCTCCTCCAAATTATATGTCTTTGGTAACTGTCATATTCACAGTTTTGTAGATCTTCATAATCATATTTAATATGAAATCTCATATTTTTTATTGAAATTGTAAGGTTACTCCATGTTCTTTCTTTTTCAATTTTTTTAAATTCTTCTCTAAGTTCTTTTATTTTACTGTATAGAAGATCTACAAGCCTTAAATATTCTGCTTCTTCTAGATTGAATTTTGCAGGTATTTCATATACATTTATAGGATTTTTTCTAAGTATTCCTTTTGGTATATAGTAGAAAAATAATTCCCCTGTTTCTATACTTCCAAATCTTTCTATTACTGATGCATATAAATATAGTTCATCCCATTTTTCTGGAATCATATAAAATATCTTTTTTTGAATATCTTCATATATTTCCTTTATCTTTTTTGTGGTTTTTAACATTTTTTCCTCTTATTTTCTTATTAATAAACTTTCTCCAGTCATTTCTTCTGGTTTTTTAAGATTCATTAAATCAAGCATTGTTGGTGCTAAATCTGCTAATTTACCATTTTCTTTTAAGTTTAATGTTTCATCTGGTGTTACAAGTATTATTGGAACAGGATTTGTTGTGTGTGCTGTATGTGGTTCTCCTGTTTTATAATCTATCATTTGCTCTGCATTTCCATGGTCTGCTGTTATAATTAAATTTCCTTGTTTTTCTTCTACTAGTTTTACAATTTTACCAACACATTCGTCTACTGCTTCTACTGCTTTTATTGCTGCTGGTAAACTTCCTGTATGTCCTACCATGTCTGTATTTGCAAAGTTTAATATTATACAATCATATTTATCGTTTGATATTGCTTCTAGCACTTTGTCAGTTACTTCATATGCACTCATTTCTGGTTTTTGGTCATATGTTTCTACCTTTGGAGATGGTACTAATATTCTGTCTTCTCCCTCATATTGTTTTTCTTCCCCTCCATTAAAGAAAAATGTAACATGTGCATATTTTTCTGTTTCAGCTATTCTTAATTGTGTATATCCTAATTTACTTACATATTCTCCAAATGTATTAACTAATGGTTCTTTTTTGAATGCTATTTTTACATTTGGCATTGTTTCATCATAACTTGTGAAACAAACATAATATAAATCTAGTCCTTTTTTAGTTTCAAATCCGTCAAAGTTGTCATCTACTAAAGCTCTTGTAATTTCTCTTGCTCTATCTGGTCTAAAGTTAAAGAATATTACAGAGTCATTTTTACTTATTGTTGCAATTGGTTCATTTCCATTGCATATTAATGTTGGTTCTACAAATTCATCAAATGTTTCTTTTTGGTATGAATCTTCTATTGCTTTTACACTACTTGATTCTTTATTTCCTTCTCCAAGTACTAATGCATCATAGCATTTTTTAACTCTTTCCCATCTTTTGTCTCTGTCCATTGCATAAAATCTTCCTGATATACTTGCAATTTTTCCTACACCTTTTTCTTTCATTTTGTCTTGTAATTTTAAAATATAATTTTCTGCTGATGCTGGTGGTGTATCTCTTCCATCTAAAAAGCAATGTACATACACATCTTCAAAGTCTCTTCTTTTAGCAAGTTCTAAAAGTGCATATAAATGTCTTATATGACTATGAACTCCACCATCTGAAACTAATCCTAAAATATGAAGTTTTGTATGATTTTTCTTACAATTATCAATTGCTCCTATTAATTCTGCATTTGAAAAGAAATCACCATCTTCTATTGATTTTGTTATTCTTGTTAATTCTTGGTATACTATTCTTCCAGCTCCGATATTTGTGTGCCCTACTTCAGAATTTCCCATTTGTCCTTCTGGTAATCCAACATGTAGTCCACTTGTAAATATGTCTGTATTTGGATATTTTTTCATTAGTCTATCAATATTAGGTGTTTTTGCAAGTTGTATTGCATTACCATCCTTATTTTTATTATCTCCAAAACCATCTAATATCATTAGCATTGTTAATTTGTCTTTCATATTTCTACCTTCCTTTTTTTGCTATTTATTATAATTTACTATTTTTGAAAATTCATCTGGCTTTAGACTTGCTCCTCCAACTAGGCCTCCATCTATGTCTGACATTTCAAATAGTTCTTTTGCATTTGATGATTTAACACTTCCGCCATATTGTATTATAACTCTATCAGACACGTTTTGTCCATAGATTTGACAAATTTTGTCACGAATTGACTTTATAGCTTTTTGTGCATCTTCACTTGTTGCTGTTTTTCCTGTTCCTATTGCCCATATTGGTTCATAAGCTATTATTGTATTTGCAACTTGTTCATCTGTTAAACCTTCTAAAGCAAGTTTTGTTTGATTTGTTATTATATCTATTGTTGTTCCTTCATCTCTTTGTTCCAATGTTTCCCCAACACATACTATTGGTTTTAATCCATTTTCAAATGCTGCTTTTATTTTTTTATTTACTGTTTCATCTGTTTCATTAAAATATTGTCTTCTTTCTGAATGTCCAATTATTACATATTCTACATTAATTGATTTTAACATTTTGGCAGATATTTCTCCTGTATATGCACCTTTTTCTTCAAAATGCATATTTTGTGCACCTATTTTTATATTTGTACCTTGTACTGTTAGTAGTGCATAAAATAGATCTGTATATGGAACACATAGTATTACTTCATTTTTAGTGTCTTTAACAAGTGGTGCTAAATCTTCTATAAATTTCATAGCTTCATTTGGAAGCATATTCATTTTCCAGTTTCCAGCAATTACTTTTTTTCTCATTTTTATCTCTCCCTTGCATTTAATGTTTTTTTATAGATATAATTATTTATCTAATAAGCATTCTATTCCTGGTAATTTTTTTCCTTCTAAGAATTCTAATGATGCTCCACCACCTGTTGATATATGAGTCATTTTGTCAGCTAATCCTGCTTTTTCAACTGCTGCTGCTGAATCTCCTCCACCTATTATAGTTGTTGCATCAATTTTTGATAATGCTTTTGCAATTTCGTTTGTTCCAATTGCAAATTGATCAAATTCAAATAAACCTAAAGGTCCATTCCATACTACAGTTTTGGCTGTTTGTAATTCATCTACAAACATTTTTATTGTTTTTTCTCCAATATCAAAGCCTTCCCATCCTTCTGGAATTTCTGTCCAAGCTACTGTTTTACTTTCTGTGTCTGGTTTAAATTCTTTTCCTATTTTAGTATCTACTGGAAGCATTAATTTAACACCTTTTTCTTTTGCTTTTTCCATTGCTTGTTTTGCTAAGTCTAGTTTATCTAATTCACATATTGAATTTCCTACTTCATAACCTTGTGCTTTAAAGAATGTATATGCCATTCCTCCACCAATCATTAATGTATCTACTTTATCTAATAAACTATCTATAACTCCTATTTTGTCAGACACCTTTGCACCACCTAATATTGCTACAAATGGTCTTTGTGGATTGTTTATTGCATTTCCTAAAAATTTTAATTCTTTTTCTATTAAAAATCCAGAAACAGCTGGTAAATATGCTGCAACTCCTGCTGTTGAACTATGTGCTCTATGAGCTGTTCCAAATGCATCATTTACATATATTTGTGCCATACTTGCTAATTCTTTTGCAAATTCTGGTGAATTGTCTGTTTCTTCTTTGTGGAATCTAACATTTTCTAATAACATTATTTGACCTTGTTTTAAATTAGCAGCTTTTTGTTTTGCATCTTCTCCTATTACATCTTTTGCCATTATTACTTCTTTTCCTAATAATTTAGATAATTCTTCTGCAACTGGTGCTAGTGAATATTCTGGTTTAAATTCCCCCTTTGGTCTTCCTAAATGTGAACATAGAATTATTGCACAATTATTTTCTAATAAATATTTTATTGTTGGAATAGCTGCAACTATTCTTGTATTGTCTGTGATTTTTTTATTTTCGTCCATTGGTACGTTAAAATCGCATCTTACTAATACCTTCTTATCTTTTAAATCAATATCTCTTACTGTCTTTTTACTCATTTTAAATTCCCCCTTAAACTTTGGTAACTTTTATTAGTTTTACCATTTTTTTGTTTTTTATAAGACATTCCTATTGTATATTAAAAAAGAACACTTTTCAAGTGTTCTTTTAATATTTCTATCCTAATTCTGCAAAGTATTTTATTGTTCTAACCATTTGACTTGTATATGAATTTTCATTATCATACCATGAAACAACTTGAACTTGGTATAATCCTTCTTCTATTTTTGTTACCATTGTTTGTGTAGCATCAAATAATGAACCATATCTCATTCCTATTACATCTGAAGAAACTAATAATTCTTCTGTGTAACCAAAAGATTCATTTGATGCAGCTTTCATTGCTTCATTTATTTTTTCTGGTGTTATGTCATTTCCTTTAACAACTGCAACTAATATTGTTGTTGATCCTGTTGGAACTGGAACTCTTTGTGCTGAACCAATTAATTTTCCATTTAATTCTGGAATAACTAAACCTATAGCTTTTGCTGCTCCTGTTGAATTTGGAACAATATTTACAGCAGCTGCTCTTGCTCTTCTTAAATCACCTTTTCTGTGTGGTCCATCTAGTAACATTTGGTCTCCTGTATAAGCATGAACTGTTGTCATAATTCCTGATTGAATTGGTGCAAAATCATTTAATGCTTTTGCCATTGGTGCTAAACAGTTTGTTGTACATGAAGCTGCTGATATAACTGTATCTTCTGGTGTTAATACATTTTCATTTACTCCAAATACTACTGTTGGTAAATCATTACCAGCTGGTGCTGATATAACTACTTTTTTAGCTCCTGCATTTATATGTGCTTTTGCTTTTTCTTTAGATGTATAGAATCCTGTACATTCTAGCACTACATCTACTCCAATTTCTCCCCATGGTAATTTTGTTGCATCCTGTTGTGCATATATTTTTATTGTTTTTCCATCTACTGTTATAGAATCTTCTCCTGCTTCTACTGTTTCAGCTTTTTCATATCTTCCTTGTGCTGAATCATATTTTAATAATTGAGCTAACATTTTAGGACTTGTTAAGTCGTTTATTGCAACAACTTCATATCCTTCTGCTCCAAACATTTGTCTAAATGCTAGACGTCCTATACGTCCAAAACCGTTAATGGCTACTTTTACTGACATATAATTTTCCTCCTTTTGATTTTAAGCTTTTATTATATTGCTTTTTATAGTATTGCCACTATTTTTTATGGCAATACCATTCTATATCAAAAAAGAATACTTTGCAAGTATTCTTTTTAATTTTTGTGTAGTTTATTTTTTCTTTCCTATGTAATAATTTTTCTTTCCTCTTTTTACAACAATATATGTATTTTCTATAAATTTGCTTTCATCTATAATTTCACTAATATCGTTTATTTTTTCGCCATTTACACTTATTGCCCCATTTGTAACAAACTCTTTTGCTTCTCTTTTGCTAGATACTGCTTTCATTTCTACTAACATATCTACTATAGTTTGATTTGGAGTAACTTCTTTTATATCTTCACTTCCAAATAATTCTTCAATATCACTTTTTGATAGGTCATTAAATTTGTTATTAAATAAATGGTCTGCAAGATTTACTGCTTTTTCATATTCTTCTTTTCCATGTAAAAATGTAATTATCTCTCTTGCCAAAGCTTTATGTGCTGCTCTTAATTCTGGATGTTCATTATTTTCTTTTTCATATTCTTCTATTTGTTCTTTTGATAAAAATGTATATATTTTTAAATAATCTATAACCATTGAATCTTCTACATTTATAAAGAATTGATATAATTTATAACTTGATGTTTTATTTTTATCTAACCATATAGCATTTCCTTCGCTTTTTCCAAATTTTTTACCTTGTGAATCTGTAACAAGTGGCATTGTAAATCCATAAACTTCATCTTTACTTGATTTTCTAATTAAATCTATTCCAGATGTTATATTTCCCCATTGGTCTGAACCTGCGCATTGTAAATTTACATTTTTGTGGTCATGTAAATACTTAAAGTCTAGCGCTTGTAAAATTGTATATGAAAATTCAGTATATGTTATTCCTGTTTCTAATCTTCTTCTAATTATATCTTTATCAAGCATATAATTTATATTGAAAAATTTTCCGTAATCTCTTAAAAAGTCTAATGTATTTATGTTTTTTATCCAGTCATAATTATTTACAACTTCAAATCCAAAAATTTCTTCTACTTGTTTTTTTAGGCATTGGTAATTATGCTCAACTTCCTCTTTTGAAATCATTGCTCTTTCTGTTGTTGGTCTTGGATCTCCTATCATTCCAGTTGCCCCACCTATTAATAATATTGGGTGATGTCCTGCATCTTGTAGTCTTTTTGATATTAAAAAACTTGATAAGTGACCTACATGTAAACTGTCTGCTGTTGGGTCTGTTCCTATATAAAATGTCATTCCCCCTTGATTTAGTTTTTCTTCTAACTCTGGGCTTGATATGTCTTTTATTAGCCCTCTCCATTTTAGTTCTTCAAATAGTGTCATATTTTTTCCTCCTTTTTTATTTTATTTCTTTGGAATTTTTGGTTTTTTAATTCAAAAAGAGCCAAATCTTCCATGTTAAAGGACGATTTGACTCGTGGTACCACCTTTATTTACATATATATGCTATATGCCTCATTTATAGCTGTTCGTAGCTATTTACGTAATTACTGTAAGAATTGTATTTCGTAATTTTATATTCTAGTAGTTTTCACCTTCCACTACCTCTCTTGTTTTTGTAACTATAATTTACTACTTTGTTTCTTTTTATAGCGCAATTAATTTTTTATATTATACTATATTTATTTTTAAATTGCAAGTAATATTTACACACTAGACTCGACAAATTCATGTCCATCTATTTATTTAGTTATTTTATATAAAGTACAGTACGAAAACCAACATGGACCCCCTCATAGCGAGCCCCAGTGCTACCGTCACGATAAACAACCGGTGAAAAAGACCCGCTGTATTTGAAGCTTCCTCCACGCATAACAGCAAATGTATAATTGGTGTTATTACCATTCTTTCTTATCTTTGTTTCAGTTGTCCATTCCCACATATTTCCTGCTAAATCATATATATTATTTGTTCTTGTATTATCACTTGATCCTGTTGCTATTTCTATTCTTCCATCTGCAGTATAATAATTGCTTGCTGCATCTTCCGCACCTTCTGGCTTTGTTGCATTTTCTGGCACCGTCTCATCTTTCTTTTCTCCTACTTTCATTCCATCTTCATCATTTACAATGTCATAACTATATTTTCCTGTTCCTCCCTTCCTAAAATACCAATCTGTTGATACTCCATCTTTTTGTTTCGCTAAGTAAAGATGTTTTACATACAATGTTCCCTTTGGTATTGAAAATGCTGAATTAATGTAATTTCCATAATCTGTACTATTTATTCTTCCTGCACTATCTTCTTTTATTACTCCACTATTTTTTAGCCATTTACATGTTGTATCCCATGCATAACTATCTACTAATTTACTTTTTACTTTTGAATCAGCTGTATTGTACATACTTTCTGATGCTGCTTTTGCAATTTCCTGATCTACTAAATTCCATGCTGCAACTCCTGCTTTACTTACTGGAACTTTTTCTGTAGCTGAATTTTTAAAATTAACTATTGTTCCTTCTTTTATTTCATCTGGATAACCTGCTTCATATCTTCCTATAAAAAATCCTCCATAGTT
>ULRC01044082.1_pt1 | contig 11270 bp, 8 predicted proteins | sample 1955101 | NCBI WGS metagenome assembly ULRC01 (sample SAMEA4835672, study PRJEB28245) | human gut metagenome | biome: gut microbiome; material: fecal sample | place: Denmark | collected 2008 | reverse complement strand
CGGAGCCGAAATGTTTTTGCCTTGCACTTACCCCGTTTTGGCAGACGACCCCAAGGCTCCGAGAGCATCCGGAATTGGCTGGATCCAGAATCCCACGGTTGGCACCCCCACCGGGGTGATATGGAAAGGCTCCCCCGGGGTAACTCTCAATGACCCGGTCGCCGGACGTTTGACTATAGGCCCCGGATCCGGAACATTCAGCTGGATGACTCTATGGGACACGACCATCACGTTTAGATTCTCGTGGTCCAATATTTCTGCCATCCAGAAGAGTAGTGTGTCAGTCAAAGTTACCCACTACAAGAACGACGGAACCAGTGCTGTAGTGTTGACAAGGTCCTGGTCATCGGGGTCTTCTGGCAGCGCTTCGGTCGACATCCAGATGGAGGCAGGGGAGCACATACTGGTGTCTGGAACTCTCGCCATAGTCATTAACCCTGGCAGTTCGTTTGACCTGAGATTTCCGGTCAGCATTACTGCTCCTCCTGTGCCTGAAACTTCACCAGGGGATAAGCCCCAACCCGGACTAACCTATGACCTCCTGGCCTCTACTGGATTCAAAAGCTTGGGGGACATAGTCAAAGCATTTGTCCAGCTGTTTGGTCTAACCGTCGACGTTAATCCCGTCACAAAGGTAGCAAGAGCATACTCTACTCAGGAGTTTTACAACAGACGAAGTTCGTCCGGGAAGAATTGGTCTGACAAGCTGATAAAAGGAAAGGACACCAAACTTACGTTCCAATTGTCCAGCTATGCCCAGTCCAACGAGATGAAGTTAGAGGATAATAAGGACAACAACGTTACTGACTCGTACAAGTTCAGCATCCCGGACGTCAACCTCCAGCCCACCAAACTCCTGTTCCAAATTGGGTTCTTGGCAGGGCTCAACCAAAGCCTCTATGATGCGGACACTACAAATAAGACTCATACACTTGCTAACTACCCTATCTGGACCATCAATAGAGGTCGGATGGAGAACGGGGAAGTGACCGAGACGACTTGGGAGTACAATGTTCTAAGTAAGCCGATGGTCGTCCACATAGATAAGTCTGACTTTATGCGGCCCAAGGTGAGGGTAGGCTACACCCTTACCCAGATACGACTATACACGGCGTATTTCAGAAATTTGAAATACTACGTTCCTAAGTACTACGACAAGCTCATCAACAATATACTCAAAAGACCAAAGATCCTACAGGTCCAAATTCTTTTGGACTCGTTCGACATTCAAAGTCTGGACTTGTTCAACCCGATATGGCTGGAAGAGCATGGGTTCTGGTTCTACGTTTCGAAAATAAACAACTTCCAAGCCGGAAAGATATCCAAAGTAGACCTAATACGAATGTGATATGGCCGAAGAACAGAAAAATACAATTTACAACGTCCGTGTAACAGCTGAGGATGCCCTCAAGACGTTAGCCGAATTGAAACTCCGGTCCCAGGAGTTGAGAGACCAGCAGAAGGCTCTCGGCAAAGTAACTGAGGAGAATGCTCAAGAATACTATGCGCTTGACAACCAGATCAAGGCAATCAACAGCGAGGCGAACAAGTACCAGAAGCAAATCCAGAACAACATTAAGCTCCAGAACCAACAGGAGGCAAGTTTAGCAAAACTTAGAACCCAGCTGTCTTTGGACAATGCCGAGTTTGCAGAGCTGGGCAACTCAATGAAGGACGCGGCTCGTAAAGCCGAGCTCGGCAAGCGCATTGCAGAAACCACCGAGGAGCTCAAAGCTCAGGAGGAGGCACTCGGGGACTATCGCCGGTCAGTTGGTAACTACGAGAAGGCAACGGATAACCTGAAACAGGAGCTCAACGACTTGACCGACACTCTGATCCGGATGGCTCAAGCCGGGGATACGAGTTCAGCATCCTTCAAGGAGATGGTCAAGCGAGCTGGGGAGCTCAAGGCGGCAGAGGACACGGTCAATACAGCCATCGACCAGACTGGACGAGGAATCGACACACTGGTCGCTGTCACGGATGCAACTTCGGCAATCACTTCCGTCTACGGTTTATGGACCACAGCCACTCAGGTACTGGGGAGCGAGAACGAGGAGCTCAATGCTACCATGACGAAGATGATAACCATCATCACGGCTCTTTCCTCTTTGTCTTCTCTCCAAGCAGCTCTCTCCAAGACCGAAGCCACTTATCGAGCTGCATCTAACTTGGTTCAGCTGGTTGGCATCAACCAGACTCTCGCCGAGACGAAAGCGATAGCTGCTAAAAATGCCGTACAAGGAGCTAGCAACATCCTCACCAAAGCAGCAGCAGCTGCCACATGGCTTTGGAATGCGGCTTTGGCTGCCAACCCCGTTGTATTGGTGACAGCAGCAGTGGGCGGATTGGTGGCTGGAGTGGTTGCTCTTATGAACGCATTCAACAGTAACACGGAAGCTCAAGAGAGAGCAACCCGGGCAATGGAGGCATACAATCGAGCTGCCGAAGCCTCCACGTATGTACTGGATCAGATCGAGACCAAGCGGAACACTCTGTCCAAAGCCGAGGAGATCCGGGGCAAGAGAGAAATAGAAAATCTCAAAGCCAATCATGCCACGTCGGAACAGATCGCCGAAGCTCAGCTTAAAACAGCTAACAAGCTCCGCGAGATTGAGATGAGTGCAGCTCGTCAAAGACAGATGGCTGCAATGGATGAGTTCGACTCCTTGAAGAAGGTGATTGCAGCCAAGGAGGAGGAGCTCAACACATGGTCAGGAAGCTTGGCCAAATACAAGGAGTCCAAAAAGGAACTCGACGATTTGAAAGGCCGATACCAAGAACTGTTCCGGACAATCGAGAATGAAGGAGCCGCAATTGCTAACTTGGCTCTTGAGACTGCAATAGCCAACCGGGAGGCTCAGCAGGCCATTGCCGATAAGGCTCTGGAGGTTGCTTTGAAGAACTCGGAAGCCATGCAGAAGATCCGGGAAGACGATCTCAGGCTCCAAACAACATTCCAGTCTACGAACATTGCCATCCGGATGGAGTATGAGAAAAAGCTCTACAAGGCAGCTCAGGATGGAGCCCGGGAACGTCTGGCTCTCCAGAAAGCTCACGGCAAAATCACTAACAAGGAGTATCAGACGGCTCTGAATGCCATGGCTCGGTCTGACAAGCAGTTCTACGAGAACCAAGCCAAACAGCTCAATGACTACCTTGCGGGGGTGAGAACAAACATATTGGCTGTAGCTTCCGGAGGCACAGTCGATATGCAGATTGCTCAGGTTACTCAGAAGTACCAGGACGCCATGAAGGAGCTGGCCAACATTCAGTCTCCCCAGTTCGTGAGAGGTATGAGCGAGGAGGAATACCAGAAAGAGTATACCGCTTATGAGCAGTTCCTGGTCAACAGAGCCGAACTCGAGAAACAGATCCAACAAAACCTCCAGGATGAAATTAAAAAGATCCGCGAGGACGCTACCAAACAGCAACTTGACCGGTTCAACCAAGTTCTCAACGAACAGTATGCCGAAGATCTCTCAAAGGCAGCAGACAACGAGAGGAAGAAGCTGGAGCTCGAGAATGAGATGCTCGGGAAACAAATCGAAGCCAGGAAAGCTGCCGGGGAAAAAACCTATGAGCAGGAGGCCCAGCTACGAGCCAACAATCTTCGTCTCCAGCAAATGGACCTCGACAAGGAACTCACTCAAGCTGAGTTGAATCACAAGTCCAAGTATGAGATACGGAAAAGATACCTGGAGGCTGAGTTGGCAGCAGCTCAAGGAAACGAGGACGCCATTGCTCAGATCCAACTTGAGATGGCTGAGAACGAGGAGGCTCTATGGGAAGAACGGATCGAGAAGCTCCAGGAGTATGCCGAAATGGCATCCGGCTTTGCTAATGCTTTCAATGACTTGGCCAGTGCTCTCGGGGAGCGCCGGGCTCAGGAGGTAGAAGAACAATACAGCCGGGAGGAGCAGGCATTGGCAAACATGTACGCTAATGGCCAAATCACGGAGGCCCAGTACAACGAGAAGAAAGTCAAGATGGAGAAACAGAAGGAGAAGGAGTTGGCCAAAATCGAACGGGAACAAGCTATCCGGGAGAGGGCAATGGGGTCCTTCGAGATTGGCATCAATACTGCCATCTCCATCATGGCATCGGCTAAAATGGGATTCCCTTTGGCTATCCCGTTCATTGCAGCAGCTGCGGCTTTGGGAGCAGTTCAGATGGCAGCTCTTTGGGCAGCTCCTCTGCCGAAAGCCGCAAGAGGTAAATACATTGAGGGACCCAGTCATGCCGCTGGAGGAGTGCACATTGAGGCGGAAGGAGGCGAGACCATCATTAACAAGAAGTCGAGCCGCATGTTCCTGCCTCTTCTGTCAGCCATAAACGAACTCGGTGGCGGAGTACCGTTCACTAAAGTTGGATCGGACGGGGGATATGCTATCCGATCATTCGCTGAGGCGTCGGAACCTATGAATCGGCTTGACATGGAGAGGGCAATTCAAAAAGCATTTGGCCAGGTGAGAGTGATTGCTACAATCGAAGATATTCGGAGGGAAGATGCTAACTACGTGCAGATTCAAGACCGGGCTAATTTTTAAATAGTCCAGCACAAATAGTATTTCAACATCTATTAGGAATAATTATATTTGTATCGAAATAATTTGGCACATGATATTCATCAACTTAAAAGGCGCAATTGACTCCGAAGAGAATCGGGTCATGGTGGAGCTTTGGGGTGGGACCTCAGAGATCTGCTCCGTGGAGACCTTCCGCCGGGTACTTGATGAACACCCCGATGAACAGGAGGTGTGCATCAACATTGACTGTGACGGGGGCTCTGTTGAGGAGGGCTTCAAGATTTACGATTTTCTTCGCATGAGCGGGAGGACGATATATACAAATATTGTCGGGGGATGCCACTCGATGGCAGTGTGCATCCTGTTGGCAGCTCCGGCAGAGAACCGGTCGGCAAACAGGAATTGCCGGGCACTCATCCATCGGGTATACATGCCGGTCGGGGATTGGCTCACTTCCGACGATGCTCGTAGCATTGCCGAAGAGCTTGCTCTGGAGGAGGAGGCTATTCTTGACGTGTATGTCGAGAGAACAGGTCAGGACCGGGAACGGCTCCGCAATGTCATGCATGAGGAACGCATCCATGATGCCAAATCACTTCTTGACTTGGGATTCATTTCCAAAATCAATTCATACAACACAAACCAAATTTTTAATGCTATGGCAAAAAACGAAAAAAGCGCTTATGAGAAGTTCATGAGCAAGGTCAAGGCATTCCGGAATGGCAAGAAAGGCGCTCCCGCCAATTTTGACTATCTGGATGCTGAGGGTCAGGTCGTTCTCCAGACCGTAGGTGAAGAGGACAATCTGGCCGAAGGTGTAGAGGCAACTCTCGCCAATGGCGAGACGTCGGGCACTGTCGTTCTGGAAGACGGTCGGGTGGTTACTGTCGAGGACAACATCGTCACCAGCATCGAGATGGAGGACACCGAGTCCCTCGAGGACCGCGTTGCAGCACTGGAGACGATGCTTGACGAGGCAACGAACCTCATCGAGGAGCAGGAGAACGAACTCCGCAACCTCCGCGGTAGCAACTACCGCCCGAAGAACCGCAAGACGGTTCTGCCCGGGGGCAAGAAGGCCGATCCCTCGGCAGCCGACCTTAAGAACGAAGCCCGCGAAAAGCTCCAGAAGGTCAACGCTGCCAAAAAGATTCTCAAGTAGTCAAACTCAAAAACTTTAGGAACTATGGCAAATAAAAATGGCGGATTCCTTGACATGGATAAGTTCAATTTTTGTGGACGTGTCATTCAGGCAATCTCGGAGATGATTATGGAGGACACCATTCAGGGTCCTGACATCAACTCCATCCACACAGTCTTCCCCGACATCGTCACTAACACCGAGGTGGGTTACATCGGCGAGGGCGGCATGGTCGGCGTGGTCAACACCGGGTGTAACCCGACTCCTCAGCCGTGGAACATCAACACCCGCAAGCTGACGTGGGAGCCCGGTGTCTGGGAGATCCTTCTGTCCCAGTGTTACACTGACCTCCAACAGTCGGCAACTATTTACTCTCTCCGCACCGGCGTCGACATTCCGGACTTCACGGACACGGACTACATGAACATTGTCATCGAGGTTCTGGAGCGCTCCATTATGGATTTCTGGTACCGCCTGTTCTGGTTCAACGACAAGGAAGCCAAGAACGTTACCGAAAGCGGTATCATTACGGATGGTCTCAACCTGAAATTTTTCACCATCATCGATGGTTTCTGGAAACAGATTATCGCCCAGGTTACAGCCAATTCGTCCCAGCACGGAGCCACCATCACGGAAAATGCTGGGACATCTTATGCAGCTCAGAAGCTTACTCCGGCCAAGGCAAAGGAGTATATCCAGTCGGTCGTGTTTAGTGCCCCGCTTCTGCTCCGTCAGCAGTCTGACAAGTTTATCCTCGTTACCCAGTCGGTCTACGATGCCTATCAGCAGTCTCTCATGGACGCTTGCTGCCTCGAGTCGGCTCGCTTGGCTCTGCTGAATGGCATGGAGGCTCTCAGCTTCAATGGCATCCCGGTCATCGCAATGCCCATCTGGGACAAGATCATCGCTACGTCGGAAGACACTGGCGAGAAGCTCAACAATCCCCACCGAATCCTCTTCACCTCGAAGAGCGTTCTCGGCATAGGTGTTGATGCAATCGACAGCTTCGAGAAGATGCGGATCTGGTACGAGTACAAAGACCGTGCAGTCTACGTAGAACTCATGGGTCGGGCGGATGCCAAGCTCACTAACCCGGATCTGTTCTCGGTAGGTATCTAATCCTTAAAAATCTAAGAAAATGGCAGGACTTGATTGTTCTAAAATCAAAACAGGATTCATCAACCAGGTGTGTGGTAAGCCGGCAATCGCCGGCACCACCGCCAGGGTGATTCTCCTCAGCTACTCGGACGTCGACAAATCGAAGTCTGTTGTAACTGACAACGTTATCTCTTCGCTCATCCTTAAGACCGGTGCCACTGGTTACGAAGTCGACTCGCTGCCCAACGCAACTGTAGGCTCGGACACCATCAATGCTGGCACGTACCTCAAGACTCACCAGCACAACGTAGTTGTCCGAATCTTCAAGAAGTCGGAAGCAGCCAAGAAGTTCGTAAACGGCCTGACCAATGCCCGCGTCATCGCTATCGTCGAGAACAACGACACCGGAGACAACGGGGACACCAAGTACGAGGTGTATGGCTGGGACTCGGGTCTGGAGCTCACCGAAATCACTGTCACTACCGAAATGACCGACGGCGTCGCTTACCAGGTAACTCTGGCCAACGGTACCATCGCTCAGGAAGGTTCGCTCCCGATGAGCCTCTTCGACACGGACGAAGCCACCACAGACCTCATGGTAGACGGGCTTCTGACCAATGGATCTAAACCGTAGCACTCATGACTGACATGCTCGAAAGACTGAGAGCTTACCAATCCAAGTATGGGTCCCTGAAAGGCGAAGCCTATCGGGCCCATACATTGGAATTGGAAAAAAATCCCGCTCTCCATCGAGAAGTAGATGAACTTTCTCGATACTTTTTGAATAAGTCAGTTTCCCGATGCGGCTTCTGCCTGATCGAAGCCGACTTAGCATTAAGACGAATAACAGAACAACAAATGAAAAATGTAGCACACCCCGATTACGAACTCAGAGCAGGTACTCTGCTCCATGACCCGATCAACAAAGAGTTCAGCAAGATCCTCACCCCGAGGAACATCACGGAGGATCTCTGCCTGTACCACATCGCATTCAACAAGGATGCGCTCTCGTACTTCACCCGAGTTCCCGAAGATCTGAACGACCGACTGGAGAAATTCATGTCTCGTTATGGCAAGGAGATGCCGGACAAGGACGTGGAAATCAAGAAGCGTCAGGCTCAGGTTCTGAGCAAGCAGATCGATTCTGTCAAAGCCGAACTCGAAGAGCTGAACAAGAAACAGATCGAGCTGAACGCCAAGCTCGATGAGTACTCCAAAGCAATGTCCGCAGTTCAGTCCATCCTCGACTCGGCAAGTGTAGAGGAGAAGCCCGAGGAGAAGCCCGAGGAGAAGACCGAGGAGAAGACCGAGGAGAAGACCGCCGACATCGACACCGAGGTGAAGGAGTTCATCGACGCCGGGATGGATCTGGAAGACATCAAAGAAGCCTATGCAGACTCGCAAATGTCTGCCGGGGAGATCGAAGAGGCTTACAACCGGATAGTCAATCCCGTTTCATAGGCTCCCAAAAAAGGAGGGTCCGAATAGGACTGGTAATAGGACGGGGTCGCTTCCCGTCCCTCCTACTATTAAAATTACGCCAGCATGAAAGTTGCACAGATCAAATCAGCTCCTCAGTTCGAATCCCGGGACTGGAGACAATATGGCATCCAAACATACGGAGATACCAACGACTTTCCCCAGACAGTCAGCGAGATTGTTCAGGCTTCAAAGACCGGCAATGCCTGCTTGAGCATATACAATGACTTCGTATACGGTCATGGATTCAAAGACCCCGGCATCTACAAATTGCGGGTCAACAAAGAAGGGGAGAAGCTCGACAAGATCCTCCGCATGGTCTGCAAAGACTTTACGTTATGGCATGGGTTCGCCATCCATGTTAACTACAATATGAACTTCCGCGTCAGTTCGATCCACCACATTCCGTTCGAGTCTCTCCGACTTGCGAAGGCAGACGATGATGGATTCATTGGCCGGACGGCATATCACCCCGACTGGGGTCACCGAGACAAGACGAGATCCCGGTGGTCCCCGTCTGACATTGAGTGGTTTCATCTCTTCAACCCGGATCCGGAGGTTATTCTGAACCAGGTAGAAGAAGCTGGCGGATGGGACAATTATAATGGCCAGATCCTCTACTTTTCAGGAGACTCCGAAGGCAGTCCCTCTTATCCGGTCCCCGTCTTCATCGCTGAGATGACTGACATGAGGACCGAGGAAGCACTTGCTAACGTAGCTGGTCGAAACGCATGCTCCAACTTCTTGTCAGCTGGGATCTTGGTAGACATCAAAGATGAGACCCAGGACGAGTCCCAAGTCAATGAGACGCAGAAAGAGCTCAACAAATTTCAGGGGGACGAGAACACCTCTCAACTGTGGTACATCCAGTGCAAGTCAAAAGACGAGGTGCCTCAGTTCATCAAATTCTCGGGGGAGAACTACGACAAAGCATTCGAAGTAACGCAGAGAGTCATCCCGGAGAACATTGGCCAATCCTTCAAGCAGCCTCCCATTCTTCGAGCTGTTGACGTGGGGGCTAACTTTGGGGCTGATCTCATGACCAATGCCTACAAATACTACAACTCTGTTACAGTCCGGGAGCGTCAGCAGCTGGAGGAGACTTTCGTATCGATTTTTGAGTACTGGTGGGCTCCTTTGGAAAATCCCGACTTCGCTATTCAGTCTCTCACTTACAATGCCGGCGAGTCTATAGCAGACAGAGTCGGAAAGGAGAACATGACACAGATCCTGGAGATTATCCGGGACCAGATGCTCTCCACTGTTCAGAAGAGAAACATGCTCAAGCTCATCTATGGGCTTTACGACGAGGAGATTATAAAACTCATGCCCGATGATACTCAACTCTAACGACCTTCGGAATGTTCGGCCGATAGCCGAGAACATCAACGACCCGGCCAGACTGGAGCCATACATCCGGGAGGCTGAGACCCTCAGATTGGTGGATGCCATAGGAGCCAACCTCTACAGATGGCTCGACGAGACAGACTTTTCCGGCCCCGGTCCTTTCCAATACGGGGACGTAACCATTACAAAAGATCAGTACACTGCCGCCATGGAAGGCGGGTATTATGATGGTGGCTGTTCCGGGGATGGTCGAAGCGAAGGACTCAAGATCGCCATTGCATACATTGCGTATTCCCGATTCATCGTCAACAATCCAATCAATCCCACTGCCTTCGGTGTGAGGTACAAAGATGGCGAATTCAGCACTCGAGTAGAAGACAACATCATCATCCGTAGCTCAAACGAAGCGAGGAACATCGGGGAAGCCTATCTCGAGAAGGCTATAGAGCACCTTAAAGCTCTGCGGTTACTGACTCCATGTACTGAATACAAGGAGTCCCCGTCTCGTAAAATGATTATAGGACGTAATAAATTATAAGTTTAACAGATATGAAGGAGGAAGTCATGAGAGCGGGAAAATGGATATGCGGGAGCATTGTAGGGTTTTGGGGGCTTTTAGCTCCGATCCAGGTCCTTATCCTCTGTGTCTGTATTGCCATTATCGTCGACTTCATAACTGGAAATATTGCTGACTACAAGCGCCACAAACGAGCCCATCAAAAATATGTGTTCAAAAGCGAGAAAATGTGGGACACGTGTTGGAAGTTGGGGCTCAGCATTATCGGTATTGGCATGGCCTACATGCTTGACGTGTGTGTCCTCCCGAACTTGGGGGGTCTCAACCTTGCCAACTTCTTCGCTGCTTTTGTAGTCGGGACTGAGTTTTGGAGCTTTCTCGAAAATTCAGCTATAATCTCAAATCATCCCATATTCAGGGCTCTCCGGTCGTACATGGAGAGATCAGTCAGCAAGAAGACTCGAATAGATTTTGAATGCCATGAAGACAAGTAAGTATTTTAAGCCCGAAGAATTCGAGCGATGCAATCCGTCCTGCTCCATCGAAGACATGGACCAGGACTTTCTCAATCTCCTGGATGACCTCCGGGAAAAGGCAGGCATTCCCCTCGTCCTCAATTGCGCTTATCGTTCAAAAGAACACGATAAGTCCAAAGGACGGTCCGGCAACAGTGCTCACACTCAAGGTTTGGCAGTGGACATCCGGTGTGCCTCTGGCCCCAATCGGATGAAGATCCTCCGAGCAGCCATTGCATTGCGCATTCGGAGGATAGGCATAGACGGGAATTTTATCCACGTAGATGCTTCTAAAACCCTCCCGCAGGACACGATATGGACTTACTAAAGAGAGTACTCTGCACAATAGTTCTTGTAGGTATAGGCTTTATAATCGGGCGTAAAACAGTCGAGGAGAAGACCGTTATAAAGTACGTCGATTTACCCCCAATTCAGGGGGAGGTCAAAGTCCCGGATTTGGTTCCAAAATGGGAGGGTTTTAGGAATCCAATCAAATTGATATATATCTATAAGGGCCAGGAGGAAAAGGTTCCTAAAACACCCCTAGAAATCACAAATGGAGGGGGTTTTTGGGAGGACAAAAAGGAGGTGGATACTCTGGAGAGCGTAAAAAGGACAATATTGGACTGGAATACGACCAGGAA
>ULRC01078147.1_pt1 | contig 11271 bp, 10 predicted proteins | sample 1955101 | NCBI WGS metagenome assembly ULRC01 (sample SAMEA4835672, study PRJEB28245) | human gut metagenome | biome: gut microbiome; material: fecal sample | place: Denmark | collected 2008 | reverse complement strand
GAACGATCGGTGATAATATGGATTATACTTATAAAAACGGAGATATCATTCTCTGCGAAGAAAATTTCTCCCTTGACGATACCCTTGACTGCGGTCAGGCGTTCAGGTGGGAAAGCGTAACCTCGGACTATTTCAGGACGTACAAGGGATATTACAAAAATATTCCCCTGACTATATCCCAGACGGAATATGACAAGGGGATATTCATTCTCCACGGCGTTACCGAGGAGGATTTCAGAAACATCTGGCTGGATTACTTTGACCTTAACACTGATTACGGCGAGCTGAAACGCCGCTTTTCCGAGGACGAAACCCTTGCAAAGGCGTGCGCATATGCCAAGGGCGTAAGGCTTCTCAGGCAGGATGCAGAGGAGTGCCTTATATCGTTCATTCTTTCTCAGAACAACAATATCCCACGAATAAAGGGGATAATCGGCAGGCTGTGCGATATGTACGGCGGATTTCCGAAGTTTTCTCAGATGAGGGGCGTTACTGCCGATGATCTGGCGCCTTTGCGTGCGGGCTTTCGTGCAAAGTACATCGAGGACTGTACCGCAAGGGTCAATTCGGGCGAGCTTTCGCTGGACGGGGTAAAGAAAATGCCCCTGACGGAAGCGGAAAAAGCGCTTATGACCGTCAAAGGCATTGGCCCCAAGGTGGCTATGTGCGTATTGCTTTTCGGTATGTACAGAACGGACGCATATCCCGTTGATGTGTGGATAAAGCGTGTTAACGAAAGCTTTTATCCCAACGGTCTGCCCGACTGTGTAAAGGGCGTTCAGGGCATTGCCCAGCAGTATCTTTTCCACTACATACGCACCTGTCCCGAGGCGGCGGAGCTTATTCATCGGGATAAGTAAGCACCTCTATGTACTCCACATACCGGCTGCTTATCTGCATGGGATAGCTTTCCATGACCTCGCAGTCATCGGAAAGAGTGATCATAAGCACACAGCCGCTCTCTATCTCAGGGTGATCATATGGCAGACCGATTGACACTTCGTCATTCTTTTTGCCGAAAAATGTGTCCTGACTCAGAGCTGCCATAAAGCCGTTTTCGCTTACGGACATAACTGTGACGGTCATGGTATTGTCGGTCAGCTCCTCATCGGCAAGGTCGGTGATATCAGATGTGTCATCTGACGTGATATCGGAAAATTCGCTGTCGTCAAAAACATCGGTATCATCGTCAATAGGAATATCTGCGGTGATGATGGTTTCCGACACAGCGGAGGTCTGAGCCTGTGTTTCAGTGGTTTCTGCCGGCTGTGTCTGCTTTGCGGCAGTTTCGTCGGCAGTTTCCGAGGGCGTATCTGCCTGCGGTATCACGGTCATTTCCTTTGAGCAGCCGCATAAGAGGAGCGCAGCGATAATGGGAAGTGTGCATATCTTTTTCATAGTCATTTTCCTTTCAGATATATTTTTCTACCTGTAAAACAACTGAGAACAGGAAAAATTTTCATTTTTTATAAAAAAGGCGGTTTTATCATGGCAATAATTATTCAGGGGATAAATTCACCTGTCGGAACAGACAGCAGCGAGATAATCGGGACGGCGCTTAAAAAGGCAGGCATAAAAAAAGCCGTTCAGACGGGTATTCACAAGATATCCCTTGATGCACGCAAGCAGAACGATATCAAGACTGTCTCTTCTGTCTGGGCGGAGCTTGAAAGCAGAGCGGAAGAGGAAAAGATATGCTCCCTGAAGGATTTCTGCACCTATGTTGATATCACGCCCTTTGAGCCAAAGATAACAGGCAGCATTTCCCCTGAGGGACGTATCGCCGTGTGCGGCTTCGGACCTGCGGGAATGTTTGCGGCTCTCGTTCTTGCGGAAATGGGCTACCGTCCGCTGGTGCTGGAGCGTGGCGCTGATGTGGATAACCGCAGCAGGGCTGTCTCCGATTTCTGGCATGGGGGAGAGTTTTCGCCCAAAACAAACGTTCAGTTCGGCGAGGGCGGCGCAGGCACATTTTCCGACGGAAAGCTCACCACACGCATAAAAGACCCCCTTTGCAGATATGTTTCCGCACGCTTTGCGGAGTTCGGCGCTCCCGATGAGATACTCACAAAGGCAAAGCCCCACATCGGCACTGACAGGCTCAGGGGCGTTGTGAAAAATATCCGCCAGCGTATAATCAGCCTTGGGGGAGAAGTTCGGTTTAACAGTCAGGTGACGGATATCTCCCTTTCAAACGGCAGACTGCGCTCTGTTACCGTGAACGGAAGCGAGGAGATACCTGTTTGCGCCATGATACTTGCCATAGGTCACAGCGCAAGAGATACCTTTGAAATGCTCTTCCGCCGTGAGATCGTTATGGAGCCAAAGCCCTTTGCTGTGGGCGCACGCATCGAGCATTTGCAGAAGGACGTTAACGTGAGCCTTTACGGCGCTCATGCAGATGACCCTGCGCTGCCTGTGGGAGAATATCAGCTGAGCTACACCAAAAACGGCAGGGGAGTTTACACTTTCTGTATGTGCCCCGGAGGAACTGTTGTTCCCAGCCAGAGCGAGGAGAAAACTATCGTCACTAACGGAATGAGCGAGTTTGCAAGAGACGGTCTTAACGCCAACGCCGCCCTTGTGGTCTCCGTCTCTCCCGAGGACTACGGAAAGAATATTCTTGACGGCGTTGAGTTTGCACGAAAGATAGAGCGTGCGGCATATGAGCAGAGCGGCAGCTACAAAGCCCCTGCGGTAACGGTGGGAGCGTTTCTTGACAGAAAGGCAGAGCTTAAAGCTCCGAGTGTAACGCCCACATATGCCATAGGAACGGTTCCCTGCGATCTTGACAAGATACTCCCGTCCTTTGTTACGGATATGATGCGCACGGGTCTTGGCGTGTTTGCACGGAAAATGAAGTGCTTCGGCGACAGGGGAGCGGTGCTTACAGCTCCCGAGACAAGGACGTCCTCCCCCGTAAGGATAAGGCGTGGGGAGAATATGTGCAGCCTTTCGGCAGAGGGACTGTACCCCTGCGGAGAGGGCGCAGGCTATGCAGGCGGAATAATGTCCGCAGCAGTGGACGGCGTAAAGCAGGCTTGCTCGGTAATGAGCCTGTACAAGCCCGAATAAATACAACAAAATAAAGCCCGTCGGAGGATCCTCCGACGGGCTTTGGCATATGTACTAACAAAAGATTATTCAGCAGCAGCGGGCTCGGAATCGCCGAGAGTAGCGGTCTCAGCAACAGCCTCAGATTCGCCGAGTGTAGCGTCCTCAGCAGTATCATTGTTGCCGCAAGCGGTTGCACAAAGTGCAAGTGCAGATGCCAGTACGATTGCCATAATAGTCTTTTTCATAGTGAAATTCTCCTTTAAATCTTTCCCATTTGTATCCTTGCTTTCCACACAAGGATTTTGCTGCGATTTGATATAGCTTTTACATATATCTTACACAACGTTTAGTATTATACCAGTTATTTGAAAGTTTGGCAATACTTATTTGTAACAAAGAAAACAAGGATAAAAGGAAGAATATGTTTATACTGCACAATAATTTACTGTATTTTTATGGCAAAATAACATCTGAGTAATTTTATTACGAGTATTTTCACATATAGTTAGGCTATGGTAATCGCTTCCGCAACACTGCGTCAGATTATCTGCAGCAGGTAGAATTTCAGGTATTCCGTTTCGTCAACGGACATGAGGATAGGGTGATCGGGAGCCTGACGGCGCATTTCTATCATTCTGAGATTTACCCCTGCGGCTCTTGCTGCGTCACGTAGCATCTGAGCGAAAAGCTCCTCTGTCATGAAGTGGGAGCATGAGGCTGTGGCAAGATATCCGCCTCTGGGCAGCAGTCGCATCGCCAGCGTGTTAAGCTCCAGATAGCCGTTCTTTGCGTTGCCAACGGTCTTTCTGGATTTGGTAAATGCAGGCGGATCAAGGATAATATAATCGGCGCTGCGGTCATGGGTCTCAATGCGGTTTTTGAGGAAATCAAACACATCGGAGGTCACAAAGGACATATTTCCCGACAGCCCGTTAAGCTCTGCGTTGGAGCGTGCCATTTCTATCGCCTGAGCGGAAACATCAACAGCGGTGACATGAGCCGCACCGCCCTTGGCGCAGTTAAGCGCAAAGGAGCCTGTGTGAGTGCAGCAGTCAACCACGTTCTTGCCCTTGGCAATGGAGGCTGCGGCACGTCGGTTATATTTCTGGTCAAGGAAAAAGCCGGTTTTCTGACCGTTTTCCACGTCAACATTGTACTTTATGCCGTTTTCGGTAATGACGGTGACGGGGGATACATCGTTCTCTCGGAGATACCAGCCCTTTTCCTCTGCCATGCCCTCAAGAGTGCGTATATTTACGTCATTTCTCAGATAGATGCCGTCAATTTTGCAGCCGTCATTTCTGAGAATATCCAGCAGAGCGGGGAGAATGATATCTCTGCGCTTTTCAATGCCCAGTGAAAGTATCTGAACGGAAAGAAGATTATTGAACCTGTCAACGGTAAGTCCGGGGAAACTGTCGCCCTCGCCGAAAATAAGGCGGCAGGCGGTCATATCCTCATGGGACATAACGGTCTTGCGGTAATCATATGCGTACTGCAGACGGCGGCGGAAAAAGTCCTCGTCAAACTTGTCGTTGGTGCTGCGGGAGATTATGCGCACACGTATCTTGGACTTTGAGTTGTAAAAGCCTGTGCCTATGTAGCGGTTCTTTTCGCTTACAACGTCCGCCAGCTCGCCGTCGGTTATCTCATCGGCGGAGACTACCTCGTTGTCGTATATCCATGGGTGGCCGTAGGCTGTGCGCTTTCTGCATTTTTCGGTGACAGTCACCTTTGGGAGATCTCTGTTAATATTCATAAAAAGTCCTTTCTATATCTTCTTTATTCCACTGCTGCCCTTGTAGGCGCTGCCGTATTTCTTTTCAAGATATTTATACACATTTGATGCTATGCGCACCAGTGACGATATTGCAAAAATGCCCATGGCAATAGCAGCCGCCTCGCCGAATGCGTCAGCCGCACGGTCAAGGAAGGTCTCATTATCGCCTGTCACAAGGGCAAGCATGGTGTAATACATAAGTCCGCCCGGGACAAGGGGGATTATTCCCACAATGAGGTACATATTAACGGGAGCCTTGCACACACGGGCCATTACTTCGGAATAGAACGCCACGGCTGCCGCTGCCACAAAGCAGCACTTTATGCCGTTGTAGTCGCTCATGCTCATTACCGAGAAGATCATCTGGCTGACTATGGAGCCTACAGAGGCTGCTATCAGGTGCCAGAAGCGTATATTGAACTGCACGCCTACCGCAAAGCAGCCCACAAAGCTGAACACGCATGGGAGCACCACATCTTTTATGATATCTGTATCCATATCCATGCACCTTTCAGAACTTTATTACAGCTGCTACTGCCGAGCCTGTGCCAACAGCCAGACCTGCTGCGGTAAGGATAGCTTCGGTAAGGGTGTATATCCCCGAGAAAAAGTCCCCCGAGATAAAGTCTCTCATGCAGTTTGTCAGGGCAACTCCCGGAACCAGGGACATTGAAACGCCGATTATCATTTTGTCAAAGCGGGGGACTGCCCCTGCCTTTGAAAGTCCCACCGCTATAAGAGACATTACCATTGAGCAGACTACGGCGTTAAGGAACGTGCTTGCCTTTATGGCTGAGAGCTTGTCGCTGGTGAACTTAACTATTATTGCAAGAAGTGAGCCGAAAACCGCTTCCACAGCTCCGCCGCCGAAAAACAGCGTGAAAGCCGCACCCGCAGCCGCATAGCTGAGGTACAGCACGGGCTGACTGTAGGTCCTTCTGTGACGGATAGTGTCAAGGTGCTTCTGTATAGTTTCCGCATCGGGCTTCATTCGGCAGATGAAGCGTGAAAGCTCGTTGAGCTTGCCCACTCTGTCAAGGTTGGTGTTCCTGCCCGAAACGTTCTTCGAGTTGGTTATGGGCACTCCGTCGGGAGATTTTACGGTTATGATGAAGTTTGCGGGGGTGACGTATATTTCCGCATTTTTATGACCGTAGGCAGTGCATATCCTGCGGATAGTATCCTCGGTGCGGTATATCTCAGCGCCGTATGAGACAAGCATTATGGCAAATTCAGCGCATATTTCGGTAAGCTGTATCTCGGTCATTGCCGTCCCTCCATGGTCAGATTATAAAGCCGCCGTTTACTCCTATTATCTGCCCCGTGATAAAGTCGGAGCGTTCATCTGCCAGAAAAAGCGCCGTCCGTGCTATGTCATGGGGAGTTCCCAGACGGTTCATGGGAGTTTCCTCTTTAAGATATTCCATAGTTTCAGAGTCAAGATTTTTGTTCATGTCAGTGTCTATAACGCCCGGGGCAATGCAGTTGACGGTAATGCCCGAAAGCCCCGTTTCCTTTGCCAGAGCCTTTGTGAGGCCTATGACAGCCGCCTTTGCTGCGGAATAATGCACCTCGCAGGAAGCGCCCACCTGCCCCCACATGGAGGAGATGTTTATTATCCTGCCGTATTTTTCGTGTATCATATGAGGAAGCACCCCATGGGTGAAGTTATAGACGCTTTTTACGTTGGTATCAAACATATTGTCCCACATTTCCTCGGTTATATCCGAGAAAAGTGCCTGTTGGGCAATGGCTGCGTTGTTTATCAGCACATCAATGCTGCCGAAATGCCTGAAAACAGCTTCGACAGTCTCATGAGCCGCTTTGCAGTCGGAAACGTCGCATTTGTATATCCCGCAGCCTGTCTCTTCTTTAAGGCTGAGAGCCGCTTCCTCGCTTTTGTTATATACAGCGGCGACATTGTAGCCTGCCTGCGCAAACAGCCTTGCACATTCCCTGCCGATGCCTCTTGATGCGCCTGTTATAAGTGCGGTCTTTGACATGATCTCCTCCGTTTCATTTGCTTTTGTAAAATGTTACCCAGCTTCTGTATGCTCTTTTCCAATCGGGATACTGTTTTTGCAGCATGGGGGAGCTTTGCCACAGTCTGCGCCATATTTCAAGGCTCTCTTCAAATGAGCCTTCATATAATCGGTGGTCGCAGATGTTCCATGAGCAATAATGCTTTTTGTATTCACCGATGCCCGAGACCTCGTGCCTGCGTACAGTACGTGATGCCTGCCGTTTGCTGTAAGCACAGTTTTTGTCCTTATAAACGGCGTGACGTTTATAGCTTCTGCTCATAGTTCTCCTTTAATACTCAGTCATTGAGCTTGTCAAGCAGTATCTTTTCTTCTTTCTTGGGGTAGATTGCGATTATAACGATAGCGATGATGCCGCATACCGAAAGAATGATTCCCTGTGAAAGTCCCTTGGGGAAGAAGGTCATTTCGATATCGTGAGTGCCCTGGGTAAGCTCTACGCCGATAAGTGCATCACATACCTTTACAGGCTCGACCTTCTGACCATCGACCTTTACTGTCCAGCCCGGCTCCCAGCTGATAGTTGTGAACATAACGCCGTCTTTGTCGGCGGTAATGGTTCCCTTGATGTGATCTTCGCTGAAATCGGAGATGTTCAGGGGGTGTTCTCTCAGGGTGCTTACGGCTTCCTTGAACTTGTCCTCGTCAAGATAATAGAAGAGCTTGTCCTTGAAAAGCACTTCCTTTTTGTCCTCGGTAATGGTAACGATAAGGGATATTTCTTCGTTTTCCTCAAACTTGCCAAGGGTCTGGATGACCATGTTTCCGCCCTCGAAATAATAGTCAAGGAAATCCTTGTTGAGCCAGAGATTTACCTTGCGCTCATAGTTGGAGGGGAGATACATATATATCATATCCTCGGTGGGAGCCTTGATGATGAACTCGATGTGGGAATTTTCGCCCTCAACGATAGGGGTGTATTTTATGTGTGCGCCGTAGCTTGACTGCTTTGCATTTTCGGGCAGAGTCTTGCTGACGGATATCTGCTTGAAGTATTCGGTGTATTCATCGGAAACAAGGTGGCTAAGAAGATTGTTCTGGTTTGCAAAGGGATTGTCCTTTTCAAGAACCACGTCAAGAACGGAGCTGTCAGCCATGAATGCGATCGGCAGGGCGTTGGGGTTCTCATACACAGCCCAGATGTCCTTTTCGTCACGGTTTGTGAGCAGCAGGTCATCGTAATGCTTGTTTGTGGGGATTATGTCGTCCTCTGCATCGCCCTTTTCCATAACATACTTTATGCCAAGGATAGCGTCGCTCACATAGGTGGAGCCCTTATACTTTGTATAATGTCCGCCGTAGGAGAAGCCCAGTTTTCTCAAAAACTGAATGGGAGCGGCATTGAGGGTGGAGCTGGAATGGGATATGCCGTAGCTTCCGAATGCCATTGCGTCGTTTACGGTGCGGTGGTGGTTCTTTTCAATGCGGTAAACGCCGTCATCAAAGCTGTCTTTCTGGAGTATCTTCTTTACAGTGTCACGTCCGAGAGTGATGTATCTGTTGTAGGAGGAATATTTTGAATATACAACATCGCTGTTTATTGCCTCCATGGTGGAGAGCGATGCTCCGAAAAGCTCACCGATAACGAATATGCCGATAATGAATGTGAGCACCGAGCGGCGCTTTCTGTCGGAAAGCTTTACAAATCTGAGAATGATAGAGTAGATAACGGTGAATATAACAGTGTACCAGACAGTGAGCAGCAGGGTAACGCCGTCAAAATCCTGCCTGCCGATGTAGAATGCGTATATGCACAGTCCCACGCACACGCAGCCTATTTCCTTGAGTGTGATGCCGCTGAGGCGCTCAAAGGTCATGGCAGCCATTACCAGAAGAATGAAGCTGAATGTAAAGCTGTAGCGGTAGGGGAGCCAGTTCGGCACCTGGAAGCCGTGCCATGCAAGGTCAACGGTGGAAAGGTACATTGAGAGCAGGATAGTCATAAGCACTGCGCCCAGACCCATCTTCTGGCGGAAGCGAATCTTCTCGTTAAGGAAGAACAGGGGCAGCAGGATTATGGTAAGCACGCCGCAGTAAACAACGGGAGAACCCTCGGGGCGGCAGGTGTCATAGACATTTGGCAGGAGATTTTTGAAAAAGTCGATAAAGTCAAACTGAGTTTTAAGCTCATAGCTGGGGGTGGAAAACTCAAACTTGCCAAGCTTCAGGGAATAATACAGCGGGATAAGCCCCCATGATGCGGAAGCCGCTGCGATTATGCCGCCCAGGCCGAATTTCAGTCCCGACTTGAAGAAGGACTTCACCGAAAGCTTGTAGTTCTTCTGACCTGCAAAATAATAGTACAGGAAATAGATGACCGAGAAAAATGTTATCATCCAGCCGATGTAGAAATGCGCCATATACATAAGTGCCAAGGGGATTATAAAGCGCAGCCAGCCGCCATCGTCGATTATCTTTTCAATGCCGTAGATGATAAGGGGCAGATAAATAAGTCCGTCCAGCCACATGGGGTTCATGAGCTGCACTATCATATAGCCCATAAGAGAGTAAAGCAAGCCGAAAAGCATTGCTGTGGAGTTGCGGCAGCCCTTTGAGTGCCTGAGGTAATAGTTGAAGGTAACGGAAGCTGTTCCCACCTTGCACAGCTGCATTATAAGCAGGGATTCTGTCATTACAGAGCGGGGGAGCAGCATTGGTATCAGCGTAAAGGGGCTTGCAAGGTAATATGCAAACATTCCCACAGTCTCACCGGTAAGGTTGCGGCTCCATGAGATAAAGGGGCTTCCGCTGCCGTGGAGCACGTCACGCAGGTGCTCGAAGTAATACACGTACTGACCGTTTAGGTCAAGCACCAGCACGGACATATCGCCGAAGGGGTGAACACCGAATGCGGCATATGCTCCGAAAAGGAGAATGGCAGGGATAAAAAACGCAATGAAATAGCTGCGCTTTTCCTTAATAAAGTTCCATATTTTTTTCAAAAACAGTGCAGGCTTGCTGCTTTTCTTTTTAGTCTCCGTATTTACCGCTGCTGCCTCGGGAGCGGTATCGGGCTGAATATTAAGATTTTCTTCCATATTCGTCTCCGTTTCTGTTTGTGTAACGTATTTGCAGACTTGTTCGCAGGTGCATAAAGTCATACAATATCATTATAATATTTTCCTGTGTAAAAAACAAGGATTATCGGTAGAAAATAATAAAAAAAATTCTGAAAATTGTCTTGTTAAATTGGTCAAAATGTGTTATAATGAATAACCGAGACCTGCATTACGGCAGGATAGCAGTTCCTATGATGAGGAGTGGTTTTTGTGCATCTGAGCGAAAAAACAGTTGATAAGGAAGTTGTCTTTGAGGGCCGCATCATTACGGTAAGAAAGGACAAGGCTGAGCTTGAGGACGGCTCTGTAGTTGGAAGAGAGCTTGTTATCCATTCGGGCGGAGTGTGCGTTGTGCCCCTGACAAACGATAACAAGGTGATAATGGTGCGCCAGTTCCGATACGCATTCGGCGAGCCTCTTCTCGAGATACCCGCAGGGAAGCTTGAAAAGGGCGAGGAGCACCGCAGCGCCGCTCTCAGGGAGCTTGAGGAAGAAACGGGCGCTCACTGCGGCAGATTTGAGTATCTGGGCGTATGCTACCCCTCTGTTGCATATCTTACCGAAAAGATCCATATGTATCTTGCAAGAGACCTTGAATTCGGAAGCTCACATACCGACGCAGGGGAGTTTCTTGACGTTCTTGAAGTTCCTCTTGACGAGGCTGTGCAGATGGTTATGGACGGCAAGATACCCGATGCCAAGACACAGATAGCTCTGCTCAAAACAAAAATGATAGTTGACAGCGGCAAATAAGCAAATAAAAAGCTCTTGCTTCTCACAGCAAGCTGCGGAAAGCAAGAGCGGTAATATATTCAGTAATCAGAATTAAAGAAGACCTGCTTCTTCAGCTTCAGCCTCAGCCTGCATCATTTCGATGTGGCGGGTGTAAGCGTCAAGGATCTGGCTCTCGATAGACTGTCTTGCATCAGGGGAGATAGGATGAACGATATCTCTGAATACGCCGTTCTCGTCCTTACGGCTGGGCATTGCAACGAAAAGTCTTGCGTCGCCCTGAACTACCTTGATATCGTGAATAGCGATCTGGTCGTCCACGGTGATGGAGATAACGGCTCTGAGACGGCCGTCGGGAATGATCTTTCTGATCTTGATGTCTGTGATTGTCATTTTCAGTGTCCTCCTTAAAATCTGTGCTTTCGGATATGGATATTATGAATAGTATCCGTCTGCAATATACATATATCATGGAAAAATATTTTTCCTACCCACGGCTTTAATTATAATATACTACTCTTAAATTATTCTTAACTGAGGTGAAACTTTTGAATAACTTTGTTGGAAAATTTGATGATGATATTTTGAAAGATAAAAAACA
>ULRC01035672.1_pt1 | contig 11278 bp, 6 predicted proteins | sample 1955101 | NCBI WGS metagenome assembly ULRC01 (sample SAMEA4835672, study PRJEB28245) | human gut metagenome | biome: gut microbiome; material: fecal sample | place: Denmark | collected 2008 | reverse complement strand
CATGATTATAATCAACGTATGCAAATTCTTCTACCTTTTGAAACTATTCGAATGATACGATGTCTTGGAGTTCTTGCTATGAGTGCTCTGATACTAGTACAACATTTTTTTGGGGATCACTCATTTGATGGAGAAACCTTTTTACCCAAGGAATCCTTTTATAATGGTGAGGCTGCGTATTTGTTAAATCAGTCATCTGCTACATGGGGACAGAATTTATCTTCGGAAAATTCGCTCCCAAATCCCTGTGCATCTGACAAGTATAAGGTTTATAAGGGGTGTACCGGATATACCAATGATGCAAGCGAGGCACATCACAATGTCAAGAATGGCTTCTGTACCAATGCCGGATGTGATTATTATGAAAAACCACATTACAATGAAACAGATGGAGTCTACGAGATCAGTAATGCCGGACAACTATATGCCTACGCAGATAATGCACAGACAGTTTATACAAAGGGTGCAAGGCATACAGCAGATATCGTAGTAAATGAAGGAACATTGATTCAGGAGGATGGTACTCCTGTTGCGAAGATGGATGACATTAGGATGTGGGACGAGGTGTTCAGAACATCTGGATATCCATACAATAACCAAAAGCTTGTATTTGATGGTAACAATCATTCTATCAGTGGACTGTATGCGAACGGAAGCGGACCGCAGGGTTTCGCGTTATATAATTATGGAACGATAAAGAATCTGCAGATTAAGAATTCGGTATTCATATCAACGGATGGCAACGCAGGAGGCATTGTTGCAGGTTTTCCTATTGGACCGGCTGACTATAAGGTAGTGTTTGTCGGCGTTTTTACAGTTTGTTTTGGAATTTTGTCGACCGCGAGGGTCAAAAAAAGAGAGGTGTTTTTGTTGCGTAGCAAGGTGCTTTTTGCAAACAGCCTTTGCTATTTCAACACCTGTGTCTTTCCTATGTATTTTCCCATCGTTTCACCTTGTTGTTAAGGAACGGCAGGGCGCCGTACCTATGGCAGAGCGTTATTTTGCATTTCTTCGAATTCTTTTTCCGGAAGATACATCGGGGTCACCTCCTGTATGGATTTATTTGTTCGCGAGAAACAAAAAACGGCCGCACTATGCTTTGTGGCATAGTACGACCGCTTGCGGACGCAGACAGAAAAACCGTCTTGTTATGACGGCTGTGTGCCTTATGTTTTGAAAGTGTACACGGTTGTTAGGGACATCTCCTTGTTTTCATAACTACCTCGCTGTATGGGGGATTCATTGATTTTATTCTATCCGATGCAAGAGCAACTGTGAAGAGCGCATAAGTTTGATATACACAGTATACATTGCATTCGGTAAAAAATTTGTCGGGTTAGGTAGAATGGAGCAAATTTTGTCTGTTTCAGGCGCCGAATGCTTACACATGGCGGGATTAGGCCAAAAAAGCACAGCGAATGAATATCCGCTGTGCTTAAAAAGGATAGTTTATTTCTGCCGAGAACCTTGTTTAGATGACAAGGCTTCTCCTTATCAGGATTGCTTGTTGTGATTTCATATTTGACTGTTATTACGGCATTGTCAGCCGGCAATTACACCTTCTCGAATTTCTTAATCGGCACAGCGATTTGAGTAATATAATCGGCACTGTTATCGCCTCGGTTGGGTGGTCCCTCTAAATAAACGGAGCGTAACCGTCCTGCGGGTTTAATGCCGTTTTTGCTCACATGTTCCATCAGCACCCGCATGGCTTCGGCAGTTCCTTCATACGGTCCGCGGTAGTAGATGCACAAGGCGTGCGTTTCGTCAAATTCCATGCGCTCGACCCCGTCAAAGCTCTCGTCCACCGGAATACAGCACATCAAATCAAGAATACCCAGGTCATCCGTCATGCGCACGGTGAACATACGTGCCACCATGGACATTTTTCCGGTTCTGGCGGCGGCAATGTAGGTGTCCCGCAGTTTAATAGCTGCCTCGGCAACATCTTTACACCGATATTCCCGACAAAAGCACACCTGACGCGGCAGAACGGTTTTATGCACTGTGAAATCGCCTTGCTTTGCCGAACGCACCTGAAGCATCTGAATATTTCTGTCCAGCATTTTCCGCAGCTCATAAAGCTTATCTAAAAGCTTATCCATATTTTCGGTGTCGTAGTAATATTCCGCTACCTCCTTTAAGGAAAGACCGAGCGCCTGTAGCGAACGGATAGAGCGGATCTGCGTCATGTTGTCTGCCGAATAATAGCGAAAGCCGTTGGTTTCGTCCTTTACCGCCGGTGTCAGAAGTCCCATATTTTCGTATACAAGCAGTGCCTTGCGGGTGACTCCGAGTATTTTTGTAACTTCTCCGATTTGAAATAGGCTGTTATCGTGTTTTTTCATCATTATTTCACCAAATTTCTGTAAAAGTTATTGACTCGTCCCCTAAGGTACGATTTACAATATAATATATCGTAGAAGAAAGAATAATGCAAGTTCAATGCAAAAAGGAGAATACCGCTATGAAGAAAAGATTATTAAGTGTATTTCTATGCTTGTGCATGGTGTTTGGTTTAGTTCCGGCCACGGTGTGGGCGGAAACAACAACCGGGCACACCCACTACCTTTGCGGGGGCAGCACCTGTAACGGCAGCGGTCACGAAAACGAAACCTACAAGACCACATTTGAAAAGGAGATTAAGCAGGAAGGCAACACGCTGAAAATAGGCGACAAATCCTGGGCACCGACAAAAGGCAGTAACGATACATTCTACATACTTCCTACTGGCACTTACTACCTCGGCAGTGACATTAGCCCGGAGTATACCATTAAGATTGAGAACAATGTCACCCTCTGTCTCAACGGGCACAAAATCACGGCCGCAGACGGAATGGATGCCATCTATATGACCGGCGGCAGCTTCACCCTCACCGACTGCAAGGGCGTCGGCACGATCACCCATGCAAGCAGCAAGACCGGCAGAGGCGTGTATGTGAGTTCCGGCACCTTCAATATGTACGGCGGCAGCATCACCGGCAATCGTGCCACCGGCGATGGCGGCGGCGTGTATAAGAGCGGCAGCAATTCATCATTCAATATGTACGGCGGCAGCATTACCGGCAACACCGCCAACAGCTATGGCGGCGGCGTGTATGTGGACGGCGGCGGATTCACCATGTCCGGCGGCACCATCGGCGGCACGAAAACGGGTGAGACCAACACGGCCACCTATGGCGGCGGCGGCGTATATGCGAAGGCCAACTTCGAGATGACCGGCGGCAGCATCACCGGCAACGAAACCAACAGAGGCGGCGGCGTGTATGTGACCGGCAAAGGTAGCTTCACCATGTCCGCGTCCGCCGACGGCCAAAACATCCCCTCCATCACCGGCAATAATGCCACCGAAAACGGCGGCGGCGTGTGTGTTAGCAAAAACGGCAGCTTCGAGATGTCTGGCAGTTCCTGCATCACCAACAACAAAGCCGACTCCTACGGTGGCGGCGTGAATATAAACTACGCCAGCGCCACTTTCACCATGAAGGGTGGCAGCATCACCGGCAACAATGCATACAAATCTGATTACATATCAACCTTCGGCGGCGGCGTGTGTGTGGGCAGCGGTATCTTCACCGTCAGCGGCGAGGTGACCGTCACCGACAATACCAAGGGCGGCACAAAGGGCGCAGACGGCAAGTTCACCGGCGACACGAAGAACAATGTCTATCTTCCCACCGGCAAGACCATCACCATTGGCACCGACAAATTGTCCGAGGGTGCGCAGCTCGGCGTGACTGTGAGCGGAGACTATGGCGATTACCCGTTCACCTCCGGCTGGAATGCCAATATGAGTGACAAAACCCCATCCGACTACTTCATCTCCGATACCGACGGATATGTGGCCAAGTTGAACGGCAGTGAACTGAAAATGGTTACCCATGTGCATAACTGGACTTACACCGCAAGCGGTGATACCATTACCGCAACCTGCAAAAATTGTTCGAATAATAACGGTAACGATTTCAGCGGCGGCAGCGTGACCATTCAGAAACCCGAAAAAACAAAATTTAACGATGGAAAAGATGAAAATGCGAAAGTAGAAAGTGTAGGCTGGTTCGGCAAAGCCCCATCCGTCGCGTATGCGGTCAAGGACGGCAATGCACTGTCGGCTGCCCCTGTGAATGCGGGCACATACACGGCCGGCATTACCCTTGGCAATGTCACTGTCAGTGTGACCTATATCATTGATAAGGCTACGCAGACGGCTCCTACCGGTCTGACAACCAAAGGGGATATTAAGAACAGCGGCACCGGCGAGATTAAGAACACCGCCGAGGACATGGAGTATAACATTTCTGCCAATGCCACCACCGGCTGGATCACTTGCGACAATGGTAGCACCAGGGTCGCCCCCGGTACCTACTATGTGCGCTACAAGGAAACCGACAACTACTTAGCAAGCGCCGTTTCTGCCGCGCTGACAGTCAAGGCGCACACACATTCCGGCGGCAATGCGACTTGCCAGAAAAAAGCGGTTTGTGATGGATGCGGGCAGGAATACGGTGAGCTTGGCAACCATAAGTTTACCGAAACGGTTAGCAAAATGTATCTTAAATCGGCTGCGACCTGCCAAAGCCCCGCAGTATATTACAAAAGCTGCCTTGTTTGTGATGAAAAATCCTCCGAGACATTTGAATACGGTGAGAAGGATTTTTCAAATCATATCGGCAATACATATTTAGTGGGACAAAAGGAAGCCACCTGCTACGCAGAAGGCTATACCGGCGATACTTATTGCTCTACCTGCAATCATGAGATAGAAAGAGGAACATCTATTGCGAAAAACGCTCATAACCCTGCGTCGGTTTGGACAACGGATGAAACCGATCACTGGAAAGAGTGTCAGACTGTCGGCTGCGGCAATATCATTGATAAAGCACATCATTCCGGTGGAGAAGCCACCTGTGTGAACAAGGCTATCTGCGAGGTATGCAAGATTGAGTACGGTGATGTAGACGCAACCAACCACAAGAACACCGAAATTCGCGGCACAACCGATCCCACCTGCTGTGAAGCCGGCTATACCGGCGACAAATGGTGCACCGACTGTAACACTAAAATCGAATCAGGCAGTGAAATTTCCTCAACCGGCAATCATACCGATGTTGACGGCAAGTGGGAATCCGACGGCACAAATCATTGGCATACCTGTTATTTCGGCACAAAGTTTGATATTACGGCGCACAACGGCGGTGAGGCAACCTGCAAATCCCCGGCCGAATGCTCTGAATGCGGACATTCTTACGGACCGCTTGACGCAAACAATCATAAGGGCACAACATATCTAAAGAACCAAAAGGAAGCCACCTGCTTTGAGGAGGGCTATACCGGCGATACTTATTGCAGCGATTGTAATGAGAAAATCGCAGACGGACAGTCCATTGCGAAGAATGCTCATAATCCCGCATCTGTCTGGACTACCAATGAACACGATCATTGGAAGGAGTGTCAGACTGTCGGCTGCGGAAATGTTATAGACAAAGCGGCACACAGCGGTGGTGAGGCTACTTGTGTAAGTAAGGCAGTTTGTGAGGTTTGCAAGGCGCAGTACGGTGATGTAGACGCAACCAACCACAAGCACACCGAAATTCGGGATGCAAGGCCCGCTACCGAGCAGGAAAAGGGCTACACCGGTGACACATGGTGCATCGATTGTAATAAGAAAATTACAACCGGTTCGGAAATTGCCATGCTTGAGCATAAACTTACATTAGTAGAGGCAAAGGATGCTACCGTAACGGAGCAAGGCAATATAAAGTATTATTATTGCGAAAACTGCGGTAAATATTTTGCGGATGTAGCCGGCACAAAAGAGATTTCTCTCAGCGAAACCGTTATTAAAAAGCTTCCTCCTGAGATTATAGAAGGCAATAATGCTACCGTAAACAACGGAGAGAAGAAATCCTTGACATTCCGTTCCAATGCGGCATTTGCCGATTTCATTCGTGTAGAGCTTGACGGCAAAACTCTTGATGAAAAGGATTATACAAAGGCAGAAGGCAGCATTATAGTTACCTTGAATAACAATTTTGTTTCTACACTTTCCGTCGGTGAGCATACGCTCGGAATCGTTTCGGAAAGCGGAACGGCAACTGCAAAGTTCACGGTGAAAGCGTCCGAGATTCCGAACGAATCTCCCAAAACAGGAGATGACAACATGGTTGCCGTCTGGAGCTTTGCGGCGGTGCTCTCACTTGCTGTTCTCGGTTTCACTACCGTAGTATCAAAGAAAAAGCGAGCAAAATAAAAAGAATTGCGGCGGCAACGTAACTATACGCTGCCGCTGCAATTTTATATGGAGAGGGTTTTTATGGCAAAAGAATATTTATATAAAGCCTACGGCAGCAAGCTTGCTGCGCTGAATAAGCGGCGTAAAAAAAAGCGTAATACCATGAAGAAAGCAATGCTTTCGGCGGCGATAATAATCACTGTTGCGGCAGCTGTAATTTTAATTATTGCCCAATTCGGTAAAAAATCAAATGAATTGGTCGGAACATGGAGATATGATGAGCATACGCAATATGTTTTTGAAAAGGACGGTACAGGCAAATTACTTGCCGATGATGTGACATATTCTTATGCCTACACCGTCAAGGGTAAAAAGCTCATCCTCGATTTTACAGAGGATATTGTCCGCGATTGCGATTATACCTTTTCGGTAAACGGAACCGCCTTAACACTTATCGGCGGTACAGGAACCGATGGCGGTAGCTACAAACTTAACAAAGAGTAAATGAGCAAATAACCAAAGGAGCCTTCAAACGGAACAAACGGTCAAAAAAACAGCACAAGCGGTAAAAAAAAAAATTGATTTAACTCTTTCACAGCAGAAAGAAAAAAGGCAGCGGCGGTGAATGTGATTTCGCCGTTGCCTTTTGATAACAAGCTGTTTGCTGCGGCTTAATGGAACATTACTGTTTTTCTTTTCTGCTGATATATCTTTTCAGTTGGGTAGTTCACTTTTTCCTTCCACTGTGACAGGTGGCACCTGTCACCGAATGGGCGCAGTTGCCCCTTGGCGGAAAAATTCCTTGAAAAACTGTTCTTTTGAAGGTTATGTAAAAGGAGCAAAGTATGCAGGGGGAATCGCCGCAGTCGGCCATAAAATAAGCAAAAGCAGGACGCTGGGTTGGTGTAAAGAGCGGTATGTTTGCATGCCATGATAACAGCATAAAAACAGAAGCAGGATATGTTACTGTTGACTATGTAGAATACAAATAATTTATAGAAGAGAGTTCCAGAACCCTGAAATGATTTTAAAATTGATAGGGTTTTGGAGCTTTTTTTCTGTATTATTTGCATTTTTGATTTTTATTTACGTAGACAAAGATAACTGACGGTGTTAATCTTCAAGTAAAGATTATTTTAATAACGGAGGAAAAAAATGGCTAAAAGTTGTTGTAACAAAGCATGTATTGTTCAGGGGGAAAAATATCGTTTTTCGGTGCTTACGCCGTTTATGATGAGAATGGAATATTCAGAGACTGGTGTGTTTGAAGATTTACAGACGCAGACTGTGCTTAACAGGGAATTTCCGGTACCGGAATATTCAGTGACACAAAGTGACGACCGCCTTGAGATAGAGACAGAAGCATTTCATATGATATACGATAAAAAGAAATTTAGTGAAGAAGGACTTTTTATAGATGTAAAATATGATTTTACCAATTACGGTGGAAGGTGGTATTTTGGTGCAAAGACGTATAGTTTTCCGCCTCGGGAGCATAATCTCAAAGGCACAATGAGAACTCTTGACAGGGCTGACGGGGAAGTTGAACTTGAATACGGGCTTATGGATAAGAGTGGAAGGACGTTTTTTGATGACAGCAAATCGTTTGTGTTTGATGAAGAAAATATGCCATCAAAAAGGAAACATGAAGAGATTGATGTTTATTATCTTGCATATGGGCGTGATTATTTTGCGTGTCTGCGTGATTTTTATAAATTATCGGGGGCTGTTCCGCTTCTTCCAAGATACGCTCTTGGAAACTGGTGGAGCAGGTATTGGAAATACAGTGAAGAAAGTTACATTGAGCTGCTGACGGAATTTGAAAAAAGAAATATACCATTTTCCGTTGCTGTTATGGATATGGACTGGCATATAGTCGATGTGCCGATGGAATCTGGCGGCGGATGGACAGGATATACATGGAATAATGATTTATTTCCGAATCCGGAAAGATTTTTGTCATGGCTGCATGAACATAATTATCATGTAACACTTAATGTCCATCCGGCATCAGGTATCCGGAATTTTGAAAAAATGTATAAAGATATGGCAGAGTATCTAGGAATTAATCCTGACAGTAAAAAAACTATAGAGTTTGATATGACTAACAAAGAGTTTGTTGAGGCGTATTTTAAGTTTGTACATCATCCACATGAAAATGCTGGAGTTGATTTCTGGTGGATAGACTGGCAACAGGGCAACAACGGAGGAGCAAGCGGAATTGACCCATTATGGATGCTTAATTATTTTCATTTTAAAGATATGGAAAAAAGAGGCAGAAGAGGACTTATTCTTTCGAGGTATGGCGGACTTGGAAGCCATAGGTATCCGATAGGATTTTCTGGAGATACGATAGTTACATGGAAATCGCTTGAATTTCAGCCTTATTTTACAGCAACGGCATCAAATGTGGGATATACGTGGTGGAGTCATGATATAGGCGGTCATATGAACGGATATAAAGACAACGAGCTTGCATTAAGATGGTATCAGTTTGGTGTGTTTTCACCGATAAACAGGCTTCACAGCAGCTCTAATCCGTTCTGTGGAAAAGAACCATGGAATTATCCTGAGCCATACTGCAGTGATATGGAAAAGATTTTAAGATTCAGGCATGCACTTATTCCATATATGTACACACTTAATTACAGATGTCATTGCGAGCATATTCCTGTAATAATACCAATGTATTATTATTATCCATTTGAGGAGAAAGCATATAGTTATAAAAATCAATATTTTCTTGGTAGTGAAATGCTTGTGTGTCCTGTTACAACAAAGATTGATGAAGATTCACAAAAAAGCGGTGAGGAATGTTTTATACCAGCCGGAATATGGACAGATATATTTACCGGTGATGTATACAATGGCGGTAAAAATGGAAAAAGTCAGATTTTATGTAGAAATCTTCAAAGTATTCCTGTGCTTGGACGTGCAGGTGCAATAATACCGCTTGCTTCGGAATGTGGCAGTAATGATATTATTAATCCGAAAAAAGTTGATGTGGTTATATGTCCAGGTGCATCAAATACATTTGTTATGTACGAAGATTCTGGAGATGGATTTGACTACGAAAAAGGCGAATATGCTTTGACAGAGTTTGTGCTCGACTGGAATGAAGATAAGGCAAAAATAAGCATAGATGTAAGCGGTGACTTATCGGTAATTCCACGAAACAGAAAGTACCGTTTTATATTAAGAGGATTTGCACGTGGTATAAGATTTGAAAATGCAGATAATGCCAAATACGATATAAAAACAAATACATGGACAGTTACATGTAACTGTGATGGTGCGTCAGAGCTTGAAATATTTGCTGATAATGAAGAAAACAATCTTGTATACAACGGTGAAAATGTTAATGATAAAATATATGATTTTCTTCTGCAGGCACAGATGGATAATAATGACAAGAGAAGTATTTACAGATTATTTACATCCGGTGAGGACAAAAATGTTATTATATCAAACATTATGTCTATGAAACTTAATGATAAAGTTACAGCTGCAATTATAGAATATCTTTTGAGATAATGTATAATAATGCAAAAATAAAGTGAAATCTGAGTAAAATTTTATTTTTCTGTTGACATTAAAAAATGATATATTATAGTAAAAAAAGATTTGGATAAGAGTTATCCAACATGCAGACCACATGGTTATATTACATGTTAAGCCTTGCGGACGGGCGGGTCGGTTGCCGAGTGTGACAAGGGCACACATTATTGATTGGGTTAGAAGCCCAAGTTTTATAAGTTGATTTTTAAAATTATCATGCGAAGGTGCATATCATCTTGTGAAACGGTCAATAAGAGCGGTAACAGTGACTTACTTGGATAAACTCTGAAAGGTCAGAATCTCAGTGCTTTGTATATATGAAGTAATATGTATACGTACATGTACAGGGATTAATAAAAGAATGATTGAATATACCACAGGCGTGATTAATTTAAAATTAATCACGCCTTTTTGTGCCTTACAGCACACATTTTACGTTGGCAGCAAGCCAAAGTCCGTATTTTACGAAAATTTAGAATTTGTATTATACGGAAATCTGGCAACCGTTGCGATAATATAATGGCAGGGAGAGAGGAAATGGATTTAAAAAGACAGGCATCAGCTCCATTGTATGAGGCTATCGAAAGATTCAGGAAAAAAGAATAGTGCCGTTTGATGTTCCGGGACATAAACGTGGCAGAGGCAATCCCGAACTTGTCGATTTACTTGGTGAACGATGTGTGGGAATTGATGTAAATTCAATGAAACCGCTTGATAACCTTTGTCATCCGGTTTCGGTAATAAAAGAGGCAGAAGAGCTGACGGCAGATGCGTTTGGTGCAGAGCATGCTTTTTTCATGGTTGGTGGAACAACGCAGGCGGTACAGAATATGGTACTTTCAGTCTGTAAGGCAGGCGATGAGATTATTGTTCCAAGAAATGTTCATAAAAGTGTTATCAATGCATTGATTTTGTGCGGTGCAATACCTGTTTATCTTAACACGGAGACTAATGCAAAGTTAGGAATCGTACTCGGAGTAACCGTAGAACAGGTTGAAAAGACGATTCAGGAGCACCCGCGGGCAGTAGCGGTTCTTGTAAATAATCCGACATATTACGGAATATTGAGCGAGCTGCAAATAGGCTTCTGCAACATAATGTTGCAGAGGCAAGAATAGCGATAGAATTGATGCAGGAAAGTCATGACCAAAGAGTGCTGATCAAATCATATTTAGTACCTATTTTTATATCATTTTAGCGGTAAAGATATTTACTCGATATTATCCACAATAACAAAATGCAGCATAGATGATTTTTGACTTCATATTGCTTCGATAGAAGAAGTAGCAGGTTTAGAGAAGATAATCGCAGAAAGCAAGTAGATCGTCGCTACTAATCTTGTGTTTCTCTTTATTAAGACTCTCAGAAATTTCATATATGACACAAAGAACCACCAAGATCAAGGCAGAAAGGTGGTTCTTATATTTTGCAGTGAATGAATCAATTATTTTGTGATGATATCACAGAAAATAATTTACCTTTTGCTTA
>ULRC01048068.1_pt1 | contig 11352 bp, 11 predicted proteins | sample 1955101 | NCBI WGS metagenome assembly ULRC01 (sample SAMEA4835672, study PRJEB28245) | human gut metagenome | biome: gut microbiome; material: fecal sample | place: Denmark | collected 2008 | reverse complement strand
AGGGCACAAGGCATGAGCGGCAAATACGACGATATCATTGAGCTCCCGCATCCGACCTCGCAGAACCACCCACGCATGTCGCTGCATGACCGCGCGGCGCAGTTTTCTCCTTTCGCCGCCCTCACCGGCCACCACGCCGCCATCGCGGAAATGGGACGGCTGACGGATCGGCGCATCGAGCTTGATGAGAGCGAGATCGCGCGCGTCGACGCGGAGCTGCAGCATCTTCAAGAACTGCTCCCCGGCAGGCCAACAGTGTCCATCACCTACTTTGTGCCGGATGAGAGGAAAAATGGCGGGAGCTACCAGACCGTCACTGGCGAGGTCAAGCGCATCGACGCGGTCGCTGGGATGATCCAAATGACGGACCGGAGAGAGATACCGATCGAGGATGTTTTCAGCGTCGAGTTAGAATTGTGAAGATTCTCGGGAGCCTTATCAGTAGACTCAAAAGCAAGTGCTTGTCCAGAGTATCCCTCTATGATATACTTTGCTATATACATAAAGATAGAGTGAGGGCCTGATATATGGACGAGAATAACCAAATCCAGTTTACAAATCTGACGCTCGATTCTGCATTTCAAAAGTTCTATACTGTTCCGGATTATCAACGAGAGTATGTCTGGAAAGAGGAACAGGTGGAGCAGCTTCTGGCTGATATTACGGAGGCGTTTCGGGCAAATCGCAGCAAAGACTATTTTGTGGGAAGCGTCGTTGTCTATCCCAACGGAAAGGCTTTCGAACTGGTTGACGGCCAGCAGAGAATGACAACGTTCTTTATTCTTCTCTGTGTATTGAAAAGCTTTTATCAGAGCAATGGTATCGACACCGGAATTTTTGAACAGTGCATTCACGGGACTACAGTAGACGACTCTGGGCGTCCAGTCAGCCTATATCATCTTGAATTGCAGTATGAGGATACGAGTTCTTGTTTGCAGACGATTTCTAAAGTGAAGTTTCCGATTGAAGATAAGGATGCTACCGGAAAAGATAATCTGCTGTTCAAGGCCGCAAATACGATTTATAAGTATATCCTACAGCAATTTCCATCGTTCGACAATGAACTCGCCCCTTTCACGGGATATGTTCTTAGACGGGTTCGCTTTGTGCAGATAGAGACCCATGATATGAGCGACGCGTTAAAGATATTTGAGACGATCAATCAGCGCGGCATTGGTTTAACGCCGATGGATCTTTTGAAAAATATGATATTCCGTCAGGTCAAAAGAGAGCAATTTGGCGAGCTCAATGTGAGATGGAAAAGAATGGTCGACCTTCTGCAAAAAGGAAAGGCGAAAGAGCTTCCGCTTCGTTTCCTGCGTTATTACTTGATGGCGACCTATGATACTACGGTAGGAACGAAAGATGGAATCCTCCGTGAGGACAGTATCTACAACTGGCTGAATTCGCAGAAAGGCCAATGCGGTTATGAAGACGATCCATTTGGTTTTGTCCAGGGGCTTACGACAGGCGCAGAGCGTTACATGTTCTATTTGACCGGCGGTGACGGAGCCGGAGACAATCATTTGAAAAATATTGTACGGCTGGGCGGCAGTGCTTCAAAACTTCACCTCTTGCTGTTGCTGGCCGCAGTCAACATGGATGAACAGGCACTAACACATTTGAAGGCGCTGCTGGAGTCGATGGTCTATTATTCAACGGTCAATCAGATCAAGACAAATGAGCTTGAACGGCTATATGCGCAGTGGTGTAAACAAATACGCGAGATCCATACCGATGAAGAACTCACATCTTTCATCAATAACAAAATCAAGCCGACCATATCTCAATGGAAAGTCAATAACCGCTCTAATTTCATGCGTATTGGCTTTGACTCCATGCAGCAATACAGGGTCAAATTCATTCTTGCGCGTATCACAAAGTATGTCGATGTGAGAAGGAAAAATGGCGGAGATGCATCGAACGTCGCGGAGTTCTATGAAGGCGGCATTGAGATCGAGCACATCATGCCGCAGAAGTATTCGGCAGCTTATGGAATCTCTGAAGATGACTACAACGCAGCAAAGCAGCGACTGGGAAATCTGACGCTTCTTGAAAAAACGATCAACGCATCTATTGGTGACGATGCCTTTGCAAGTAAATCGGAAGCGTACAGACAGTCAGCATATTATCTGACGAGGTCGATCGCTCAGCTTGACGATGTAGGTCAGCAGACTGCAATCAACAGGATGAATCAAAAACTCAGGTCGTGGAGCAGTTGGGGGCCTTCGATGATTGAAGATAGACAGGCTATCTTGTATGACTTGTCAGAAGAAATATGGAACATCGGCTAAAAGCATACAGTGTAAGAGGATATCTGAAACAAATGTTTTTTGAAAAAGTTCTAAAGAAATTAACCAAAGCAGCCTCAACTGAACCGAATTATCATAAAGATGTCAAATCAGAAGAACTTGATCAAACACTTTCCACGTGCAGTAACCGGGAGCCCGAACGTCCGTTGTTTGCAGGGCGATATTGGTTAAACGAGGAGACTGTCTTTGAAATTGGAAAGTTTACAATCTTGTGGAATATGTTTGAATGTCTTTATTGCGATACCCATTGCACTATTCCGAGAATTAAACAAATTGCGAAGAAAATCGATATTAATCCACATTTACGGAAACAGCTTGCAGAAGTACTTACGTCTCCCGATGTCTATGAAGAAGATATTAGAGTAATCAAATTATTATATCCGGAGAAAGCTCAGGAGAAAGTGTCAGAATACGATGAGACATCTATAACTTCCTTCTACAAACAGCAAGGTGACGACCCGGTTTTAACGGAAGGCTGTCTTTTAACAATTCGCCGCATCAGGAATAATATGATGCATGGATTGAAGAGTATTGCTTATCTGGATGTGCAGATCGAACTTTTTCGTACGGCCAACGCTATTCTTGATGACATCTTGAAAAAGTATGCTTGACCTTTATAAAAGCCATGGCCCTATTTCTTCTTTCAAGCCCGACAAGGAAAAAGGACATCATCCCAAACAAGGCCGGACAAGTCGGTGTAATTGATGGGATAATTCAAATGATGAACCAACAACTCGGTTCCGCCGCAGGTGTTTTCAGCATCGAGATTAACCTATAAAAAGAGTATTATAACGAAAACTCCCAAGCCCGTTTACAGAGCGGGTTTGGGAGCTTTCACTATAACTGAAATCAAATTACAGAAGGAGGAGCCAGAATGAATCCCAACGCAGATTATCTTGGCATCGTCACCCTGCTCCGCGGTCTGCGGGAGCGCGGGCTTGTCAGTGGCAGCGAAGCAAAAAAGATTGCCGCGCGTCTGATGGTACAGCTTGGCGCGGACATCATTATTTCTCTCTGATTTCTCGCTTTTGGGTATAGCTATTCCGGATGCTTCATGGTATTGTGTGTTGCTGAAAAAGGAGGTGTCAGCGCAATGAACGACAGCGAGAAAATCACAGGCTCTCTCGCCCTGAAGCCGAAGCCGCGGATCATCACCATCCCTGCCACCGGGCAGGATCTCACGCGCCCCCTCCGGGTGGCGGCATACGCCCGCGTCAGCTCAGACTCCAACGATCAGCTCCACTCCTATGCAGCCCAGACCGCTTACTTTGCAAAGCTCATCAACAGCAATCCAAACTGGATATTTGCAGACATCTATGCCGATCAGGGCATCACCGGCACATCCGTCGAAAAGCGAGATGACTTCCTGCGGATGATGGAAGATAGCCGCAGCGGCCGTATTGACCGTATTCTTGTCAAATCCACCTCTCGCTTCGCACGCAACATCAAAGAAAGTCTGGAGGCCGTGCGAGAACTGAAGTCTCTCGGTGTCAGCGTCTACTTCGAGGAACAGAACATCGATACCGCACAAGCCACCGGCGAAGCCCTCACCGCAGTATTCTCGGCGCTGGCGCAAAAAGAGAGTGAATCCATCTCAGAGCGAATGCGTCACAGCTATCAGATGCGGATGCAGCGCGGCGTCTTCTCCACCCGCTGCGCCCCCTACGGCTACCGGCTGGTCGATAACCAACTGGAAGTCATCGAGGACGAGGCCGTTGTCATCCGGCAGATCTTTGACCGCTACCTCTCCGGCATCAGCATGGAGGATATCGCAAAGGAGATCACGGCGCGGGGTATCCCTACCAAGCAAAATACCCCCTTCTGGCAGGTTCGCAGTATCCAGTATATTCTGCGCAATGAAAAGTACATCGGGAACTCGCTGGTACAGAAGACCTACGCCACGGCCACACTCCCCCACCGAAAAAAAGAAAATAAGGGCGAGGAGGATCAATACCTCATCGAAGAAACCCATTCGCCCATCGTCAGTCAGGAGGTGTTCGACAAGGTCCAGCGGCTCCTATCTCGAAAAAGCGCTACTATTCCGCCTCGGGCCGGCACGCCCCATCCCCTCTCCTGCAAGATCGTATGCGGACATTGCGGAGCGATCTGCAAGCGAAAGGTATGCCGCGGCACCGCCTATTGGGTATGTCAGACGCATGAAAAAAGTGCCGAAAGCTGTCTCACCATGCAAACGCCCGAATTGGAGATCACAGAAGCCTTCCTCCGCGTATACTTCCGGCTCAAACGGTACGGAGAGGAAATTCTCACACAACTCATCCAAGCTCTCCAGACTGCCAAGACCGGAAGACTTCTCTGGAGTGAGGATATCATTTCACTCAACAATCGAATCGCAGATATTGCAAGTCAGGAACGATTGCTGGCCCAGCTCAAGCAGCAGGCCATCGTCGATCCTGACATTTTTATATCCCGCAGCAACCAACTGGCTGAACAGCGCCGCGAGGCAAAGCTGAAGAAATCCCGCATACTGCGCGCCGAGGACGATCAGACGATCCAGCGCACGCAGGAACTTCTGGACATTCTGGAAGAAGGGCCGGATCTGCTGATGGCCTTTGACGGGGCGCTGTTCAGCGAGTTGGTTGAGAAAATCACCATTCAGAACAACAGCACAGCAATCTTCCGGCTCATCAACGGGCTGGAACTTCCCGAACACTTTGAAAGGAGAAAATAACGACATGGCATCCAAGCGAAAAATGGTCTTCGGCTACCGCATGGAGTTTGGGGATATCATCCCCTCCCCCAATGAAGCAGAAACGGTGCAGTACATCTATGCAACGTACCTCACCGGCGCATCCTTCCAGCATCTTGCAAAGGAACTCGATAAAAGAGATGTTCCTTACCACGCAGGCAAACACTGGAACGTAAACATGGTAGCTCGAATTTTGGAGGACAGCCGCTATACCGGAACGGAGGTCTACCCCGCACTCATATCTGTGGAGCAGCTTCAGGCAGTGCAGGAGCGACGAAAGCAGAAACGCTCTATCCCCTCTCGAACCCCCGCGCAGGCCGAGCTTTACAGGCTGTGCGGCGGCACAGTCCCCGACAGCGTTGCGCGAAAAGTCCTCAAGATATTGAATCAGGTGGTAGGCGATCCGCAGCTCATCAAGATAGAGGCATTCGGTGTTCCCAGCACAGAAGATATTCGGCGGCTCCGGCTGGAGCTGGACAAGCTTCTGCATACGCCGCCCGTGGATGAAGAAGTCGCGCGGCAGAAAGCGATGGAGCTTGCGGTCTTGACCCTTATAAGCGTCCAGATGGAAGAATACGAAGCCCACCGCCTCCGCAGCATTCTCGGGCGGCGGTCAAAGATGGTCGAACTGGACGCAGAACTGCTGCGGCAGGGAGTTCAGAGCGTCGAATGTCAGGGCGACGATGTGCGCGTTCATCTGAAAAATGGTCAATGCCTGGAAGCATAGGCCATCCCCGAGATTGACGAAAGGAGTGTGACCGCTCATGGCAGAGCCTCGTCCGGAAAGAAAAATCATTATCATTCCGGCGAAAAAGGAATCTCCGCAGGAACAGGCAAAGAAACGAAATCTGCGCGTCGCCGCTTACTGTCGCGTATCCACCGGTGACGAAGAGCAGCTGACCAGCTATGAGAACCAGAAAGCCTTCTACACCGAGAAGATCATGAAGAATCCTGATTGGACGATGGTGGACATCTTCGCAGATGAGGGCATCACAGGAACCTCCACGTGCCGGCGCAAGCAGTTCCTTCGCATGATCCGTCAATGCCGGCAGGGCAAGATCGACATGATCCTCGCCAAGTCTGTCTCCCGCTTCGCCAGAAATACACTGGACACCATCAGCTATACCCGTGAGCTGCGAAGTCTCGGCATCGCCGTGATCTTCGAGGAGCAGAACATCAACTCCATCTATCCGGAAAGTGAATTCCTCATTGCTCTCCACGCCGCCTTCGCTCAATCCGAGAGTGAATCCATCTCTGCCAATGTCCGCTGGGGCAAGCGTCAGTCCATCAAGGACGGCAAGGTCACATTCCAGTACAAGACCATGCTGGGCTACGAAAAAGGGCCGGATGGCGGCCCCGTGGTCATCCCCGAAGAAGCCGAAATCATTTGCCGGATCTTTGAATGGTATCTTGCCGGAAGAAGTGTCCAAAACATCCGACAGGCGCTGGAGGCCAGCGGTGTCCGCAATGCTGCCGGAACAACGGAATGGACTACCAGCAACCTGCGCTCCATCCTCACCAATGAAAAATACTGTGGGGACGCCCTGCTTCAGAAAACCTTCATCAAGGACTGTATCAGCAAAAAAGCAATATTGAATACAGGGCAGCTTCCCAAGGTCCTCATTCAGGACAACCATGAAGCTATCGTCAGCCGCGAGATGTTCGATGCCGTACAGCTTGAAATTGCACGGCGCCGTGCGCAAGATGGGCGCACAAGGAAAAGCGCCCCTACCGGACGCGGCAAATTCAGCGGCAAGTATGCGCTCAGCGGACTACTGTTCTGCGCGGAATGCGGTACAGCCTACCGCCGCGTCGTATGGACGCAGCACGGCGAAAAGCGCGCGGTATGGCGCTGCACGAACCGCTTGGACTATGGAAAGAGATACTGTCTCCATTCTCCGACGCTGGACGAGGGACCGCTTCAGCAGGCCGTGCTGAGTGCCGTCAACTCTGCCATGTCCGACCACGACACTCTGACTGCGCAGCTTATTGACGCAATGGAGCAGGAGCTTGCTCCTATCCCCGGCGAGAGCATGAGTCTCGGAGATATTGACCGTGCAATGGAAGGCTTAGGCCAGCAGTTCAACGAGCTTCTGAGGAAAGCAGCCGATGCGAATAGCGCTGACAGCTATACCGCACAGTTCCAATCCATCTCCACGGCAATGGCAGAGCTCAAGCACCGTAAAGCCAATATTCTTCAAATTCGACAGGAACAGGAGCTGACGAACCGCCGCGTGCAGGCGGTCGCGTCAGTGCTGAAAACTGCGTCAAGCGAGCTTACGGAATGGGATGATAATGTGATCTATCAGCTCTTGGAAAAGGTCACCGTCCTGTCTCGAGAGCGCATCCGTGTAACGCTGCGGGATGGGCTGGAAATCGAGCAGGCTGTGGAACAGCCCAAGAGGAGGAAATTCGCATGATCTATGTGACCGGAGATACCCACGGAAACTTCCTGCGCTTCCAGCTGGAACACTTCCCGGAGCAAGCCGGGATGACGAAGGAGGATATGGTCATTATCGCCGGAGACTTCGGCGGCGTGTGGTTTGGCGACAGCCGCGACGATGGAACGCTGGACTGGCTGGAACGCCTGCCCTTCACACTTGCCTTCGTCTGCGGCAACCACGAAAACTATGACGCGCTGGAACGATATCCAGTGGCGGAGTGGCACGGCGGCAAGGTGCATCGCATTCGACCCCATGTGCTGCACCTGATGCGCGGTCAGATCTTCGAGCTGGAGGGCTACCGCTTCTTCACGATGGGCGGTGCAAAAAGTCACGACACCGATCATCGAATCAATCATATCTCGTGGTGGCGGCAGGAACTTCCCTCTGATGAGGAATACAGCGAAGCCTTGCAAAATCTGGATAGATGCGGCTGGCAAGTGGACTACGTCATCACCCATTGCGCTCCGACGAGCATTGCCCGTATGGAATCCCGCCACAACGAAGCAGACCGGCTCACGGACTTTCTGCAAAAAATTCGGGATAAAACAGATTACCATTACTGGCTGTTTGGACACTACCACGACAACCGCATGATCGACGCCAGGCACATCCTGCTGTGGGAGCAGATCGTGCAGATCTGCTAAGATCTGGTGGAAAAGGCAGTAAAGGAAAGAGCGGTGCAGCGCCGCTTTTTCCTTTGCGGCTTTACGGCGGAGATGTCAAGATGAGCCTGCGGAAAGGTTATTTGGCAACTGTCGTCAATATGTTGCGGCAGAGCAGAAAAATGGATAGCAGCTCGCAAATGGAGCGGATCTGTTGGAAAGGTAGAAGAATGCTTTCGATGCTTCCTTTTGATAGACTGTGGATCTGCAGCCTGCTATACTGGAAGCAACAAAAGAACAGGAGAAATAGAGATATGGATACGTTAATGGAGTTCAGCATCCAAGGTGACCTCTTCTTTTTCTATGATACATTATCAGCGGGAGAGAAGGAAATCGTTCGTAAATGCATGAAGACAAAGTATAAAGGTCACATAGTAGGCGATCCTAATATCGATGAACTTTTAGAAGAACTCGAGCGTGATCATGGCATTCGGTTGAAGAGGCTGCCGGTAACGAGCGTCATTGCGGTGTAAGAGCAAAACCGCTTTCCTTCAAATTCCTGTGGACTTTCTCTGCCGGCGTGCTATCATACTTAATGCTTGGCTTAGGCAGTAAGACGAATATCTACAAGATTTGCAGAAAGGTGACTCTATGAAAAAAAATTCAAGCCGCGGCGCTTGCACTATGCGCCCTTATGATCTTTGCCACGGCGACCGGCTGCGGCAAGCAGGAAAAACCGACCACAGAGCAGCCCGCGCTGGAGACGGTGGAATACTCCAACCTGACCGATGATGATTCCCGCAAACAGCTTTCCGAGCTTCTCACGGATGCGGGAATCGAAGAATCCCGTATCACCGCTCTGATGGATCGGGTGGAACAGTTCAACGCCAGTGTCAAGAGCGAGTGGCTGACCGACGGTTTTGAGAGTGCCGCACCGACCGATACAAAGTATGATCCCTACGAAATGCAGGATGAGTGGACAGCGGCAAACAGCAGCTTTCCCGGCTATAACTGCCGCATCACGGCCTTTGGCCTGTTCAGCGAATTTATTACAGCAGGAGTCGACCAACCGGAAACGCAGGGCGAGGACTCGCTCTTTACGGATTTAGAGACGATCGACGCCGATCCTGACGCACTTTGCGGCGACAGCACCGCAAAATTCTGTGCGCTGTTCGCACCGGTGAACGCCGCGGACAGCACGGAGGTCGAAGCACAGGTCAAAGCGCTTCAAGAGGGCTGGGCAGCCCGCGGCATCGCATTTGCAGACAGCAAAGCAAGCATGATCTCTGTTGTCTTCCACGATAAATTCTCGGATGAGGACAACACGCTGTTCGTTGGTCATGTCGGCGTGCTGCTGCCTACGGAGGACGGTTCGCTGTACTTCATCGAAAAGGTGGCGTTCCAGGAGCCGTATCGTTTAGTGAAACTCCAAAACCGCACGGAATTGAGCGACTATCTGATGGAGAAATACGATACCTCCTGGGGTCAGGATACGACGCGCCCCTTTATTATGGAGAACGATACTCTGATGGACGGATACCGGCCGAACCCTCTGGAGGCAACAAATCCTTAAAATTGAAACAGCAGCGGGATGGCATTGCCATTCCGCTGCTATTTGCATAATATTGTTGAATTTGCACATTTACAGCGCTATAATGGAGGAAAGCTTGTTACAGTCAAAACAAAGGAGAACTCACATGGAGGAACTTGTCAAATGCGCAATTGGGAAAATCTCAACATACCACATACTTAACTACTTTTTCCCTGGTATCATTTTTTGTTGGCTCATTGATAAGGTGACCCGTATTTCTATTTCAACGGGTGTAATTTGGAAAGATGTATTCATATATTATTTTGTTGGTATGACTATAAGTCGTATAGGTTCTGTATATATCGAAGCGGCGCTACGATCAATTAAAATCTCAAATAAAACTACGCAAGAAAAACAATCGTTCTTAAATTTTGCTCCATATGCTGATTATATTACAGCATCAAAAAAAGATGACTTTATTAAGACTCTAAATGAAATAAACAACACTTACCGTACTCTCATCTCCGTGTTTGTTGTGGCAACCGGAGTAAAAATATATGACTTATTTTTCTATGACATGATTCAAGGATTCGGGGACATCGGGAATAGTTTATCTCTTTTAATTGTATTCCTGCTAATAATCATTCTCTTTGTCAATAGCTATAGAAAACAAACTGATTATATTAAAAAACGTGTAGAAAAGGCTCTATCAGACCAAGGCAAAAATTTCAATGACGGAGGCGAAATCAAATGAGCATTATCAAATCTATATCCGTCGGAAACGGAGATATGTTTTACATTAAACATGGTAGCAGCAACTTTACAATTATTGATTGCAATATAGATGAGACAAATAATGAAAGGATCGTAAGCGAAATAAAGCAGGAGGCATCAGGAAAAGACATTATCCGCTTTATTTCTACACATCCAGACGATGATCATATCCATGGGTTGAAGTATCTGGATGATCATTTAGGTATTGCCAACTTTTATTGTGTTGCCAACGAAGCTACCAAAAGTGATGATACAGATGACTTTAAGCGGTATTGCGAGCTGCGAGACTCGAAGAAGAAAGCATTTTACATTTATCGAGACTGCCGTAGATGCTGGATGAATAGCGATGACAAGGAAAAGAAGTATGGATCATCCGGAATCAATATTCTATGGCCCATTGTATCTAACTCGGATTACAAGGCAGAACTATCAAATGCCAAAGAAGGAAAGAGTCCAAACAACATATCCCCTATCATTAAATATTCGTTGGAAAATGGTGTAACCGCACTATGGTTCGGTGACTTGGAGAATACATTTATGGAAAAAATTAAAGATGCTATTGAGCTCCCCAAAGCCGATATCATATTCGCTCCACACCACGGCAGAAAAAGCGGAAAAATTCCCAAGGAGTGGATGGATAGTATAGCTCCCCAAATGGTAGTAATCGGAGAGGCACCATCAGGAGAGCTTAATTATTTAAGTGATTATAATACCATTACCCAAAACTCGGCAAAAGATATTATATTAGACTGTGATAGTGGTTTTATAGATGTTTATGTGTCCAACGAAAACTACTCTGTAGATTTTCTCGATGACAAAAAGAAGCCAGATAAATATGGTGCTACATATATCGGAACATTAAATCTATAAAGGGAACGGCATCTCAGAGCAATTCCACTCTGGGATGCCTTCATCATCAGTCAGATGAAGGTACTGACGGAAGATCACAGAATGCTGCAGCTCAACGAGGCGAAAGAAACAG
>ULRC01096540.1_pt1 | contig 11423 bp, 6 predicted proteins | sample 1955101 | NCBI WGS metagenome assembly ULRC01 (sample SAMEA4835672, study PRJEB28245) | human gut metagenome | biome: gut microbiome; material: fecal sample | place: Denmark | collected 2008 | reverse complement strand
ATGTTTATATGGCTGAAGTAGAGAATATTATGAACGATAAGAATGTCTTATCTGAAGAAGAGCAAGATATTCAGGCAGTTGAACATGGTGATGAAGAAAGAGATATTTTAAAAAATGAAGTATTAAGCTATAATGCGAGTTATAGCCTATACGAGTATAGTGAAAAACTTGCCAAAAAAGTTTTTTATAAGCCTGAATTCCAAAGAAATAGTGTCTGGAATACTAAAGGTAAAAGCCGGTTTATTGAATCTATTTTATTTGATTATCCAGTTCCTCAGGTATTTTTATATAAAGCAAAAGATAAAGAAGCATATTTGATTGTAGACGGTTACCAGAGAATATCAACAATAGCCTCTTTTTTTGCAAATGAGTTTAAACTTACAGATGTGGCTGATGCTTTTAATAATTGTAGATTTTCAGATTTGACGATGGATGCTCAAGAAAAATTGCGTTGTGCTCAGTTGAATGCTTGTATTATACGGCAAATTGATCCGGATGATATTCAAACGCTGTATTATATATTCGAAAGACTTAATACAGGAGGGCAGAATCTTAATAATATGGAAGTAAGAAGGGCTGTAAACTATGGTCCGTTAATGATTTGTATGGAGGAGCTGAATAAAGATGAAAACTGGAGAAAAATTTTAGGAAAAGTTACACCTGACAACAGATTTATAGATATTGAGCTCTTAATAAGACTTCTTGCTTTTTATGAGGAATGGGATAAGAACCAATCTTGCGTAAGGACATATGTTTCAAGTATGAAGCCATTTTTGAATGAATATTGTCATAAAAATAAAGATAAAAATAAAACCGAATTTGCTAAGATTTTCAAGCAGGCAACAGCATTGATTATTAAGGAACTTGGCGAAAAACCTTTTACTATATATACCAGACCGAATTATGTTTTGCTTGATTCAATTATGACAGCAATATTGGTAAATGGTGTAAATATTAAGGACTTGAAGCTTAAAGTTAATCGCTTAAAAGAAATTCCTGAATACAAAAGCATTGTTGAAGCGGGACAAGGAACTATTTCTGTCAGAAATGTAAACGAAAGACTTAAAATTGCATGTAGTGTTATAAAAAATGGCTAAATTATCTTATTCAAAAAGTCAGTATAGATTAGTGAAATCTGAAATTATAGATGTATTTGAGGGCGATAAGGAGTTATTGGGACTTGTTGTTTCCGATTATATTTGTTTAAAAATTTTTGCTGAATTTGACTTTAATCTGAATATAATATTTAAACAATTTATCCGTTTGCATGGTGGCGAACCAAAAGAAAAAGAAATTGGGCATATGAAACCTAATGAAATAAAAAAAGAGCTAAAAAAGAGGTTTTTTATTCCAGAGGAACATTTGTCTTTTTTAGACGGATATATAAATTTTACTCGTTTTATTATTAACAGACATCAAATAGGACATACAAATCAATGCAGTTCAATATCTTTTGAAGCCGCTGCTGACTATATGAATGATGCTGATGAAATTTTAGAAGAAATTTACCGTGTTTTACATACATATGGTAAATTTAAACCTAAAAAGAAAGCGAATAAAGTCATACGTTGTTGGAACAAATGTATAAATTTTTTAGTAGTTAAATAACTTGATTTGTAAACATGGCAGAGCAGCTGTTGTTTACCTTATAATGTGTTGTTTGTAGGCGATACTGATGAAAAAGTGCGTAAAAATTGTTTAATGAATTTAACCTGCACATTATTTACTCTTAAAAGCCCCTTGTTGCGGGAACTTGATATTAAACAACGAAAAGTCTTGGAATTATTCGCGGAATTTAAAGAAGTCAATAGCTTGCAAATTTCTGAAATTTTAGGCGTTTCTGCCCAATCTGCCAGAGCTTTATTGCGACAATGGATTGCCGAAGGTTTTCTGCAATATGCCAATGAATCAAAAAAGATAAGGACTTATAGGCTGGCTGAAAGATTTGAGAAGCTGCTACTTTACAAATAGAAATATTGTGGACAATCTAAAAATAACTTTACTTTTTTATTAAATGGCCTATTTTGGCGTTATGGTTAAAACTATAATAGGAATTAAAAATGACTGAAAAATATCGTTATGACAAAGCTCCCTGGGACTATAATCCAGATTTAACAAAGAAATGTCTTCTTGCAATTGCAGGTGTTATTCAAAAAAAGACTCGAGAATGTCAGCAGGAACGTCTGGATTTTTCAAAAGGAGATTCTCATTACTCGTATGGACATGTTGCCAGAGCATGGAGAATTGCAGGTTTGAAAGAGCTTATATTGTCAGGAGAATATCCGAACTTAAGGCTGTTAAAAGAAAAGGGTAATGGTTTTGAATTTGCTTGTGGTACGGCAGGTTTAAGGTTTTATAGTGCATCACCAGAGGAAATGACCTCTAGTATGATGAAGTTATCCTCATATGAATGTGGACAATATAGTTTGAAACTAGAAGGGGGAGAAGGAGAAGAATTGTACTGGCGTATAATGATAGATGCTGCTCCAGTTTCACACGATTTATTAAGTATTTCTTATGTTGGGTTTAACATTCACAATGAGGTTGTTTGTAATTATCAAGTACCCCTAGAGCAGGTTCCTGTTATTTACAGTATTGACAAAACGGTTAAAGAAGCTAAAAAACTATCCGATGCTCCTTTTCAAAAGAAGACTACAACAAAAAAATCAGAGGTTATTTAATGTCGAGCAAATTTTATGGAGAGAGATTAAGACAACTGCGCTTAATTAATGACAAATCTCTTCTAGAAGTTGGAGAGGCAATTCTCACGACTAAACAATACATTCAACAGTTAGAAACAGATGTCCAGAGTCCTACAGAGTTGACATTAAATGCGTTAGCTTCTTATTTTAATGTCGCCCCTCGTTTTTTTGAGATTCCTTATTCCAATAGAATTTATGAGACAGATTGTTATTTTAGGAAGGCAAAGTCTACCCCTTCAAATGTAAAGGAAAAAGCACAGCATTTTGCCTCACTATTGGAAGAGTATGTGAATTTTATAGAAGAAGAATTTGAGCTCCCTTTAATATCATTTCTAGACAAGGATTTTGATTATAAAACCTTATCTCAAAATCAAATAGAACAAGCTGCTGATGAATTAAGGTTAGCATGGGGACTAGATTTAGATACTCCCATTGATAATATGACAAAAGCTCTTGAAAATGCTGGAGCTATAGTAACTTATTTCAGTGAATTATCAGATAAAGTTGATGCTTTTTCAATTAATAGAAAACGCCCCATTGTAATACGGAATAATGAAAAAGATTCTGGATGTCGTCTTCGTTTCGATTTAGCTCATGAGTGTGGGCATTTAGTTTTGCACAAATTTATAGACAATTCTTTTGAAGATGAGATTAAAGAGGAACAAGCTAATCGTTTTGCTAGTGCATTTCTTTTGCCCAGAAGAGGTTTTTGTAAAGAATTTTATGAAATATTTTTAGGTTCAAGAATTAATTGGAGCAGAATGTTGAAACTTAAAGAGCGTTGGAAGGTTTCCTTTGGTGCAATAGTGCGTAGAGCCTATGATCTAGGTATGATTGATGCTGTAAAGTATCGGGGAGCGTGTATTTATTTAAGAAAAAGTGGTCAGGCTAAAAAAGAGCAAGGTGATGATTATATTGAAATTGAAGGATCCAGCCTTTTAACGAATATTACAAAAACATTAGTTAATGACTATGTCTCGGATATTGTTGATTTTGTAAAAAATAGAGGGTGGTCAGAAGAGTTAATTGAGAAAATTACTTCTATTAGTTTGCCAAAGTTAAAAGAGGCTATAATGTTAAATTCGTCATCGAAAATTGTAGATATTAATCAATATCGTTTTTCCTCTTAAACCATCTCTACAATTTTCTTCTGAGCGTCAGTGTTGTATTCAATATAGCGTTGGGTGGTGGAAAGGGTGGAATGTCCGGCCAGCATATGAATATCATTTAAGGTTCCGCCGGCAAGACTGATGTTTTTGTGGCGGTGGTAATAAAAGTTTTGCGTCCTTTATGTGAGGAGCAACCTTCAAAACCGATTTCTTTATATAAATTATAGTTGATTTCTCAGCTCAATTGCCCTTTTGAGGCACAAACCATCAGCCAGATTAAATTCGCTATTTTCTTTGCTCACAATCCGGCTTTATAGCTGAGTATAAAATAAAAGTCCAGGCTCAAAGTCTTGTAACGCTTGAAAAACAAGGACTTATTGTAAAACTTTATTGTATATAAATTTATCCGCCACATACTTTGCAAGGTCTGGCACCTTGTGATTTTGCCTTGTCTTTAGTGGTTTTTATACAATTCTTGGTACAGCGTTTTGCCCATTTACAGGTTGGACTGTGATAAATATAGGTTTTGACGTTCATAATCACGGCTGAATTGTCCGCCGCTGAAACCGGGGCAGACAAAAACAGTAAAATTAACAGGTACAGGATCTTTCTCATTTTCCGTTCCGTATTGGTACAATATATACTTTTATCATAAATTCAGCCTCTTACAAAGAGATTATACCGGCTTATTTAAAAATATCCAGAGGGTTTTTGATGATTTAGCTTGATTCTAACACATTTACTTTATAAAGTGAAATCGAGCAGTTTACTGCTTAGGGCGTCGAAAACCCTTTTATAGACTTAGTCGTGTGCACACGACTTTAAATTGTGCCGACTTCTGATTCTACTTGGACGGATGTCGGTGAATAAGGCTCAGCCAAATAAGCCGAGCCGTTTGAGTCTATACGGTTTTCGAACATCCGCCCGCCTTTAAAAAGCGGGTTTTCTTTTAACTGGTTAGAAAAAGGATGTTTAATCGTATGAAAAAATCTTTATTAATGACAACGGCATTGGTGGCGCTGACTTGCGGCCATAATGCTTTTGCGGAAAATCTTCCGACGGATGCAACCAATCTAACATCGGGAAGCTATATTGTAGAGCGCTCGGATACTCAGGTTTTACACTCGGGAGACATAAATTTATCCGGAACGGCCTCATTAGATGTAAAAACTCAGGCTATTGTAAAGCCGGAAGCTGAAGAAGTTGATGTTTCCAAAGCTTTGGAAGTTAAAGGCAATGTTTCTCTGGCAGATGATGCCTCTTTGTCTGTCATCAATTCCAATGTTGCGGATGATACAGAGAAGCCTTTTATGTTCGTTAACGGTAAATATACTCAAACGGGCGGAGAACTGACGCTGAAACAGGAAAATGAAGCTGAATGGAGATCAACGCTGAACGCTAAAGAGGCTGATATCAGTGGCGGTACGATAAAGCTGGATACGGGAGAAATCTTTGTATACGGCAATGCTGATGACGGCAGTAAATTTAATATTTCCGGCGGAACATTTGAAATGAATAATTCCAATATCAGCACTTATCCGGCCATGTCAGCAGCAGAAGGCAATTCACAGAAAGGTGCTGCCATGACAGTTTCCGGCGGAACATTTAAGATGAATGAGAGTTCATTGGGACGCGAGAATTCCGGAGATTTGGACATTAGCGGCGGGGAGTTTACTTTGGAAAACGGTTCCGCAATATTCCATGACGGCGAAACTGGAAGTATAAATATCAGCGGCGGGACAATCTCCCTCAAAGATTCGTCGATAGTCAGAGGCGGTGACTATCAGAGTGAGGACGGCAAACCAGCAAGCGGCGATATAAATATTACCGGCGGAACGATAAATGCCGGCGGTTCTTCGGCAGAAATCGCTTCTGTCGGCAATATAAAAATTGCCAACGGTGCAGAACTTAATATTGCTTCCGGTACAACGTTGTTTGCCAAGGCAATATCGGAAGATATGAGCCAAGCACAGAAAGCCACGCTGAATGTTTATGATAATAATACTAAGATTAATTTGGGCGGAAAGTTGGTTGCCAACATTAATGGCGATGACCGCGGCAAAATTCATTTTCAAAATTCCGGTGCCAATATTGACGGTGATGTTGAAGCCGTCAGTCTGATTTTTGAAGACAGCCACTCTTTGAGTCAGGCAGTTTCCGGTACTATCGGCGGACTGGATATTTTTGAAATCAAAAAAGGCACCATGGTTTATGACAAGGAAATTAACGGCGGAGCTTCCAGCGTTGTCGTAGGAGAAGGCGCAACGCTTGATATCGGGACTAATGCGTTGCATTCCGGCGGTGACAAAGGAGTTGGCGGTGAAGGTGTTCATTTCAAGGACAATTCAACTTTGGCCTTTACTGTAACTGACAAAGATACCTATGGTAAAATCCACGCCAATTATGTCAACATCAGCGAAAACGGTACAAATTTGAATATGACCTTAAACGGTGCCGCTTTGGCTAAAGGCGAAACCACAACCTTAAAATTGTTTAACGGTGAGGATTCCGACGAAGTTGAAATCGAAGGTAAGTTTGCCAATTTAAGCAAAAATTCCCGTTACGAGTTTGTTGACAATGGCGACGGGACATTTAAGGTCACTTCTGTTGCTTCCGCGGCTGATACTGTTGCCGATGCCGGCGGTTCAGCCAATAATGCCGGAACAGCCGAGGCATGGGACAGCGTTAGTGCCTCAATCAGCTCTCCGGTTGCCGCGTCTGTTACGGAGAAATTGGCACAGCTTTCCAACAGCACAGATGCTGCCGAACAGAAAGCTTATGTTGATGCCTTGACAGCAGTTGCACCTGAGGTTGCGCCGATGGTTCAGAAAACTCAGACGGAAACAGCCAACCAGGTCTTTGGTGCCGTCGGGACACGTTTAACCGGTGGTTCAATCTCAACCGGCGGTGAAGGTATGTCTTCTGGTGACAGTATCTTCAAACGCGGTGCGATGTGGGTTCAGGGACTGTTCAATAAGTCGAAACTTGATGACACTTCCAAAGCCAAAGGTTTTGATGCTGATAGCTCCGGTATTGCTTTCGGTGCCGAGAAGTTTGTAACCGATGATACTAAGGTTGGTATTGGTTATGCTTATACCAACACCGATATTGACGGTTTTATGCGTTCAACCGATGTTGATACGCATACGGCAATCTTATATGGCGAATATAAACCGTCAAACTGGTATGTAAACGGTATTGCGACCTATGGCTGGTCTGATTATGAAGAAAGCAAGAGTGTTGCCGGAGTTGGCGTTAAGGCTGACTACGATGTCGAAACTTTTGGCTTGCAGGCAATGACCGGTTACGATATGAATGTCAACGGCTTAGGCATTACACCGGAAGCTGGATTGCGTTACGTTCATATCAAGCAGGACGCTTATAAAGATTCTGCCGACCAGCGTGTTTCTGCCAATGACAGCGACATCCTGACCGGTGTCATCGGAGCAAAGGTTAGTAAATCTTGGAAACTTGAAAATGGCATGAATATTAAGCCGGAAATCAGAGTTGCCGCAACCTATGACCTGATGAACGATGATGTTAATTCGCTCGTAACCTTGGCTAATGGTTCGGCTTACCAGGTTAATGGTGAGGCGCTTGACCGTTTCGGAATGGAATTTGGTGCCGGTGTAACCGCGGAAGTTAATGACAATGTCGAACTCTCACTTGGTTACGAAGGTAAATTCCGTGAGGACTACCAAGACCACACCGGTTTGATTAACGCTAAGTATAAATTCTAGAAAATCCTGTCAAAATTTATTTTGACGCAAAAATGTCATCTTCGGAGCGAACAGAGCGAAAGCGAATGTAAGACCCGGAGATCTGGCGTTAAATCACTAAAACAAAGCAGCCTCGGATATTTTTTGTTCGGGGCTGCTTCTGTATAAATCATTAAATTAACTCTAAAATATGCCGCTATGAAATTTTAGTTTTCGAACTTGCTTAACATTGAAAATAAAAGAAAAAAAACCGCCATTTCTGACGATTTTTGAACTGTGGCTGGAGCGGTTTCGCAATTCGCGGACTGTTTTTATTCTGTATTATTTCATAAAAGCTACTCTAGGTAATAAATTAGCATAAAAAGGTTTATCATCAGGATGAATTTAACTTTTACACAAATAGATATAAAAAATGTTAATATTTTATTAGTTTGATTGATTTGAGAAGATATATAAATTACCATCATAAAACAGTTTATGGCATACATAAGATGATAAAGGGCAAAAAATGGATTTTAGACTGATTGAACAAAATTTTAAGCAAAAGAATCTTCTTCGTGAAGATGATGTTAAAATACATTTTTATGCCGAGATTATTAAACCAATTCTAAATGTGGTTAACCCTTTAATGGCAAATTCATATAAAAGCGAAGATGTTTTATATGCAGGTGGGAGAACAGATGCAACATTCCAAAATATCTCTTTTGAGTTTAAGGAAAAAGGGGGCTTTGATAAAGAAAGTGGAGTTAAAGCAGCTTTGTATGGCAGAAAAAATTCAAGAGACCATGGACTATATGATTATATAATTAGCAATTCTGGCATTACAGAACAAGATGATGACAAAAATATATTATCTAAATTAAAAAAAGGAATAGGTGTTGGATTTGATGGCAAATCTTTTTTATTTGCAAGATTTGTATCGTCGACATCAGAACAGAAGATAGATACAAGTAAAATTAAAATAAAATTACCTAAAAAGTTGAATGTGGTATTTTATTATGAAAAAAAAGATATGTTATCTGGAATAAAGAGATTAGCTTTATTACTAAAACAACAAGATAAAATGGCACTAAATAAACAGAATGTATTATCAATTATAAATGCCAAAAGTGATTTTGTACGTACTAGCATAATGGATACATATAATGAAATTTTATATAACCTTAATGATCCGGAGGGTAGTAATAGAGTACGTACGCTTTTTAATGAATGGAATAAAGTTTTTGGAATTTTATATGGTGAAGATGAAAAAGCTACAGATTTTACCGAAGTATCTTCCAAAATTAGAGAATTATATGGTATTGAATCTAATACTGATATTGATAGCAAGTTATATTTATTTGCTATGCAAACATTTTTTAATATTTTCTTGAAACTAATGATTTATAGTTTCTTATCTCAATTAATTGACCCTGGTTTTACATGTAAACAAGAATTATCAAAAGCAGAGATTGATAAGTTATTTGATGGGACTAATGAAACAAGTACTAAGATTGTGAGTAATTTTTTTGAGGCTCATTTTTTGGAATGGTTTACATATACTTGTAGTGGATTTGAAGAAAAAATTGTTAATAAAACATTATCAATAATAGATCAATTTGATTTAAGTACTTATGTGTTAAAGCCTGAAAATGTACAAGATATCTTGCAAGAAGTATATATGGAATTAATTCCTGATAAAATGCGACATTTGATGGGGGAATATTTTTCGCCAGATTGGATTGTCGAGCACGTGTTAGATATGGTTGGATATGATGGAGATATCAATAAAAAAATAATAGATCCTTGTGCTGGTTCCGGTCCATTTTTAACACAAACTATTAAAAGGATTATTCAATACAAGAAAAGCACCTTAACAAAAGAAGATATCTTAAAAATAACAAATAATGTTGTAGGATTTGATATCAATCCGATATCAGTTGTTGCGGCAAAAGCAAATTACATTCTGATTATGTTTTCAGCTTTTTTTGATAATATTAATGATTTTGACGAGCCTATTAGTATACCTGTTTTTATAGCAGATTCAATATTATCACCAGTTGTTTATACAGAAGAAAACGGTAGAGTTTTGAATTTAAAAACATCAATTGGAACATTTGAGTTGCCTAAGTTTGAAAGCTATGCTAAAGGAAATGAATTTTTAATTCTTTTAAGTTCGTTTATACACGAAAAAGCAGATTATGAGAATTTTATAAACTGTGTTCTAGGTAAGCAGTTAATTTCAAATGATGATATCGGTACCGTTAAAAAACTTTTTGATAGATTGTACATTTTACACAGAAGTGGTAAAGATTCATTTTGGCCTATTATTTTAAGAAATAGTTTTGCGCCTACAATGATAGGCAATAAGTTTGATTTTGTGGTAGGGAACCCTCCGTGGATTGCTTGGAAATCTATGAGCCATAGCTATAGAGAAGGTACTTTATCTATTTGGAAAAGTTATGGCATCTTTGAAAAAAATTCATATGATAAAAAAACTACTCATGATGATTTTGGGATGGCTGTGACGTATGTTGCAATAGATCAATATCTTAAAAATAATGGGAAAATGGTATTTCTTTTGCCTGCATCATTTCTGAAATCTACTAAAGGTGGTGAAGGGTTTAGAAAACTAAAAATTATAAGAAAAGGGCAAGATATTCCTTTTGCAATTAATAAAGTACACGACTTTTCAGAAGTTAAACTCTTTACAGTACCTACAGTAGCAATAAATTTTGAAAAAAACAAGAGAATGTCCTACCCTATGAAACAGTATGTCGTTTATCGCCAAATGGGAAAAAAGAATAAGATAGATACACATTGCTCTTGGAATGATGTTATTCAAATGTTGGAATGTGAAACTTTAATGGCTCAGCCAGTCGATCCTAATGATATACAATCAGCCTGGTTGACGTTAAAGAATATGAATTTTGCGAATAATGTGTTAGATGCATCAAAATGCAGATTTTATAAAGGACGTAAGGGCATCGAACCAGCTGGAGCAAAAGGAGTTTTTGTGTTAAGAAAACCTATAAAATCTAAACCAGGATATTTAAAAATAGAGAATGATATATCTCGGCAAAGAAGGGTAGATATCCGGCAAAAAGGTTCACATATAGGTATTATTGAAGAAGAATATATATATCCAATGCTTGGGGGACGCAATATTTCAAGATGGGTGGTTAAATCCAACGAATTTATGTTGGTACCACATAATAAACATTTTAAATATGGAATTCCTGAAAGTGATTTGGCGAAAAATGCGCCTAGAACGTTTTTATGGTTGCGTCATTATCAAAAAGAACTCCTTGAAACGAGAATTCAAAATGGTAAATTTTTTAATCCTGAACTTCATCCATTCTATAGATTGGACAATGTTGGTGAATATACATATACTCCATATAAAGTTTTATGGAAGGAACAAACAAGCAGTATGTCTGCAGTCGTTGTGAGTTCTTATAATAAAAGCATTCCTAACGCAGATACTTCTTTATTTTCAAAAGATAAAGAAATTGTTGTTGATTCAAAAGTCTTAATGCTTGGCTTATATGATGAAATGGAAGCATATTATGTCTGTGGAATAATCAATTCACAAAATATCATAGATGTGATAGATGGGTATGCTATTGATACAAACAGAGGTGTTGATGTTTTAAAGTATGTAGCCATACCTAAATATGATAAAAATAATAAGTTACACAATAATATAGCTTTATTATCGAAAAGAATTCATCAAAAAGCGAAAGAAAAAAAAGATTATTCACTTTGGGAAAAGAAACTTAACAATAAAGTATATTCTTTATTTATTGAATAATATTTAAGATTTTCGTTTATAAATAAAGTTAAGAAAGGTTAAAAATAAAATTAATGAGTCGGTCGGCAGCTATGAGCTTGGTATTTAAGCTGGTTTAACT
>ULRC01061728.1_pt1 | contig 11428 bp, 10 predicted proteins | sample 1955101 | NCBI WGS metagenome assembly ULRC01 (sample SAMEA4835672, study PRJEB28245) | human gut metagenome | biome: gut microbiome; material: fecal sample | place: Denmark | collected 2008 | reverse complement strand
TCCGTTTCGGCGGGCAGGGTGTAGATCAGCTGTGCTGTCTCGGCTGCTTCCACCGTCACGGTGCAGCTGGCGCTCTTGCCGCCTGCGGTGGCGGTCACCGTGCAAGTGCCCGCCTTGCTGGCGGTCACCTTGCCAGCGGATACCGTTGCATAGCCGCTGGGACTTACCGTCCAGACCACTGCGCGGTTGGTGGCGTCCGCAGGCAGCACAGTAGCAGTCAGTGTAGCGCTGCCGCCCCTTTTCAGGGTCAGGGCAGACTGGCTCAGGCTGACGCTCTGCACCGGGACTGTCTCCGCATCGTTGCCCCACTCGCCATTGATGTACGACTGGAGCTTGCTGTCGCTCAGCAAGCCCTTGTACACCATGCACTGGGAGATGGTACAGTCCAGAAAGCGGGTGTGCTCGCCCGTTGTGGTGTAGGAAGCACCAAAGATGAGCGTTTCCGGTACGTCCTTGACCGTATCGCCGGTCTTTTTCCATCCGCTCAAGGTACAATAGGTGCTGCCGACACGATACTGTGCTCCGTTCAGCTGAACGGCATAGCGCGTCTTGGTTTTTGCGTGCTCCAGCGTATCGCACAGGCGTGCATCGTCAAAGGAATATTTATAATAGGCAAAATCGAGCGTGCCGGTGTTCGGGTTCAGGCAGCCGTTAAAGCCCGGCATATTAGTAAAGCTGCCCGTCTCAGTCTGACAGTTGACCATGTTCGGCCACGTGCTTGCGTCTGCATTGTCTGCCACCTGCGCTTCCCACAGAATGGTATACTGCGGGGTCTCGGTGGATGCCTTTGCCAGCAGCTGCAGCCCGGTGTCCAGACAGGTCTTGTCTGCCGAGGACGTGGTGGTTGCGGACGACAGAGTGTACAGCAGGGTTGCTTCGGCTTCTGCTGCTGCGGCCTTGACCGTCACGGTGCAGCTGGCGCTCTTGCCGCCTGCCATAGCCGTAACGGTGCAGCTGCCCGCCTTGCTGGCCGTCACAGTGCCGTTTACAACGGTGGCAATGCCGGTTGGGGTCACCGTCCAGATGACGCTTTTATTGGTGGCGTCCGCAGGCAGCACGGTGGCGGTCAGGGCCTTGCTCTCGCCCTCGTTCAGGGTCAGGACGCTGCTGCTCAGGCTTACGCTCTGTACCGGGATCTCGTCACTGCCACCGCCGCTGCTGCTCCACTCGGTGCGCAGGGCGTTCAGCTGCGCCTGCATGGAGGGGCTGGTGTAGGCGGCGTTTTCCAAAAGGGACAGCAGCAGGGTCTTGCTGGTCTCGCTCAGGCCGGAGCCGCCGGTGCTGCTGCCGCCGTTGCCGTTCGGCAGCACAAGGCTCAGCACACCGTTTTTAATGGTAGCGCTGGCGGTCTCGCCTGTGGTCACGGTGCCGATGGTCAGCTCCGGGATGCGGGTCACGCCGTCGCGCATCAGGCCGCAGCGGGACTCATCGCTCCGGGTGTCTATGAGTCGTGTACCCTTGCGAAAGAGCGTTGGGTAGCGGACCTCTGCCAGACATAGGTCGTATATGTATCCGTTGCGGGTGATCTGCGGTGCTGGGGCATCTTTATCTACAGAAACTACCTCCGTGCCCTTCAGCACTGTCAGATAGGAGCGGCGTGCGTTCTGGTCAAACCGGAGCACCACGCAGTCGGTGCGGGTGGCCACAGGGTTGGGCACCGACAGAGCCAGTGTTACAGGCGCTTGCATAATGATGCTGTAGCCGGTAAAGCGGCTAGGGTGCACCCATGCTCTGCCGGGGCTGATCTGTACCGATCTGCCGCCGCCCGAGAGACTGACTTTAAAATCCTCATCAAGGCAGTAGACGCCCGAAGTTCTGGCCGAGTGATACCCGGCGGCTTCTTCTGCCGTATAGGTGATGCCATTCAGCGGGTAAGTTACGATATCGCTGATCAAATGTACCCCTCCTAGATCTTTTTCCAGACCGGTGTGCCCAGCCGCACGGTGCGGGTGGTACCGTCCATCTGACTTTGTGTGATGATGTTGGCCACCCGCACCGTAGCCTTGTAGCCCAGCTCTGGCAACGAGCAGACCGCGACGTCTCCGGGCTCCAGCGCGTTGTCCTCAAGCTCGACCTCGATGCTGCCGGTGCGGGTCTGTTCCAGCAGTTTGTTCAGGCCGCGCGCCATCAGCCGCTCCAGATAGGCGGTGCTGGCGGGGGTCTCGCCGGACTCCTCATCGGGCTGCAGGTCGCGGGCATCCACATACATCTCCCGGCGCTCGGCTCCGGCAGCGTCGGTCAGGCCGACCGTCACAGTGGCGCGTGCAGTGCCCTCTCCGGCACCTTGCACCACGGCTACGTTGCAGTAGTCGGAATCGCCAAAAGCCCACGAAGCGTCCCGCAGAGTGCCCCACCTGCTCGAGTAACGGTTGTTGGGGTCTGCCGTAGGGCGGTAGACCTCAAACCGCAGCTTCTTCTGGTCGTTTTTGCCCGCCAGCACGATGCGGAAGCCCAGATCACAGGCTGCGCCGATGGTGGTCATGTAGTCCATGATGGTGCCACCGGAGGTCTGCTGGGTGTAGGTGGTGTCAAAGCCCACAAGCTCGCCCAGCTCCAGCCGGGGCCACGGCTCCATCTCTGCCACAAGGCGGCGCATGGCGACCTCGGCATTTTCTGCTTTGACGATGGCGGTGCTGACCCGCTTGGTCAGGATCCACGTTGCGGGGCTGCCGGTGCAGACGAGGTTTTTGTCCTCGTTGGCGTTGGTACGGTGACAGATGCGCATGGGCATCTGACGGTCACTGCGCTTGACCCAGCAGCCCTCCTGCAGCAGGGCAAGGTTTTCTGCGGTGGGGCGTACCTCCAGTGTAAAGCTGCCCTCGGTGTTGTAAGGCTCGTCCCAGTATAGGCTGACCCATGCGTCCACACAGCCCTGACGCTCCAGCTTTTGGGCGTCCAGCACGTCAAGTCGCATTGGATATCACCTCCGGGAGAATGCCCGCGTACATCGGGTAAAAGCTGATCTCGGCCTGCAGGGCGGTCTCTCCGGCGTCGGCACTGAGCAGCAGCCAGTTGTCGCCCGCACGCAGCTCGGTCAGGGTGCTGTCCTCGTCCAGATAGGAGAAAATGTTCTTCTCTTCTGGCTGGGTGGGATTGTCCTTATTTGCCACAGTTTGTTTTACTGCCAGACGACCGGTCTCGGTCTGGTAAAACTCCACAGTCTCGCCTGGCTGCATGGTAAAGCCGGTCAGCCCGATGAAAGTGTCGTGCGCGACATCCCGGATGCAGGGATTTTTCACGATCTCAGAGCAGCTCAGGGTGGCGGTAAAGCCTACCGGCAGGCTGCCGGGGTTTTTGCAGTTTGTGCTTTCATTTGTCTTGCTCCGATACTGGTGCACGCTGTAATTTGCCGGGAAACTAAAGCCCAGCCCGCCCAGCAGATAACTCTGCTGGTTCAGGTCGTACCAGAAGGGCTTTTCGCAGTACAGCATGATGTCCAGCCGGGGGTATGGCTCGAGCTGCTTTGTGTAGGGGGTCTTGGAGAGCACGAAACGGCAAAACCATTTGTCCCCGAGGTACATAGTCCCTTTGGTAAAATAGGGCAGTGCATCCAGAAACTTTTTGGCCTGCGCTTCTCCGTCTGTTCCCCAGAAGTCGATGATCAGCTCCCGGTATACGCCCGCGACGCTTTGCTGCTCCACGGTGGTGCCAATCTGGTTTACGCTCTGGGCGGTTTTCAGGTCAACGGAGACGCCGTTCAGCGGGTCGAGAGAATAGGGTGCACCGTAGTCCCAGCCAGCGTAGAGGAAATCCCCCGCATCGGTACGGAGCACCAGCTTGTCGTTCCGCATAGGTCATTCCTCCTTTCAGGTTTTCCGTGCCTTGGCAAGATCCGCTTCCCAGCGGGTCTCCCGGGCAAGGTCGGCGGCGCTCTGGGCTTTGCTGTAGATGTACTGGTTGACCGTAGTATCGCCCTCCCGGTGGTAGTTGTTGACTGCTGCGGCCACCCGAGCGGTGCCGGAAGCAGCCACGCGGCTGCTGACCTTCATGTTGTCGCTCAACACCAGCGCGTTGGCCTGCCGCACCATTTCGGACAGTTTTTTGTTAGCTTCCTGCAGGGCGGCGGTGTTGGCAGCGATCACCTCGTCATGGCGGGTGTCCGGCGCGGGCACAGGGGTGCCGGAGCCGGAAGTGCCGGAAGAGCTGCCGGAGCTGCCATTGCCGGAGGAGCTGGTGTTGTCCTTCTTGGGCTGGTACTTGGCGATCAGCTCTGCAAGGGACTTCTGATACTCCACGCTCAGCAGCTGCTTTTCCAGATCCGACATCTGGATAACGTTCTGGGCTTCGTTGATCTGCTTTTCCAGCTCAGCCAGCCGGGTGGCATCGGTGGCGGTTTTCTGTTCCAGCTGCGCGGATGCAAGCTTGTACTGGGCATCCAGCACCTTCTTTTCGAGGTCTGCCAGATCCTGCTCATACCCTGCGGCCAGCACCTTCTTTTCGGCTTCCAGCATCCCGGGGTCGTCCTTGGTCAGTTTTGCTTTTTCCAGCTCAGCCAGCTTTTTGTTGTACTTCGCGTCCAGCTGCTTCTTTTCGGCCGCCCCGGACTGCTCCGCATACTGGGCATCCAGCTGCGCCTGCGCCTTTGCCTTTTCGGCTTCGGCCTTCTCGGCGGCCTTCCGCGCTTCTCGATCCTTGTGTAGCTTATCGGCGTAGTCAAAGGCGATATTGGATACGGGATCAATTTTGCCGTCCCAGAGCCACGCAACGGAATTGTAAACTGCGATTAGCCCATTGATGATGTTGACAAATCCCTGCAGAAAAGCGCCGTAAACACGCAGCAGACCCTCGAAAATGTAGGACATAAAGTCCCCGATACCGCCCCAGATGGACTTGACACTGCTGGATGCACTCTTGTTGGTGGAGATAAAGCTGCCCAGAGCGCCCACCAGCATCCCGATCAGGGAGATCACCAGCAGGATGGGGTTGGCATCCATGGCAATGTTCAGACCTTCCTGCGCACCGGTAGCCGCCGCTGCGGCAGGCACGAACTGCCCGACAAACCCTGCCGCCAGACTTGCAAGGTTTTTGAACACGCCGGACAGTGAGCCGGACAGCTTGCTCAGGGCGTCCATGGCGAAGGTCTGGATCTGGGTGCGCTGCTCCTTTGTGCAGGCGTTCCAGAAGTAGGCGGCAGACCATGTGGCGATGCTTTCTAGATCGCCGTCCTTGATCGCTTGGAGCAGGGTCTTGATGCTGCCCACGACATCGCTCTGGATGGACTTATTGATCTGCTCCCAGCTGGAATCGAGCTTTTCCGTGAACTGGTGAGTCAGCAGCTCTGCTGCGCTGGAGAACTGCGGCCCGGCATCCTCGATAGTCTTGCTGACGGTCTTGGTGCCGTCCGCAGCGATGGTGGTCACGGTCTTGACCGTGCGCTCTACACCGTCGATGATCTCGGTGCCGGTGGCGGTGATGGTCTGCTTCTGCTGGGTGGTGCCGTCCTTCAGGGTCTCGGTCACGCTCTGGGTGACCGTCTCGATGCCATCCGCAAGGGTCGTTGCAGTGTTGGTGACAGATGCCACAACCTGTGCTGCGGCGTCCTTCGCCAGCTTCTCGTTGGTGGTCAGACCCTGTGCAAGACCCTTGCAGATATTCATGCCGATCTCGTCAAAAACCTTGGAGGGCGAGTGGATGCCGAGGAGGTTCTTGACGGAATCCACCATGCCCGCTACCTTGGACTTGACGCCGGACACAAGGCCGTCCCATGCACCGATGATACCGTTCTTGATACCTAAGACGATGTTGGTGCCGATGTTGCCCCATTCGGTGTAGTTGCCGTCCCAGACGCCCACGATCTTGGCAACGCAGGCAATGGCAGCTTCTCCAAGGTTTGCGATGCCGAGCAGGATGCCTTCCACAATGGCCTGCAGCAGCGATGCGCCGCACTTGAGCAGATCCGGCAGATGCGAGATCAGCGCCGCGGCGAACTTCGCCAGCAGCTGTGCTGCCGCGGTGATCAGCGCAGGCAGGTTGTTCTGGATGCCTACGATCAGGTTCTCCAGGATCTTAATGCCGGCGTCAAAAAGATCATCCGCGTGGTCGCCCAGATACTGGGTCAGCTTGATGATGATGCCGGTGGCGGCGCTCATGACCATCGGGATCTTCTGCGTGATGCCGTTCACCAGACTGCCTATGATGGTCACAGCAGCATCCAGCATGGCAGCAGGACCGTCCTGCGACAGAATGGTGGTCAGGGTGGAGATCGTCTCCGTTGCTCCCTGCGCCAGCACCTTCAGTGCGGGCTCCATCTTGTCGTAGATCGCCAGCTGCAAGCCTTCCAGCGCGGACTGCATGATGGTGACAGCACCCTGCAGGTTGTCCAGCTGGGTGTCTGCCATCTGACCCATAGCGTCACCGGCGTTGTCGATCTGGGTGGCCAGAGTTTCCCACTGCTCGCCCTGCGCTGCCAACAGGCCGTTGACGGCGGCGAGGTCGGTCTTATTGAACAGCGCATTGATGATGCTGTCCTTATCGCCTTGCGTCATGCCGTCCATGACCGTGTTCAGGTCGGTGAGGATGTCGTCCAGCTGGCGCATATTGCCTTGGGTATCGTAGACCTCCAGCCCCAGCTGCTCCATGACCTCCCGGGCGTCCTTAGTGGGAGACTGCAGCGACAGAATGATATTGCGCAGGTGGGTGCCGCCTTCAGCGCCCTTGATGCCCACGTTGGCCAGCAGACCGAGGGCGGTTGTCAGCTCTGTGGTACCACCCTTCAGGTTTGCGGCGGTACCGCCGACCGTCAGAATGGCTTCACCCAGCTGGGCAACGTTGGCGTTCGCCCTGCTGGCAGCCATCGCCAGCTTGTTGCCGAACTCGTCCACGTTCTGCTTGTTGGCTTCGATGTTCAGCGAAGCCATGGCATCGGTGACCAGATCAGACGCATAGGCCAGATCCATGCCGCCTGCTGCGGCAAGGTTTAGCACGCTGGGCAAGACCTCAGCAGCCTTGTTTGCATCGTAGCCCGCCAGCGCCAGATAGTTCAGCGCGTCCGCTGCCTGTGTAGCGGTGAACGCGGTAGTGCTGCCCATCTCTTTGGCGGTGTCGGTCAGGTTCTGGATCTGATCGACACTGGTGCCCATCGTGGCTGCCACCTGAGACATGGACGCATCAAAGCTCATGCCCACGCCGACAGAGACCTGCGCGAGACCTGCCAGCTTGCTGGTGGCTGTTTTGGCGAGATCCGCGATCAGAGTGCCGGCGGCCACCGTCATGCTGCTGAGCCCTTTGTTAAAGCCACCAGCATCCAGTTTGGTATCACCAGTTATCGTATAGTCTGCCAATGTGTCCACCTCTCTTGAAAAGAGCGCGGGCACAAAGGCACAGGCTGCTTAGATTTTGATCTCTATTTCCCGGCGGCAAGCCGGGTTTTTGCATTTGACCCACACGCCCATAGCAGTGGCTTCAGGCGCTGCCCAACCCGGCAGCGCCTTGCCGCAGTAGGGGCAGGGGAGCGGCGCACGGTCAACGCTGCTGGAACCGCGCGAGGAAGGCTGCGTCGTGTTCGGCAACGGATACGGCACGCGGTGCACCCCCTTTCAGCCCCTGCGGGAGGGCGAAGAGCTCCCGCCGCTCCTCATAGAAGCGGCGCTCCTCCGGGGACATTGCGGTCAGGTCTGCGGTGCGCCAGTGCATGATCTTGTGCATCAGGGTGTCCTCCGGCAGGCCGAGAAACAGCGCCCGGAAGCGCCACCAGTGCACCTTCTCACGGGTCAGGTCGATGCCATAAGCCTGCTGAAAGGCCGCCACGATATAGGAAGCGTCAGACGCATAGTCAAAGGCGACCGCATCGCAGCTTCCGGCAGCAGTGCTGCGCCGAGCTTCCGGTGTAGCTGCTTCGCCGCCAGCGTAGAAGCGGAGCATCGACTGGAAGGCATCCGCAGACTGCGGTGCGGGGATCTCTTCCCCGTAAAAGCGCTGGAATGCTCCCAGCGTGAAGCCGAGAGGGTCTTTTTCGGCAGCGCCCCGCAGATACTGGTTTGCCAGCCATACCATAGGCCGGAAGTCAGAGTTTATTTTGCGCCCCTCCCACATGGTCTCCGGGAGGGCGTCCAGCAGCAGATCAGCCATTTTCCAGCGCTGCCAGCTCTGCCAGCAGCTGCTTGCGGCGCGCGGCCTTGTCCGGCTGCGCTGCCGGATAGCTCACCGAGGGCTTATGCTTGTGCTTGTTCTCGGCACGGCGCTGCGCACGGTTGCCCTGCACCGGCGGTACGGTAATGGCAGCCTGTGCGGTGGCCTTTTCGGCTTCGATCGCGGCTTTGAACTCGGTTGCAACCTGCGTGCACTTGCCCAGATCGCTGCCGGTCAAGCCAAGACGCTGCGATGCACCATCGCCCAGCACCTTGTCAAAGTAGTCCATCAGCACACGGCACTGGCTGCGCAGAATGTCCGAATAGCTTGCGTTCTCCTGCTCCAGCCGCTTCGCTTCGGCCTTGGCACGGCTGATCTGCTGCTTGGACGCAGCTTCCATGCGGTCGATGTCGTCCGCGTTCAGCGCGGAAAACTCAAACTCCAGATTGCAGATGATCATGTGATCTACCTCCTATAAAATGCGCCCCCGCCAGCGGGTGACGAGGGCTGATGTGTGAAGTTAGGCGGGGGCGTAGGTGTACTCCGTAGGAGTGCCGAAGCCCTTGAAATCGCAGGCAAAGGTGGCGTTTGCACCCGCGGCGCCGCCCTTGTCCGAGGTTAGGATCAGTGTGCCAATGCCCTTCTCGCCCTTGCCAGTGCGCAGAGAGAAGTAAATGTACGGCACAACGACAGACTGACCACTGCCGAAAGCGATCTTGTGGGAGAGCAGGAAATCCTGAAACGCGTCTCCCACGCAGCGGTCACCGTTGATGGTGAGGGTGCGCTGGGTGGCACCCTTGGTAGTACCGGTGCCGGATCGGATGTAGGTGTTGTCGCTGGTGGATACGTTCAGAGCACCGCTGTGCTCCTTAACGTGATCGGCGCAGACGATCCAATTGCCTTCGGCGGCCTGATTGGTGGTGTCCGTCTGGACGGCGAACACAAAGTCATCTGCGGTCTCAATGCCCTTATAGGCTGCGCTCGGCTCAATGCCAAAAAGTTCCTTGGCCTTTGCCACTGCTTCGGTAACAGTCATGTGTTATCTCCCTTCCTGATAATACTGAAGTTGGAGTTGAATTTGAAAACGGCAGGTGTTTGAATCCTGCGATAGGATATACCCCGGAGAGAGGCAGACCACCTTCTCAGCGCGTCTGCCATCCCCCAGAGCAGGGAGTTTGCGTGCACGGGACTGGATCTCTACCCACTCTGCAAAGTCCTCCCAGAAGGAAGAGTTTGCTGCCTGCTGCACCTGATCCTCGGAATAGCTCATGCGGGATGCCAGTATATAATTCTTGGCTCTGCTGCTTCCTCCGAAGTACTGGGCGAGCAGTGGTGCAGAGGGGGTGCTTTCCAGCGAAAACGGCACCATGTCCGGCTCACCGGTTCCGAGGTAATCAATCCCCAGAACCACATCACCGTTGTTCAGTGTAGTTATAAGCGGACAGGTTGCGAGCCAGTCCAGCATGGCCTTTACGTCTGCGGTTTTCTGGCTCACTTCAGATCCTCCTGTGCGCGTGCTTTGACAAACGAGATGAATTCGGTACGGTGATCGTTGATACAGCGCTCACCCCAGTGAGGGCCGCGGCCATCCTCGCGGACGCCGCGCCCCAGTGGCAGGCGGTAGTACTGGGCACCCGCATAAGGGGTGACGTGTCGGATCTCGCCGCTGCCCAGTACCGTGTGTGTGTTGGCGCTGTTAGCCAGCGCACCGGTGCGCAGCGGCACATAGGGCGTTACCAGCCGGATGAACTCCGCGTCTGTTTCCTTCTGCAGCTGTTCAAAGCCGGCGGTGAAACGCCCGCTCAGGTCTGCCGCCCAGCGGATCCCCAGCCGGATCGTGCCGTCCTGCCCCAGATCCACGTCCCGGGGCTGGTTTATGGTGAGCAGCGGGTTTGCCATTAGCTCACCTCCACGCACCAGTGGGGCACACGCCCATCGCGGTTGTCGTGAATGCTGGTCACTGTAGCGGTGCGGCCACTGGGCAGCTGCACCTTATCTGCCAGTGACAGCGTCCAGTAATCGCTGCGCCGGGACGGATCAGTTGCCTTGAAGGCAGACGCGGGCAGGAAGCACCGGCCTGCGTCCATGGCGGCCTTCAGCTGATCCGCGGGTGCTGCGGTGGAATAGCCCGGGAAGATGCAGATCACCGTTGCATCCCGGCGGGAAAATCCGAGGGTATCGACCTGTGCGCTTTGAACTTCCGCGCAGCTGACCTTTGACAACTGAAAGGTGTAGCTGGTGTCAGAAGTCCCGGCGCGGACATGGTGGATAAAATTGACGCTCTTGGTAGCCAGAAGAGGCTTGCCCACGAAAAACACCTCCTCAGCGTCTACGCGGCGGGTGATAAACCGCACCTGCGTAAATCATCCAGCGGGTAGCCGGAGCGGACAGAACCCGCAGGATCAGCTGATCCTGTTGCTGCTGGATCGCAGCCTGCGTGCTCTGCGCTGCGGCGTAGCTCTCGGAATAACCGTGGTTGTTGACGCTCGTTACACCGGACAGACTTGCCTGTACGGCGCTGTCGCCGCCCAGACTGCACATCAGGGTAACCAGCTGCGCCTGACACTCGGCCAGCTGACTGATCTCCTCCGGTAGCGCCGCCAGAACCGCCCGCCAGTGGGTTGCCCCTTCAATCTCCAGCGCAGCTTTGGCTGCCAGCTGCCGGAACTCTGCTTCTGTCAGAGTGGTGTCAGGGCAGCGCTCTTGGTAATCGGTGTAGGTCAACCAGCTATCCATAGGGCGCTCCTTACACGGTGAAGTTGGCCTTGGGGATCACGAGCTTACCCATGCGAACGTTCTTGTGGTTGAACTTCAGCTTCCAGTTGCTGGAGGTGGTAAACTCGGCGTCAGTCGGGGTCTCCTTGGCGATCTGATCACCATCGAAAGACAGACCGTTCGGGTGCAGCACGATGGCGCGGTTGTTATACAGGATATCAGTGCCGCCCGCCTTGGATGCGTTGTACTCGGTATAGTCCGGGGTAATGACCTTGGGGGATGCAGTCAGGATGGAATCCTGACCAAACAGCAGAGACTCGTAGTTATCCGCGGTAGAAGTGCCGCGGTCATTTACGATGACCACCAGACCGTTGATGGTGGGCAGGTTGACTTCCTTCTCCAGCACGTTGGTGATGACGTACTTGTTGAAGTTTACCAGACCCATCTTCTGATACTCCGCGTAGATCTTGGAGTGCATCACCAGCAGGCCGAACTTGCCGGCCATATCGCCCAGAGCGTTCTGCTGAATGTCGATCAGCTGGTTGGCGGTCACGCCGCCGGCGCTCTTTTCGATGGTCATGATGTGGCTTTCCAGACCGGTGGCGCCCAGTGCGGCGTTTGCCATCGTGGTCATAAGGTTCTGCCA